>WBZO01004592.1_pt1 | contig 14796 bp, 16 predicted proteins | sample 5204261 | NCBI WGS metagenome assembly WBZO01 (sample SAMN12412400, study PRJNA552823) | activated sludge metagenome | isolation source: activated sludge from anammox sidestream of wastewater treatment plant... | place: USA: North Carolina | collected 2017-09
GGCGATAGATTGAGCGATAGACTGGACAATCAGTTCAGGCGTCTCGATAGCTTCGCTCTTTTCTTGCCGGTTCAATTCTCGGCGCAAATCATCCGCCACCGCATTACGCCGGGCTAGTAGTGCTTGTGTAATGCACGGACTTCCACCGATGGCGGCTGCCATGCCGCGGGCTTGAGCAGCGCCCCATATTTCGCCAGTACAACACTATCCATACCATCCGTCTTGGTGCGTATCCCCAAGCTTCGACCAAAATCTTTAACTTGTGCCGGATTGATGATCGAAATCATTACCCCAGCGTCTACTAAAGCCAAAGCAGCTTGCTCGTGATATACGCCAGTGGCATCCATTACCACGTGCAGTTGCGCAGCCGACACACCTTGTTTGGCCGTCCACTCCAACAATGCGCTCACGCCTGCTTTAGTGTTGGGAATGACCTTGGATTTACGTTTATCACCTGCTTCGTTAAGTAAAAGGCAACAATCCAATTTGGCCTTGGCAATATCCATACCGAGATAAAACATGATGTTCTCCTGTTACAATATTTACCAACCTCGCCCACTTGCCTTGTGTATGCAGGGTTTATCCCTTGGCTACCGTTCAGTGTCTGTGCTGGCGTGGCAGATGAGAAGGAGGGCTTGATCTACAGAACAAGGTCTTGCCTTAAGGGTGGACACAAGCTGCCTTCAACTCGGGTAGTGGTAGCTAACCACTACGGAAAGAAAGATACAAGGGTTTGATGATTTTTACCACGCCAGTGTCAATTTATCCAGAACCGTGAGTATATTGCAACCTTCCGCTCCGGCCTGATGTTGGAGCGATCACCGGAAATAAGGCAGAAAACCCCCTGTATTCTGGCGATTGAACTAAACCATCCCGTGAATAATCCCATCTATCGTTTTGATAAACGATCACAAATGTCCTAGTCCTAAAGCAGGAATGATTGACTATGGCATTAGCCGGCTAGCGAGCCTAGAATGAACGTATCTTTAATTAATATAATTTCTTTCAATAGCTTAATCGTTAATGATGTAAACGGTTTGGCGGAATGATTTGTGACGGGAGCATAAAATGGCACGAATACTGGTTATCGTATTACTATTGATCAGCCCGAATGTATCGGCGTTTTCAATCGAATGGCTGCCCCTGGTAACCACCGAGAAAAGCGGTAATCCTTTAAATATCGGCGGTAACCCGATTCTGGAATACCGGAACGCTGGAAAAGGCGGAATCGACTGGACAGTAACCGGCGACGGCCCCACCGGTGGACGGGGCATACGCGAATTATGGCTGTTTGACGATTCAGCAGCCGGTATTCCGGGAACCAGCCAGGCGACCACCACATTTTCCGTCGTCAGCAATGCGGTCGGCTTTGTCATGGCAGGCGATCACAATGACGGCTTTGCGCAATTCCTGGTCGACGGCATCGATGTCGGCACCTTCGATATGTATCGCACCGGAAACCGGATTCTGGCAGTCACCGGATTGGATTTCATGGCGCACACATTGACTATCGTGCAACTCGGCGAACACAACCCTAATTCAACCAAAGGCGATGTTGCGATTTTTGGCGGTGCTGCGTTTAACACGCCGATTGCCGCCATTCCGGAACCGCAAACCTACGCAATGCTGCTGGCCGGTTTAATCCTGCTGGTTTCCATGACGTGTTATCAAAAGCAACGCGTCTGACCGGTTTAACCTCCCTGTCTCGATATCCCCGTCACCCGGCGGGGAGGCGCTTCAAATCCGAAACATCGCACCGCTTCCAGCTTATTCCAATCGATAATATTCCCGAGATTTCCACAGTCCGCTGTCTCTCCGATTAAACTTGTCCACAAAACACGTACGTTATCGGTCACTCATCGTGCCGCGTGCCGACACCGAAGTCCGTGAATCGCAATGCCGAAAAATACCAATGCATCAAAACATAACGGTTTTTATAGAAAAATCGTCTTATGTTAACATTGCCCCGGTTTGCAGCATGCCTTTTCAATTTCAATTCGATTGAGTGATTGAACAAAAGCGATGGAACAACAGAAAAAGAAAGATTTTTTTATTAGCTACAACAGAGCTGATGAAGAAAAAGCAATCTGGATCAATTGGAAACTGAAAAGTAGCGGTTATACCACTGTCATCCAAGCGGAAGATTTTGGTCCGGGAAATAACTTTGTACTGGCCATGCAAAAGGCAGCGACTGAAGCAATACGCACGATCGCGGTATTGTCTCCCGACTATTTACAGTCACAATTTACCGCCCCTGAATGGGCTGCGGCGTTCGCGCAAGATCCGATGGGCGAGCAACGAATATTGATTCCGGTAAAAGTGCGGCCTGTTGAGTTAACGGGTTTGTTAAAGGCTATTGTCTATATCGACCTAGTGGATATCGATGAGGAAGAAGCGGAAGCCCGCTTACTGTCCAAAATTCAGAATATAGCAGGTAGGCCACGTCCTGTTTTCAAAAAATCAGAATCGCCCGCTGTATCTAAAATAGCACCACAATACGCATCCAATCAGGCAGAGCAGCAACTCGGACAAATTAACCGGAAAAAGCACCGAGATCACTTGGCGATACAGATTTTACAAGATGAAAACCGTAAAACGCACGGTTTTTTGATTTCGGGAGAGCAGCAAGAATGCCCGGAAGACATTCGTTTTAAATTGTCGTACTTATTACAAGAAGATTTGATCAATCATCATTCGAAACCGCCTGAGATCCAGCGATTGCGAACCGAGAAAAGCGCCTTGTTTGGAAAATCAGCAAAGCAATTTCTATGGGAATTATTAGCGAAGCATCTCCTGTGCGAGCCCGAGAAAGCTGCAATCGAGCTGCGCTTGAGCCAACTGGATAGACATCACCTCTTTTTCAGGGAATTACCCAGTGATGAGTCCGGCAATCAGCATTTTCTGGTTGAGCTACTCTCGGCATGGTCGGATTTAACATTGGCTGCCACGTCTCACAGTCATTTTTTATTGTTGATTCATGCCGCCGAGAACAGCGGCAATTCCCTGTTCAGGTGGTCATTCCTTGCTAAGCGTAAGCCTTCCTGGCGTGATCAAATTGAATCGTTGCTTAAACAACATGTAGTTACTGACGCGTTGTTGCCCGAATTTCATTCACCCAGTAAAAAGGAAATACGCGATTGGATGGGGTTACACATTGAAGAAAGCACATTGCGCGATGACATCGAAGAATTATTGACGGAACAATTTCTAAAGAACGATTCCATTCCTCTCGGGAAATTTAAAAAAGCTGCGTTGCCTCTCCTCAAAAAACACTACTCACAATAAGAGCAAACCATCATGTCGATTATTTTAGAACCGCATTATTACTCGGGCCGGGGCAAGGATTTGAAGCCGGCGAAATGGCAGGATTTACCTGGATTCAATCCGGATGATTTAACGCATCCTAAAGATTACCTGGCCCCGCCGGATTGGCTTCCGCCGTCAATGTAGCGCTGGAATTGGGCATGCCGCTGCTGCTGACCGGTGAACCGGGTTGCGGCAAATCGCAGTTGGCATATAGCCTGGCGTGGGAACTGGATCATCCGCAAAATCCGGGCGGTTCTTGGCAAAAGCCGCATACGTTTACGGTCAAATCGGATACGCAAAGCCGCGATTTGTTTTATCATTTCGATACCTTGGGGCGGTTCCGCGCCAGCCGCCGTGATGGCGATAATGACGACCCGCGCCGTTTCTTGCGTTTTGAAGCGCTAGGTGTGGCGATTTTGCAAGCGCTCGGTCGTTCTGATCGACGAAATCGACAAAGCGCCGCGCGAGGTGCCGAACGAAATCGAACGCATGACCTTCGATATTCCCGAGCTGTTTGAAACCGGCCGCAAGAAAACCACGGTGTCGCTGCAAGATTCCAAGATGCGTCCGATCGTCATTATCACCAGCAACCGCGAGCGCGAATTGCCGGATGCGTTTCTGCGCCGTTGCGTTTACTATCATCTTGAGCTACCGGCATTCCGCAGCAAAGCGGCGGCGATGTCACCATCGAAAGCATTATCGAGCAACGCTTAAATATCAAGATTCCTAACGAAGAAGCCGTGCCGAATCCGCAGAAAAGCGCATGGGCTGCCAGCATTTCGTTTTTCCATTTTTTGCGCAACGAAGGGCAATTGGATAAGCAACCGTCGATTGCCGAATTGCTGAACTGGATGCAATTGCTGCAAAAACGCAGCCAACGGCTGAACGAAACGCCGCACCTGACCAACGCCGCATGGCTGGAGGTATTTACCGCCAGTGCTGCCGTTACCCTGCTGAAACACAAGGAAGATCAGGATCGCATTCACGCATTGATCGGACGCTGAAAAGATCAACCGGCATCTTGAACCGGCCAACGCCGTGAATACTGCCAGACTCTATTCCCGCATCGACGAGCTGGGCGCGTTACTGCGCGCCGCAGGCATGGCGCATGGCGCATGGCGTTGACGTGTGGCTGTCGGTCGCTCGCTTACTTAAGCAATTGGAAGAGCGGGGCAAGCTGCCCAAAGATGAAAAAGATTTAGCTCCGCTGCTCGGGCCGTTGTTTTGCCGCAACCCGGAAGAGCAAGCGCGATTCCCGGTATTGTTCGAACAATGGTTGAACCCTGAAACGCAATCGGTGTTGGAAACGGTGAACCGCACCGCCGCGCCGGGCCGCGATGCTTTGCTGGCAGCGCAAGCTGCCGTGCAAAAAACGCAGAAACATTGGGTCATGGGCGGTATTGTAGTGTTCGTCTGCCTGCTGGCTGTGCTGATTGTCAATTGGTCGGATTGGTTCCGGCCAAAACCGGTTGAAGTTCCTGCCAAAGTAGAACCACCGAAGCCAGTACAAACGACACCGCCAATCGTGCGCCGTAAGCCGCAACCGGGCACGGCCACCGTTGTCATTGTTGATCGTGTTGAACCGCGTCCGCAACCGCAACCGGATTACGTCCAGCAAGATTGGCAGCACGTTGTGCGCAATGTCGGCTGGGTGTTATTTGCTTTGCCGTGGTTGCCGGTGCTCGGATTTCTGGCTTGGCGCTACCGGCGCAATGTCGTATTGCAGCGGCAAGGCGAATCTGCCGACGATTTGCTGCGTCATTTTCATTTCGATCGCGTGCTGCAACCATTTTTCGGCGGCGCTCAGTCCGAACGGGCATTACGCGAATTGCACGCCGCGCGGTTGGAACCGACGCAGCGGCTGCATGTTTCCGCCACGGTCGATGCCACCGCGCGCAACGGCGGTTATTTTCAGCCGGTTTACCGTAATCGCCGCATTGCGCCGGAACATGTGTTGCTGGTGCGCAGCCAGGGTCGCGGCGATCAACAAGCGGCGCTGGCGGAGGAATTGGAAAAACGCTTCAAGGCATTGGGCTTGTCGATCAAAACCTACCGTTTTCGTGACGATCCGCGCTGGCTGGTGCAATGGGGCGATGACAACGGCCAGGCGAAATACTACCAATTGCATCAACTGGCTGCGCGACATGAAGGCGCGCGCTTGCTGATCGTCAGCGAAACGGCAATTCTGTTTCATCCGTATAGTGGCGAGATCCGCTCCTGGCTCGATGATTTTACCCCGTGGCGCGACAAGGTGTGGCTGCAACCGCGCGATGCCAGTAATGCGCACGCCGCATTGCTGGCGCAGCACCGATTTCTGATGTTGCCGCTGATGCAAGACAATCTGCCGCAACTGGTCGAACACCTGACCAAACCGCAGCCGCAGAAATTGTTGCCGCGATTGCCGCAGACTTTGCCGCTGCTGCTGCGGCAACTGGAACAATTCCTCGGTACCAACGGTTTACGGCTGCTGTGCGCCGTAGCAATCTATCCAAAACCGCATTGGTCATTGACGCAGGCGCTCGATTATTTGCTGTTTGGTGGTTTGAATACGCCAACACTGACCGCCGATCCACCGCAACGGCGCGAGCAGCGGCTGGCGCGTTTGAGCCGATTGCCGTGGTTGACGCATGCCTACTTGCCGGATTGGTTGCGCGAATTGCTGTTGCTCGGTATGGATCGCCATGAGCGTGTGCAAGTGACGGAAGTGTGGCAGCGCTTGTTCCATCAGCACACCGGCCGGGACAGTCCGCAATCGCTCAGTCTCGAAGTGAGAAGCCCGTCCAAGCTGCAACTGCAAGTCAAGTTCGACGACTGGCGCGCCATTTCCAAGGATACTGCGATCAATGATCCGATTTTCGCCAATATCCTGCGCGGCGGCAAGCTGGGGTTGCTCGATTTCCGCATCCCGCAAGCCCTGGCCAAGCTGCTGCCGCAAAACAATCAATCGCTGTTATTACGTCCGGGAGTGATCGCCTTGCTGTGGGCATTGCTCGCGAGCGGAACGCTCACTGCGGCATGGCATTACGCCGGTCAGCACGCATTCATCGACTATCAGCGCAACCAACAGATGCAGCACAATATGCAGTGGCCGGTAACGCTCAGCCATCACTCGGATACGCAAGCGTTGATGACGGCATTGCAAACTAAACAACCACCGGCTTTAGCCGGTGGTTGTTTAGTGCTATTGCTGGCGATGGCCGTTTGTCCAACGATTTTTGCGCAAAGCAAACCGGCGGAAGAACCTGCCACAACAGCAATCGAGATCAAATCGCGCGGCAAGCTGACCGCCGAGAAAAAAAACAGAGTCAGGTATTGGCGCAAACCTGCCGTACCGAAGCTGGGCAAGCGCCAACGATGGTGGTGATTAAGCCGGGCCAATTTCAGATGGGATCAGCAGACGGTGATGCCGATGAGCAGCCGGTGCATGCGGTGACAATCCCGAAACCATTTGCCATCAGCCGTTGCGAGATTACCGTCGGGCAATTCCGGCAGTTTGTTGAGGATGCACACTACCAAACCACGGCTGAAAAAAGCGGCAAAGGCTGTAATATTTGGAATGTTGAGAGAAAAGAAGCAGAACAATTGCCGGATCGAAATTGGAAAAATCCTGGTTTCAAGCAAAGCGATGATCATCCGGTGGTGTGCGTGTTATGGGACGATGCGCAAGCGTATGTGAAATGGCTGTCGCATCGCACCGGCGCAGCGTATCGCTTGCCAACGGAAGCGGAGTGGGAATATGCGGCGCGTGCTGGCACCGCAACAGCACGCTATTATCAAGATGACCTGCAGTGCGATTACGCCAATGGTTTAGGTCAGGAAGGAAAGTCTATTGCCGATTCTGGCTGGGTATTGGCGGAGTGTTCCGATGACCATGTTTACACCGCGCCGGTGGCAAGTTACGCCGAAAATCATTTCGGGTTATTCGACATGCTGGGTAACGTCTGGGAATGGACGCAGGACTGCTGGCATGGCAATTACAACAACGGACCGGGTGACGGTTCGGCATGGCTGGAAAAAGACAGCGGCGATTGCGATCGCCGGGTGGTTCGCGGCGGTTCGTGGAGCAGCTATCCACGGCTCGTGCGGTCGGCTCTCCGTGACAGGAGCAACACCGATGAGGTCAACAACGACCGGGGTTTTCGGATCGCCAGGGATTTTTGACCTTTGTTCTTTGTGCTTTTGTTCTTTGCGGGGTGCAGGGGCGTAGCCCCTGCGGTTTTTTGGGGGTGTAGGGTTAACCCAGCAGGCGGGCTTTTTTTCGTTGCGCCTTGAGAACAGTGACTGCTTTTTTATCGAATGACACAAATTCCGTGCCGCCAAGGCTCGCGCCTGAAAAGGCTATGATGCCGTCGGCAAAATCCCCGCCTTGTTCAAATACTGTCAGCCCCAGTTCAATGGCCGGCATATCGCACACTACATTTTTGCTCCGGATCAACAAGCGGATAGCCTTTACGATATCGGCATCGGTGAATTGATAAGCACGTTGGAGTACCCAGACAAATTCACACAGTGTGGTCGATGAAACCGCAATCCGGTGCGCTTTGCGTAGCACGTCAGCGGCAAGCTGCGCTTGTTGCGCGTCATCCTGGACGCAGGCACGCACCAACACGTTGGTGTCCGCTGTGATATTCACCGGCGGGCAGCCCAGCTCTGCGCGATGATCTCGTTCATGTCATCGATGCTGACCACGGGCGTATCGGGTTTATGCAAACAGGCAATAAAATCGCTCACATTGCCATCTTGGATATGGCTGCCGATGGTTAACGTGCCATCGGGCAATTTATGCACTTCCACTTGCTGACCGGGCGCCACCCCAAGGTGCTTGAGCAAATCCTGCCGCAATGTGATTTGCCCTTTTGCGGTTACAGTTAATGTTGGCATTAGACACTTCCCCTTCGTATAAAGTAAGGAAATTATGCCTTACCAATCCGGCAAATACAATGACGGATTTAATGGATCTTAGAAAACCGGTGGATGGCGCTGCGCTTATCGACCCTACTCAGTTCACAGTTGAACCGGGATGTGAATCTAATCTCAATCAGTGCTCGCTACTGATTTCAGAGGTTTCTTGTTGCCGGTCACTGTCAAAATAGCGTTGTTTGATCCGCTCGACATATTGCACGAGATTTTGCTTGGCAAGGCCGTGTTCTTTCAGCGGTGATTCAATCGGGCAGCCGATGATGTTGATCAGCAATCCGAACGCCGAGGCATCGAGGGTGGTGGGTTTGCCGCCGAAGAAATAGGGCTGATCGCCCAGCGATACCGCCAATGCATCGATATCTTGTTTGCCGAGGGCAAAAATTTCTTGCGGCTGGTGGCGGCCGGTACCGTGTCCGTAAATTTGCCGCTGGATTTTTTTGCGCGTGCGGCTGGCGGCAATATCGCGAATGATCGGCGGTAACGATCCGAATATCGCTTGTTTGTTGATTTGCCAATTTTCTTCGGTGTACTGCCAGCGCGAATACAATGCCGCCCAAAACAAATGTTCTTCCAATAAGCGCTGCAATGCGGTCGATGATGCGAGCTCGACAGCGGATAATTCCCGATCCAAATCGATGTAATGCGTTTTCAGATAATCGACGATAAAGCGCGAATCCCCGATTGCGGCGCCATTGTCCTCGATATACGGCAATTTGCCTTTGGGTGCGCCGAGCGGCAGCGACGGCTTGAGTTCGTAGGGGATTCCGGCCATGCGCAAGTAGGTTTCGACTTTGCAGCAAAACGGACTTAAATTCGGGATGTCCCAGGTGCGTCTGAATTGATAGAGTTTGAGCATGCTTACGATCCTTTTTGATTATTACTTGTTGAGTGCAAGCGACTTTACCTTTTTTGCTTGCGAATTGCAAGTGTATGGTTTACAGTGCATGTATCTCTTTTTACGATACGAAGACCGATGACCGGCGAATTGGATAAATCAGATTTTGAACGATCGTGTTGCCCGGTTGCTTGCGCGCTGGACCAGCTCGGCGATAAATGGACATTGTTGATTATCCGCGATTTATTGTTGGGAAAGAAACGTTACCAGGAATTTCTGGCATCACCCGAGCGGATCGCGACCAATATTCTGGCTGACCGATTGAAGAAACTGGAAGCGAAGGGATTTGTGGTGCAACGCGCTTATCAGCAAAATCCGGTGCGCTATGAATATGCGCTATCCAAGAAGGGAGAGGATCTGGGGCCGGTTCTGCAGGCATTAGCGGCTTGGGGTAAAGCCTATTATCCGGGCAGCAAGGTTTTTGAAGCGGCCAAACCGGAACCGGCGAATGAATAAGCAATCAGCATCCCGGTTTCCCGGGATGCTGGCTTGCACGATATTAAAGCGGTGATCCGGAAGTTCCGTCTTCAACGCGATGGCGCTGCGCCGAAGCTGCGTTATTCTCCAAAGTCATGATGCGGGATTCCAGCCGTGCAATCAATGCTTTTGTGTCCGGCGATTCAACCGGGGTTTGCGGTTTCGGTGGGGATGCACGTGTTTCCAGGTTTTCCACACGAGTTTGCAACTGCTGCGGCAGGTCTTCCGCTTCCGGGCCGGCAAGATGCGTGAATTCGACGCTGTCTTCATAAGGCTCGCGCGTGGTGCCCGTGGCTTTAACGATGAAACCAGCCAGCAGGCCGCCGGTAATGGCAATGAACAAGGTGATTACGATACCGTTGAATTGCGCGATAGCAATATCCGGCACAACCAAAAAAGCGCTCATGCCGCCCAACAGCCCCGGCATACCGTGCAAATTATGCACGCCGCAGGTGTCGACGAGCTTGAACCGGGATTCCAGCATCGGCTGCAGGAAAACATAACCCAAAACGGAAACAACTCCCGCTAGTAAACCAATGCCGAAGGCGCCGCCGGGAGAGACCACGTCGCAAACGGAGCCGATGGCGACACCGCCCGCCAACGCTGCATTTGCCATATCGACCATGGAGGTTTTGCCGCCATGCAGCTTGGAGCTCAAGAAGTAGGTGGCGATTGTTGCGCCGCAAAGTGCCAGTAACGTATTGGCAACGGTTTGCGGCATATTTTCCAGGGGCACCAAGGCGGTGGCAAAACTCGGCCAGAATAACCACAGCACCATGGAACCGAGCATCGCGAAGCGGTCGGAAGTATGATCCGATTCAATCGGCTTGCTGCGTTGGTACGCGGTGGTTAATACTATCGACATGCTAAGTCCGAAATACGCGCCAAACGCATGGATGACAATCGACCCGGCAGTATCCTGGAATCCCGTGGTGTATCCGATGGCGTCATCGAGCACCAGCCATTCATTCAATAAATAGAGCGGCACCACCAGCAGCGCCAGCAGGGCATATTGAAAAACGCGTAAACGCCCGAGCACCGCGCCCATCGCAATCAATGCGGTGGCAACGGATAGTTCCGCATAAAGCAAGGCGTCGAGGGTATGCGGGGACAATTGGTGCCCGAAAATGCCATTGGCGCGAAGTAAGATGTAAAGCGGCAGACCGGTAGCGACCACCAGGTAAGTACCGGTGACGGCGCCGAATCCGTAGCGGCGCACGAATACCATTAAAAAGCCAAAACCGATCAGCAGCATGGCGAGAATATGAATGATGAAATTATATTGCGCAACGACGCGAGCTTCGCTCAAAGCCGCGGGGGCTTCGGCGCTTACCCAACTGCTAAAACCCAGGAGCAGCAGACTCACTGCGCATTGCAGTGTCAAGCAAAAACGTTTATTCATGTTTTTTTCCTTAAGTTATTAATGATTCGGGTTAATTTATGACGAGTTTTGTTGACAGAGGCAATCCGGCAAGGCATTTACCCCTACCGGGAGTGTGAGCTTTAATCTCCCTGAGCGCAATAGGGAAATGTTAATTGGCAGTGATGGAGAGTTTTCCAGAAAACATGAATAACCGTATGCTTAAACGATTGGCTGCGTGCACGGGCGTGCGGTGAAATTTTCAACACGCTGCTGCGGCGTGATGTGGAATTTGGTGAATGAGTAACTGATGAAGCGCGCTAAGGAAATGCTGATTAATTGACTATACGAGCAAATTACTTCGTTGCACGGTACTCGCTCCCTCGCCTATCTTGTTGATATGTTTCGGTTGCTGCGTTCCGTTCGCCTCGTGCTTCATCTCGTTCGCCGAATTAATCAACATTTTCCTAACGGGCGCCGGTTACAAAGACCGGGCCGGTTGGTCAGCGGTGAAGTTCGCGATGGATGCCGCGTTTGAGCGCCTGGATCGCTTCTTCGATGCTGCCGGGCGCTTGCCGGTACGGACAGAAGATGTTTCTGGAGAGTTCACGCTGCGCATAGAATTGCCGCACCAGATCAATTTGCTGCCATTCCGCGACCCGGGGCTGCGCCCAGGTTTTATCGTCCCTGCCCAGCGCATATAATTTCCGTTCGTTGGTGGCGCAGCGGATTCCTTCATAACTGACATTGTTGGCACCAGCCGATGATTTGATGACAAGCGCGAACCGCACCACGCCGTCTTCGCCGATTCCGATCGACGTGGTATCGACGAAATAGCGGTTGCTGCTGGCTTCTCCGGCGTTAAATTCCAGCAGATTTTCCGGCGCTGGGTAGGAGGGGAACTGCGCTGCTTGTTCAACCCACGGTTTGTCGCTTTCGAATTCGTCCTTGAAAGGCGGTTTGGCGCAAGCCGACAGCGCGAGAATGCCAACGATTGCGCTGAGAATGAGCGGTTTCATACAGCGGTTAAATCATTCAACAGCGATGCGCGAATATCCGCGGCGACGATGTCAACGGTTGCTTGATACGCCGGATGATCGACTCCCATGCTCAACATCGCGCCTTGCCGCAACGCTCGAATCATGTCAGCGGTCAATTCGAATCGCAGAAAATGAACGGACGAGGTTTTTTCACTGTTTTCCCGTTCCAGGTCTTCGTCGGCAATGGCACAAACCGGTGGATGATCCGCCACCTTGACCCAGACTTTGTCTTCGATGCCGATCATTGCCGCCAATTGCGTAGCGCGCTCGCCGGGATCCGCGTACTCGATCATCATCGTGGCTTTCCAATTCTGTCCGTCCGGAATCAGCGGCGTGTAGGTTTCCAATTCGTGTACGATTTCCTCTTCCTGAAAAATCCGCTCGACGCGCAGCATCTCCTGAATTTGATAGCGAATCGTCAGTTCATCTTCGAATACCAGCGTGACGTGATCGCCAAGATGGATTTTGCGTGTTTTTTTATGCGCCATGACTTTGGCGCGGAAATCGTTGCGTACTTTGGAATAAGCCTCGAGCGTCATTAAGCTGTCGCGGGTAATGGCCGGCATTGTTCGATTCTCCGTAGTGGGTGAGTGAGCCGCCGCCGGATCGGCATCCGGTGCCGGCGTCAAACCGGAATCGGTGCCGTAAGCCATTCTCAGCAACGTCAGGGGATGCAGTTTCTGCGCTTTGCTTTCGCCGATTCCTTGTTCGATATGACGGGCGGCGATGGCGCAATCCGAGCTGATGTAATCCGGTTCGGCGGCCGCCATTTGTTTGAAGACCGGGCGGCCGATTTTCATCGAATCGGCATAATGTTCGCTTTTAACGCCCCAGGTGCCGTCATGGCCGGAACAGCGCTCCACGGCATTGACGGTGGTGTCCGGCACCAGTTCCAGGATGTCTTTGGTTTTTTTGCCGAAATTCTGCACGCGTTGATGGCATGGGATATGGTAGGAAATTTTACCGAGTGCTTGCTTGAAGTCGGTTTTGAGCAAATTGTCCTGATTCCGCAGCGCCAGATATTCAAACGGATCGAACATGGCGGCGGCGACGGCCTGGACTGTTTCGTCATGCGGGAATAACAACGGTAATTCCTGTTTGTACATCAGCGTGCAGGATGGCACCGCCGAGAGGATGGCGTAACCCTCCTGCGCCAGTTGGAATAAATACGGGATATTTTTATCCTTAAGTTTCTCAACGGTTTCCAGATCACCCAGTTCCAGCTTCGGCATGCCGCAGCAAGCTTCTTTCTCGACTAGACGAACCGGAATTTCATTGTGTTCCAGAATGTGCAACAAGTCGTGGCCGATGCCCGGTTCGTTGTAATTAACATAGCAGGTGGCGTAAATGGCGACTTTGCCGGGGGTGCGGGTACCGTTTTTGACCGGAAACGTATCGTTGGGCTTGGCGTTCGAGCGGAATTTTGTGGTCGCGTATTCGGGCAATTTCCGCTCGGCATGAATTCCCAGCGTGCTATCCAGCAATTTCCGCGCTACTGGCGCGTTAGTCAGCGTGTTGACGGTTTGCACGACCACCGGAATGGTGGCAATTTTACCCATTAAATCGGTATTAGAGAGCAGCTCATCGCGAAAGCGGGCGCCTTGGTTTTTATATTTGACCGCTTTGGCGCGCAACATTAAGTGCGGAAAATCAATGTTCCATTGGTGTGGCGGCACGTAAGGACATTTCGTCATGAAACACATATCGCATAAATAGCAGCGATCGATCACTTCCCAGAATTGTTTTTTATCGACGCCATCCAGTTCGCCGGTAGTGCTTTCATCGATCAAATCGAATAAACGCGGAAAAGCCGTGCATAAATTGACACAGCGCCGGCAGCCGTGACAGACGTCGAACACGCGTTCCAGTTCTTGATTTAAACCGGTTTCATCATAAAAATCAGGATTCTTCCAATCGATGGGATGACGAGTAGGTGCTTCGAGACTACCTTCGCGAGTGGCCATAGATCAATGTGTTTTGTTGAGACGATGGGTGATTGTGATGGGGTTTATCCAGCGGTTGAATAAACCCCGGTATTTCAGGGTGCGATTGAACGCGATTAATCGGCTAAGCCGTCCAATGCGCGCTGGAAGCGGTTGGCGTGCGAGCGTTCCGCTTTGGCAAGCGTCTCAAACCAATCGGCGATTTCATCGAAACCTTCATCGCGCGCGGTTTTTGCCATGCCGGGATACATGTCGGTGTATTCGTGCGTTTCACCGGCGATCGCGGTTTTCAAATTGTCGCGGGAGCCGCCAAAAGGCATGCCGGTTGCCGGATCGCCGCATTTTTCCAAATATTCCAGATGACCGTGGGCGTGACCGGTTTCGCCTTCCGCGGTAGAACGGAATACCGCTGCTACGTCATTTTGGCCTTCCACATCGGCTTTTGCAGCGAAATACAGATACCGGCGATTGGCTTGAGATTCTCCTGCAAACGCGGCTTTCAGATTTCCTTCGGTTTTTGATCCTTTAAGTTCCATCGTGCTCTCCTTAATATATTGACGAGTTATTATCGTTGATTTAGATCAACGAGACTATCGAAGGGTTTAGGGATTGTCAACTATTAACGGCGGGGAGCGGGGTTCAGGAACGTGGAATGAATCTTTTCAGGTTGAACATTCATTCTGTCGCCGATGCAACGGTAGGGTTGCATGATCATGGCATATCTCTAAGGAAGCGCTTACATGGACACCGCCCGTTTTGCAAGCACTGATGTATAGAAACACAAGGTTCGATTGCACACTTACATTCGGCTTTTGATAAGAGCGTTTAGCTCAGAGCCCCTATGGTGTATTCGCC
>WBZO01004596.1_pt1 | contig 14790 bp, 12 predicted proteins | sample 5204261 | NCBI WGS metagenome assembly WBZO01 (sample SAMN12412400, study PRJNA552823) | activated sludge metagenome | isolation source: activated sludge from anammox sidestream of wastewater treatment plant... | place: USA: North Carolina | collected 2017-09
GGCGTCCCATTCCTCGAACCGCAGCGGCCGGTTGTCCATGCAGGACGGCAGGCGAAAGCCGTATTCGGCGAGCGTTGCCTTCCTGCGGAAGTCTCCGCGGAACATGCCACCAAGCTGCGGGATGGTGACGTGCGACTCGTCGACAAAGACCAGTGCGTTGTCGGGCACATATTCGAACAGCGTGGGCGGCGGCTCGCCGGGCTTGCGGCCGGTGAGATAGCGCGAATAGTTCTCGATGCCGGCGCAGCTTCCGGTCGCTTCCATCATTTCGAGATCGTAGAGCGTGCGCTGCTCAAGCCTTTGCGCTTCCAAGAGCCGACCGGTCGCATTGAGTTGATCGAGGCGCTGACGCAGCTCCGCCTTGATGCCCTGGATCGCCTGGATGAGCGTCGGGCGCGGCGTCACGTAGTGCGAGTTGGCGTAGATTTTCACAAACTCGAGTTCGTCGGTCTTGTGGCCGGTGAGCGGATCGAACTCGTGGATCGATTCGACTTCATCGCCGAACAGCGACACCCGCCAGGCGCGGTCCTCGTAGTGCGCCGGAAAAATCTCGATCACGTCGCCGCGCACACGGAATGAGCCGCGGAAGAAGTCGCCGGCCGAGCGCTTGTATTGCAGCGCCACCAGATCGGCGATCAGGCGGCGCTGGTCGATGCGCTCGCCCTGCTTGAGGGTGAACGTCATCGCCGAATAAGTCTCGACCGAGCCGATACCGTAGATGCACGAGACCGACGCAACGATGATCACGTCGTCGCGTTCAAGCAGCGCGCGCGTCGCGGAGTGCCGCATGCGGTCGATCTGCTCGTTGATCGAGGATTCCTTCTCGATGTAGGTGTCGGTGCGCGGGACGTAGGCCTCCGGCTGGTAGTAGTCGTAGTAGGAGACGAAATACTCGACCGCGTTGTCGGGAAAGAACGATCTGAACTCGCCATAGAGCTGCGCGGCCAGCGTCTTATTGGGCGCGAGGATAAGCGCGGGGCGCTGCGTCTCCTCGATCACTTTGGCCATCGTGAAGGTCTTGCCCGAGCCCGTGACGCCCAACAGCACTTGCGTGCGGTCGTGGCGTTTCACGCCTTCGACCAGATCGTGGACCGCCTGCGGCTGATCACCCTTCGGTACAAAATCGGACTTGATGACGAGGCGGACGCCGCCCTCGGATTTCTCCGGCCGCGGCGGGCGGTGCGGCGTCCATGGCTGGTCGCGGAACTCCGGCCGCCCTTCGCGCAACAGAACTTCGAGCGCGTGCGCGGTGGCCGCGACACCTGTCTCGCTGAGTGCTTGTTTGACCGCCAACCTCTCCGCGCGTGTGGACTGCTCCTTGCCGCCTTGTGGGGATGGGGGGGCGAGAGGGCCGGGTGTTTCGTTGTGCTCGTTCGGGGCGTCCTCCTCAATCCCGAGCGCGCGAGCCAAATCCGGATCGAGTTCGCCCGGCGACACCGCCACCTTGGCGACGTAACCTGCCTGCGGCGCTTCATCGAGGCCCTGTGTCGACTTCCGCGCGCGGTGCGCCTCGGCAAAATCCCGCCGGCGGTCGAAGGAATTGTCGGGCGGCGGCTTGAGGCCGGTCTGCGAGCCCGGTCCGGCGGTACCCTGACCGATCGCGGGGTTAAGCAATTGCGCGAGCGCGGGTTCAAGCGGCGCCAGGTCCGGCCGCGACGCCTTGGCGCGCGTCGGTCGTGCCGGGTCCTTCTTCGAGTGCTTGGCCGGGTCGCGTTTTTGCGGCGGTCTGGGAGATTTCGCCATCGTGCCAATATGGGCGCACGCGCGGGACGAGGGAAGGGTGGTTGGTGCTCCTGTCCAGCTTGACTTCCGTAAGTAGGGCCGCGACACCAGCATCGCGGCTTGTTGCACGGTTCTTGACTGCCCGCATGGCAATTTCCCGCGAGAAGCTCGGTGTGACGCTCGGCTGCGTCGGCGTCCTATTGTTCGCCGGCACCTTGCCGGCGACACGGCTTGCGGTCGGCTCGCTCGATCCGCTGTTCCTGACGACAGCGCGTACGACCATTGCTGGTTGCGCCGGCCTGATTTTCCTTCTCCTCAGGCGACGGGCGCTACCGCCGCGCGCGCTCTGGGGCCGCCTCATCGCGGCTGCCCTGGGCTCGGTCGTCGGCTTTCCGGTGCTGACGGCGCTGGCGATGACGACAGTGCCGGCATCGCATGGCGGCGTGGTGCTCGGTATCGTTCCGCTGGCCACAACCGCCGCGGCCTGTATCGTCGCCTCCGAACGGCCGAGCATGGGCTTCTGGCTCGTTAGTCTGGCCGGCGCCGCCACCGTGATCGTCTTTGTCTTGAGCCAGAGCGACGCACACACGGTCGCACCCGGGGACCTCTTTCTCTTCGGCACGGTGGCGGCGGGTGCGCTCGGCTACGCTTTATCCGGTCGGCTGAGCATGACCATTCCGGGATGGGAGGTAATCTCCTGGCAGGTCGTGGCGCTGTTGCCGTTGTCGGTTTTGGGCGTGCTCATGCTTTGGCCGCCCGATCTCTCGACCGTGTCCGTGCCTGCTTGGGCAGGTCTAGTCTATGTCAGTTTCGTCAGCCAGTTCTTTGCGTTCTTTGTCTTCAATGCCGCGATGGCCATGACCGGCGTCGCGCGCATTGGACAACTGATGCTGTTGCAGCCGTTCGTGATCGTGGCGCTGGCCGCCCTCGTCAATGGGGAGCCGATAAGGTTGACCACCTTGGCTTACGCGGCCGCCGTCGTCGCGGCCGTTGTCGTCGGACAGCAGATGCGGGTACAGCGCGGCTGAGAAATGCCGCTGTCATACGCAGCGAACGCTTCACCGAAAATATTTGTCCGGGCGGCGACAATCTTGCAGGCCGCGATGCCGCGCTGGATGAACGCCGCAAACTCCTCCGGCGCGCTGCCGACAGGCAGCATGGCTTTGAATTCCGGCGAGCATTTTATGGTTGATCCTTGTCGGGCCGAGGGCCTAAATAGTTGAATAAACCTCACATATATTCGTTCTGCAGTGTACACCCGCGGGTGCCGGAAGTGCGGATTTCACCTGTAGTCCGGGCAGCGTTGACGGCGCCGTCTACCTCTGGCACCTCAGACGGAAAGGGAGTGAGCCAATGTCCAGTGCTGCGCCCACCGCGGCGGAGCCCGCGGCACGACGCCAGTCGGTGCCCGTCAAGGTCGGCCATGTGACGGTTGGCGGCGGCGCCCCGATTGTCGTGCAGTCCATGACCAACACCGACACCGCGGACGTCGCGAGCACGGCCGCGCAAGTCGCCGCATTGGCGCGCGCGGGTTCGGAGATCGTGCGCATCACGGTCGATCGCGACGAGGCGGCGGCCGCCGTACCGCATATCAAGGAGCGGCTGCTCCAGATGGGCGTCGATGTCCCGATCGTCGGCGACTTTCACTATATCGGTCACAAGCTGCTTGCCGACCATCCGGCCTGCGCCGAGGCGCTCGACAAGTACCGCATCAACCCGGGCAATGTCGGCTTCAAGGACAAGAAGGACCGGCAGTTCTCCGCCATCGTCGAGATGGCCATCAGGCACGACAAGCCGGTGCGCATTGGCGCCAACTGGGGTTCGCTCGACCAGGAACTGCTGACCCATCTGATGGACGAGAATTCACGCGCCGCCAACCCGATGGAAGCGCGGGCGGTGACGCGCGAGGCGATGGTGCAGTCGGCATTGTTGTCGGCGCAGCGCGCCGAGGAGATCGGCCTGCCGCGATCGAAGATCATTCTCTCGGCCAAGGTTTCGGCGGTGCAGGACCTGATCGCAGTCTATGCCGATCTCGCGAAGCGTTCGGATTACGCCATCCATCTTGGCCTCACCGAGGCCGGCATGGGATCGAAGGGCATCGTCGCCTCGTCGGCCGCACTTTCGGTGCTGCTGCAGCAGGGCATCGGCGACACCATCCGCATCTCGCTCACGCCCGAACCCGGCGGCGACCGCACCCTCGAGGTGAAGGTTGCGCAGGAAATTCTGCAGACCATGGGCTTTCGTGTATTCGTGCCGCTCGTTGCCGCCTGTCCGGGCTGTGGCCGCACCACCTCGACCACATTCCAGGAGCTGGCGCGCGACATCCAGGGCTTCATCCACGCATCGATGCCGGAGTGGAAGAAGCGCTATCCGGGCGTCGAGACGCTTAATGTCGCGGTGATGGGCTGCATCGTGAACGGGCCGGGCGAATCGAAACACGCCGATATCGGCATTTCGCTTCCGGGCACCGGCGAGACGCCGGCGGCGCCGGTGTTTATCGACGGCAAGAAGGCCGTCACCTTGCGCGGGGCGACGGTGGCGGCCGATTTCAAGCAGATGGTGATCGACTATATCGAGCGGCGCTTCGGCCACGGCGGTGCCGGGCGAACGGCGGCGGAGTAGAGCGCGCCGGCTATACCGAAGTTCTTTATCGAGCTTTCACTCCGTCCGCAGCGTGATCGCCATGCGCCTCTTGTGCCGCCGCTGCGTCAGCCGTTCGCGCAGTACGGCCATGAAGCCGGGCGGCAGCATACCGTAGGCGACACTCGACAAGTCGCCGCTCACTGCCGGCCGCAGGTCGGGGCCGGGCCAGATGAAATCGTTCGCTTCGCTCAACACCACCCACGAGCGATCGGCATCGAGACGAAGCCGCTGTTTGGTTGCGGGCGGGATTTCGAGCGCGTCGGCCGGGTCGGCCGGCGGAGTATGAGTAACAGGCAGAACGCGCACGATCGGACGGTCGCCCTCGCGCAGGATGACAAGGATGATTGCGCACGGGCGGTCCTTCACCCCTTCCTCGCGGCCCGCGCGGGCCTCACTCTCCCACAAATACGAGTAGCGGATGACAAGGCCGGGCCGCGGAACCGGCCAGGTCACGGCCGCCAGTCTTTCAATTCTTCATCCAGGTGAGCGTCGTCCGCGGGCACTTCGGCCTTCGCGATCAACTCCATTTCCTCATCGGTAAAATCTTCGAGGCGGACGACGCGACGATCGCGACGTTTGAGACGCGCATATTCTTCCGCTGAGAGCATCACGAAGCGATCACGACCGTTCTTGGTGATCACCACTGGTTCGTTCAATGCCTTGTCGGCCAACATGTCGTAGTTCTTAATGAATTCTGCTGTCGAGACCTTCATGTACGTTTTTCGCTCTGTCCGAACACTTCCAATATGATGCAACATTCGTTGTTTGCAAGCAGGGATATGGTCTCCTCACCGCGAGGCGCTGGCCTTCATGCCCTCGAGCGTCGTCTGGAAGCCGTGTCCCGAGCTGCCCTTGGCGAGCCCGTAGGCGAAGAGCTCCTGCATATAGGCCGTGTCGAAATTGATCTTCTGCGTTTCGATGGCACGGCCGGCATCGATCGCCGTCACGAAGAATCCCCAGCCGTTGCGGCGGCAGAATTCATAGGTCGCGATCAGCGTATTGCGGGTGTTGGCCTTGACGGTCGTCCAGAACGAGCGCGCCACGATCGGAATGGTGGAATTGCTGGTCTGTGCCGCGTCGGGCGCGAGCTTGCCGTTGACCACGACATAGACCCGCGACCCGGCCGGCGCCCTCAGCCCGCGGGCGGTCATGATGCCTTCCGGCACCGCCACCACGTTTGACGTTACGCCGCCGTCGACATGCATTTCGGCGTAGCGGCCGCCGTCGGCCACCACGTCGATGAATGTGGGTGCAAATACGCCCGGGATGGACACGGAGGCAGCGAGCACGTTGCGAAACAGCGACAATCGCTCCGGGCTGTCGCTCGCCGCGATCGCGCCCATGTTCCATATCATGGTGCGTTGCGCATCGAGGTTGGTCGTCGCGATCAACAGCATGCGGCCATTGCGATGCTCGGCCGCGATGGCGTCGAGCAGTTCGGGCGTGGCGTAGCGGGCGATCAGTTCCTTGAGCGGCTCCGATTTGAAGGCGCCTGCGCCGAAGATGACGTTCACACCGTCGATGCGCAGCAGGTCTTGCGCGAGGCCGCTGGTGAACAGGGCTTCGATCGTGTTGTCGTAGCTCGGTCCGAGGAACGCGAACGGCGCCATCAGCGATCCGACGCTGGTGCCCGTCACGATGTCGAAGCGGGGGCGCGTGCCGGTCGTGGACCAGCCCTTGAGGAAACCGGCGCCATAGGCGCCTTCGGCGCCGCCGCCGGAGAGCGCCAGAATGGTCGTTGGCTGCGAGGCTGCCGCGCGCACGGCCGGCGTGCGGGTGACTTCGTCGCCCCAGAAGCGGGCGTTCGGAATCCCGGCGACGTGCGCAGTCTCCAGCGAGTTCAGCGGCACGCGCGGGATCGACGCGCAAGCGTTCAGCACGACCGCCATGCCGACCGCCGCCAGGATCCGAACCGCCGACCGCATATTCACCCGGATCACCGCCTCAGGTGAGGGGAACTGACGTAACGCCGATCGGACGGGTTGACCCGAACCACTCGCATGTCCCGCACGTCCAGAGCCGTAGCGGGCGACGTGTCGGAAAACGGATCAACAGGCGTTCCAGCGGTCCCTCAGCAATCCCCACGCTGGATCACGCGCGCCGCGGGACGCGGCGCGCGCTGACGGTGTTGATGTCATGCGTTTGGGGCTGAAGTTGGGAACCAGATCTTTCGTGCAGGCTGCGCTTAAGTGAAAATTTACCACGCGATCAATGGCTTGCCTTAGTTGCGACCTGCTCCGACGTAGCCCCTCCGGATTTACTGGCGTGGGCGCAGCCGCTGAATCTGCAACTGGGCGAGGAACGGCACCAAGGGGTGGGCCCCCATCTTCACGATTCCGGGCAGGTCGAGCTTGATCAGCGCCTCACGCTGGTCGGGCGGCAGCGCAAAGCGATCCGCATAGGCCGAGGCGTCGGCCAGGTACTGCGCCCGCTTGTCGGCGTCATGGGCCAGCTCGTGTAGCGCGGAGGTCAGTTCCACCAGTTCGGGCTTGATTGAAGGATAATGCGCGGCATGCTCGGCCTCGCGCTCCCCGCCGGTCCAACCAAGCGAGGCGTAGTTGTGATGCCAGCTTGGGTCCATGGAGACGACGTCCGGCTTGCGCTCGCCTAGCGCGCCTGCCGCACAGGCCCAGCAGCGCAATTCGATATTGCCGGTGTCGTCGAGCTCGGTCTCATCAAAGCCAATCAGCGATTTCAGATTGCCGGCCTTGAGCTTCTCCAGGACGCGCTGATCCCATGCCAATTCCGGATTGGCATAGCGATCGGTGCCGGGAAAATGCGACATGCCGCCGCTCGACAGGATTACCGTCTTGAGGCCGAGCGCCGTGACGGTGCGCGCCACCGCCTGCCCGAACGCATAGCAGCGCTCCATGGTGGGCTGTGGCGGCAGATACGCGTTCACGTAAATCGGCAGCACCGGGTCGGTGTGGCCGAGATGGGTGAGCGGGATGCCGATCGCATAGTCGATCTTGGCGGTCGACGTGAACGCCGGGTCGAAGTTCTGCCGATAGAGCTGGCGAACCAGTTCGAAGCCAACCTCGCTCGGCACCTTCCAATGGAACCTGCGGCCGGCGAACTCGCCCGACGCCTCGCCACCGACATGCACGGTGAACGGCGGGCAGGCGGTGTGGAAAAACTGCTCGGCGTGATCGTTGGAGAAGATGATCCAGAGATCGGGCTTATGCGCGCGCAGCCTCTCGCCGATTTCGGCCGCCGCCTTCTTGACCGCGGCGACCACCGCCTTGTCCTCGGTATCGGGCAGGGTGAAGAACTGCGGAGCATGCGGCAGCATGGCGCCGCCGATTACGGTCGACATCACGGGTCATCTTCCTGTTCAGGGCATCATTTCGTTGCGCCAAAGTTATCGCGCAAACGGCGCAGCAACAAGCGTGGGGCGCGCAACGCGGCTGCGCAAGCAGCGGCTTCACAGGCAAGATTGAAGGAAGTACGCTTCACATCGTCATGGCCGGGCTTGTCCCGGCCATCCACGTCTGGGGACGCCGAAGTCGTGGATACCCGGAACAAGTCCGGACATAGCGATTTGGAGAGGAAGCGCTCATGGTTGAGGTGCCAATTACGATTGCCTGCGGCAATTACGATCGCTGCCGGGCGATCCGCGACGGCCGGGTCAAGGTTGAGGGGTGCGCCACGACCTACCTGCCGCTTTATCCGGAAGAAATCTTCTTCCGCGCTTTCCGTTATCAGGAATTCGACGTCTCCGAACTGTCCTTCTCAAGCTACATCCGCACCGTTGCGGCCGGCGCGTCGGCGTATGTCGGCATCCCGGCTTTCGTGTCGCGGCTCTTCCGCCATTCCGGCATCTATGTGCGCGCCGACGCCGGAATCGAGAAACCCGAAGACCTGCGCGGCAAGCGCGTCGGACTGCCCGAGTACCAGATCACCGCGGTGGTCTGGATGCGCGGCATGCTGCAGCACGAATACGGCGTGAAGCCCACCGAAATCCATTGGCGCAGCGGCGGCCAGGAGGAGCCGGGCCGCGACGAGCGCACGCCGCTCAAGCCGATCCCGGGCCTCGACCTGCAACCGATCCCGAAAGACAAGACGCTGGTCGGCATGCTGCGCGACGGCGAACTCGATGCGTTGTTCACGGCGCGCGGTCCGTCGTCGTTCCTGCGCGGCGAGCCGCACATCCGGCGGCTCTTTCCCAATACGCGCGCGGCCGAGCAGGCTTACTGGAAGAAAACGAAGCTGTTCCCGCTGATGCATCTCGTCGGTATCCGCAAGGACCTCGTCGCGAAATATCCCTGGCTGCCGACCTCGGTCTACAAGGCATTCTGCGAGGCGAAGGACCTCGCGCTGGTCGATCTGCTCGACGTCAACGCGCTGATGGTGACCTTGCCCTGGCTCATCCCGGAGACGCAGGAGACGATGGTGCTGATGGGCAGGGATTTCTGGCCCTATGGCATCCACGAAAACATGCGGGAGATCGAAGCGCTTACGCAATATGCGTACGAGCAGGGCTTGGTCGACCGCAAAGTCGCCGTTGAGGAGTTGTTTCATCCCTCGATGTTCGAGATATCGAAGGTGTAACCCGATTTTGGCGGCCCTTGCGGCGCAAAAAACTGGACAAGCTCGTAGGGCGCAATAAGCGAAGCCCATTACGCCAGCGGCGTAATGGTGGCGAGCGCATTGCGCCGCTTTGGATTCGGCGCAATGCGCTTTGCGCTTGCCGCCTCCGGCGCAAACGCTCGCTTATTGCGCCCTACGAAATCGCGTTTCCCCGCAACACCGCGCTCCATTTCTCCTCGATCTCACGTGCTTCGGCGGGCGTAAGCGAGGAGGCGGGCGGAAACTTGTCGGCCCACGAAAACGGCCGACACGCTTCGACAATCAGCTTTGAGTGCGCGGTGATGCCGCGCGCCTTGTCGGCGGGCGCGATGCGCGGATCGAGGGCCGAGGACCAGGCGTTGCGCACGATGTCGATTTGTTCGGCGGGTTCGCAGCGCGTTGTCACCGCCCACATCACGTCGGCGAGGTTGGACGGGTCGATATCGTCGTCGACCACCACCACGACGCGTGCCATGTAGCTGTGCGCGGCCGCGATCAGCGCGGCGCGCTTGGCGTGGCCGTCGTAGCGCTGTTTCAGCGCCACGACCGTCATGAGCTGCGACACGTGCTGCCAGGCGCCCACCACGTCGGTGACGCCGGCCGACTCCAGATTCTGCCAGATGGTGGCGGCGCGGAACGGCAGGCCGAAATGAAAGCGTGGCGGCTTCATCGGCGGTGAGCCGAGCAGGATCGGGTCGTCGCGGTGATAGGCGGCGGTTACCTCCATCGCCGGGCCTGGGCGGGCCTCCGCCGCGTAGTAGCCGGTGAACTCGCCGAATGGCCCCTCGGGCAGCGCCTCGTTCATCGGCAGGAGGTGTCCCTCTAAGATGATTTCAGCCTGCGCCGGAACCGGCAGGCCGGTCTGCGGCGCGGCGATAATCTCGATCGGCGCGCCTTTGATCGCGCCGGCGAATTCGTATTCCGATTGACCGGACGGCAGATACTCGAATCCGGCGATGAACAGCGCCGGGTCTTCGCCGTTCACGACGACGCAGGGGCAGGGCTTGCCCTGGTCCCAATATTTCTTGGCGATGATCGCGCCGTGTCGGCCGCCGTGGTCGAACTGCACGGTGACCTTGTTCCGCCCGTGCACCTGCACGCGGTAGATCGAGGCGTTGATCCAGCCGCCGTCCGGATCGCGCATGATGACGATCGAACCCGAGCCGATGAACGGCCCGCCGTCGTGGCGGTGCCAGATGGGCGCGGGGAATTTGCCGAGATCGACGTCGGTGCCGGTCATGCGGTTCTTCAGAAACGGCGCATCCGCAACCGCTACCGGCGCGCGCGGCTGCAATGTCTTGCGCTTTTCCATCCACGCTTTCAGCGCGTCGAGCGGACGTGAGCTCGGATCAAGCCCGAGCGCGAGCGCAGCGCGTTGCGGGTTCGTAACGGCGTTGGTGAAGATGCGGAAGCCGCGGGCGAAGCCCTTGATGTCGTCGAACAGCAGCGCCGGACAATCGGGCTGACCCGCAGCGACTTCGGTAATCCCGCCGATCTCGAAACGCGGATCGGCGCCGTTGACATGCCGCAGGGCGCCTAGCTTCTCCACGCCGGCAATGAATTCGCGCAAATCCTTGTACATCCGCCCTCCATCGCCCGCGCGTCACCGCGGCACCGACTCTACCGGCCGTTCGTCACGCCATTATCGATCTCAGCGCACCTGCAACGTCCGCACTGCGGCAAAGCATCACCCCAGGACAGCAGCATGACGTCTATCACAATGGTGCTAGTTTGTCGGCCGGCGCAGGATGATGACCGGAGGAGATTATGGAAAAAAATGAAATGGATCGCCGGACGCAACTGTCCGAGTTCCTAAAGGGCAAGAGAGCCCGGATACGTCCCGCCGATGTTGGTTTAGTTCAAGGTCCTCGCCGCCGCACTCCCGGACTGCGTCGAGAGGAGGTCGCCGATCTCGCCGGCGTGGGGCATGTCTGGTACACGTGGCTGGAGCAAGCTCGTAGTATCACGCCTTCCGTCGAGCTTTTGGAACGTCTTGCCAATACCCTGAAAATGGACAGGGACGAACGTATTTATCTCTTCCGCCTTGCTCGACCGCAGATACAGGCGATTAACCCCGATGGCTTGGAATCGGTACCCAGATCGGTCGTCGAGATGATCCAATCTTTGGATTACAAGCCCGCCTATGTGAGAAATCTCCGCTGGGACCTGCTTGCCTGTAACGTCGCACATACGAGAGTCTTCGGCGATTATTCGTCTGTTCCGATAGAGCAGCGGAACATGCTTTGGCTCATATTCACCGACCAGAGAATTAGAGCTACATCTCTCAACTGGGAGACGGTTGCATCACATGTCGTTGCCCGATTCAGAGCCGATCTGAGCAGGATTCCGGAGGACAGTCGTGCGTGTGCACTAAAAAATCGGTTATTGAAAATAAGCCCAGATTTCGCTCGCCTGTGGAAACAATATTGCACAACAGAAACATTAAGCCATCCGGTCGAGATTAATCATCCCGATGCAGGAGTAATCACTCTACAACGCGTCACGTTACGGACGGAAAGCGAGCCGGCTCAAAACGTTATCATCTATACTCCCCAGGATAGCCGCTCGATAGCTCGAGTAAGGCGAATCTGCGGTCGCGGGCACGATATGCAACCGCGACCACGTTAGGCTAGCGGATCAGAAACGCGCTTTGTCCTAGCCCTTACAAAGAAGCCTCGCCCTTTAGAGTTGAGGCTGGCAGCGTAGTATTCAAGAATCATAGGATAAGCTTGACGGCTTGATGTTGTTTGCCGCGGGAGATCGAATAGCGATGACCGCGTGTGTTCTTGAGCGTGAGATCTCCGTGTTTTTAAGCCGCAGGTCTTGCTGACCAGGTCCACTTTCAAGATGGAGAGAGGCCGATGAAGCTGTGGCGCGTTTTTTGGTTATTGATCGTGGCATCAATATTTCCAGTCGAATTGGCCTCGGCGCAGGTATGGCCGAATCATCTCATAAGGTTCGTCGTACCGTTGCCTGCTGGAGGGGCATACGACTACATTGCACGATTACTGGCGGACCGATTGTCCCCCGCCTTGGGCGCGCCGATTGTGGTGGAGAACAAGCCTGGCGCAAGTGCCCAGATCGGAACTGCTTCCGTGGCGAGGGCGCCGGCTGACGGCTACACGTTTCTCATAATGGCAAATACCCATGTGATTTCGCCAAGCCTCTTTTCGAAACTGCCTTATGACCCCATCAAGGACTTCGAGCCCGTCAGTCTGATTGTCGGAACTCCGTTCGTACTGGTCGTTAATCCAAAGACACCTATCCACTCGGCCAAGGAGTATGTCGCTCTCGCTAAAGAAAAACCCGGCTCGCTTGAATATGGCAGCTCGGGAATTGGGTCGCCCTTTCATCTGGCGGCCGAACTGATGAAATCCATGACAGGGGTAGACCTCCTGCACGTGCCGTACCGCGGAACGGCTCCCCTCATTCAGGCACTTCTTGCAAATGAGGTAGCAAGCGCCTTTGTGCCAATCGGTCCGTTCCTTCCGTACATTAAGGCCGACAAATTACGCCCGCTAGCGTTGGTCGGCACTTCCCGCAGCGCTACCCTGCCAGACCTCCCGACGATTGCTGAGGCAGTCCCGTTGCCCGGGTATGGCCTGGATTCATGGATCGGCATGCTCGCTCCGGCCGGCACTCCTCGTCAGATTCTCGATCGAATGAACAAAGAGATCGTCGCAATCGTCACCAACAAGCGATTCGCCGACCAGCGATTGCTGCCACAGGGGTACGAGCCTGTCGGATCGACACCGGAACACCTCATGCAGGTAATGAAGGAAGATTTGGCTTTGTACGCCAAGGTCGTGCAGGACGCGAAGATTTTCCCGCAATGAGCAACCTCTGTCATCCGACAAGGACATGCTGAGCAGAGGCAGCAGTAGGATGGGATCTTCGGGATGTGCACGACACAGCATTGCTCAGAAACCGTGACCTGACTCGCAAGAAATGGGAGAGCGGCAGTGGACTCTCGAATGACCCAGCTTAAGAAGACGATCCGAATTCCTCTTGAGATAAACGCCAAGCCTGGAAACAAGATTCTTATAGTCACCGATACGCGAATGGATCCATTACTCTGGCAGGCCATGCTTACGGCCGCTACTGAAATGAGCATGGAGCCGACTGTAGCCATTATGACACCACGCGTGGCGCACGGCTACGATCCGACAAGCCTAGTCATGCATGCGGCCCGCGATCCTGAGCTCGACCTATGCATTTATTTGACCAGCACAGCGATGGCGCATGCGCCGCTTAGCAATGAGCTTCTCGATAAGGGAAAGCGTTTTATCCTGATGGAGGAGCTCACACCCGAGATGATGTTGCCTGACGGACCCGCAGGTGCGGATTACACCGCGATGGACGCAATTGGTCAGAAGATTGCAAACCTGTTCTCCGAAGGAAAGCGTGTTCGGGTGCAAGCTGACAATGGAACGGATCTGGAGGCTGTTATTGAAGGAAGGCTGGGCAGGTCCGTGACAGCCAAGGTTCCAGTGATGAGAGCCAGTGGTGGCGGGGGTTGTGCATTTCCCGACGGAGAGGCTCATGTTTGTCCGGTTGAAGGTACTGGTGAGGGCACGGTCGTTTTCGATCTGACAGCTCACTCCGTGGGTGCTCTCAGACAGCCTATTCGTGTCACGGTCGAGAAGGGAATGGCAACAAAGATCGAGGGTGGTGTTGAAGCAGCAAAATGGCGAGAGATCCTGGAGAAGCATGGGGACCCAAACAGCTACAACTGTCCCGCCGAAATAGCTATTGGCCTAAACCCCAACGTTACACCGACTGGAAGCATGAGAACAGATAAGAAGCTTTACGGCTCTAGCCACATTGGCCTAGGCGACACAGTCGTACTGGGCGGAACCTGTCACGCCAAATTAAGGCTGGAGGGAGTGATCAGAGAACCTCTGATAACGATTGACGGCAGGATCGTCACGAAGGGTGGAAAAATACTGGTCGAGTGAGTTTAAGCGCTGAACTGCGAATAGGTTCGAAGGAGTTCGTACATGATCATTGACACTCATCAGCACTTTTGGCACGTCGCCGATCCTTGGGGAAAAACCCCAGAGGATTACAAGATTTTAGCGTTGCCGGAAGGCATTACGGGCACGATCTTTCGCTGGGCGGAAAACCAGTTCGCGTTAGACTTGGCCGCCAAGGAGCCGCTCATTGTCGGAGTGTGCGGCGGCATCAAGAATGGCCCAGATTTTGAAGCTGAATTGGACCAACTTTCAGCAAATCCATTGTTTCGCGGAATATGCGCTATAGGGCCCGATTTGGAGGACGTAGAACAAGGCAAATTCCTGTCCAGAATGGAAAAGCTGGCTGCCAAAGATCTTCAACTTGACCTCTTGCGTGTTTGTCCTGGCTTCTTTGGTGGACCTAAGGCAATGCAGAATCTTTACACCGGGACACGCAAGAGCTTGGAGGGTGTGTTCAAAATCGCGGATCGCGTTCCCAATCTTCGGATGGTTATCGAGCACGTTGGCGGCATGGCAATTGACGGAAATGCTATCAAAAAAGAATGGGAAGATATATTTCTGAAAATGGCGGAGTATCCACAAATCTACATGAAGGTATCGGGTCTGATGGAGCGCGCGACGACGCGAGCACAGAATGAAAATGCGACGAGCTTGTTAAGCTTTTACCGCCCGACCCTTGATGTCCTATGGAACATCTTTGGCGAAGACCGGCTTATCTACGGAAGTAATTGGCCGGTTTCCGAACATGCGGGAGATTTCATCTCCGACGGCATCAGCATTGTGAGGCAATATTTTTCTGAGAAGGGCGAGGGGGCATATTCAAAGTATTTCTGGAAAAATTCTCAGAAGGTCTACAAATGGGTGGCCCGTCTACCGTCTC
>WBZO01004598.1_pt1 | contig 14786 bp, 13 predicted proteins | sample 5204261 | NCBI WGS metagenome assembly WBZO01 (sample SAMN12412400, study PRJNA552823) | activated sludge metagenome | isolation source: activated sludge from anammox sidestream of wastewater treatment plant... | place: USA: North Carolina | collected 2017-09
ACGGACAACATGTTCACCGCGGCCGGCGCGCGCGCGGTGCGCGAAGCGCCGCTGGTGGTGTGGGAGGCGGGGCGCGAGGCGGATGCGGTTCAGCATTTTGGTGAAGCGGCGTGCCGGGAAGGCGCGTTGGGCGAAGTGGAAGTTGAGACGGTGAACTCTTTATGGATAGGAGAATGATATGGGATTGATCGTGCAGAAATATGGCGGCAGTTCGGTCGCCGATGTCGAGTGCATGCGCCGAGTGGCGCGGCGGATTATCAAGACGCGGGACGCGGGCAATCGCGTGGTGGTGGTGGTCAGCGCGATGGGCGACACGACGGACGATTTGATTGACCTCGCGAAGAAGATTCACGCGGAGCCGAACGAGCGCGAGTTGGATGCGTTGATGGCCACCGGCGAGCAGATTTCGTCGGCGATTCTCACGATGGCGCTGCATCAGCTCGGCGCGGACGCGGTGTCGCTGACGGGGCCGCAGGCGGGCATCTTCACCGATGGCGTGCACACGAAGGCAAAGATTCGCGCGCTGAAGCCCAAGCGCTTGCTGGCGCAATTGAAGAAGAATCGCGTCGTTGTGGTGGCGGGGTTCCAGGGCCTCAATCCGGACGAGGACATCGCGACGTTGGGGCGCGGCGGGTCGGATACGACCGCCGTGGCGCTGGCGGCGGCGATCAAGGCGGATCGCTGCCAGATTCTCAAGGATGTGGAAGGCGTGTACACGGCGAATCCGCGCGTGGTGCCGGAGGCGAAGAAGCTCGACGAGATCGCGTATGATGAGATGCTGGAGCTCGCGAGCATGGGCGCGGAGGTGTTGCAGTCGCGCGCGGTGGAGTTCGCCAAGAATCACAAAGTGGTGTTGGAAGTCATGTCGAGTTTTGTTGAGAAGCCGGGAACACTGGTTCGAGAAGAGGTGAGGAATATGGAAGACATTGTTGTGCGCGGAGTGGCGTCGGACAAAAATCAGGCCAAAGTCACGGTGCGCGGGTTGGAGGACAAGCCGGGCGTTGCGGGATTGATGTTCACCGAGTTGGCGCGCAAGAGCATCAACGTGGACATGATCGTTCAGAACGTGAGCGACAAGGGCGAAACGGACATCACGTTCACCGCGCGGCGATTTGGCCAAGACGGTTCGCACGGTGGAGGGGATGCAGTCCGATTTGGGCGCGAAGGATATTCTCGCCAATGAGGACATTGCGAAGGTCAGCATTGTCGGCGTCGGGATGCGGAGTCATTCGGGTGTGGCGGCTCGGATGTTTGAGGCGCTGGCGAAGCACAAGATCAACATCTCGATGATCGCGACCTCGGAGATCAAGATTTCCGTTGTGATTGCGAAGACGGATGCGGACAAGGCGGTGCAGGTGCTGCACAAGGCGTTTGAGTTGGGAAAGAAGAAGTAGCGTAGAGCAGGGTTGCGGGCGCGGGCGAAGAACGGATTTTCGCCTGCGGCGGAGGCTTTGTTTTTGCGGAAAGGCGACATGAAACCACACGTTGAAATCTATGACACGACACTGCGCGACGGCGCGCAGGGCGAGGGGATTTCGTTTTCGGGCGTCGGCAAGATTCTCGTGGCGAAGCGCCTCGATGAATTCGGCGTGGACTACATCGAGGGCGGTTATGCGGCTTCGAATCCGAAGGACATGGAGTTCTTTCACGCGATTCGCAAAGAGAAGCTGAAGCACGCGAAGATCGCTGCATTCGGCAGCACGCGCCGCGCCAATGTGAGCGCTGCGGAGGATGCCGGGTGCAAGGCGCTGATCGAGGCGGATACGCCGGTTTGCACCATTTTCGGAAAGAGTTGGCGCTTGCACGTGAAGGAGGTGCTGCGCACGACGGAGGATGAAAATCGCGCGATGATCGCGGATACGGTTCGCTTCCTGAAGGAGCATGGCCGGGAAGTGATCTACGACGCGGAGCATTTCTTCGACGGTTTCGCCGACAGTCGCGAGCACGCGCTTTCGACGCTGCGCGCGGCGTATGAAGCGGGGGCCGATCGGCTCGTGCTGTGCGATACGAATGGCGGCACGCTGCCGGAGCGCATCGCGGAGGTGGTGCGGGATGTGCAGCAGGTGTTTCCCGATGCGAAGCTGGGCATTCACACGCACAACGATTCGGAGTTGGGTGTGGCCAACTCGCTCGCGGCTGTGGCGGCGGGTGCGCGGCATGTGCAGGGCACGATCAATGGGTTTGGCGAGCGCGTGGGCAATGCGAACTTGGTTTCGATTGTGCCAAGTTTGGTGTTGAAGATGGGCTACGCGTGTATCCAGCCGGAGAATCTCAAGCAGCTCAAGGCGGTATCGCAGTTTGTGGATGAGATGGCGAATGTGCGGCCGAATACGCGCCAGGCGTTCGTTGGCGATAGCGCGTTTGCGCACAAGGCGGGGATGCATGTGGACGGCGTCCGCAAGTTGGCGCCGAGCTTCGAGCACATCAAGCCGGAGTCGGTCGGCAATCAGCGGCGCATCCTGATCTCGGAGTTGTCCGGCGCGAGCAACGTCTTTCTGAAGGCTGTGGAGATGGGGCTGAATCTCGACAAGAACTCGGCGGAGGTGAAACAGATTCTGCGCGAGCTCGAAGGGCTGGAGAAGAAGGGCTATGCGTTCGAAGCGGCGGAGGCTTCGTTCAAGCTGCTGATTCAGAAGGTGCTGAAGAAGCACAAATCGTTTTTCAATTTGATCTCGTATCGCGTGACGGTTGACAAGTTCGAGATGGGCAAGCCGATTTTGGCCGAGGCGACGGTGAAGCTTTCGGTGAATGGCGATGTCGAGTTGACGGTGGGAGAAGGCGGCGGTCCGGTGGACGCGCTGAACAACGCGCTGCGCAAGGCGTTGGGGCGGTTCTATCCCTCGATCAAGGATGTGTCGCTGGTGGATTATCAGGTCCGCATCCTGGACCCGGAAGAGGGCACGGGCGCCAAGACGCGCGTGTTGATCGAGTCCACAGACGGCAAGCAATCGTGGGGCACGGTGGGCGTTTCCGCGAACCTCATTGAGGCGTCGTGGGAGGCGCTGGTGGACAGCGTGGAGTACAAGCTGTTCATCGAAGAGAACGGAAAGAAGTAGATCGCGCGCAGCGTTCATCGCTGCAGCCGATCTTCTCCGCGCGCGGTGCCGAGGTGTATGGTTTCTCGGCGCCGCGCGACCTATGAATGATAGGCGGAGGAGTCGGCATGAATGAGATTCGGATTCGAAAGAGCGCGGAGCGCGGTGTGACGGAGTTTGACTGGTTGCGCAGTCTTCATTCGTTTTCGTTCGGCGACTATCACGACCCGGCCCAGATGGGTTTTCGCACGCTGCGTGTGATCAATGAGGATTTCATTGCGCCGGGTGGCGGATTTCCCACGCATCCGCATCGCGATATGGAGATTTTCAGTTATGTGGTGCGCGGGGCGTTGGCGCATCGCGACAGCATGGGGCACGAGAAGACGATTGTGCCGGGCCAGATTCAAGTGATGAGCGCGGGTCGGCTGGTGACGCACAGTGAGTTCAATCCGAGTTCGTCGGAAGCGACGCACATGTTGCAGATTTGGATTCGTCCGCGCGAGCGCGGGTTGCCCCCGAGCTATACCGAGTGGCAGCCGACGCCGGAGCGGGCGAATGCGCAAAAGGTGTTGATGATTTCGGCGGATGGTCGAGAGGGGTCGGCGACGATTCAGCAAGACGCGAGTGTGTATCGCCTTCGTCTGCAAGCGGGCGAGGAGGCGTCGCACGATTTGCCGGTGGGGCGCGGCCTGTGGGTTCAGGTGGTGGCGGGCGCGCTGTCGCTGAATGGCGTCGCGTTGACGGCGGGCGATGGAGCGAGTTCCGAGGTGGCGGGGACGTATACGATTCGCGCCAATTCGGATGTCGAGGCGTTGCTGTTCGATCTGAATTAGCGGAGGCGCTGTGCGGCGCCTGAATCAGGCGGCGGTTGTGCGCGAGGGCACGAAGACCGAGGGGCCGTTCGCGCGCGGGATTTCTTCCAGTTCGACGTGTAGCGTTTCGCGCAGTCGGGCGAGTGTGAGGACTTCGCGCGCGGGGCCGATTGCGTGAATCCATCCATCTTTCATCAGCAGGGCCTCGTCTGCGTAGGTTGCGGCGAGGTTGACGTCGTGGAGCACGGCGAGGACGGTGAGTCCTTCGCTGGCGATGGTTCGGGCGAGGTCGAGGGCGTGGCGTTGGTGGGCGAGGTCGAGGTGGGCGGTTGGCTCATCGAGCAGGAGCAGGCCGCGACCGGTCTGCCGCGCCTCGTGAAGTTGCGCGAGAGCGCGGGCGAGGTGTACGCGCTGCCGCTCGCCGCCGGAGAGGGTGTCCACTTTTCGTTCCGCAAATTCGGTGACGCCGGCTTGCTCCATGGCTTCGCGCGCGATGGCGAAGTCTGCGACGCTGGGGAAGCGCGAGTGGGGGAGGCGGCCGAGGAGGACGAGGTCGAGCGCGCGGAACGAGAACGGGGTGGAGGTGTGTTGCGAGACGACGGCGCGGCATCGCGCGAGTGCTGTGCGCGAGTGTTGCGCGAGGGATTTGCATGAGCAGGTGACGCGGCCGCGGCTCGGTTCCAATTCTCCGCTCATGAGGCGCACGAGGCTGGTTTTGCCTGCGCCATTGGCGCCGAGCATCACGGTCAATGCGCCCGGTTTCAGTGCGCAGGTTGCATCCCGCACCAGCGTGCGGTTGCCGCGCACAAGAGAGACGTTTTCGAGCGCGATCATGTGCCCTCGCGGCGCTGCTCGCGGAGCAGGAGATAGAGGAAGAAGGGAGCGCCCAGCAGCGCGGTGACGAGGCCGATGGGCAATTCGATGGGGGCGGCGACGGTGCGAGAGAGCAGGTCTGCGAGGGGGAGCAGGGCGGCGCCGAGCAGCGCGGAGGCGGGGACTAGTCGGCGATGGTCGGGGCCGCTGATGAGGCGAATGACGTGGGGAACGACGAGGCCGACGAACCCGATGAGTCCGGTGAAGGCGACTGCGCCGCCGATCGCGATGCAGGTCAGCAAGATTGCGGCGCGCTTCAGTCCTTCGACGGGCACGCCGAGCAGCGCGGCTTCTCCTTCGCCGAGCAGTAGCGCGTTGAACCACGGCGCGTATCGCTTGGCGAATAGGAAAATGGGCAGGGTGAGCACGAGGAGGATGGGGACGATGGTCCAGTCCGCGCGGCCGAGGCTGCCGAAGCTCCAGAATGCGACTTCGCGGAGTTGGGCGTCGTTTGCGATCAGCATCAGCACGCCGATGGCCGCGCCGGCCATGGCGTTCATGGCAATTCCTGCGAGGAGGAGGTGATCCACGCGAATGCGTCCCCAGCAATGGGCGATGCGGACCACGATGGCGGTGACGGCCCAGCCACCGAGAAATGCGACGATCGGAAGGAGGTAGGTGACGGGAATGCCCAACTGCGAGAGGAAGAGTGGGCCCAAAACGGTCAATGCGGCGGCGGCCATGGCGGCGCCGCTGGAAACGCCGATGAGCGCGGGTTCCGCCAGTGGATTTCGGAACAGCGCTTGCATCAACACGCCGCCGAGCGCGAGCGATGCGCCGGTGAGGACGCCTGCGGCCACGCGCGGAGCGCGAATGTGGAAGAGCACGGCTGCCTCGCGATCGGTGAAGGTCCAGGGGAGGTCAATGCCGAGCGGCGCGAGGAGGATGGAGAGTACCTGGCCGGGTGAAATGGGAACGGCTCCGATGCCGAGGCTGGCGAGTAATACGGCTCCGAGCAGAATCCCCAACCCGGGAAGCAGCCAGCGATCGGGAACGCTGCGCTGCGCTGCTGTCGCCAGGTCAGCGGTGGATTCGCTTGCGATGGAGCCGATGGACTTCACGGATAGAGGAGTGCTTGCAATTCGCGAATTGCTTGGGGCAGTCGTGGGCCGAAGCCGAGCAGGAGGAGATCGTCCATGGCGACGGCGCGCGCGTGCTCACCGGCGGGCGTTTCCTTCAGGCCGGGCGCATGCCAGATGGCGTCGGCGCCGCCGAGGCCGTCCATGCTGGACTGTGTCAGGAGGATCACATCCGGCGCGGCTTGTACGGCGGCTTCGGCTGTGAGGGGTCGGTATCCGGCGTATTCGGCGACGGCATTTTGCGCGCCTGCGAGGCGGATGATTTCGTCGGCCGCGGTGCCTGTGCCCGCGACGTTGAGGGCGCCGGGGCCACGCGCGAAGACGAAGAGCACGCGGACGGCTGGGGTGGTGGGCGCTGGGATGGAGACGAGTTCGGATTCGACTTTCTGGGCCAGCGCTTCACCTTCCTCGGCGCGATTCAGCGCGAGTCCGACGGCGCGAATGCGCGCGAGGCAGCCGCTGACGGTGTGCGCGCTGGTGATGCTCTCGATGCGAACGCCTGCGCGGGTCAATTGTTCCAGCGCTTGCGGCGGGCCCGCTTCATCGGATGCCAGCACGACATCGGGATTGACGCTCAACACGCCTTCGGCGGAGATCATGCGGTAGTAGCCCACGTGCGGAAGGTTGGCGATTTCGGCGGGATAGGTGCTGGAGGCGTCCACCGCGACCACGCGATCGCCTGCGCCCAAGGCCCAGATGGTTTCGGTGACGGCGCCGCCGAGGCTCGCCACGCGCGGTTCATCAGCCGCCGCTTGAAAAACGAAGAGACCGCTCGCCGCCATCGCCATCATCCACATCAAGGAACGCATGCTCATTTCTCCTATAAAATAAAAGCGCCGCTCGAATTGGGCGTGCGCGGTTCAGCCTGGTGCTGAAGCTGTTGGCATACTAGGGCGCGTGTTTTATATGTCAACCGCGATTGGCGTGAGGCGTTTTGTGTGGCGGTGGGGTGGATGAAAAAAGAGGGCGACCGCGCGCGCGGTTCATGGCACGCTTTGGCGTGTGAAGGAGATGTGATGATGAACTATCTGAGGTCGCTCTTTTGCTGTGTAGGGCTTGCGTTGGTGGCGGGTTGCGTTTCGGGGACGCCGGATGGCGGGGTGCGGGACAATTTTCTGGGCGAGCGCGAGCGGATGGAGATTCCGGCGGGTGTGGCGGACGTCTATTGGAAATTGACGGAGCTGAATGGGAATCCAGCGCCGCACGGGTCGGGCGGAAAAGAGGCGCACTTGTTGTTGCAGGTGACCAAGCCGATCGCGCGCGGGTTTGCAGGGTGCAATCGTTTTGCGGGTGATTACGTGTTGGAGGGGTCGGCGCTGTCGTTTGGCGAATTGCGGCGGGGCGATGTGGTGTGCGCTGAGGGGATGCCGCTGGAGGCCGAATATTTGGCCGCGTTGGCGCGGGTGGCCGCGTGGTCGCGCGATGGCGAGACGCTTTCGCTTTCGGATGCGGAAGGTCGGATTGTGGCGCGGTTTATGGCGCGGCCGCTGTAGGGTTGGGGCGAGGGAAAGTTCCAACGATTGGAAAACGGGCGTTTTTGCAGTTCCAACGCTTGGAAAAATCCGCTTTATTTGCCGGCTATGTCCGAGTTGCCGAAAAATTATGATCCAAAGTCCATCGAGGCGAAGTGGTACGCCTGGTGGCAAGAGAACAAGTGCTTTCACCGCGATCATCGCGATGGGGGGACGCCGTACACGATTGTGATTCCGCCGCCGAATGTGACGGGCATTCTGCACATGGGGCACGCGCTGAACAATTCGATTCAGGACGTGTTGATCCGGTGGCGTCGCATGCAGGGGTATAACGCGTTGTGGGTGCCGGGGACGGATCACGCGGGGATTGCGACGCAGAATGTGGTGGAGCGCGAGTTGAAGAAGGAGGGGCTGCGTCGGCAGGACCTCGGGCGGGAGAAGTTTCTCGAGCGCGTGTGGGCGTGGAAGGAGAAGTACGGCAACACGATTGTGAATCAGCTCAAGTCGCTCGGGGCGTCGTGCGATTGGGATCGTTTGCGCTTCACGATGGACGAGGGGTTGAGCAACGCGGTGAAGGAGGTCTTCATCCGGCTCTACGAGAAGGGGCTCATTTATCGCGGGACGTATATCATCAATTGGTGTCCGCGCTGTCAGACCGCGCTCTCGGATGAAGAGAGCGAGCACCGCGATGTGAAGGGCAAGCTCTATCACGTGAAGTATCCGGTGAAGGGCGAGCCGGGTGTGTTCTTGACGGTGGCGACGACGCGACCGGAGACGCTGTTGGGCGATACGGCTGTGGCGGTGAATCCGAAAGACGAGCGCTACACGCAGTGGGTCGGCAAGGTGCTGCTGTTGCCGATCCTGAATCGCGAGATTCCGGTGATTGCCGACGACTTTGTGGCGCGGGAGTTTGGAACGGGTTGCGTGAAGGTGACGCCAGCGCACGACCCGAATGACTATCAGATGGGGCTTCGCCACGATTTGCCGCAGGTCAATGTGATGACCGAGGACGGGCACATGAACGAGAACGCCGGTCCCTATCAGGGGGTGGAGCGTTTTGCGTGCCGCAAGAAGATCGTGGACGATTTGGACGCGGCGGGGCTGTTGGAAAAGGTGGATGAGCATCCGCACGCGGTTGGCCATTGCTATCGCTGTTCATCGGTGGTGGAGCCGCGTTTGTCTCCGCAGTGGTTTGTGAAGATGAAGCCGCTGGCCGAGCCGGGCATCCAGGCGGTGCGCGAGGGCAAGATTCGCTTTGTGCCGGATCGGTGGAACAAGGTGTATCTCGAGTGGATGGAGAACATCCGCGACTGGTGCATTTCGCGCCAGATTTGGTGGGGTCATCAGATTCCGATTTTCTATTGCGACGATTGCGGGCACCAGTGGGCGGATCGCGGCAAGCCGAAGGCGTGCGCGAAGTGTGAGTCGTCGAACGTGCGCCAGGATGAAGATGTGCTCGACACGTGGTTTTCCTCGTGGATTTGGCCGTTCAGCGTGTTCAACTGGCCGGAGCAGAACGAGGACTTGAAGTTCTACTATCCCACGAATTCGCTTTCGACGGCGTCGGAGATCATCTTCTTCTGGGTCGCGCGCATGATTATGGCGGGCTATGAGTTCATGGATGAGCTTCCGTTCACGGAGGTGTATATCCACGGGACGGTGCGCGACAATCAGGGCCGCAAGATGTCGAAGAGTTTGGGCAACTCGATTGACCCGCTCGACATCATCAACGATTACAGCGCCGATGCGCTTCGCTTCAGCTTGTTGATGCTGACGGCGACGGGGCAGGACGTGTATGTGTCGAAAGAGAAGTTCGAAGTGGGACGCAATTTCGGCACGAAGATTTGGAATGTTGCGCGCTTCATGCAGATGCACAAGACGGAGCAGCCGATTGACGTGCGCGCGCTGAAGTTGAATCCCAGCGCGTGGTCGGCGGACGATTGGCACATCGTCGCGAAGGCGGACGACGCGGCGAAGGTGGCACAGGAGTGTTTGGAGCGGTTCCGCTTCAACGATTATGCGCACGTGCTCTATGATTTCATGTGGCACGAGTTTTGCGATTGGTATGTGGAGTATGCCAAGAATGTGCTGTATGGCTCGGACGAAGCGCGGCGCCGCGAGGTCTTGCAAATCATGCACCACGTGTTTGATCGCGCGTTGCGATTGTTGCATCCGCTGATGCCGTTCCTCACCGAAGAGCTGTGGCACGGAATGGGCTATGGGATCGAGGGTGAGACGATCATGACGGCGAAGTGGCCGACGCCGGACAATCTGGTGCTGCGCGGTATGGCGCAGCCATACGTCGAGTATGTGGATCTGAAGCACGACTTGATTCGGCGCGGGCGCCAGTTGCGCGCGGATTACGAAGTGCCGCCGAGCGAGAAGGTGGATTTTACGATCAAGCCTGTTGATGCGACGGCGGCGGAGTCGCTGCGCGCTGATGCGCAGGCGATCGGATTGCTGTTGAAGGCGGGTTCTCTGGCGGTGGACACCGAGTTTGTTCCGCCGAAGGCGATGCCGAGCGCGCTGAATGCGCTGGGCACGATCTATTTGTCGCTGGGCAGCTTGGATGTGGAGGCCGAGCGAGCCAAGTTGCAGGGACAGCTCGACGCGGTGACGCAGGAGCTGGAGCGAATTGATCAGCGCTTGTCGAATGTGGACTTTGTGAAGAAGGCAAAGTTGGATGTGGTGCACAAGACAATGGCGCGGCAGCAGGAGCTGAAGGAAAAGGGCGAAAAACTCGCGGCGCTGATTGCTGCGCTGGGATAAGGATATTTATGAGCGATGTGTTCGGTACAATTCTGGCCGGCGATTCCGATGTGCTGCGTCGCTCTTTTGAGCAGTTGCAGAATCAGGCGGTGGATTGGGACCTTTCGGATGGCGCCGCCGTGCAGCCGATGCGTCGGCAGAAGACCATTGCCAGAAGCGTGTCGGTGGAGGGGCCGGGCACCTTTTTGGGCAAGTCCATCAGCAAGTTGACGCTGGAGCCAACGGACCTCGAAGGCTGGTGGTTCTCGCGCGAGGATTTGCACGACAGTCTGCCGGTGCGCGTTTCCATCCGCAACGTATGGACGACGGGCGATGTGGTGAGCAACATCGTGCTGCGCAGCGGGCCGCCTCAAAATTACGTGCGCATGGTCGAGCACATTGTCGCGCTGAAGATGGGCATGGAAATTGACAACCTGATGATTCGCTGCAGTTCGGGCGATCCGCCGCTGTTCAAGCGGGGCAGTTTGGATTTGGTTGAGGCGCTGGAGTCGGCGGGTTTGGTGGAGGTGGACCGTCCGGTTGTGTATTGGACGGTGAAGGAGCGCGTGACGGTGGGGTTGCCGAATGGCAGTTTCCTGATCTTCGATCCGTGCGAGGGCGCTCCGACGCTGACGGTGGATTGCGCGATCAACTTTCCGACGGCGATTGGCAAGCAGCGGATCAAGTTCCCGCTACTTTATGAGCATTTCCGGCGCGGCGCGGAAGCGCGCACCAACTCGTCCTTTGCGAAGATGCTGTATGCGAAGACGCTGGGGCGCATTTTTGCCGATGTGCGCAACCTTGGCTACAACATGGACAACATTTTGGTGGCCAGCAAGTGGGGCTATGTCAACAAGCCTCAACTGATGCACGAGGGCAAATCGCTTGAAGCGGTGTGGCATCGGGCGGTGCTGGATTTGCTCGCTGCGATTGCGCTACTGGAGGAGGGCCGTTTCGTGGGGCACCTCACCTCCTATCGCGCTGGGCACTTCTTGGACTGCTATGCGATGCGGTTGCTCTACCGGAAGGGCCTCTTGAAACGGCTAGGCGAGTAGCGCGGTTTCGGGCTAAACTGTGGGCATGCCTGTTCACAATGCCGATATAGCTGCGGCGTTCGACGAGATCGCCGATCTGTTGGAGATCAAGGGGGAGAATCCATTTCGCGTGCGCGCGTATCGCAATGCCTCGCGCACGATCTCGGATTTGGGCGAACCGCTGCACGAACGCGTTGAGCGCGGCGAGGAAATTGTCGGCATTCCCGGAATCGGGAAGGACCTTTCGCAGAAGATTGGCCAGATGGTCATCACAGGGCGCATTGCGCAGTTGGAAGAGTTGCGCGCTTCGCTGCCGCCCGGCTTGCTCGAAATGTTGCGTTTGCCGGGCTTGGGCCCGAAGCGCGTCAAGATTCTCTACGACGATTTGAACGTGCGCGATCTGACGCAATTGGAGAAGGCCGCGCGCGAGGGGAAGATTCGCGAAATCAAGGGATTTGGCGAAAAAACCGAGGCGAGCATTTTGCGGGGCATCGAAATGCGGCAGGTGTATGCAAAGCGGTTTCGCCGCTCGGCGGTGGCTCCGTATGCGGATGCGTTGGTGAAACACTTGCGCGCGGTGCCCGGCGTGAAGCAGCTTGAGCTGGCGGGGAGCTATCGCCGCGCGCGAGAGACGATTGGGGATTTGGATATTCTGGTGGAAGCCGAGGACTCGGCAGCGGTGATGGATGCCTTTGTGACCTATGACGAAGTGCAGCAGGTCCTGGCGAAGGGGGAGACCAAGGCGAGTGTAGTGTTGCGCCTCGGGCTTCAGGTGGATCTGCGCGTGGTCCCCCGAGAGAGTTTTGGCGCGGCGCTGCAATACTTCACCGGCAGCAAGGAACACAACATTGCCGTGCGCAAACTCGCTCAGGCGAAGGGCCTGAAGGTGAACGAATATGGCGTGATGCGCGGCGAGGAGTCGGTTGCGGGCCGCACGGAAAAAGACGTGTATGCCGCTGTTGGGCTCGCGTGGCCGCCGCCGGAAATCCGCGAAAATCGCGGCGAGGTGGAATTGGCGGCGACGGGAAAGATGCCGAAGCTGATCGAGGCCGGCGATATCCGCGGCGACTTGCACAACCACTCCACCTGGTCGGACGGAGCCAACACCATTGAAGAAATGGCGCGCGCGGCGCAGGCCTTGGGCTACGAATATCTCGCCATTTGCGATCACTCGAAGCGACTCACGGTTGCCAACGGTCTCGACGAGGTGCGGCTGGCCAAGCAGATGGATGAGATCGAGCGGCTGAACAAGACCTTCGACGAGTTTCGCATTCTGAAAGGTGTCGAGTGCGACATTCTGGAGGACGGCTCGTTGGACTTGGAGGACCGGGTTTTTGAAGAGCTGGACCTGGTGGTCGTCTCCGTCCACAGCAAGTTCAACCTCACTCGTGAAGAGCAGACGACTCGCGTGCAAAAGGCGTTGGACAATCCGTACACAACGATCTTGGCGCACCCGACGGGGCGATTGATTCAAGAGCGCGAGCCGTATGAAATTGATATTCCCCGCATCATTGAGCATGCGCGTCAACGCGGGTGCTACCTGGAGTTGAACGCGAACCCCATGCGACTCGATTTGAACGATGTCTATTGCCAGATGGCCAAGGAAGCGGGGGTGTTGATCAGTATTGATGTGGATGGCCATCAGGCGCAGGACCTCGGGAACATCAGTTTTGGCATCGGCCAGGCGCGCCGTGGTTGGTTGGAAAAGAAGAGCGTCCTGAACACCCGGCCATTGAACGAGCTGTTGAAGTTGCTCGCGAAAGCCCGGCGATTTTAGCGGGCGAGGGAGACGTATGTTAGAGGCGGTTGTTTTTGATTTCGATGGAGTCATTGTTGATACCGAACACCTGCATTTTGCGGCGATGCAGAAGCTCGTGGAGCCGATGGGCATTGGCCTTTCGTGGGATGACTATGTCCGCGATCTGATCGGCTTTGATGACCGCGGTGCGTTTGCCGCGATCCTGCAAAAGGCGGGGCGCCCGAGCGATGGAGCGTCAGTTCGACAGTTGGTGGAGCAGAAGGCCGGGATATTTGGCGACTTGGTCAATCACGCGCCGCCCGATCCCTTTCCGGGTTCGGTGGAGCTCATTCGCAGCCTGTCGGGCCAAATCCCGTTGGCCCTTTGCACGGGTGCGCTCTATTCGGATATCGCGCCAGTTTTCAAGGCGCTCAACATCGGGGATGCGTTTGATGTGGTGGTCACCGCTGACGACGTGCAGCAGTCGAAGCCCGACCCGAGTTGCTATCGGTTTGCTGTGGAGCGATTGAGTCGGCGCTATGATCGCGCGTGGCCCGCGAGTTCATGCTTGGCGATCGAGGATACGCCAGCGGGCATCACTTCGGCAAAGGGCGCAGGGCTCACAGTGCTCGGATTGACAAACAGTTATGACCGACAGTATCTCGCGCAGGCGGACTTCATTTTGACAACGCTGGCCGGTGTGGATTTGTCCGTCTTGAAAAAGATGATGTATGCGCCCTGACAACGGGCAATTGTGTGATATAGTCCTTCATCATGCCGCACGTAGTTACAGAACCCTGCGTTGGTTGTAAGAACACCGTTTGTGTGACGGTGTGTCCTGCCAACTGTTTTCACGAAGACGAAAACATGCTCGTTATTGATCCGGTCGAGTGCATTGATTGTGGCGCGTGTGTTCCGGAATGCCCGACGCATGCCATATTCCCGATGATTCGCGTTCCCGCCAAATGGAAGAGCTACATCAAGCTCAACGCCGAACGCGCGCCGCTGCTCCCGATCCTGACGGAGAAAAAAGAGCCGCTCTCCTGACGGCCCGTCTGCGGCTACGCCGATTCGAGCGTGTCCCAATTTCCCGCCGCCTCAATGGCGAGGTGCAGCCGTTTGAAGGCTTCGACGAGTGCGGGGTCGAATTGCGTGCCCGCATGGCGCTCAATTTCGCGCATCGCTTCCTCTTTGGAAACGGCCTTGCGATAGATGCGGTCGGATCGCATGGCGTCGTAGGAGTCAATGATGGCGAAAATTCGCGCGCCGAGCGGAATGTCAGTTCCTTTGAGCCCGCGTGGGTAGCCTGTTCCATCGTAGCGCTCGTGGTGAGAGCGAATGATCTCTGCGACCTTCTTGAGGTGTGGGCTGGGGCTCAGGAGTTGATAGCCCGCTTCGGGATGCCGCTTCATCTCCTCGCGCTCTTCCGGCGTGAGCGGGCCGGGCTTCAACAAAATGCTGTCGGGAATGCTCATCTTGCCGATGTCGTGGAGCAGTGCGCCGCGCGCGATTTCATCAATCTCATTGATGGAGAGGCCGAGTTCGCGCGCCATGATGACGGAGAGGTCTCGAACGCGCGAACAATGGCGAGCCGTGCTGCGTTCGCGCGCATCGAGGAGGGAGGCCATCGCCTCGAGGGTGAAGTCATACGAAGACTTGACCTGCGTGAGCGCCTCGCGGAGGGCCGCGCTTTTCTCGCGAACCATTTCTTCAAGGTGGTTCTGGTAGCGGATATTTTCGTCTTTCAGGCGGCGATATTCCAGCGCGCGCTCGACGATGGCGGTGAGTTGGTCCGGGACGACTGGTTTCTCGATAAAATCGTAGGCGCCACGTCGAAGGCTCAGGACCGCATTGTCAATGGTCGCGTTCCCGGTGATGACGATTTTGATCATGTTCTCGTCAATCGATCGCAACTCGTCGAGGAGGTCCAGTCCGCTTTTCCCGGGCAGGTTGAGGTCGGTGATGATGATGTCGAATCGGCCCGGGGGCCGATTC
>WBZO01004293.1_pt2 | contig 14784 bp, 13 predicted proteins | sample 5204261 | NCBI WGS metagenome assembly WBZO01 (sample SAMN12412400, study PRJNA552823) | activated sludge metagenome | isolation source: activated sludge from anammox sidestream of wastewater treatment plant... | place: USA: North Carolina | collected 2017-09
GGAGGCAATATTGGCAAGGTATAAGGCTTCTTCCACAGCACTGTTGCCACCGCCAATAACCACCACTTCTTTTCCTTTATAGAAAAACCCGTCGCAAGTAGCGCAGGCAGAAACCCCAAACCCGGAAAATTTCTGTTCACTGGCAATCCCCAGCCAGCGAGCCGAAGCACCGGTTGCGATAATTACCGCATCGCTCTCATACTCATCACCAGATTCACCTTTGGCAGTAAATGGGCGCTTAGAAAAATCAACTGACATTATAGTGTCATGGATAATGTTCGTACCGACATGGGCAGCCTGTTTTTCCATCTGCTCCATCAGCCAGCCACCCTTAACCGCATGCTCGAATCCGGGGAAATTTTCAACATCAGTCGTTATGGTAAGCTGACCTCCCGGCTGCATCCCATGCACCATGATAGGGTTTAAGCCCGCCCGCGCCGCATAAATAGAAGCTGTGCAGCCAGCCGAGCCGGAACCGATAATAAGAACTTTGGTTTTATGATTCATAGTGCTAGTAGCTAGTGGCTAGCGCTAGTGAAGAAAGTGAAAAACACCAGTCACCAGCACTAGTCACTAGCACCCCTTTCTATAGCTTCTTAGCGTGGCTTTTCAGGTATTTGGCAACACCTGCCGCACTGGCTTTCATACCTTCTTCACCGCGCTGCCAACCAGCAGGGCAAACCTCGCCATGCTCTTCATGGAATTGCAGGGCATCAACCATACGCAAAGCTTCATCAACATTACGGCCAAGAGGCAGGTCATTTATCACCTGATGACGAACAACGCCATTGCCGTCAATCATAAATGTACCGCGGAAAGCAACAGCTTCATTAAGCAGCACGTCATAATCACGGGAAATAGATTTAGTAAGGTCGGCAACCATCGGGAACTGAACATCACCAATGCCGCCCTTTTCCACCGGAGTTTGTTTCCATGCCAGATGGGTAAAATGTGAATCAACAGAAATTCCGATAACTTCTGCTTTGCGCAGTTTAAATTCTTTCAGGCGGTTGTTAAAAGCAATAATTTCTGACGGGCAAACGAAGGTAAAATCCAGCGGCCAGAAAAACAGCACCCCGATTTTGCCTTTTTTTGTAACTTTGCCGGAAGCGTCCTTCTTTATACCTAAATAGTTGAGAAGGTTAAATTTATCATCAAAACTACCGTCCGGCATTACTGCGGTTGCGGTGAAGTCAGGGGCTTGCTTGCCAACTAATACACTCATTGTTTTCTCCTTTATTTTTGGTTGCGCTATAAAATTCGGTAGTAAATATATAGACCTTCTAATATACAGGTTCAAGTATTGTTATAAATAATTTCGTACTTTTTTAGTCTGGTTTTACAATGTTGGCATTTTTTCATAATAATTTCCGCAAGCCGCAGCTCATCCCGCTGCTGTTTATAATGGCCTCCACCATAACAACAATTACCCTTGGAGCGTGGCAATTAGAAAGGCTGAACTGGAAAAACAACCTGGTAAAATCCATTGAGCAGTCGCAAAGCCTGCCCGCTTTAGAAAAGCTACCGGAAAACATTGATTCTTATGATTACCGCAAGGTAAAATTAAAGGGCGTTTTTTCCCACGATAAAGCCCTGCATATGATCGGCAGGCAACATGGGAATTTTCCGGGATATTTTATTGTAACTCCATTTAAGCTTAGCAATGATGACAGGATGATTCTGGTGAATCGTGGCTTTGCCCCAACCGGCAAAGAAAGCAGGCCAGAAGGCGAGCAAATTATAGAAGGGGTTATCCGCCCTGCCCGCACCAAACGTTTTTTCGCTCCAGAAAATTTTCCTGATAAGAACGTGTGGTTCTATGAAGATATTCCTGCCATGTCCGCCGCAACAAAGCTGGCTTTATCACCAATTATAATCGAACAGGTAGGCAAAGAGGAGAAGGATATATTCCCGATACCTAATGACGGCAAAATAAATCTGCGTAACGATCATCTCGGCTACGCAATAACATGGTTCTCAACCGGTATTATCGGCTTGATTATGTTTGGCATTTATCACCGGAAAATAAAAGATAATTAGGTACGTATGCGTTATATTTCCACTCGGGGAAACGCCCCGGAGTTATCATTTGAAGAAGTTGTTATAGCTGGCCTTGCCGGTGATGGCGGGCTTTATGTACCAAAGGAAGTGCCGCAGCTTTCCATGGCTGAAATCACTGCCATGCAGTCACTCTCCTACCCTGAGCTGGCATATAATATAATCTCGCGCTTTACCGGAAATTCAATAGGGGCTGAAGCCCTGAACCGTATAATTTCCGAATCATATAAAAATTTCCGCCATAGCGCTGTTGCACCGTTAAAACAACTGGACGCCCACACTTACCTGCTGGAGCTTTTCCATGGTGAAACTTTAGCATTTAAGGATTTCGCCCTGCAATTCTTAGGAAGGTTGCTTGATCACATACTGGAAAAAAACGGCAAGAAAATAGTGATAGTGGGAGCCACATCCGGTGATACAGGGTCTGCGGCTATAGCCGGTTGCCGCGGCAGGAAAAATATGGATATTTTTATCATGTACCCGCATGGCAGGGTATCCGACGTGCAGCGCCTGCAAATGACCACAATTGCCGACAGCAACGTGCATAGCATAGCCCTTGAAGGAACTTTTGATGATTGCCAGAATATTGTAAAAAATCTCTTTGCCGATACAGAATTTAAAAAATCGTATAACATCACCGCCGTAAATTCTATAAACTGGGCAAGAATACTGGCGCAGGTTGTATATTATTTTTACGCGGCACTGCAACTCGGTGCACCGGCGCGCACTGTAAGCTTTTGCGTGCCTACCGGTAATTTTGGCGATATTTATGCCGGTTATGTCGCGAAGAAAATGGGGCTGCCGATAAATCAGTTAATCATCGCCACCAACCGCAATGATATTCTCGCCCGCTGCCTGGAAAGCGGCATTTATGGCATGAAAACAGTAGAACCATCTTTGTCGCCAAGCATGGATATCCAGATTTCCAGCAATTTTGAACGCTTATTGTTTGATTTATATGATAGGGACGGAAAAATAATCCGTGAAATAATGGAAAATTTCCAATCTACAAAAAGCTTCACCTTAAGCCCTATCGCCTTATCACGCTTACGCGCGCAGTTCTCTGCGGCAGGCGTAAGCGATGAAGATACGCTGGAAACAATAAGGGAATGTTACGCGCAAACCAGAGAATTGCTGGATCCGCACACTGCTGTTGGAATATGCGCAGGCAGCCGGGCGCGCAGCGACACCTCTTCTCCACTTGTTGTTCTTGCTACCGCCCATCCCGCCAAATTCCCTGATGCGGTGAACAAAGCAAGCGGAATACATCCCACTTTACCGCCACATCTTGCCGACTTAGCGCAACGCAAAGAAAAATTCATCAGAATCGGTAATGACATAAACTCTGTAAAGAAATTTATTGAGAATAATGTTGCTTAACTCTATATCAATCATGTTATAACCAGAACCAGCAAAAAGGATAAAAAAATGAACAATGTTGAACAAAAACTGGCCGCCCAAGGTATCACCCTTCCCCCTTCTGTTATGCCTGCCGCTAACTATGTACCTTACACAATTTCCGGAAACCTTGTTTATATCTCCGGCACTCTGCCTATGAAAGACGGTAAACCTCAGGGACTTGGCAAACTGGGCAAAGAATTTTCCATCGAGCAAGGGCAGGAAACCGCCAAACTTTGTGGCATAAATATACTTGGTCATTTGAAAGCTGCCTGCGGTGGTGATTTGAGCCGCGTAGTACGTTGCGTACGCATGGGTATATTTGTTGCCTCCGCCGAAGGATTCACTGACCAGCCAAAAGTTGCAAATGGCGTATCCGACATGATGGTTGAGCTTTTTGGTGAAGCCGGAAAGCACGCCCGCTTCGCTGTCGGCGTTGCAGAGCTGCCATTTGGTGTTGCCGTGGAAGTTGATGCAACTTTTGAAATTAAATAAAACCTAAGTAAAACCTTGCTAAAATCATATTAAAGTGCTATTTACACTAAATATTAGTGTATTAGAAAAAAGCACATTCATATGGCGCAAAAATCTGTTTTACTTATCATTACCGGCAGCATCGCCGCCTATAAATCTCTTGAGTTAATCAGAAGATTGCGTGAGCGCGGCGTTATGGTGCGCTGCGTGCTTACTAAATCAGGCGAGCGTTTTGTTACTCCCCTTTCTGTTGCTGCGCTCACAGAAAATAATGTTTATACGGATCTCTGGTCACTGAAAGATGAAACCGAGATGGGGCATATCCGCCTGTCCCGCGAAGCTGACATAGTGGTGGTTGCGCCTGCCTCTGCTGATATAATTGCTAAAATGACAAGTGGAATGGCTGATGATCTGGCAAGCGCAACCTTGCTTGCCAATAACAAACCGCTACTTGTTGCCCCCGCTATGAACAGCATGATGTGGAATAACAAAGCCACTCAGCGCAATATAGAACAGTTAAAAACCGATGGCGTACAAATTATAGAACCATCATCTGGTCTGCTTGCCTGCGGTGAAGTAGGGCAAGGCCGCATGGCTGAAGTTGAGGTTATTTTAGGCGCAATATTTTCTAAACTAAACACTAAAAATTCTACCCTTAGCAATTTAAGCGCGTTGGTAACAGCGGGTGCGACTATTGAAGCAGTTGACCCTGTCCGATTTTTAAGCAACCATTCATCAGGAAAACAGGGCTACGCTATCGCAGAAGCCTTAGCTAACGCTGGTGCAGATGTCACGCTTATAAGCGGACAAAGCAAACTTCCTACGCCTCCCAATGTGACGCTGGTAAAAATATCAAGTGCGCTGGAAATGCTGGAAGCAGTAGAAAAATCCTTGCCTGCTGACATAGCTGTTTTCACCGCTGCAGTGGCTGACTTCCGCCCGCGTGCAGTTGCCAAAAACAAAATAAAGAAAAAAGCCGGAGAAAAAGCACCAAACATAGAACTGGTAGAAAATCCTGACATACTGAAAACTATTTCCAATCATAAAAAACGCCCGAAATTAGTAGTTGGTTTCGCTGCCGAAACAGAAAATTTAGAAAAAAATGCTAAAGAAAAACTTAAAAGTAAAAATTGCGACTGGATACTGGCTAACGATGTATCAGGCGGAAAAATTTTTGAGCAGGATGAAAATAAAATCCTGTTTATTGATAAAACCAAAAGCGAACACTGGCCAAAAATGAGCAAAAAACAGGTGGCAGAAAAACTTACTGAAAAAATTATCTCTCAATTTACAAACAAGAAATAGATTATGACCCAAGTAGAAATTATAAAACTCCCGCACGGAGAAGATTTACCACTTCCAGCCTATGCTACCGAACAATCGGCAGGAGCTGACCTGATGGCGGCAATAGATGCGGATATTACTCTTAAACCCTTTGCGCGCATGCTTGTGCCTACCGGCATAGCCCTTGCCCTTCCCGCAGGATTTGAGGCACAAATCCGCCCACGCTCCGGACTTGCCCTTAAAAACGGCATCACCCTGCTTAATACCCCCGGAACTATTGATGCCGACTATCGCGGTGAAATAAAAGCACTTATGATTAATCTAGGGCAGGAAGATTTTGTTATTACGCGCGGCATGCGCATTGCCCAGATAATAATAGCACCAGTTGTGCAGGTTAAGTGGCAGCCAGTGGAAACTCTGGATGATACAGCCCGCAGCACAGGTGGCTTTGGTTCAACCGGCATCCAGATAAAAGAGAAAATCCCGGCATGATACACCAGTCCCGCAAATTATTTTATGTGGTAGAAGCCATGACAACCATAGCTTATAATGCTGGCAATGGGGCTATATCGAGTCGTGAAATAGCCAAAAACCAAGGCCTGCCACCGCGCTACCTTGAACAGCTCATGCAGCGCCTGGTAAAAGCTGGATTGCTGCGCGGTATGCGCGGCCCTAACGGCGGCTATGTACTGGCTAAGGAACGCAGGCGTATAACTATAGCGGATATTTATAAAGCCCTTGATGTGGAAAAAGAAGAAGACCACAGCGGTTATAAACCAACGGCAATCGGTGAAATCATCATAAAACCAACGTGGGATAAATTTGACAATACGGTTATCACCACCCTGCAAACTATAAATTTAGCGGATCTATGCGAACAGGCACAGCAGAAAAAAATAGAGAAGAATTCCGGGAATAGAACAGATTTTATTATTTAACAAAACAGGAGCAAAAACATGAAAACTAAACTTGATAAAGCCGGACGCGGCCGTATTTATGATAATATCATAGAAACAGTGGGTAACACCCCTCTTATACGCCTAAACCGCCTAGCAAAAGAAGCTGGCGTGGTTGCTGATATTGCAGTGAAAGCAGAATTCTATAACCCTCTTTCTTCAGTAAAAGACCGTATAGCCCTTTCCATGGTCGAAGCTGCTGAGGCTAGCGGCCTGCTTAATAAAGATTCAGTTTTGGTTGAGCCTACTTCCGGCAATACCGGTATTGCCCTTGCTTTCGTCTGCGCGGCTAAAGGCTACCGCCTTATTCTTACCATGCCAGAAAGCATGTCGCTGGAACGCCGCAAGGTCTTAAAACATCTGGGTGCAGAATTAGAGCTTACACCAGCCGCCAAAGGCATGCGCGGAGCAATTGAGCGTGCGGAAGAAATCAAGGCTTCTAATAAAAACGCCCTTATTCTCCAGCAGTTTAAAAATCCTGCCAATCCAGAAATCCACCGCCTTACCACTGCTGAAGAAATCTGGAATGACACGAATGGAAAAGTTGACGTATTCGTTGTCGGAATCGGCACTGGCGGCACAATAACAGGTGTTGCACAGGTTCTTAAGCAACGCAAGCCAGGCGTAAAAATCGTGGCTGTTGAACCGGAAGACAGCGCGATTCTTTCCGGCGGAAAACCAGGGCCGCATAAAATTCAAGGTATTGGTGCTGGCTTTATTCCTGATGTATTAGAAAAAGATCTTATTGATGAAGTAGTGACCATCGGCAATGAAACTGCTTTTGCCACCGCCCGCAAAGCCGCCAAACTAGAAGGTATACCAGTTGGCATTTCTTCCGGCGCAACCATCGCCGCCGCACTGGAAATAGGCGCACGCCCGGAAATGAAAGGCAAGCTTATCGTAGTTGTTGCCGCTTCCTCAGCTGAGCGTTATTTGAGTACGGATTTATTTTCTGAGTAGTAAATAGTGCTAGTGACTAGTAGTTCGTGGTTAGTGTATGCAAAATAAAAATTATTGTTCTTCACCAGTCACTAGACACGAGTCACTAGCCACTGCCCGCCGCTACGCCCGCCACATCGTGCTGCCGGAAATTGGTGAAGCAGGGCAGGAAAAATTGCTGGCGGCAAAAGTGCTGATAATTGGCGCAGGTGGGTTGGGCAGTTCGGCGATTGCTTATCTCGCCGCGGCAGGTATTGGGAAAATCGGAATTGTCGAGCCTGACCGGGTGGAGCTTTCCAACCTCCAGCGGCAGATTTTGTTTGAAACGGCAGATATTGGGCGCTCTAAAGCAACATCCGCCCGTGACCGGGTTCAGGAAGTAAACCCTGATTGCAAGGTGGAAAACTTTGAGGAAAAAATTACATCAGGAAACGCTAATAATCTTGTATCTGCTTTTGATATTGTGGTTGACGGCAGCGATAATTTTGAAACCCGCTTTGCCGTAAGCAAAGCTTGCCTGCAGGAGAAAAAAACTCTGGTATCCGCAGCTATCAGCGGTTTTTCTGCCCAACTCTCTACATTCAAACCTTATTTAGGCAACCTGCACCCCTGTTATCGCTGCTTAGTTCCGAATATTCCTGAACGTGAAAGAAACTGCGCACAGGAAGGCATAATCGGCCCACTGGCAGGTATGCTCGGCAGCATGCAGGCACTAGAGGTTATCAAAGAAATACTCTCTATCGGCGAAAGCCTTTCCGGCAGCCTGCTGATTATCGACGCACTGACAATGAACATCCGCAAAGTGGCTTTGCTACGCGATGAGAATTGCGAAAGTCATTAGGATAGGGATTAGTATAACGGATTACAGATGACGGATGACAAATCCTGTCATCCCGAACATATGTGAGGGATCTTTACAAAATAATATGATTTATAAAGATAAAATCTCTCATTTCGCTTTGCTCATTCGAGATGACAAGCGCTACTAATGCCGGAAATGGCGGATTCCGGTAAACACCATGGCGATGTTTGCTTTGTCAGCAGCTTCTATCACTTCCGCGTCACGCATTGAGCCGCCGGGTTGGATTATAGCAGAAATTCCCGCCTGCTCTGCCATCTCCACATTATCAGGGAAAGGGAAAAATGCATCTGACGCCAGCACGCAACCAGCCGTTTCCAATCCTGCTTCTTTTGCTTTCCAGCAGGCAATGCGGGTAGAATCAATACGGCTCATCTGTCCTGCGCCAATGCCAATCGTTGCCCCATCGCGCACCAGAACAATGGTATTGGATTTAACATGCTTGGCAACAGTGAAAGCAAACATCAAATCATCAATCTGGGCTTTGCTCGGCTCCATTTTTGTTGCGGTTTTAAGCGCGTCCTTAGTGATAATTACATCATCTTCCTGATATAGAAAACCCCCGGAAATAGTTTTTACCGTCATTTTTGCCTGCGGCTTGGTGACATTGCCAGAGAGCAACAATTTCAACTTCTTACGGCCAGATAGGGCAGAGATAGCTTGCTCATCAGCATCAGGCGCAATCATCACTTCTAAGAATAATTTGCCAAGGGCATCACAAAATTCTTTATTGAGCGGGCGGTTGGTCGCAATAATTCCACCATAAGCTGACACAGGGTCGCAGGCCAGAGCTTTGGTAAAAGCTTCCACAATATTTGCACCAACCGCCACGCCGCAAGGATTGGCATGTTTTACAATCACTACCGCTGGTTCAGTAAATTCACGCACCAGCTCAAAAGCTGCGCTTACGTCATTAAGGTTATTATAACTAAGCTCAGCGCCCTGCACCTGCTTTGCACCGGCCAGCGTTCCTGCCGCTTCACCTGTAGCGTAGAATGCCGCCTTCTGGTGCGGATTTTCACCATAATGCAGAGACTGCTTTAACTTCCCGGCAATCGAAAGATTTTGCGGGAATGGAGTTTCATTCTGGGCATTGAACCAGTTGCTTATTGCTGCATCATAACTGGCTGTTTTGCTGTAAGCTTTGGCAGCAAGGAGTTTTCTAGTTTTAAGGCTGGTGGCGTTATTATTTGCCTTCATTTCATCCATTACGGCAGCGTAATCACCCGGATCAGTAACTATGGTTACAAATTCATGGTTTTTTGCAGCACTACGCACCATGCTGGGGCCGCCAATGTCGATATTTTCGATGCAGGTTGCAAAATCTGCATCTTTCGCTACAGTTTCTTCAAACGGATAGAGATTGATAACTACCAGATCAATGGTTTCAATATGGTGATCGCTCAGGGCTTTTTTATGAGCATCGCTGCTGCGGATAGCCAGTATGCCACCATGGATTTTTGGATGCAGGGTTTTTACCCGCCCGTCCATTATTTCTGGAAAACCGGTATGGTCAGAAACTTCGGTAACATTTATCCCTGCGTCACGCAGAGCTTTGGCCGTACCACCGGTTGATAATATAGCTATATTATTTTCATGAAGGAACTTAGCAAAATCCAGTAAACCGGTTTTATCAGAAACAGAAATAAGAGCGCGTTTTATAGTCATTTTTTATACTTTTTACCTTGGTTAATAATAATTTTATGCCGCTTATACTGGCTTTTACTGCCGATTTCTAGCAATAAAATCATCAAAAATCGGCACTGACGCTAAAATCGCAAGGATAAATGCCAAGGGCAGGGTAGTAAAAAAGCCAAAATACTTAAATGAGAAAGCCCCAAAAATCCCGCCAATCATAAATGCCAACAACAAAAGCGCATGCAACTTAAGCCTTTCTGGATGGAATTCTATTTTCCCACCAGCAATAGAATATAAATAACGCCCTATTTCTATGCCTATATCAGTGGTAATCCCTGTAACATGGGTTGTCCTTATGCGGGAATCGGATATTTTGGTTATTATGGCATTCTGCAACCCCATTATGAAGCATAACAGAGAAATGGTAAGATTAACCGAAAGCTCAAAGGAATGTATATAATTCGCCGCACTCAGGCCAAATATTATAAGCAGTAAAGACTCCAGCATCAAAGCCAGAGCGAATTCACTGGTTGGCTCTTTTTCCCTGGCAAAGTTTATAATTACGCAAGAAGTAACCGCCCCGGAAACAAATGATAATAAAAATAACAAAGCCGCAAAAGCATAATCGAACTTACCAACCACTATATTGTCACCAATCGAAGAAACTATACCGCTCATGTGCGAAGTATAATACCCAACTGCAAGGAATCCTCCGGCATTAATCGCACCTGCTATAAAAGCCAGTGTAACTCCTAGCTGGGTATCTTTTTTCTTATCACGCTTTTTACCGGTGAGGTTTCTTATAAAATTCCTTGCCATATATAGAAGTTACCGACCTGCTTTAAATTCAGGAACCAGATCCTTCAAAACTCCAAGGGCAGCGTCAGATGAACGCATCTTGCAAGCCTCATATAATGAAGCAAAAGATTTTTTCAGGGTCTTCAAATCAGTTTCCCGCGGAGAAGCAAGGAAAATGCTTTCATGCTCGGTAGCAACAATATTTTCTGCATGATGGAATAATTCTTCAAAAAGTTTTTCTCCTGCCCTAAGCCCTGTAAAAACTATATCAATATCACTATATGGTTTAAGACCGGCAAGCCTTATCATCTGTAAAGCAAGATCCAATATTTTTACCGGTTTGCCCATATCCAGAACAAAAATATATTCCTGCTTATCAGCTTTGGCACAGCCCATAACAGAAGCCTGTAAAACAAGCTCTACCGCCTCACGTACCGTCATAAAATACCTGGTCATTTCCGGATCTGTTACCGTAATCGGCCCGCCTTTTGCCAACTGTTCCTTAAATAAAGGCACAACCGATCCTGTTGAGCCAAGCACATTGCCAAAACGCACGGTAATGAATTTGGTTATCTCTCCAGAGTTCTTATTTTCCTGTTCACAACGTCCTAACGCCTGACAGAAACTCTCGGCAAGCCGCTTGCTTGCTCCCATAACATTGGTTGGGTTTACCGCCTTATCAGTAGAAATCATAACCATAGCCTGTACCTTGTTTTTAAGGCAGGCTTCAGCTATGTTCATTGAACCAAAAACGTTAGTGAGTATGGTTTCTTCAATATTATATTCAGCAATCGGGACATGCTTCACTGCCGCGGCATGGAAAACCAGCTCCGGTTTTTCCTGTGCGAAGATATTATCAACATGCACATCATCACGCACATCACCAAGCACGCAGTTAAGAAGTAAATCAGGAAAAGCAGAACGCAACTCCCGCTCAATCTGGTACATATTGAATTCGCTAATTTCCAATATAATCAGTTTTTTAGGATTATATGATGAAATCTGGCGAGCAAGTTCACCGCCTATTGTTCCTCCAGCGCCAGTCACCAGGACAATTTTTCCCTCCACCAGTGAGCGCATAGCCACTCTATCAAGGACATGCTGAGGGCGACCTAAAAGATCCTCCACCGCTATAGGATGAACATCTATCTTTTTTTCCAGCCCTGACTTAAATTCATTAAGTTTGGGAAGGCGGGCAAGGGAAACACCTAAATTATCAGCGATGTCCAGTACCTTCCTCATATCCGAGCTGGAAAAGCTTTCATCACTAACCACAATTTTTTGCGGCCTATAGCCTTTACGCGTAAGTTTTTTTATTACTACCGGAATTGACTTAACATTACCATAGATACGAACACCGTGGATCGTACTTCCTTTTTGACGGGAATCATCATCTACCAGCCCTACCACCTCATAAGGAGCTAGCATATCCCTTTGGTTATTACGGATAAATAGCTCGGCTGCATCACCAGCGCCAACAAGCAAAACGGGAATCTTATTTACTTTAGGTATAGACAATTTAAAACTAAAACTATGCTCAATAAAAGCCCTGTAAAGAAAGCGCGAACCGCCAAGCAAGATAAGAAGCAACATCCAGTTTATAAATAAAACCGAACGGGGAATCCCGCTTAAACGGGTAAATAAAAACATAACTATAAAAAAAAGCACTATAGAAAAAGTTACACTTTTCGTAATAGCTATCAAATCATGCATTGAAGCATAGCGCCATGATCCCCGGTAAAGCCTTGTGGACATAAAAACCGTAACACAAACGCTGGTAAATATAGCCATGCTAATCAATAAATAAGAGAATTCATCGGATATTTGCTCATCACCAAGACGTATATATATGGATAGCGCAAAACTAAGTGCTGCCATAAAAGCATCATGCACAACCGCTATAATATTACGAAATGAACGGTCAAAAAGTCTCATGGCAATGTTTTATTTCTAACACGGGTAAAAAACCAGATTACGGTAAATACCATAGAGTAAGCTATAACCAAATAAAAAATTGCCATCTGCGGATTAATTATGGTTTGCACTGCTAAAAATCCCAAAAGCATATTCGTACCAGCAATAATATAAACTATCCATTTGGGAGAATTACTATTCTTTATTGCCAAAAAACAGCGTAATTCCTGGGGTTTTACGCTTACATTACCCAGTGTTTTTTCTGGAAAAGGGTTATTAAAAAATGTAATAAAGCTATCGGCAAGTGGATAGGCAAATATAATGAAAGCAGCCACTCCATACCCGCTATTAATTGCTATTATAAATAAGTACCCTGCTATAAAACCAACAGGTACGCTGGCGATTTCCCCGGCTATTACTTTTGCCGGAAAATAACTCCACCACAAAAATCCGCAACCAGCCATAATAAATATAAGTGCCTGTATAGAAAGTGGAGAAAAAAATGTTCCGGAAACAACCGCAATAGCAAGAAGTCCTGCGCCAATAGAAATAATCTCTATGGATAAAAGCCCTTCAACTGAATCTATCTTTTCAAAAACTTGAATTATCCACAGCCATAAACACACAGCCAGGAATTTATCAAAAAATGGCGGAAAATATCCAGAAAATACCGGCTTTGAAAAAATACTTACAGGAATACAGAGCGCAACAATCCTTATGACAAGCTTTACAGAAGGGTGGAGCTTAATAAGCCCACTCAAAAGTGGGATCCCAGTAAGCAAGAAGATTGATGGTATAACTTCATATATGGTTTTAATTTCTGTGCCTAAAAAGCCGATAATTATAGAAAATACCAGTGCTATTCCTCCATTATCCGGGGCTATTGACTTTTTTTTCCCGGTAATAAGTGCAATATCCGGGGCTGGTATTCTGGATTTTAAGGTAAGAATAACCAATCTGGTACCAATTAAAGAAATAAAGAATGTTGAAAAAGCCAGGATTATGTAAAAAATCATCCACGCCTCCCGAATAAAATTTCAATATCCTTGCGTTTCAGTTCTATGTAAGTGGGACGACCATGGTTGCACTGACCAGAAAGCGGGGTTTGTTCCATCTGCCTGAGCAAAGCATTCATCTCGGCTATATTAAGCACCCTTCCTGCCCTCACGCTGCCATGACAGGCCATAGTACCGGATAGATGCTCTATTTTTTCCCGTAATGCCAATGCCTCGCCATATTCACTGATATTATCAGCCAGGTCTTTAACCAGACTTTTCACATCTATCTGACCAAGCATGGCCGGAGTTTCCCGCACCACAACCGTTCCGCTTCCGAATTCTTCAATAACAAACCCGAATTCCAGCAATTCATCCTTACGGGTAATCAATGATTCTATCTCCGACTCGCTTAACTGCACAATTTCGGGAATCAGAAGTTTCTGCCTTGAAATCCCATTCTTGGCCAGCAAGTGCTTCATTTGCTCAAGAACCAGGCGTTCATGGGCAGCATGCTGATCAACTATCACTAAACCATCCTTGGTTTCCGCCACAATATAAGTTTTATGAAGCTGGCATATCGCTGCACCAAGCGGGTAATCACGATAATCACCACTTATCTGATTTAAATTTTTTTCTATATAAGAATTCTGCCCATATGTTAAATCCCCAATACTTCCTTGAGAAATAGCCTTCTCAAAAGAATATAATTCATCAGTATATATTTCACTGGGACGGGCAAGCGGCGGCAGCATTTCCTGAGGAAGCAGCGATTCTATAAGCGGTTGCGCCTCAAAAAATCGTTCTGTTGGTTCGCGCAACTCAGAATAGACTGGCCGCATCTGCGAAGTTTCATATTTCTGATAAATAAAATTATTGGTATTTGATGATGTTGATGGCAAAGCACCGGCAAAACGCTCTAACGCCTGCGCCCCAACCGTGCTGGACGCGCGGAAGCCCGCTTCCGACAGCGCATTTCTAATTGCTCCTATAATCATCCCCCGGATCCTTTGATTATCGCGGAAACGCACCTCAGCTTTAGCCGGATGGACATTTACATCCACTTCATCACTGGGCAAATCAATAAATAACGCAACCACCGGATAACGGTTATGCGCCAGCACATCCTGATACGCTGCTTTCACCGCTCCCAGCAACAAGCGGTCACGAACCGGCCTTCCGCCTACAAACAAATATTGTTCAGTGCTAGTCGCCCGGTTAAAAGTCGGAAGTGCGGCAAAACCGGTAAGTACAACTGATTCACGGATATGGTTAAGAGCAAGGGCATTATCTGAAAAATCTTTTCCCATAACATCACGCAAGCGTAATAATTTTTCGCTGGTGGCCGCAACTTTTATAATATTCCTGCCGTCCGCCGTCAGGGAAAAAGCAACCTCAGGATGCGCCATGGCAAGGCGGGCTATAATGTCCTCTGCCTGTGAAACTTCGGTACGGTCAGTTTTAAGAAATT
>WBZO01004600.1_pt1 | contig 14782 bp, 10 predicted proteins | sample 5204261 | NCBI WGS metagenome assembly WBZO01 (sample SAMN12412400, study PRJNA552823) | activated sludge metagenome | isolation source: activated sludge from anammox sidestream of wastewater treatment plant... | place: USA: North Carolina | collected 2017-09
CTCGGTGGGCTGGAACTCCATGTGCACGGCGCTGGCGCCGGTCGAGTCCAGGATCTCCTTCAGCGTGTGGTGCTCGATGCGGCGGGAAAAGGCGCGGCAACTCATCACCCAGCTTTCGAGACGGAGCGCCCGGTCCTGTTGGCGCAAGGCCGCGACGGCGATCTTCCCGAGCGGTCCGAACTTGTCCCGATAACTGACCACCAGCAGTCTGGTCGCGGGGTCGCGCAACCAGGCCAACCAATCGCCGTCGGTCCAGCGCCGGCCGTTGAGGTTGAACTGGTTCGTCTTGTTGATCAACTCCAGCGGCCGGGAGTCGGCGGCGTCCTTCGCCCAGGAAAACGTGACGGTTCCGCCCACACCCTCCAGCAGCGAGTCCAGGCCGGCTCCGCCCGGCGCCGCCGCACGCCACTCGGCGTCTCTTCGGAGGCTCGCCGCGCGCAGGCCGTCTTCGGCCGAGAGCTCCGGGCGGCCGCACAGGTCGCGCAGCTCGTGGCAGAGCCGCCAGACGGCGCCGGGATCGGATTTCGGGAACAGCCGGCAATCGATGCCGGGGTGGGCGCGACCGACCTCTTCCAGCTCCAGCGGGCTGTCATCGACGAACACGGCCGCATCGGCGGCAATGTTCCAGGCCGCCAGGATGCGCGCCACCGATTCGCTCTTGGGCCCCCAGTGGCATTCCACGGGAAACAGACGGCCGGCGCCGATGAGAATGTCCGGACGGTTCAGCGCCTCCAGCGCCACTCCGGGATCGTTCTTGCTCGCCACGGCGACCAGCGTGCCCGCCTGCGCCAGCGAGTCCAGCAGGCGCTGGTAGAGCCCGTGCGCCTGCGCGTGGTGCTCGAGATCCCAATGCACGCCCGCGGCTGAATCCTCGCCGACAATCCCCAGCCAGAGCGTGTCGTCCAGGTCCGTGATGATCCCCTTTCTGGGCGCGGGCGGCGCAATCAGCCGCGCCAACAGGCGGGCGAGCGCATCCGCATGCGCCAGGCTGTAAGGAAATCCGGCGAGAAGTTCCGAGCGGCAGTCCTGGCGGGCCGCGAGCGGCGATTCGCGGTCCAACGCCTGCGAAGCGAGGACCCGCACCCGCGGCGTCGAGGCCAGCCGGGCCGCAAGATCCGCAGCCAGCGCGAGCAACCGGGCCTGGAAGGCGCCCATCTGCGCGGATACAGGATGGTCGATGGGCGGCAGCGGCAGCGTGGGCAGACTCACCACGACCGGCGCCGTCTCCGCGACCCTCCGCAGCAGTTCCTCCAATATCGCAATTCGCTTCCCGGCCTCCTCCAACAGGCCGGGCAACCCGGCGGGCGCCCAACTGCCCAGTGAACGGAGCCCCAGCCGGGGATCGAAATCGGCCCACTCCAGCACAACCGCAACCGCATCCCGGGCGCCTGTCCCGAACCGGGAGAGCGACCCGGCCAGGTCGTCGAACAATCCTGCTTCCAGCCGCACATCGCGCTCCGGCAGCGCTTGCCGCAGGCGCGCGGCGAGGAAGGCGCCGAGGTGCAAGGGTGTGCAACTGAAGCCGAGCGCCAAACAGAACGGTTGCGCCCCTGGCGGAGCCGGCGTTTGGACGATCCGGAGCGCTTCGCTGAGCTTCATTGGAGAGCGTCTACGCGCGTGTTCCCTTACTCTAGCATGAGCCCGGAAAGGGCTCCGGAAGTCAGTGGTTAACCTTAGCCCGAGTCAGGGAATCGCCGCAGACGGGCGCTGCTGCGGGATTCCTATGCTACTTTGAGGACAAGGTTCGATTCCCCATGGGTTTGGGCACCGGGCTCGGTGTTTTCCTGCCGATCGTCGTCTATCTGGCCTGTGTTGTCGGCACAGTCGCTTCCATGATGCGGCCCGAGTTGGGCCTCTATCTCATTGCGCTGATCCTGCCGCTGGCATACGCGCGTGGACGGCTGTTCGAGTATCCGCTTGGCGACCATGTGCTGGAGCTTCTCCTGCTGGGCGTGATCATCGGGTTGATTCTGACCGGCAAGCAGGTGCTACCCAATGTCCGCTTCCGGCGGACGGTGATCCTGATCCTGATCGTGTCGTATGTGTCGCTCTGGATCGGTCCGGTCCTGAACCCCACGATCCCGTGGCCGGTCTATCTGGGCGAATCGCCGTTCGCGCATTGGGTCATGTTCGCGCGAATCCCGCTGCTGTTCCTGCTCACGTTTTCGGCGATCACGACAAAGCGGCAGATGCAGATTCTGCTGGTTTGCATGCTGATCGCGTTCCTGTGGGTGGGCAAGGGTTTCCGGCAGAATGTCGCCCATCGCGACACCAGCGCGGGTTTCTCCAACGACCTGCGCCACGGCGGCGGGCTGGGGTTTGGCGGCTCGAATGGCATGGCGGCCTACCAGGCGCAGTGTCTGGTGATCATCCTGGGGCTTTGGGGAGTCGACAGGCGCTTGTGGCTGCGCGCAGCGATGGCGGGCGCCATCGCCATGGGGGTATACGGCGTGCTGTTTTCGTACTCGCGCGGCGCGTACGTAGGATTGGCCGCGGCGCTGGTCTATCTGGGACTGTTCAAGCTGCGCTGGATCCTGCCGTTGCTGGTTCTCGCGGCTCTGGGCTGGCAGGTGATCCTGCCCAAGTCCGTGCAAGACCGCATCACCATGACCTACGAATCGCAGGGAGGGGAATTGGAGGCTTCGGCGTCCTCGCGGCTCGAGATTTGGGAGCATGCTTATCGCGTGGGCATGCAGGACCCCTTGCTCGGCGTGGGTTTCGATTCGTTCCGGTATTACAGGGAAGGAGCCGAGCTGAAGGACACGCACAACATCTACCTGCGGACCTTTGTCGACACCGGCGTCGTGGGACTGTTGCTGTTGTTGAGTCTCTGGCTGCGGGCGATGCTGGCGGGCCACGAACTGTTCCGGGCCACCCAGGACCCGTTGTTGTCCGGACTCGGGCTGGGGACAGCGATGATGATGGTTGTGGTACTGCTCGTCAATCTTTTCGGAGATCGCTGGACCTATGTCGAACTCGGCGGAATGATCATGATGCTGTTGGGATTGAACATGCGCGGCCTGGCCATGGCGGCCGAGGGGCAGCAGGCGGCGGCCGCGCCGGCGTTCACCGCCAGCCGGATGCCGCAACTGCCGGTTCCGGCAGCTCCCGCCCGTTGACGATGATGGAGGTCCGGCCCGCAACGCCCGCCGATCAGCGCGAGGTCTGCGCCTTCCTGCAGCGGCATCTCGATCCGGCGGTGACAGCCGAGCGGTTCGGCCGGCTCTTCAGCTATCCCTGGATGGCGCACAAACCCGATTGCGGTTTCCTTCTTCTGGATGGCGCGAAGCTGGGCGGCTACATCGGCACGGTCTACGCGGATCGGCTGGTGGGCGGCCGAATGGAGCGATTCTGCAACTTCTCGAGCTGGTTCGTGCTGCCGGAATACCGCAAGCAGAGCCTGAGACTGCTGAGCGCCGGCCACGGCGACCGCGAAGCCGTCTACACCAACCTGTCCGCCCGGCCCGCGGTTCTCAAGATCCTCGAGGCGTTGCGCTATCGCCGCATCGGACGCTACAAGTTCTTCACGCCTCCGCTGGCGCACGTGTGGCCGGCCCTGGCGGGCCGGACCCGCGGAACGGGCTTCATCACCCGCCCGGAGGAGATTCGCGACCAGCTTCCGGAGAGCGCGCGGGTGCTGTTCGACGATCACGCCGGAACGGCCTGCCGGCACATGCTGATCGAAGCGGGCTCGCGTTGCTGCTACATCGTCTGGAACAGGCGGGTGAAGCAGCGAGTGCCCTTCTCCGAGATTCTCCACGTCTCCGACAACGAGCTGTTCAAGCGCCACTGGGAACAGGCAAAGCTTCGCATCCTGTGGCGCGACCGCACGTTCGCGCTGGCCCTGGATGAACACGTTCTGCGCTGCGACCCGCCCCGGCCGGTGCTGCGTTACGAGCGGATCACGATGTACAAGTCGCCGCGCCTGGAGCCGTCGCAGATCGACAACCTTTACACGGAACTGGCGCTGTTGTAAGGGACCGCGGACGGGCGGTCAATCCCGCAGATACGGAACAAGCTCCTCGTACGTCATGCTGCCGGGATGGTACAGGCGCACCACGCCGGTCTGGTCGACGACGGCGATGGTCGGCGTCGTGCTCGCGCCCCAGGACTTGAAGTTCTCCTCGTCCAGCGGAACGGTCATGCGCTCGATCGCTGCGTAGTATTTTGCGCGGATCTGCTCGATATAGGCCGTCTCTGCGTCCCGCGGCGCCTCTTCACCGCGCGCGGTGTAGCCATACGGCTGCGTCGGTCCGACGATCGCCAGCCGCGGAAACTCGCTTGAGATTCTGGCCATCGTGGGAGCCATCGCTTTGCAGTCGCCGCACCAGTGCGCCCAAAAGAACAACAGCACCTTCCGGCCCCGCAGTGCGGCTAGCGGCTGGGGTTTGTGCGGGCCGGTCCACGCGCCGACAGCCAGCGCGGGCGCCGGCTTGCCTGCGAGCGAGACCAGGTGCAGATTCTTCTGGATCCGCGTCCGGATCGGCGAGGCGTGGTAGCGCTGCAGTTGCGCCTGCAGGTACGCCACCGCTTCGCTCTTCTGCCCCTGGCCGTCGAGCGCGAGGCCCTGCACCTCGATCGCCGCGCCCAGCGCGGTAGCCAAACTGGGATCGCCGCCCAGCTGGCGGGCCTTCAACATGGCCAGCGATTGTTTCTCGACATCCTGCGCCACCCGGACCGCTTCGCCGTACTCCTTGGCGAACAACCGCGCCCGCGCCATCCAGCTATAGGCTTCCAGCCACCCGGACGTGCGCCCGTTGGCCTTCTCGAACGCGTCCAGCAAGCGCCCCGCCTCGGTCCATTTCCCCGCCTCCGCGGCCGAGCGAACCTGGCGGATGACCGGCGGCTTCTGCGCCGCGAGCGGCAGACTCGAGGCGAGCATCGCCGTCAGCGCCATGAGACGTCTAGGCATTGAAGAACTTCCTCGTCCATTCCATCGAAACCTCAAAGTCTTCCCGCTCCCGCGCCAGCGACTCCTCTTTGCCCGCCGGCTTGGGCGCGGCCGCGCGCGGAGTGCCCTTGGCTCCGAGGGCGACAAAGCGCGCGAACTCCCACGCCGGCACGTTCCGGTACCCTTCCCAGAAATCGGGCTTGCGCCACGCATAGGGCCGCGGGCCCATGACGATGACCTCTAGCGACATCGTCTTGCCGGGGCAGAGCGTGACGAACTTCCGCAGCAACCCCTCGATGTCGACGTTGCCCTCGCCCATCCTCGTCCAGTTCACCAGCGTCCCCTCGTCGGTGTTCCACAGGTAGCTGTCGCGGATGTGAGCGGTCAGGACATACGGCGCCAGAGTCTCCAGGGTCACATGCGGATCTTCGAGGACCCAGCAAGGATTGCCCGAATCGTAGCAAGCGCCGATGATGTCCTTGCCCGCCTCCTCGATCAGCATCTTCAGTTCACGCGCCTGCATGTCGCCGGCGTGATTCTCGATGGCGATCTTCAAGCCGAGATCCCGCGCCCGCGGCCTCACCGCGCGCAGCACTTTCACGGTATCGGCGATGCGGGCTTCGATGCCTCCGGGGGTCTTGCGGTCGTTCCCCGTTCCGAGAAACGCCCGGACCAGCTTCGAGCCGGCCGTCCGCGCGGCTTCCAGCACCGCGGTCAACTGCGCTTCGGCGGTTCCCTGCTTGGGATCGAAGGCCGTCGACGTCGGGCAGATCGAGCGCATCCCGATCTCGAGTTCGATGCCGAGTTTGCGCGCATGCTCGCCCACCTTCCGCATGTGCTCCTGTTCGAGCGAGCCGAGGAACCGGATCTCGGAGAAGTGCACGACCCTGGCGCCGAATTTCGCGCAATAGTCCAGCGACTGGAAAGGCGCCCAACCCTGTGAGCGCAGGCTGAACATGTCCACGCCGAGTCTTGCTTCAGCGGCGGCGGCGGCCCCGGCAAGCGGAGCCGCGGCGGAGGTGGCGACGAATTCCCTGCGGTTCATGGCGATGCCTTCATTATCGACCATTCCGTCCGGCGCTCCGAAGGCGTATGCTGTTCCGCACAGGGAGTTCCGATGCGCCACATCATCGCCGCCGCCGCACTGATTCAGATCGCCGTTTCGACGGCCGCCCAGACTGTCACTGGGACGCTGGAAGGACGCCTGACCGATGCCAGCGGATCGGCCGTGCCGGGCGCCGCCGTCTCCGCCGAGAACGGCGAGACCGGCCTCCGGCGTGAGACAAAGTCCAACAGCGAAGGCCTTTTTTCGCTCACCTTTCTGCCCATCGGCCCCTATACCGTCACAGTCGAGGCCAAGGGCTTCGCCCGGGCCCGGCGCCAGGCGCCGGTCGAGTTGAATGCGACAAAGGTGCTCGATTTCCAGCTCAAGCTCGCCAGCGTCTCCACCGAAATCTCCGTGACCGCAGAAGCGCCGGTCCTCGAGACCTCGCGCGGCGACCTGAAAGCGAGCATCGAGGCGCGGGTGATTGAAGACCGTCCGTTAAGTTCCCGCAATATCCTGTCGCTGGTCGAGATGCTTCCAGGCTTTCAATCCAGTGGTGGATTAGGGGGTGTTAATAATCCGACGCTATCCTCCGGTTCCTACGTCTCCTTCAACGGCACGGGGACGCGCTCGGCCAGTTTCCAGATCGACGGCGTAGGCAATGACGACTCGTCGGAAGGCACCAACCGCCAGAACGTGAACGTCAGCGCGATCCGCGAGTTTCAGGTGCTTACCAACGCCTATTCCGCGGAGTTCGGGCGCGCCGGCGGCGCCGTCGTGCTGGTCCAGACCAAGAGCGGCTCCAACGCGTTCCACGGCGACGCCTACGAGTACTTCCAGAATCAGGTGCTGAACGCAAACGGCTTCTTCGCGAACTCGTTTGGCCGGCTGGCCAATGGCGCGCCGGTGCAGCCGCGCGCGCCTTATCGCCGCAACCAATACGGTTTCACGGCAGGCGGACCGATCGTCAGGAACAAGCTCTTCTTTTTCACCTCGTTCGAGCAGTCCAAGCACGTGCAGTACAGCTCCTTCACGCGCTTTCTCCTGCCGGAGGGGACCAGGCTCCAGGCCGGCGATTGCCGTCTGTGCCTGCGGCCCGACCAGCACCCCAACCTGGACGCGGACCTGAAGTTCCTGCAGTCGATCATCGACCGATTCCCGAACGTCAAGCCGAACAACCCGGTGGCCTGCTCCACCTGCGCCACCGAGCAGAAGTCCAACTACTGGCCCGACGGAGACTCCTCAGTGAAGCTGGACTATCAGCCCGGCACGCGCGACACGTTTTCGGCCCGCTACCAGTACAGCCGGCAGCGGCGCCGCTCCGCGGAGTTTGTCCGCGGCGAAGCGGCCTGGCAGAACAACAAGCAGCAGAACGCCTCGGTCACCTGGACGCACATGTTCGGCGCGATGACCTGGGGCGAGTTCCGGTACGGCCTCGGGCTGCGCACCACCCGCGTGGACATCAGCGACGGCAACGCCACGCCGATTGTCAGGATCAACAACCCCACCGCCTATACCATGACGACGCTCGGAAGCGCGGGCTCATACCCCATCAACCGGTTTCAGACCGACAACCAGTTCGTCTATAACCTCTCGCTCATCCGCGGGAAGCACTCTCTCCGGGCCGGGATCGACTGGCGGCGGTTGGCGCTGGACGATCTCGCGGACAACTATTCCCGCGGCTGGTGGACCTTCGCCGCCACGGGCGTCGCCGGCACGCCGGACCGTTACGAGGGCTGGGAGAACTTTCTTCGCGGCTACGCCACCAGCTTCCAGAAAGGCTACGGCAACTTCTCAACCGAGAACCGGATGGGGGAGATGAACCAGTACCTGCTGGACGACTGGAAGATCTCCCCGGCGCTGACGCTGAACCTGGGCCTGAGATGGGAGATGGTGCTCGCCCCGAAGGAGGTGGCGGGGCGGATCGACTACGGCTACGGCAGGTTCAGCGGAATCCAGCCCCGCTTCGGCATGGCCTGGTCGCCCCGTTACGAGAGCGGCTTGCTGCGCGCGCTCACCGGCGGAGCCGGCAAGAGCGCGGTCAGGGCTGGCTTCGGGATGTTCCACAACCGCGTGTTCATGTCGATCTTCTCGCAGGGCGGGGCGAGTCTCCGGTCGGCGCTTCCATACGGCGTCTACCGCAGTTTCAATCCTTCCTACAATGTGGCGGATCCGTCGGAGGGTTTCCAGTGGACGCCGGCGCAGCCGAACTTCAATCCGGGCAGAATCGACATCGCGCGGACCGACCCGGGATTGCGGATGCCGTCCATCCAGCAGTATCACTTCACGCTCGAACGGCAGTTTCCCGGGCTCATCAGCGTCAGCATCGGATATAACCGCACGCGCGGGATCGGGCTGCTGCAGAATCAGATCGTCAACCGCGCCCGCTTTCCGATCGTCTCGCCGGCCGATGGCGTGCTCTACGACAAGATCGATCCGAATCTGGGGAATACGAATCCCGCGCCGGGCTACATCTCCGCCGCGCAACCGCGCACGACGCAGCGCCGTCCGGACGCCCGCTACGGCAACGTCTACATCTACGCCAACAACTCCTGGTCGTACTACAACGCGCTGCGGGTTGAAGTGAAGAAGCGCTTCTCACAGGGACTGCACTGGCAGGCGGCCTATACCTTCGGCCGGACCATCGATACCGGTTCCGACGTCAGCCAGGGAACCACGATCACGGAACAGGACGGCCCCATCACGAACCGCGGCCTGAGCGACCTGCATCGCAAACACATGCTGAATCTCAACGCGGGGTATGAGCTGCCGCTGTTCAAGCAGTCGAAGGGCCTGACCCGCGTTCTGCTGGGCGGCTGGCGGCTCTCGGCGAACAGCTCGATCGGCTCCGGCAACCCCTTCACGGTCACGTCCGGAACGGACACGAACGCGGACGGGCTGGCCAACGATCGCCCGATCCTGCTCGATCCCAGCCTCTTCGGAAGATCCGTGGACGGCGGGCGCGTCGATGCGGCGACAGGGCAACAGCTTTCGGTCCTTCAACTGCCGATCAGCGGGTTTTTCCCCATGTACTCGACCCCCGCCGGCCAGCGGCCCTTCGATCCGGGCGGCGCGGGCAAGGGCTCGATCGGCCGGAACACTTTCTTCGGTCAGGGCCTTTTCAACCTGGATGTCGGTGTTCAGAAGGCATTCCGCATCGTCGAGCGGCAGACGTTGACATTCCGCGCCGAGGCGTTCGGAGCGACGAACACGCCGCGCTTCGCCTATCCCGCCAGAGCCACGAACTCGCAGTCCTTCGGCCGGATCGCGGGCAGCTACTCGCCCTTCAACTACGTGGGGGCGTTTCGCAGCGACGACAACGGCCGCATCGTCATGCTGAGCCTGCGCTACGCATTCTGAGAGTCCGGGGTGGCCTCACGCCATCGACGCGCCGCCGCCCGCCTGGAGGTTCTGGCCGGTCATCCAATCCGCGTCGGCCGAGCACAGCCAGGCGACGACGCGCGCCACATCCTCGACCTGCCCCACCCGGCCGAGCGGCGACATCGAGGGCGCCATGTCGGCGAGGTGCGGGAATTGCCGCAGCATGCCGGTTGCGGTGAACCCGGGCGACACCGTATTCACGGTGATCTGCCGCGCGCCCAACTCGCGGGCCAGACATCGCGTGAACAGCTCCAGCGCCGCCTTCGAGGCGCAGTAGATGGAGCCGCCCGGCGAGCCGGGCACGGTGGCGCCGGTGGACATGTTGACGATGCGGCCGCCATTCCGCAGGCGTCTTGCGGCCTCGCGCAGGCAATAGAAGGCCCCGCGCGTGTTGACCCCGAAGACGAACTCGTAGTCGTCATCGGTTGTCTCGGCGAGCGGCTTGAAAACGGCCACGCCGGCGTTGTTGACGAGGATGTCGATGCCGCCAAACTCGCGCGCCGCCGTTTCGAACAAAGCCGTGACGTGGCTCGGGTCGCTGACATCGGCGCGCACCGCGAGACCGCCGAAATCGCGGGCGGCCCGCTCGGCTTCCGACGCCGATCGGATGTAGCTCACGACGACGCGCGCGCCCTCGCGCGCCAGCAGTCCGGCGACGCCCCGGCCGATGCCCCGCGACCCGCCGGTCACGATCGCCACTTTGTTTTCGAGCCGCATGAGGCCAGCATACCCGTTTGATGGGCGAATCGATTCCGCTGGCCGGCGGGCTCAGTCCGGGTAGAAGAAAAAGACCTCCGGTCTGAGCATGCCCTGCATTTGGAAGCAGGGGCCGCACCTGTGGCGATAGTCCGGACTCGCCGCGAGGACGCGCGCGGGAATGACCGCCGGGTCGTCCTTGAGATGGTAAACGCACAGCGCCATGCGCGGGCGGAAGCGGCGAATCGTGTCCGCGGCGCCCGCCAGGGCCCTGCGTTCGGCTCCCTCGATGTCCATCTTGATGTAATCGACGTCTTTCAGGGCGAGCTGTTCGACAATCCGGTCGATGGTGGTGAGCGGGAGGCGCAGCGTCACGCCGCGCTTTCTCCAGTCGACGACGAAACTGTGGATGGCGTTGTTGGCATCGTCCTGGTACATCTCGAGGAAGTCGTCCCTATCCCAGACGCCTTTCTCCACGAGGGTCACTTTGCCGTCCGCGATCTCGGAGGCGAATGTGCGGCGCAGACTCTCGAGGTTGTCCGGGACCGGTTCGATCGCCAGAACGCGGGCCGCTCCGGCCAGGAGAGCGGCTCGGGTGAAGACGCCGACATTGGCGCCGCAATCGAGCACCACGTCCCCGGCCTTGACTCCGAGTCCATAGGCGGAGTAGATCCCGCGCGCCTGCTCGGCGAGGTTGCCTGCCAGGATCCCCATCTTGCCCTTGGGCGTCCAATAGACGCCCAAGGGCGTCTGCCAGCGCTCGTAGCCCGCGCCGGTTTCGAGGAGCCTCATCTCCTGTTCGAACCGGGCCAGCAGTTTGAATTGCCTGTCCGCAGCCTGAAAGCCGCCGATCGCTCCCTCGCGAGAGCATCCCTCGGCAGCGCGATTCGCGACGAACATGGCCCCGCCGAGCAACTCGAACCGCCAGATGTAGACGGGAACGAGGGCGAGAAGCACGGCCGCGCCAAACACGCCCAAACCGGCGACGCCCCGCGTCCGTGGGGACCCGATCCTGGGAGCCTGCATATGCTTTCAATCGGATTATCCCCAGCACTCCTTTAGCGGGAAGGCCGGCAGGAACGGCAGGCTCCGCGAGTCTGGTGCCCGGGGCGGGAATCGAACCCGCACGCCCCTTTCGAGGCTAGGGATTTTAAGTCCATCCCTGAACTCAACTCACAGGCATTCGCTCCGCGTAAGTAGTACTCAATATAGAAGTTGCGGCAGCCCGGTGTTAGGCTGAGTTGGGGTGATTCTTGGTCGATTCCGATGAGTTGGCACACAGACGGCACACAATCATTCATCAGCACGAGCGGCTCGTTGAGGAGTTGAAGAGGCGTAAGGCTGAAGGTGTTCTTGGTCGGTTTCTTGCGAAGCCCGCTGACGATGAGGCAGTGGTGTGGAGACGCCTCTTCGGCGAAACGATGAGGGCAACCCGTAACTATTGTGTGGGCTCGGATAACCCCCGACTGCTTGAGGAGCTTCCACTGGTCAGGTACCACGAGGGTACCGATTTCAGTCTCGGTCCCGAACTCCTTCTTGACGATCTTGAGAGCCAGTTGGACGTCTTGAAGGTCCACCACAGTAAGGCGACGCCGACGGCGTACCCAGCGGCTGGGGTAATACGTCCCGAAGACGAGAAGATGGACGACCCCGCAAGACCGCCAGTTCGACATGCGGGCAGACTCCCAATTCCCCCCGATCTCCCCGAAAGGTTGAACGAGGCCATGGAGAAGCACGGCCACACCCAACAGCAAGCTGCGGATGCTGCTGGTCACATGGACATGAAGACCTTCAAGAAATTGCTGCGGGGAGTTGGCGCGGTTCAGCAGGCAACACTGAAAGCCGCCGAAGAGTACATCGCGAAGGCTCCTGCCAAACGCCAAGTTCGGGATTCTTGAGGAATCCTTGTAGTTGGCCTGTTGGTTCCTTGGGCTGAGTGGCATTCTGCCCTCATGAACCCCACAGAGATTCGCCTCTTGACTGCCCGCGAAGCAGCCGTCCTTCTGCGCGTAGCGCCAGCGCGGGTATATGACTTGGTGCGTCAAAACCTTTTGCCCGCCGCCCGCCTCGGTCGCCACATCCGGATCGACCGTGAGCGGCTGAGCGCTTTCCTTAACGCGGGTGGGCAGGGACTGGCAGGTGGGTGGAGGCGGGACAGCCGCTGAACCACTGGGCGCAGACCCTCGCGGCCAAGCTTCGGTCCGCGCCCTATTGGAGTTACCGTGTCTAATCCTACCACCTCGAACTCAGCTCCCCAAAAGCCTCGTTCGGACCTGATGCCTCGGATCATGGGCCCGGGAGAGTTGCATCTTCTGGCTGGCAGCAGCTCGTCCGGCGTGCTGCAGTTTCAATTGGGCCTTCTAGGAGCACTGTCGGATAGCGACAACCAAGACTGGTTGAGGTTGGCGATCCGAGAAGCCGCGTGGGTCTATATTGGCGACCCGTTCCGCACGCGTGTTCTGCGCCGTTTGGCCGCCTCGACAAAGCTGGGCAAGCTCATCTCAGCAGCCAGACTTGCCGACGTTAGTTCCCTGGGCGCGAACTCACCACGGCAGGCCTACGACGCGGTCCTCAGTTTCGCCGGAAGACACAGTGCTGAGGTAGTCTTCCTTGATCCGTTCTTCGCGCTCGCCCCCTATGCTACAGGCGCATCCGGCAAGGAGACCTTCGACCGCTTGAAGGACGCTCACGTTCGAGAATACTTGAGCGCTACAGTGACCCCCTTGATCTCCGCTGGGTTCACTTTGATCGGAGTAGTGCCTGACGTACGGCGGACTTCCAGGAACCTCGTTCTCTCACCGCGAGATAGGTTGGACGCCGGTCGTAGCTTGGCGGACAGCGCCGATCTTGTGGTGGTGGTGGAGGCCGCGTCTCCGCTCAAAGCTGGAGACGCTGAGATGTTGACCTTTTGGACATGGCGCGAGAAGCCGATGATGACGCTCAGGCTGCGAGTCGCGGCCGGGGGAGGCGTTGAGATGGTCCGCCCAAGCTTGATCCCTGGCATAGCTGATCGCGGTTCTCACAGCGGTGGGAAACTGGAAGGCTTTCTGATGGCTGTGCCCCCAGGAGAAGTTTTCAAGGCTTCAGATTTCTATGACTTTGCCCATCAGTGCCTGATCTCAGACGAGACAGCCAAACGCGCATTGAAGCGATGGCTGGAGCGAGGCGAATTGGAACGCCCAGAGGGTGTGCGGCGTGGGGAATACCGGCGGAGGCCATTGTCGTGAATACGCGGCCTGCTTCCCCTCTTTCCTCCTCAGACTCTTCTTTTCTCCCCCCAATAAGGGGTACTCACGTCACGGTCAGTTGTTTTGGTTTGTTGAGCTTGCGCTGACCGTTGGACACCGTGAAGTGACCATTGGCGCTGGTAAATGACCATTGCAAGGAGGTTGAGATGAGTGAACATGTTCAGGAATGCGGGTGGTCAATGAAACGGGCCGCCCTCTATGCACGGGTCTCCACGTCCGATCACGGCCAGGACCCCGAGAACCAACTCCTGGAACTCCGCCGCTTCGCCACCGCCCAGGGCTGGGATGTCACCGCCGAGTTTGTTGAGTACGAATCCGGGGCCAGTTCATCGCGGCCCCAGTTCCAGGCGATGATGGCCGCCGCCGCACGCCGCGAGTTCGATGTGCTCGTGTTCTGGTCTCTGGACCGGCTGTCCCGTGAAGGCGCTGGCAAGACGCTCCAGATCTTGAATCAACTCACATCGTGGGGCGTGGCATACCGGAGCTTCACTGAGCCGTACCTCGATTCCGCCGGGGTCTTCAGCGAGGCGATCATCGCCATCCTGGCCACACTCGCGAAACAGGAGCGGGTCAGGCTTCAGGAGAGGATCAAGGCCGGGCTTGCCAGGGCGAGGGAGAACGGTACGGCGTCCGGGCGCGAGATCGGGCGGCCTCGCATTATCCTGGACCGTGACCGCGTGGCTTCTCTCAGAGCCCAAGGATTGAGTTGGTCCAAGATCAGCCAGTTGACGGGCCACCGGGTCACCACCATGCGGATGGCGCTCAAGTCCTACCGGCGGCCTTGCGGAAACCTCCCCGCCAAGCAGGCCTCATGAGCGGCAGAACAGAAGGCTCTTCCGGCGTGCGGGGTACCGCGCAACAACCACCTGCTTTACGTAGGGTCCTGGAGGGCGCTCCACAGGCTGAGGGCCGCTCCCCCCACGCCATCCATGGGGCCATGGGCGGACGGCCACGGGTGGAGGTCCAGGGCGAGGATGTCCTCCGGCTCCGGGCCGCCGGTCTCTCCTGGCGCAAGGCAGCCCGGACGCTGGGCATCGGACCGGAGACGGCCCGGCGGCTGGCCAAGGGGATCGGGAGGGGAGTGGCCCCGGCGAACGCGCCAAGGCCGTCTCAAAAGCCCAGGAAGGGGGTCCTATGATGCCTCCCGATTCACTGCCAGTCCAGAGCCAGACCAAGCGTGGCCTGACCCTTGAGCAGGAAGTCCGGGCCTTCTCCGAGCGGCTCATTCGGCGTCATCCGGAGCGCTTCGCCTCCGAGCCTGAGCGGACCAAGAAGCTGGTACTGAAAATGATCCTCCGGGATCTCCCGCCGCGCCCCAATCGTGGCGGACGGAAGCCCGTAGGCTACATCTCCGAAGCCCTGAAGCTGTACCGGCAACAGAGGCTGGACATCAAAGTGGGGAAGCGCAAGGCGATCAACTGGTCCCTCATTGCCGATGCCGTCATCCCGCACTTCAAGGACCTGCGAACTGAGTTGCGCCGCCGATGGGAGATCGGCAAACTCCGTCAGGCGGTCTACGCC
>WBZO01004601.1_pt1 | contig 14780 bp, 13 predicted proteins | sample 5204261 | NCBI WGS metagenome assembly WBZO01 (sample SAMN12412400, study PRJNA552823) | activated sludge metagenome | isolation source: activated sludge from anammox sidestream of wastewater treatment plant... | place: USA: North Carolina | collected 2017-09
GTGGCGGGTTCGCGCGACGGGATGCTGACGGCTGCACATGACGTGTCCGATGGTGGGGTCGCGATCGCGCTTGCGGAGATGGCGATGAAGTCCGGCGTCGGGGCGCGGGTCTGGGTCCCTGACGGAGTCGATCCATTCGTGTTCCTCTTTGCGGAGTCAGCCTCACGCGCGGTTGTTGTGGTGCCGCGCAGTGAGGAACTGCGCTTCACGGAGATGTGCGGCGCTCGGAACTTCCCGGCGACACGAATCGGCGTTGTTGATTCGGAACTCGGGGTCGACGCCGGTCACGCTGCTGGAACGCAGGTGCTCCGGGTCGGCGAATCCTTCACCGTCACCCTCGACGACCTCCGCACCTCCCACACGGGCACCTTCCCCGCCCTCTTCGGCTAGCCGCACAGGATTGGGCCGCCTATGTGCCCTTAGAGGGGCACATAGCGACCACGATCCTGCACGGTGACGGAGCAGAATGGGCCGCACGCCTCGAGATCGCCAGCCCATCCACGTGATTTGAGGACCTGCGCTATCTGCAAAGCGGCTTCGCAAGGGTTCTCGTGGACGTCTTCCCATCCGAATCGCAAAGACGTCCGACCGGACGCGACGACCGCGTTATCTCTGCGGAAGTCACGGAATCGCGAATGAGGATCCGAATGCCCGAGTCTGCCGTCGAATTCCAGAACGACCCCGAATTCCTCGATGACTCGATCTCGAAAGACGACCGATCCGTTGTTGGACTCGCGCACCTGCCCGTTGCCTGGCGGCAATCCGTGTGCGCGCAGCACGAGCTTCGCCGCATCAACCTCAAGAACTGATTGGGAGCCGTCTTCGACTTCACGAACCAATTCGAGCAACAGGGCACGGTGGCGCAGCCGTTTGTAGCTCGTCATGGCTCTCGCGATGCGACCTGGTGTGGTCTTGCCACGCTGACATGCTTCAGTGACTAGGGCAGCGACTTTGGTTGTCGACCGCATTCCCTCCGTGGCATCAACCACTGCGAACTCAACCTTCGCCGCGGGAGGCAGTCCACTCGGACTTCGAACCGGTGCGGGGAATCGATGCCGCGTGATAACAAGTTCCGGACTCTCTGAGCGGAAGTGGTGATTCCACGGAACGCCGAGCGAAACGGGAAGGCTCGGTCTTCTCAATCCCCACGCTTGCAGTGCTGAGTCTCCGAAGAGGTAGGACCGCTCCCCTCCGAGGAGGTGAGATGCCCACCACCAGGACGGAACGGTAGGTTCGCCTGTGTTCGTGAGGAACACCCCTCGGGCAAGGGATCGCCAACGATGCGCTGCGACTTGGCTGCGGATCATCTTGTCCGTCCAGCCGATTGAAATCAACTGCTTCCTGCTGATGACGTCGGATTGGAACTTCGAGAGCTGGACTGCGCGTTTGTGGTGGTCGCGCGAGGCGGATGGCATCGTGCATTCTCTTGACGAACTGGTGACCGCCGTGGCGACAATCCCCAGGGTGTGGATCCCTCCGGAGAAGAGTGGGCCACATTTGTGCCCCCAGAGGGGCACAAATCGACCACAATGCTGCAGGTGGACCCTGTGGCGGCGTGTGTGGCGGCCTACAACGCCGGGGAAAGGCCGGATCGGGTGACGGAGAAGACGGCGGTGAAGCTTCTCACCCAACTCCTCGTCGCCAAGGCGCCAGGAAACAGCGTTGAGGTGCGCATCCCACCCTACTCAGCGGTCCAGGTGGTCGAAGGCGTCCGACATCGCCGCGGAACTCCGCCCGCAACCGTCGAGTGTGACGCGATGACCTTCGTTCGACTTTCCGTCGGGGGCCTCACCTGGGACGAAGCAACGGCGTCCGGGGCACTGATTGCCAGTGGCGAACGCAGCAACCTGTCGGATTTGCTACCACTTGTCCCCATGCCGCATGTTTGAGTTGTTGCCCCGCGCCCTTACACTCGAACAGTGACGCGCGGCGATGGTCGGCTTTCGCACGACCTGCTTCCCGGCGAAAAGGGACCCCAGGACGCCTGTGGTGTGTTCGGAGTCTGGGCGCCTGGCGAAGAGGTCGCAAAGCTCACCTACTTCGGTTTGTACGCGCTTCAACACCGCGGCCAGGAGTCTGCAGGCATCGCGGTCAGCGACGGCAGGGAAATCCTCGTTTACAAGGAGATGGGCCTCGTTTCGCAGGTCTTCAACGAGGCAACCCTCGAAAGCCTGGACGGCTTCCTGGCGATCGGTCACTGCCGCTACTCGACGACCGGTGCAAGCGTCTGGGAGAACGCTCAGCCGACTTTCCGCCGGACCGCGACGGGAAACCTCGCGCTCGGCCACAACGGAAACCTCACGAACACTGCCGAGCTTGCTGAGCGGCTGACTGAGCGCATCAAGGAATCCGGTGAACTCCCGCTCGGGCAGGTTCCCACCTCAACGAGCGACACCGAACTGATGACGGCGCTGTTGGCCGGACATCCCGCGATCACCATTGAAGCCGCCGCGATGATCGAATTACCGAAGATGCGCGGCGCCTTTTCGCTCGTATTCATGGATGACAACACGCTGTACGCAGCCCGTGATCCACAAGGAATTCGCCCGCTCGTACTCGGGCAGTTGGAGACCGGCTGGGTGGTGGCCAGCGAGACGGCTGCGCTCGACATAGTGGGTGCCGAATACGTCCGCGATCTGCAGCCGGGCGAGCTCGTCGCGATCGACGGTGACGGCGTCAGGAGTCAGATCTTCGCTCCCGCCGAACCTAAAGCTTGCCTGTTCGAGTACGTGTACCTCGCCCGCCCGGACACCGCGCTGGACGGTCAGAGTGTCCACGCCGCTCGCGTCGAAGTTGGGCGCCGCCTGGCCAAGGAACACCCTGTCGACGCTGACCTGGTGATCCCGGTTCCCGAATCGGGCACGCCTGGTGCGGTCGGTTACGCCCAAGGTTCCGGAATCCCGTTCGCCCAGGGAATCGTGAAGAACGCCTACGTCGGACGGACGTTCATTTCTCCGTCACAGACTCTGCGCCAACGCGGGATTCGACTCAAGCTGAATCCGCTGCGCGAAGTTATTGCCGACAAGCGCCTGGTGGTTGTCGACGACTCGATCGTGCGAGGCAACACCCAGCGGGCAATCGTCAAGATGCTTCGCGAGGCCGGTGCGAAGGAGGTTCACGTCCGGATTTCGTCTCCACCGGTCAAGTGGCCGTGCTTTTACGGGATCGACTTCGCAACCCGAGCCGAGTTGATCGCCAACAACCAGACGGTCGAGCAAATCCGCGAATCGATTGGTGCGGACTCTTTGAGCTACATCGGCCTCGACAATCTGATCGAAGCGACGAACGTGCCCAAGGACGACCTCTGCCGCGCCTGCTTCGACGGTGTCTACCCGGTGGAGTTGCCTGAGCCGGAGCTACTCGGCAAGTACTTGCTGGAAGACAACGACGAGGAGTTGATCGAGGACGACCTCGTGACGGTGTCGACGCCGACGAGTTCGGTGATCGGGGCACTGGGGCAACCGTGACCAACTCCCGAGGCGTCACCTATGCGGCGGCCGGAGTCGACACCGCGGCTGGTGAACGCGCCGTCGATCTGATGAAGGCTTCGGTCGCGAAGGCCACGCGCCCGGAAGCTGTCGGGGCATTCGGCGGTTTCGCCGGGCTCTTCGATGCATCCGCGCTGGCCGCCTACCGCAAGCCACTGCTGGCGACGTCGACTGACGGCGTGGGCACAAAGGTTGCCGTCGCACAGGCGATGGACAAGCACGACACCATAGGCATTGATCTTGTGGCGATGGTGGTGGACGACCTCGTCGTTACCGGCGCGGAACCCTTGTTCATGACCGACTACATTGCCTGCGGGAAGGTGGTTCCCGAACGGATTGCCGGGATCGTCACGGGTATCGCGAATGGCTGCATCCAGGCTGGATGCGCGTTGCTCGGTGGCGAGACGGCTGAACATCCTGGACTGCTCGGGCCTGACGAATACGACGTGGCCGGCGCCGGGACCGCAGTGGTTGAAGCGGATGACGTGCTGGGTCCTGACCGGGTTCGTCCCGGCGATGTCGCCATAGCGTTTGCGGCGTCCGGTCTGCACAGTAACGGCTACTCCCTCGCCCGCTACGTCCTGCTGAACCACGCTGGGTGGGCGCTCGACCGCGAGGTTCCGGAGTTCGGCCGATCACTCGGTGAGGAACTGCTCGAACCAACGCGCATCTACACGAAGGACTGCCTCGCGCTTGCTCGCGACGAGTCGGTTGACGTCAAGGCCTTCTCCCATATCACCGGTGGTGGCTTGGCCGCGAACATCGCTCGAGTGCTGCCGGAGGGCCTGCACCTCGATGTCAGCCGCAGTAGCTGGATGCCGCCGCCGGTGTTCACTGTGATCGGCGATGTCGGCTCGGTGGAAGAACTGGAACTTGAGCGCACCTTCAACATGGGAGTGGGGATGCTCGCGCTCGTTGATCCCGCGAGCGTTGAGGCGACTGCCCGCGTACTCGCCAAGCGCGGCGTACCGAATTGGGTCTGTGGAGAAGTCCGGCAGACGACTGACAGCGACGAATCCGATTCCCCGGCTAAGGGTGGCGCTGGAGGGTCCGTGCGATTGACCGGGAGCTACCTCAGCTAGCTGAGCGGACTTGGTGATTCGAATCCGTCAGCGCGACGGAAGTCCGGCCGATGAACCCGAGGTCGGTGGTGGTGGGGGCAGGGGTTCAAGTCCAGCAGATTCGACGGAACTCACGCTGCGCGCAGCGGGCGGGGGCGGGGGAGGAAGTGCCTCTTCTTGCTTGGAGGGCCCACCGTCGAGCAACGCTTTGACTTCGCTGGCCAAGTAACGCCGGTGCCCGCCAAGGGTTCGCACAGAACTGAGCTTTCCGGCTTTTGCCCATCTGGTGACCGTTTTTGGGTCTACCCGGAACATCGCTGCGACCTCGGCAGGGGTCAACAGCGGTTCGGAGTCGTTCGCCTCAACAGTCATCGACTGAAAGTCTCGCTGCCACTGCGGGTAGAAGCAACCCATTTGCCCCATTTGCACTAATCGGAAGATTCGTGCCCCTGATGCCAAACGCGAACCCGGCGGGGTACGCTTGAGCCTGATCGCTGACGCGGATTACTGACTCGGACTTCTTGCGAATCGGGTGTATGCGTAGGATTCTGATTCGCGTCAGGTTGAATCACCAAAGAGCAAACCTGCCGGACAAGAATTTGTCAGACAACGTCGATTCCGGGATTGCCCGGGCGAGGGGGTCGAGCCATGGGGCGCGGCCGAGCTAAGGCCAAGCAGACCAAGGTCGCTCGCGAGCTGAAGTACAACGCTCCGCAGACGGACCTTGATGCACTGCGCGCAGAATTGAGCGGATCCAAGCCGCAGAACGGTCACACCCGTTCTGCAGCTGATGATGAGGACGATCCGCTCAATGACTACGCCGAGGGCGATCACAAGCATTAGTCCCACGTAGCCCATCGCGATGGGCGCTGCGCGCTAACCACTCAGTGTTGAGGTGACCAGTCCCTCCGTTGACCCTGAACGTGCGACCCAAATGTCGGCTACCTAGGCTCAGCTGTTGTGGCAGCAACTCCTGGTTATCCAGATATCGCCGCGGCCCTCGTGCGTCAGGACTTCGCCGAGGTCATTGGTGGCGTTCGCGCGGCGATCACCGAGGACGGCACCGCCGCCTTGACCGATTCGGTCATCCAGGAGTGGCTAGGACGCCGTTTCCGCAACATCTTCCTCACTGAATGTGCGAATGACGCCAGCGCGCTGCGGGCGGCGAAGGTGCCGATGCCCGTGCAGCTCATCGATCGCCGGTCCAGCCGAGAACTGATAGCCGCCCGATTCCTCAAGGGCGTGAATCGACAGGAGTCGCAGGCGCAGTTGCCCGACGCCAAGGAACCGAAGCTCAGGGGTTCAACCCTGCTGTTCGTGCCGGGTCTAATGACCGGCCTGCTACCGGTGATGGCGTTCCAGTCGGTGTGGGGACGCATCGAAGACCGCTTCGGTGTGCGCATTCTGGGTGCGGACATCCACCCGGTGCGCAGCTGCGAAGACAACACGGCCGACATCAAACTGGCGCTCGAAAAGGGACGTGGATTCGACGCGGATTCCGAACACATTCCACCCAAGGAAGCGACGAAGCCCAAAGACGTCGTCCTGCTGGGATACGACAAGGGCGCGGCCGATGCTTTGACGTTCCTCGTCGACAATCCGAAGCTGCGAAATCGGGTGAAGGCCTTCGTCGGCTGGGCTGGGATTTTCGGTGGCTCTTTCATCGCGGACGACATCTATTCGCGTCTTGCTGCAACGTCGGCAGGTACTTCGCCATTGAGTGGGCAGATAGGCAAGATGCTGCGCCAGATCGTTCCAGTCGTGCAGGCGGATCGCGTGACTACTCGCCTTGAGCAGTACGACGTGCGTGCTGCGATCGGAGACATCACGACGCAGGTTCGTGAGCGGTACTTGGCTGACAACGTCGACCAACTCAGTGAGTTGGGCATCCCCACATTCACCGTCGACGGAGTGACGTCGTTGCGTGAAGTCCCGTACTACCAGGCAATGGGTGTACTGCAGATCAACAGCTACGACAAGAACAACGACATGCTGATCACGGTCGGACAATCACGGCTGCCGGTCGCGTATTCCACCCTGCTGGCCACTTTCCGTGGCCACCACTGGGATCTGGCATACGACCCATTCCCGTGGTTCACGCGGATGGGATCCCTCAACGTCGACCACAAATTCGCCCGCTATCCGGCGATGGCCGCACTGCTCATCCTCTTGGCCGAAATCGGCTTGATGAACTGAGCGGCCATCGGCCGTTCTCATAGCGTTTTCTGGTTAGCGTTGTTTCCTTGGCACCAGTTTCGCGATCGCCATCATGGCGAATCCGATCGTGAACAGTGCAACTGCTAGCCAGGCAACGTTGGCGACTGCTGCGCCGGTTGCTGCTAGTGCGCCGCCCCCTGCGGCTGCTCCTCCGTTGTACATCTTCTTTTCCCCCTTGTTACTAGGTCTTGCTCCCCGTTGGCCCGATTGGGCCTGCTGTTTGTAGGCGCCCCCCAGCGCCTACAAACAGTTACTTCAGCTCGACACCAGCGCTCGGTCCCCCATATCCGGTGTCGTGCTTGAAACTGGATCCCCACCTGCGACAGCAACTGCGCTGTCGGTCGGGTGATACCAGTCGGCTTGTCGTCCAAGGACGATGTCGAAGATCGATTTGATGATGACGGCTTGTAGGAAGATGTCGTACGCAAACTCGATCACCATTGGGACCGCGACTGCCAGTGCCCGGTAGCCGCCCTTCCAGACAGTCACAATGCGTTCGACCACAAAGATCATTCCCACTGCGAGCCACACCAGGTGGACCTGGAAGCTATCGGTGGCCACGCTGAGGATCGTCAGGCCGACGAACAGCCACATGGCGAACACGCCGATCATCATGACGCTCTGCTGGAAGAAGTACGGCGCTGTCACCTTGGTGAGCTTGTAGTTGCGCAGGTTCTCCAAGGCACCCCTCTGCCAACGCATGCGCTGGTGCCACAGGTCGCGCCAGTTCAACATGACCTCCGTGCGCACGATGCACTCCTTGGGCGACATCGTCCGGAAGCCAAGGGTCTTGATCGCCAGCGTGAGTTCGTTGTCCTCAGTCAAGGCCAACGTGTCATAGACCGAGTAAGCGCCAGGCAGGATGCCATCGCGGCGAGCGTTGGCGACCTTGCGCAGCACGTCAACCCGAAGAACCGATGCGGTCCCAGTCAGTACCCATGCGCGGGCACCATGACGAGCAACCTCGCGGGAGTACCGGATGTACTCATTGCGTTGAAGCTGTGCGACCAGTCCGCCGCCGGGGTCGCCCAGGAAGATGCCGCCAACCGCGCCGGTGTCTGGCGTGATCTGGAACTCTTCAAGCGCGCGTTCAACGAAGCCTTCGTCAATCCGCGAATCCGCGTCCATTACGAGGACGTGATCGGCGTCTGTCAATGACTGCAGTTTGAACGGTGACGGGCCCAGGTCGAGCATGGCATTCAGTGCCTGATTTAGCGCGCCGGCCTTCTTGTCTGTGTTGTCAAAGCTCTCGACGACGATTGCACCCGCCGCTGCTGCGCGGGCGACAGTGTCATCAGAGGAGTTGTCAGAAACCACGACCACCTGGTCGACCTGTACGGCAACCGACGCAACGGAGGCGGCAATGCCGTCGCTCTCGTTGTGCGCAGGAATCAGTCCAACAATCATGCCGTTAGCCCCCGGTGCTGCTTTCTCTCGTTCTTGCCAGCTTTCGCATTTCCCCTACTCGCACAGCCACTTTCATTGCTGCAGTTGAATTATCCCCACGTTCGGGCGCGATGTAACTAAACGTGAACGGGGACACGTCCCTTGTCACCCGAACGAGCGACCGGCATCGTACGTTCAGATGAGGCGTAGTCACTACAAGTAGTCGTACGGGCGCAGTAGGTAGATTTGCTGCCCTAGTTGTGGCGGCCGGGGCGATGGACTAGCAGTCCTGATTCGGTCGCCAGGCGGGCTACAGGCCCAGTGCAGCCTGGACCTTCGGGTAGTCGCCACCGCTCACCCAGCCGGGCCGAGTCGCTGCCGTTTTGGCGGCGGCCGCCACCGTTGGATCTGACGACAGTCGCCAATCGGTTTCCTTGTTGTGTTCGAACCACACGAGCATTCGTACGCCGTTCGCCTGCGCCTTCGCGAACGTGTCAGTCACCCAGGCGGCCTTCTGAGCGCCGGGGACGCAACCGATTTCGGCGATCGCCAGCGGCTTGCCGGGTGCCACAGCTTTGATCTCGTTCAGACCCATAGTGAACACGTCGGTGAAGGACTGCCAGCCCCACTTCAGCGAACCCCAGTTGTAGCCGTCGAGGGCAACCCAGTCGACGTAGGAACTTCCCGGGTAAAGCTGGGTCAGTGGCGTCGAGCCTTCGTAGGAAATGATCGGGTTGAAGACCCACTTGATATTCGTTCCGCCTGCGGCGCGCGAGACGTCAACGACGTGGCGGTAGGCGGCGATGTAGTCGCCGGGCCCGTTTCCGTTGATGCCTGTCGACCAGACGTGCCAGTCGCCGTTCATCTCCGCGGCGAACCGAACGAACACTGGCCGACCAGTCGCTGCTGCACCCTGGGCGAAACTGCGGATGTAGGCGTCGTGATCGCCTGCGGTGATTCGATCGAGGCTGTAGTTGGGTTGCTCCTGGCTTTTGATGTCCCAGTTCCACGGCTCCCATGAAATGAGGAGGGCTGCTCCGCGGGCGGCAGCGTTGGCCGCGTCCTGCGCGGGGAATGCGTCGGTGAAGTCCGCAAAGACCCCGAGTACTCCTGCCTTCAAACCGATCTTGGACTCCGCGTCCCGCACTGCCGCCTCTCCGTTGGCGGACAGTCCGAAGACCGTTGTGGTCGCTGGCGCCGGTGTTGGCGCAGGAGCAGGCTTGGTCTTCTTACTGGCAGCCTTCAATGCACGCAACCTCACTAGACACCGCTTGCTGGTGAGCTTCTTTGGCTTGATTGACTTCCGCAATGCTCTGCGCTGCTTGCTCGTGAGCAGAGTGCAGTAGTTGACCTTCTTCTTGGCCGCTTGTCTGACGGCCGGAGCGCTCGTTGGTGCGACGCTGGGGGCTACGGCTGAGCTGATCGCCTGGCTTGGGGCAGCGGCGATGCCGACACTACCCGCGACGGCCAGCGTCGCAGCCAAGGCGACGAATCGATTCCTGTTTAGCCCCGTGTGATTCCCCATACCGGGATGAATCGGCCGTGGCGTGGGTCACCTTGACGGGCATCACCCAGATGGAGTAACGAACTCAAGCGCGGTTACTCAGACGCCGATCAAGTAATGGGTCTGGTGTGGTGTCACCCGGTCGAGCAGCCTGCGAGTTGATCCTGAGTCACGCCGATCCCCTTTCCGCAATTGCGTGCCCCGCACCCACCTGACCACACACCTCGGCTAGTCGGCCATCAGATTGCCTTGCTCCGGTCCCCTGACTGAGGTCGAACTCCCGCATCCCGAGCCGCAATCAGGAATACCCCAGGGGGGTATGCTGTTAGGCAGATGTCACCGCCGAGGGGAGCAGGACGCATGTCGTCAGAGAAGCCTGGCTACCTGGACACGAAGGACGAGCACCTACTTCGGTTGCGCCGGATCGAGGGACAGATCCGCGGACTGCAGCGCATGGTCGAATCCGACACCTACTGCATCGACGTTTTGACTCAGGTGTCGGCGGCGTCTCGGGCACTCGACGCGTTCGCACTTGGGCTGCTCGATGATCACCTGCACCACTGTGTCCGGGCGGCGATCGCGGACGGCGGAGACGATGCCGAAGCAAAGATTGCCGAGGCATCTGCCGCGGTCGCACGATTAGTGAAGAGTTAGGGAGAAGACATGACAACCACGGAACTCAAGGTGCGCGGCATGACCTGTGGCCACTGCGTTCAGGCAGTGACTGACGAATTGGGCGCACTCGACGGAGTTACCAGTGTTGACGTGAACCTCGTTCCGGGTTCGGTCTCGCTGGTCACGGTAGAGAGCGCGTCGGCGCTGGCAGCAGCTGACGTTGCCGCAGCGGTCGACGAGGCTGGCTATGAGCTCGTTGGCGCGGACTCCTGAAAGGCAGAGACCCGAGAACTCCCCGAGGGAACGCTAGGAGGTGGCACCTATGAGCGACGTCGAACTGGCGATCGGCGGCATGACCTGTGCGTCGTGCGCGAATCGCATCGAGAAGAAGCTGAACAAGGTTGAAGGCGTCACGGCCACCGTCAACTACGCAACCTCAAAGGCAAAGGTGATCTACCCCGACACTGTCGCACCGGAGGACCTCGTAGAGGTCGTCAAGGCGACCGGTTACTCCGCGGAGCTTCCTGCGCCCGCCCGCGAGGATTCAATGGACCACGACAGCCACACCATGAGTGGCCACGGCACGGGCGGTCAGCACGACCACGGCGCTGACGACATTGACTCTCTGCGAAGCCGACTGTTCATCTCGCTCGCTCTGACGATCCCCGTCGTGCTGATGGCGATGGTGCCGATGCTTCAATTCGAATACTGGCAGTGGTTGTCGCTGACGTTGGCTTCGCCCGTGGTGGTGTGGGGTGCCTGGCCATTCCACCGGGCGACGTGGATCAACCTCCGCCACGGTGCCGCGACGATGGACACGCTGATTTCGGTCGGGGTGGGCGCGGCCTACTTGTGGTCACTTTGGGCGCTGTTCTTCGGTGGCGCAGGGATGCCGGGGATGACAATGCACTTCACCCTGCTGCCGTCCCAGCAATCCGGCACCGACGAGATCTATCTAGAGGTTGCCTCTGCGGTGACCGTTCTCATCTTGACTGGGCGGTACTTCGAGGCGAAGGCGAAGATCCGTTCCAGCGCGGCGCTTGAAGCGCTGTTGTCGATGGGTGCCAAAGATGTGGCAGTCATCCGCGACGGACCGGATGGACCGTTTGAACAGCGGGTGCCGATCTCGACACTGCTGGTCGGTGAACGATTCGTGGTGCGCCCCGGGGAGAAGATCGCCACGGACGGCGTCGTGGTCGACGGGCGGTCCGCGGTTGACGCTTCGATGTTGACGGGCGAACCGGTACCGGTAGACGTCGGCCCAGACTCCAATGTGGTTGGGGCGACGGTCAATACGTCGGGTCGACTCGTTATCGAAGCGACCCGGGTCGGCGCGGATACCCAGCTTGCGCAAATGGCTCGCTTGGTTGAGGACGCCCAGAACGGCAAGGCCGATGTGCAACGGCTGGCCGATCGGGTTTCCGGAATCTTTGTGCCAGTCGTGTTGGTGCTTTCAGTCATTGTGTTGATCGCCTGGCTGGCAACGGGCCATTCGCCAGAGGCGGCGTTCAGTGCGGCCGTGGCAGTCCTGATCATCGCCTGCCCGTGTGCTCTCGGGCTGGCGACACCTACGGCGCTACTCGTCGGCACAGGTCGAGGTGCTCAACTGGGCATCTTGATTCGCGGTCCGCAGATCCTGGAATCCACCCGTCAAGTGGACACGATCGTGCTCGACAAGACAGGCACTGTGACCCGAGGTCAGATGGAGTTGGTCGGCGCTGTTGCTTCAGCGAGCACCTCCCGCGAAGAACTGCTGCGACTAGCCGGGGCCTTGGAGTTTGCCTCCGAACACCCGATTGCCGCGGCGATTGCGCGGTCGGCGGCGGATGCGGCCGGTCCCTTGCCGGTGGTCGAAGGGTTCGTCAACTACGAGGGACTCGGAGTGAGTGGAGTCGTTGACGGTCGCGCAGTGGTGGTTGGCCGACAAGCGTGGTTGGCCGACGAGTGGGCGATGCCGCTCGATGATTCGACGGCAGATGTTGCGGACAATGCGGCAGCCGTTGGGCAGACACCAGTCTTCGTTGGTTGGGACGGTGCGGTTCGCGGCGCCGTTGTTGTTGCAGACACCGTGAAGCCGTCATCGGCGGAGGCGATCACGCTGCTACGCGGGCTGGGACTTGCGCCCGTGCTTCTCACGGGTGACAACTCCGCAGCAGCCCGTGCGGTCGCCGCCGAGGTGGGGATTGACGAGGTATTTGCTGAGGTCCTTCCCGCGGACAAGGTGGATGTCGTCAAGCGACTGCAGGGCGAGGGTCGAATCGTCGCGATGGTGGGTGACGGGGTGAATGACGCACCCGCGCTCGCCCAGGCCGATCTTGGCCTAGCGATGGGAACCGGCACTGACGTTGCGATCGAAGCAGCGGACATCACGCTTGTGCGCGGTGATCTCCGCTCAGCGGCCGACGCGATCTCGCTGTCGAGGGCGACGTTGCGGACCATCAAGGGAAACCTGTTCTGGGCCTTCGCCTACAACGTAGCGGCGATCCCGTTGGCGGCGTTTGGCTTCCTGAACCCGATTATCGCTGGGGCAGCAATGGCGTTCAGTTCGGTGTTCGTCGTGAGCAATAGCCTTCGGCTGCGCACGTTCAAACCGCCATCTGGGGTCGGCGGGTAGGGCCCACACTCTCGAGTGATCAACATGCGGTTCGCTTGGTTGAATAGGTAACCTCTCAGACGCATGGGTGCTTGCCCAGGCCCGACCAGTGCATTTGTCGGGGTCGCTGTCACAAGAAGTGAGATTGCGTTGATGGAATCGATGACCAGCCCCGACCGCCTCCTTCGTCGTGCCGCGCGCATGGCCGGTGTAGGGCTGGTGCTGCTCACTGTCGGGGCGGCAACTGCTTGCGGGACCACGAGTAACGCTGAGGACGACGTCGCAGCACCGTCCTCAAGCGGTGCCACCGTCCCCGCCGGGTCACTCAATTCCAAGTTCGCGCAGGTTGGCGACGGGTTTGACCAGCCGGTAGATGCTGTTGCCACACACCCAAAGAACGAGGGCAACGAGAATTATGTGATGGTGGGCGGTCGATTCACCCGGTACGCCGACAAGCCGATGAACTCCGTCGCAAAGATAAATTCCGATGGCACACTGTCAAGCAGTTGGAACCCGACAGGGAGTGGCCTGAATGGTCGGGTTCGCGCGATCGCGGTTCAACCTGATCGCAAGATCCTGGTGGGCGGGGAGTTCACGAAGTACGACTCGACCAACATTGGTTACATCGCGCGGCTTGATGCCGAAGGCAAACTGGACACCTCGTTCCGCCCGCCAACGCTCACGTTCACGGGCACAGCGTCGCCCGCCGTTTGGGGAATCACCATTGCGCCAGACGGCAAGATCCTCATCGGGGGACTGTTCAAGGGGACAGCGCCCGCCCCGAGCTACGTTATGCGCCTGAACGCAGATGGTTCGGCCGACACCACATTCAAGGGTCCGGGCACCAATGGCTACGTGAAATCGACGGCGGTTCAGGCCGATGGGAAGATCCTCATTGGCGGTTCATTCACGTCAATCGGCGGTACACCCCGGGTGAATCTGGCCCGGCTGAATGATGACGGAGCGCTCGACACCTCATTCAAGCCCACGAGCACCGGGTTGGCAGCGAAGGGTTACGTCGACCAGGTCATTGCAGGCCCCGATTCAAAGGTGCTGATCGGCGGCTGGTTCACCGAATACGACGGCCAACCAGCGCCGCGGGTCGCAAGACTCAACGGGGACGGCTCGATTGACACGTCCTTCTATCCACGCGCGAACGGCCTGAATGCCGAAGTCAAGTCGATGGTCCTGCAGTCGGATGGCAAGCTATTGGTCGGTGGAAACTTCACCAACTTCGCCGATAGGCCCGCTCAGGGCGTGGCTCGGCTCGGTTCAGATGGCGCAATTGACACCAGCTTTGTGCAAACCGGCACCGGGCTCAATAGTTCGGTCAACCAGTTGGCAGTCACGTCAGACGGCAACGTCGCCGTGGGCGGCGCGTTCACGGCGTACAACACCACGACCATCAGGTACGCGGCTGAGTTGCTCGGAGCGCCAGGTCCGGCTCCGACGCCAACACCAACACCAACTCCGCAGGTGCCTGGTGCGCCCCAGTCGGTGACGGCCGTCTTCAACAAGAATGACAAGACGATTCGAGTCGACTGGGTTGAGGGAACCCCGGGAAGTTCGCCGATCGTCAGCTACACGGCAACAGCCACCGACAAGGACACCAAGACGAAGACTAAGTACACCTGTACGAGCGTTGCGGGACGGCCGAAGTGCCAAACCCCTGCCGTCAAGAGCGGTGGACCGCAATATGAGGTTGTAGTGACAGCCACGAACGCGGTTGGCACCGGACCGGCTTCTTCGCCGCCCGCCGAGGTCGGCACCAAGTAAGACAGGCGAACCTGCGCGGGGGAGCACCGGCGAGGGCCTCGCCAGAGTCAGTTGTACGACTAGTGCAGCGCGCACCATGGCGACATCGCATGGAGTGTTCGACGGGTTGTGGTGGCCAGGGACGGGGTCGAACCGTCGAC
>WBZO01004602.1_pt1 | contig 14780 bp, 12 predicted proteins | sample 5204261 | NCBI WGS metagenome assembly WBZO01 (sample SAMN12412400, study PRJNA552823) | activated sludge metagenome | isolation source: activated sludge from anammox sidestream of wastewater treatment plant... | place: USA: North Carolina | collected 2017-09
GACGACGGTGTCGCCGGCGCGGATGTCCTTGAGCGCGACCTTGTGGCCGATCGGCACGTCCATGCGGGCCGCGAGCGTGAACGACGAATCGTCCTGCGTGACGACGCAGAGCATGTCGGTTCCCGCCTTGAGATCCTCGACCACGACGACGCCGACGGTGTCCTTGTGGTCGTGAACGAGCAGATGCGGCGCGGTCATCGGAAGCCTCGTGCGGTGGGGGAATGCGGCAGGCTTGCCGTAATCTTCTATAAGACATAAGAATTGCGAGTCAAACGGGCGACGGCGAAAGGGGGCGGAAAAGCGCATGACGGGTGCCAATGTGCGGATGCGGGCGGGGCAGGAGGGGCTGCCCGGCTTCCGGCCGCTCTACCGCCAAGTCTACGACGTGCTGGTGCGCCGCATCGCCGATGGGGTCTGGCGGCCGGGCGACGCGCTGCCGAGCGAGCCGGAGATCGCCGCCGATCTCGGCGTCTCGCACGGGACGGTGCGCAAGGCGCTCGACGAGATGGCGGCCGAGAACCTGGTGCTGCGCCGGCAGGGCAGCGGCACCTATGTCGCCGGCCACGACGACGCCCGCATCCTCTTCCAGTTCTTCCGCATCGTCGAGGACACCGGCGAGCGACGCTTTCCCGAAAGCCGCATTCTTTCGGTCGGCGTCGTCGATGCCGACGTGACGGCGAGCCAGCGGCTCGCCGTGCGCGCCGGCACGCGCATCGTGCGTCTCGAGCGCGTGCGCTCGATCGGCGGCAAGGTGTGCATCTTCGAGCGCATCGTGTTGCCGAAAGCGATGTTCCCCGGCATCGAGCGGCGGGCGCTGCCGAACAATCTCTACGAGCTCTACCGCGCGGAGTTCGGCGTCACTGTCGCGCGGGCGACGGAGAAGCTCAAAGCCGTGGCGGCGGCGCGCGTCGTCGCCCGGCACCTCGGCGTCGCGCCGGAGACGCCGCTCTTGCAGATCGACCGCGTCGCCTTCGGGATCGACGGCCGCCCGACCGAGTGGCGCGTCTCGCAGTGCCGCACCGATACGACGCACTATCTTCCCGACCTGCGCTGATTGCGCTACGTCCGCGCCGGCGACAGCTATTATCTTCCTCGGCCATCGCGGTTCTCCGCCATCGCGCCGCGCGGTGCACGCCCTCCCCTTCCCCTTTCCGGACGCTTGCGGTTCCATCCCCGATGTTCCTCGATCCGGCCACGGCCGCCCTGCTCGAACTCCGGGTGCTCGGCCCGTTGTGGCTCGGCGCGTTCCTCGGCGCCGTCGCCTCCGGCGGCGCCGGTTTCGCCTTCGCGGTCACGGCGGCGTCCCTGTGGTTGCATGTGCTCGACCCGATCCGCGCCACGTTCCTGCTGCTCGCCTGCAGCCTGCTGCTACAGCTCTTCACCATCTGGCCGCTGCGCCATTTCATCGACACGCGGCGGCTGTGGCCGTTCGTCGCCGGCGGCCTCGTCGGCATTCCGATCGGCGTGGCGCTGCTCGCCTATGCGCGGCCGGACAGCGTGAAGATGGCGCTCGGCGCCGTCCTCACCTTGTTCGGCCTTTACGCGCTGCTGGCGCCGCGGCTGCCGGTGGTGACGGCGGGCGGGCGGGCCGCCGACGCGGCGGTCGGCTTTGCCGGCGGCATTCTCGGCGGGCTCGGCGGCTTCTCCGGCGTGCTGCCGACGATCTGGACGCAGCTGCGCGGCTGGCCGAAGGAGGTGGCGCGCGGCGTCTACCAGCCGTTCATCATCGTCGCCCAGGTCGTGACCATGGTGCTGATCGGCTTCGTCGCCCTCGACCGCGCCGCCGCCGTCCTGTTCGTGCTGACGCTGCCGCCGCTGGTGCTTGGCGGCTGGGTCGGCTGGACCATCTACGGACGCCTCGACGACCGCAAGTTCCGCCGCATGCTTGCCGTCCTGCTCGTCGCGTCGGGCGTGACGCTGGTGTTCTAGAGCGTTTCCGCTTTCCTCGGAATCACGGAAACGCTCTATCCTTATCCCTTTGTTTGCACGCCATTGCGGACGCAAAACCGCTGCGTATTTTTGCCGGCATTGCTCTCGCTCGACCGGCTCACGCCGCCAGGAAGGCGGCGGGCTCGCGCCGGCCGGGGACGAAGACGGCGGCGGTGAGCGGGCCGCCGAACACCGCGCCGGTGTCGAGGTTGACGCGGTTGGCGCGCACGTCCGGCTGCGCCGTCATGAGCGGCGTGTGGCCGTGCACGATCAGCCGGTCATACCGGTCGCCGCAGGAGAGGAACGGCTCGCGGATCCAGAGGCGGTCGTGGTCGGTCTGCGCGAACAGGGGCCGCGCCGGGTCGATCCCGGCGTGCACGAAGTAGCGCAGGCCGTCGTCATGCGCGTAGGGCAGGGCGTCGAGCCAGGCGACGACGTCGCCCGGCAGGGCGGCGGCGTGCGAGACGCCGAAGCTCGCGAGCGTCGTTGCGCCGCCGTTCGCGCGCCAGTGCTCCTCCCGCGCGTCGCACGCCATGGCGTCCAGCGCCATCGCCTCGTGATTGCCGCGCAGGCAGACGACGCGCTCACCCGACCGCCGCTGCAAGGCGCGGATGCGGGCGATGACGCCGCGGCTGTCGGGGCCGCGGTCGATATAGTCGCCGAGGAAGACGAGCCGCATGCGGCGCCCGGCGGCATGGTCGTCGATCTGCGCCAGCAGGCTTTCCAGCTTGGCGCCGCAGCCGTGGATGTCGCCGACGGCATAGGTGAGCATGGCGGCGGAAGCGTCGGGCATGGCGGCGCCTCAGCGGCGCGCGCGGGGGGCGGGGCGCGCGCCTTTCGCCCGCCCGCCGACGAGGTGCCGCAGCGCCTGGCCCGCCGCGCCGATGGCGCGCTCGATCGCCGCGTCGGAAAGGCCGAAGAGACGCCAGCGGTAGAGGGCGGCGTAGACGAGCCAGACGATGATGTAGGTGAACACGCCGGCGAAGACGACGTCGCTGAAAAAGTGGCCGCCGAAGGCGATGCGCAGCGCCCCGACCATGGCGCCGAAGGCGAGGGCGGCAGTGAAGGCGAGGGGGCGCCACGGCGGCGGCGCGAGCGCCGCCGGGGCGAGCGTCCAGAAGGCGCCGGCCGCCTCGCCGCCGACGAACGAGCAGTTCACCTCGCAGGTGCCGCGCGGGTCCCACCACGGCAGGAACGCATGCGTCCCGCCAAAGGCGGCGACGTCGCGCGGGCGCGGGCGCGACCAGTTGTCCTTGAGGCCGATATTCGCCATCAGCAGCGGGCCGAGCAGGATGGTGGAGACGAGGAAGACGACGGCGCGGCCGGGCACCAGCATGCGCGCCTGCGGACGCGCGAGCTTGAGCAGCACGGCGCCGATGGGAACGGCGATCATCAGCCCGACCAGGAGCATGCTGGCGTCGCGCACCGCGCCGAGCCGGGCATCGTGCTGCAAGAAGAAACCGCGGTCGGCGTCGAAGAACAGGCGGGCGAGGTCGATGTCGAGCTGCGGATGGAGTGCGAAGACGACGCCCGTCACCAGCCCGATGACGAGCGCGACGCAAAGTCCCGTCCGGTTCATGCGATGCGCGGCAGGGCGCGCGCCGCGCTCACCGCAGGCGCTCCAGGATGCTGACGTAGTTGGCCACGGCGGCGCCGCCCATGTTGAAGATGCCGGCGAGCCTGGCGTCCTTGATCTGCATGTCGCCGGCCTGCCCCGTCACCTGCATGGCGCCGAGCGCGTGCATGGAGACGCCGGTGGCGCCGATCGGGTGGCCCTTGGCCTTGAGGCCGCCGGAGGGGTTGACGGGCAGCGCGCCGTCCTTGGCCGTCAGGCCCTCGCCGACGGCGCGCGCGCCCTGGCCTTCGGGGACGAGGCCCATCGCCTCGTACTCGATCAGCTCGGCGATGGTGAAGCAGTCGTGCGTCTCGACCAGCGAGAGGTCGCGCAAGGCGATGCCGGCCTGCGCCAGCGCCTGCTTCCAGGCCAGCGCGCAGCCCTCGAATTTGAGGATGTCGCGCTTCGAGAGCGGCAGGAAGTCCTGCACGTGCTGGGCGGCGCGGAAGATCACCGCCTTGTCCATGGTCAGCGCCGTCTCGACGTCGGCGAGCACCAAGGCGGCGGCGCCGTCGGAGACGAGCGAGCAGTCGGTGCGCTTGAGCGGGCCGGCGACGAAGGGGTTCTTCTCGCTCTCGTTGCGGCAGAAGTCGTAGCCGAGGTCCTTGCGCATCTGCGCGTAGGGGTTGCCGACGCCGTTCTTGTGGTTCTTGGCGGCAATGGCGGCGAGCGCGTCCGACTGGTCGCCGTAGCGCTGGAAATAGGCGCCGGCGATCTTGCCGAAGACGCCGGCGAAACCGCCCTCGATATTGGCCTCCTCGCGCACATAGGAGGCTTTCAACAGGTTTTTCCCGATCTCCGGTCCGGGCGTCGTCGTCATCTGCTCGACGCCGACGACGAGGACGATGCGCGCGGCTTTCGCCTCGATCGCCCGCAGCCCCTGATGCACGGCGGCCGAGCCGGTGGCGCAGGCGTTCTCGACGCGGGTGGCGCGCTTGAAGCGCAGGTCCGGCGAGGCCTGCAGCACCAGCGAGGCGGTGAAGTCCTGCGCCGAGAAGCCGGCGTTGAAGTGGCCGAGGACGATTTCGTCGACATCGGCGGGGGCGACGCCGGCGTCCCTGAGGGCGTCGGTCGCGACGCGCACGATCAGGCTTTCCACGGATTCCTCGGCCAGGCGGCCGAACGGCGTATGCGCCCAACCCACGATACAGGCAGTCATTGCGATCTCCTTCGCCGAACTTTCGACGCTTTCGGGCGCGAAACGAGGCAGACGGCTCTTCCGCAGGTCTCGCCGGCCGGGTTGCGGCAGGGTATCGAGCGCACAGTATCAAACGCGCACGCATTCCGCGACCGAATTGCGGGCAGGGGCCGAACGCCTTTTTGCTCACCTGCGCCCGTTCTGATTAAATAGGCGCCGCCTGCATTTCGCCCAAGCCGGCCGGCGCCCTTCAAATCTGGATTGCGCTCCGTGACCTTTTGCTCCGTGTCGCTTCCCCGCCGCATCGCCGCCCTGCTGCTGGCGGCCGCCCTCGCCGCCGGCTTCGGCAGCGGCCGGGCGCAGGCGGAGGCGCTGCTGCTGGTGGAGGCCGACACCGGCAAGGTCCTGCACGCGGAAAACGCCACCTATCCGTGGCATCCGGCCTCGATCAGCAAGCTCATGACGCTCTATGTCACCCTGCGGGCGGTGCGGGAAGGGCGCATCGGCCTCGACACGCTGGTGTCGGTGTCGGAGAACGCGCTGGCGCAGGCGCCGTCGAAGATGGGCTTCCCGGTGGGGACGCAGATGACGGTCGACAACGCCATCAAGATGATGATGGTGAAGTCGGCGAACGACATCGCCGTGGTGCTGGCGGAGGGGGTGAGCGGATCGGTCGAGAAGTTCGCCGACGAGATGAACCGGGCGTCGGCGCGGCTCGGCATGACGCAGTCGAGCTGGGTCAATCCGAACGGCCTGCCCGCCGACCAGCAGATCACCTCGGCCCGCGACATGGCGATCCTCGCCCGGGCGCTGATACGCGAGTTTCCGGAGCACGAGCTCTACTGGCATATCCCGGCGATCAAGTTCGGCCGCCGCATCTTCCGCAACTACAACAAGCTGCTCGGGCACTACCCGGGTGCCGACGGGATGAAGACCGGCTTCATCTGCGCCTCCGGCTACAATCTCGTGGCGACGGCGACGCGCGGCGGCAAGCGCCTCATCGCCGTGGTGCTCGGGGCCCCCTCCGGCACGCAGCGCACCGAGACGGCGGCGCGCATGCTGGAGAACGGCTTCGGCAGCGGCGCCACCGGCGCGTTGCCCTCGCTCGGCACCGTCGACGCGCTCGCCCCGATCGCCGCCGCGCCGCCCGACCTGCGCGACCAGATCTGCGGCGCGGCGCGGCGGCATCGCGGCGAGGACGACGACGAGCCGGCGAGCGCCGACAACGGCGCGCCGCACGCCGCCTATGCGAGCCTGATCCCTAATTTCCGCGGCGGCGACGGCAAGGGGACGCTGTTGCAGGACCTGCCGCCCTCGATGCCGCCGATCGCCGTCTCCGTCATCCCGGTGAAGGGCGTCAAGACCGACGCCGACGGCGCCCCGCTCGTGGCGGAGAAGGGAAAGAAGAAGGGCCGCAAGAGCGTCGTGGTGCGCACCGACGGCGGGCCGGCGGCCAAGAAGGCGAGCGACAAGAAGGCGAGCGAGAAGAAAGCGAGCGAGACAGCCGCGGCCAGGCCGGGCGCGGCGCGCGCGAAGGCCGCGGCCGCCAGCGCCGCTGCGGCGAAGCCGGCCCCGAAGATGGCGGCCCCCAAGGCGGCCGCGCCGAAAGCCGTTGCGCCGAAGAAGAAGCCGGCGGCGGCCGGCGCCGCCGCGGGGCCGCGGTCCTGACGCCGCGATGAATCCGGGCGACGCCGCCGCGCGCCGGCCGCCGGCACCCTTGCCGCTCAGCGTCATCACCGGCTTTCTCGGAGCCGGCAAGACGACGCTGCTCAACCGCCTGCTGCGCGACCCGGCGCTCGCCGACACGGCCGTCCTGATCAACGAGTTCGGCGAGATCGGCCTCGACCATCTGCTGGTCGAGCGCGTCGACGACAATGTGGTGATGCTGGCGAGCGGCTGCCTCTGCTGCACCGTGCGCGGCGATCTCGTCACCGCCCTTGAGAAGCTGCTGCGCGACCGCGACAACGGCCGCGTCGCGTTCCGCCGCGTCGTCATCGAGACGACCGGCCTCGCCGATCCGGCGCCGGTGCTGCACACCATCATGGCGCATCCCTATCTCGTGCTGCGCTTCCGCCTCGACGGCGTGGTGACGCTGGTCGACGCGGTCAACGGCGCGGCGACGCTCGACGCACATCCCGAGGCGGTGAAGCAGGCGGCCATGGCCGACCGCCTGGTGCTGACCAAGACCGACCTGCCGGCCGGCGCCGCCGGCAAGGACGGTCTCGCCGCGCGGCTGCGTGCGCTCAATCCGGCGGCGCCGATCCTCGACGCGGCGGCCGGGGAGGCGAGCGCGGCGGCGCTGCTTGGCTGCGGGCTCTACGACGCCGAGGGCAAGACGCCGGACGTGCGCCGCTGGCTGGCGGAGGAGGCGGTCGCCGCGGCGCGGGCGCGCGAACATCACCATCATCACGACCGCAACCGGCACGACGACCATATCCGGGCGTTCACGCTCTCCACCGAGCGGCTCATCCCGTATGCCACGCTGGAGATGTTTCTCGACCTGCTGCGCGGCATGCACGGGCCGAAGCTGCTGCGCATGAAGGGGATCGTCGGCCTTGCCGACCAGCCGGAGCGGCCGGTGGTGATCCACGGGGTGCAGCACGTTCTGCATCCGCCGGCGACCCTGCCGGGCTGGCCGGACGGCGAGCGCCGGACGCGGATCGTCTGCATCGTGCGCGACCTCGACCCAGGGGCGGTGGAGAGCCTGTTCGCCGCCTTTCTCGGCGCCCCCTCCGTCGACCGGCCGGACGCGGCGGCACTGACCGACAATCCGCTCGTGCCGTTCGGCGGGCGCGACCGGTGACGCCGCCGCGCCGCCCGGCGTGAGGCTGGCGGACCGGCGCGGCCGCCGCTATTGAGGGGACGCAGCGCCGGGGCAGGAAGCATGGGATTTCTCGATCGTCTCAGGGACGACTTCGTCTATGTCAGCGGGGCCCTGCGTGCGTTGCGCCGCTCGACGCCGATCCTCAAGCACCCGCAGCGCGTCTTTCCCGACGTCATCGAGGAGCTGGCCGCGCGCTACGGCGACGCGCCGGCGCTCCTCTCCGACCGCGAGCGCTTCAGCTATCGAGAGCTTGCCGCGCGCGCCAACCGCTATGCGCGGTGGGCGCTGGCGCACGGCATCGGCAAGGGCGACGCCGTCTGCCTGCTGATGCCGAACAGGCCGGAATATATGGCGGCATGGCTCGGCATCACGCGTGCCGGCGGGGTCGTGGCGCTGCTCAACACGAATCTCGCCGGCGCCACGCTCGCGCACTGCATCAACATCGTCGCGCCGAAGCACGTCGTGGTCGCGGCGGACCTGCTCGCCGCCATGGGGACGGCGCGGCCGCATCTTACGGGCGCGCCGGCGATCTGGGCGCATGGCGAGGCGACGGACGATCTTCCGCGCATCGACCGCGATCTCGCGGCGCGCGCGGCGGAACCGCTGGCGGCGGCGGAGCGGCCGGTGCTGACCATCGAGGATCGGGCGCTGTTCATCTACACCTCCGGCACCACCGGCCTGCCGAAGGCGGCGAACGTCAACCACTACCGGTTGATGCTGGCAGCGCACGGCTTCGCCGGCGTCATGGACGCGCATGCGAGCGACCGGATGTACAACTGCCTGCCGATGTACCACACCACCGGCGGCGTGGTGGCGACCGGCGCGATGCTCGTCGCCGGCGGCTCGGTGGTGATCCGCGAGCGCTTCTCGGCACGCGAGTTCTGGGACGATGTCGTGCGCTGGGAATGCACCGTGTTCCAGTATATCGGCGAGCTCTGCCGCTATCTCGTCAACTCGCCGCCCAGCGCCAACGAGACCAAGCACCGGCTGCGGCTCGCTTGCGGCAACGGGCTGCGGCCGGATGTGTGGCCGCGCTTCAAGACGCGCTTCCGCATCCCGCAGATCCTCGAATTCTACGCCGCCACCGAGGGCAATTGCTCGCTGTTCAACTTCGACGGCAAGGAGGGGGCGGTCGGCCGTCTTCCCTGGTTCATGGAGCACCGCTTCCCGATCAAGGTGGTGCGCTTCGACGTCGAGGCGGAGCGGCCGCTGCGCGACGCGCGCGGCTTCTGCATCGAGGCGGCGGCCGACGAGCCGGGCGAGGTGATCGGCAAGATCATCAACGATCCGGCGAGGCCGGCCAACCGCTTCGAGGGCTACGCCGAGAAGGCGGAGAGCGAGCGCAAGATCCTGCGCGACGTGTTCGAGAAGGGGGACGCCTGGTTCCGCACCGGCGACCTGATGCGCAAGGACGCGCGCGGCTACTTCTACTTCGTGGACCGCGTCGGCGACACTTTCCGGTGGAAGGGGGAGAACGTCTCGACCTCCGAGGTCGCGCTGGCGATCACCGGCTTCCCCGGCGTCAAGGACGCGAACGTCTATGGCGTGCGCGTCCCCGGCTACGAAGGCAAGGCGGGGATGGCGGCGCTGGTCGCCGCGCCCGATCTCGACCTCGCGGCGCTGCGCCAGCATCTGCAGCGCGAGCTGCCCGACTATGCACGGCCGCTGTTCCTGCGCTTCACGCCGGAGATCGACGTCACCGGCACCTTCAAGCAGAAGAAGATCGACCTCGCGCGCGAAGGCTTCGATCCGCTGGTGGCGAGCGATCCGATATTTTTCAGTGACCCGCAGTCGCAGAGCTTCGTCAGGCTCGACAAGGCAGGGTATGATCGCCTCGTGTCCGGAGGGCTGAGATTGTGAAAGCGGGGATGGCGGCGACGCCGGCGTCGGCGCGCGAGGTGGTCGCGTTCTGGCACACGGCCGGGCCGAAGAAATGGTTCGCCAAGGACACGGCCTTCGACAAGGAGATCCGCAGCCGCTTCCTGCCGCTGTACGAGCAGGCGACGGCCGGGGAGCTGGACGACTGGGAGGGCTCGCCGGTCGGCGCGCTCGCCTTGCTGCTCCTCCTCGACCAGTTCCCGCGCAACATGTTCCGCAACGATGCGCGCGCCTATGCCGCCGACCCGCTCGCCCGCGCCGTCGCCGACCGCGCCATCGAGCGCGGCTTCGACATGCATGCCTCGGTCGACGACCGCGTCTTCTTCTACTTGCCGTTCGAGCATTCCGAGTCGCTGGAAGACCAGGAGCGCTGCCTGGCGCTGATGCGCCGCCTCGGCAACGACGACTTGCAGCGATGGGCCGAGCTGCACGCCGACATCATTCGCCGCTTCGGCCGCTTCCCGCACCGCAACGCCGTGCTCGAGCGCGAGTCGACGCCGGAGGAGAAGGCATTCCTCGACGCCGGCGGGTTCTCGGGATAGCGCGTCTCCGCCTTTTCCGCGAACCGCGGAGGGGCTGCATCATGTCGTCTTTCCGCCGTTGCGGACGGAAAGACGCCTCGCAGCTTCCCCCTGGAGCCGCGCACGGCGCCGCATGATGGGCGCGGCGGCGCAACCCTTCGCTAACCATAGGCGGCGCCGCGGCATCGTCGCAGGCGCGGTCCGGCGGGGCGGTATTGCGCTGCGGCGGCGTTTCCGGCTGCGACCGAACCGAACATTAAGCGCTGCTGCCGCATCATCGCCATCCACAGGCGGATGCGTGCAGGGCATGGCGTTGGCGAATTCCGGGACCGAGCGGGCGGCACAGGGGCGGGGTCTTCACGGGCTCGCCGCACGCCTGCGCCACTGGCGCGCGGATGCGAGCCATTCCTCGCTGGCGCAGCGCATGGCGGGAGCGGCGTTCCTCATCCGCGTCGCCAGCGCCGCGCTCGCCTATATCGCGCAGGTGCTCCTGGCGCGCTGGATGGGCTCGCACGAGTTCGGCGTCTACGTCTATGTCTGGACCTGGGTGCTGCTTGTCGGCGGACTGCTCGACCTCGGCCTCGCCCAGTCGGCGCAGCGCTTCATTCCCGAATACCTGCAACTCGGCCGGCTCGACCTGCTGCGCGGCTTTCTCGTCGGCAGCCGCTGGATCGCCGCCGTCGCCGCGACCGCCGTCGCGCTGGTGGCCGCGCTGGCGCTCATGCTGCTGCACGAGCGGGTCGATCCGGCGCTGGTGCTGCCGCTGCTGCTCGCCGCGTTGTGCCTGCCGCTCTATGCGCTGAGCAGCGTGCAGGACGGCATCGCGCGCTCCTACAACTGGCTGCATATCGGGCTCACGCCGCCCTACATCCTGCGGCCGGCGCTGCTGCTGCTCTTCATGGCGGCGGCCTATGCCGGCGGGCTGCCGACCGGTGCCACCACCGCCATGCTGGCCGCCGTCGGCGCGACCTGGGCGACGGCACTGCTGCAACTCGCGCTTCTCGACCGGCGGCTGGCGCGCACGATCGCGCCCGGACCGCGCACGCAGGCGCCGCGGCTATGGCTCGCCACCTCGCTGCCGATCTTCCTGGTCGAGAGCTTCTACCTGCTGCTGACCTACACCGACATCCTGATGCTCAAGCACTTCCGCTCGCCGGAAGACATCGCCGTCTACTACGCCGCGGCGAAGACGCTGGCGCTCGTCGCCTTCGTCAACTTCTCGGTCTCGGCGGCGGTGGCGCATCGCTTCACCGAGTATCACGTCGCCGGCGACCGCCGCCGGCTCGCGGCGTTCCTCGCCGAGTCGATCCGCTGGACGTTCTGGCCGTCGCTCGCGGCGACGGCGGCGATCCTCGCCGTCGGCAAGCCGCTGCTGTGGATGTTCGGCAAAGGCTTCGTCGACGGCTATCCGATCATGTTCGTCCTTGCCGTCGGGCTGATCGCCCGCGCCACGGTCGGCCCCGTCGAGCGGCTCCTCAACATGCTCGGCGAGCAGAATGTCTGCGCCATGGTCTATGCCGCGACCTTCGCCATCAATTTTCTCGGCTGCCTGCTGTTCATCCCGGCGGTCGGCACCGTCGGAGCGGCGGTCGCGACGTCGGCGGCGCTGGTCGCCGAATCGGTGCTGCTCTTCGTCGTGACCAAGCGCCGCCTCGGCCTGCATGTCTTCATCTGGCGCCGCGGGAGCGGAACGCCATGAAGATCGTCGCCGGAAGGCCGGGAGACATGGCGCCGTCGCCGGCGCGCGACAACAGGCGAAGCCGCGACGCCAACGCGCCGCTCGTCCCCGCGCCGTCGATCGTGAGCCCGCAGGCGCCGGACGACGCGGACGGCGCCGGCACCGCGCTGCACGCCGAATGGCGCCCGCTCTCCCGGCTCGGCGGCCTCGCCGCGGCGTGGCGCGCGCTGGCGGCGCGGGCGCTCGCGCCCAACGTCTTCTACACGCCGGAATTCGCGCTGGCGGCGGCGCCGGTCTTCGGGCCGGATGTGCAGGTGCTGCTGGTCTGGTCGGACGAGGTGCCGCGACGCCTCGTCGGCCTGTTTCCGCTGCGTCTCGAACGGCGCTACGGGCCGTGGCCGCCGCTGCTGGTCGGCTGGACGCATCCCTATGCGCCGCTTGGCATTCCGCTCGTCGACCGCGCGCGCGCCGTCGCCGTGGTCGGCGCCGCCCTCGATTTTCTCTCCGAGCGCGATGCGCCGGCGCTGCTGCTGCCGCTCGTGCCGGCGCGCGGCGCCTGGGCCGAGGTGCTGGCGGCGGCGCTGGCGGATCGCGGCGCCCGCGCGGCGCGCTTCGGCGCGCACCAACGCGCGCTGCTGGCGCCGGGCGAGCGGCGCGACGGCTATCTCCTGCGCGCGCTCGCGCCGCGCAAGCGCAAGGAGCTGAAGCGGCAGGCGCGCCGGCTGGCGGAGCAGGGCGCGCTGACGGTCACGCAGGCGACGACGCCCGCCGCCGTCGCGGCGGCGCTCGCGGCGTTCATGGCGCTCGAAAAGCGCGGGTGGAAGGGCCGGGCCGGCGGCGCGGCGGCGACGCAAGAGACCGTCGCGGCGTTCGTGCGGCGCGCCGTCGGCGGTCTGGCGGAGCATGGCGAGGCCGGCATCGCGGAGCTTGCCATTGCCGGCCGGCTGCTGGCGTCGGGAGTCGTGCTGCGCAGCGGCGACCATGCCTGGTTCTGGAAGATCGCCTACGACGAAAGCGCGGCGCGCTTCTCGCCCGGCGTGCAGTTGACGCTGGCGCTCACCGAGACCCTCGCCGCCGATGTGACGCTGGCGCAGGCCGACTCGTGCGCCACCGCCGGCCATCCGATGATCGACGGCATCTGGCGGGAGCGGCTGGCGCTCGCCGACTGCTTGGTTGATGTCGGGCGCCGGGACGGGAGCGGGAAGGCGCGCGCGGGCGAGGCGGGCTTCGCGCTCGTCTGCCGCCTCGAGGCGGCGCGCCGCGCGGCGGTCGGCGCCGTGCGGCGGATGCGCGCGGCGTGGCGGCGCGGGCGGTCGGCGCGGCCCTGATCCGTGCGCCGTCGGTCCTAGCCCTATGCCTGCTCGCGCAGCAGGCGGCGGATGATCTTGCCCGTCGTCGTCATCGGCATGGCATCGACGAAGGCGATCTCGCGCGGATATTCGTGCGCCGAGAGGCGCGTGCGCACGAAGCCCTGGATGTCGGCGGCCAGCGTCTCCGACGCCGCGTGCTCGGGCTTGAGCACGATGAAGGCCTTGACCACTTCCGTGCGCACCGGATCGGGCTTGCCGACCACGGCGGCGAGCGCCACGGCGGGGTGGCCGATCAGGCAGTCCTCGATCTCGCCGGGGCCGATGCGGTAGCCGGCCGAGGTGATGACGTCGTCGTCGCGGCCGACGAAGGTGAAGTAGCCGTCGGCGTCGACCACGCCCTGGTCGCCGGTGGTCATCCAGTCGCCGACGAATTTCTCGCGCGTCGCCTCCGGCCGTCCCCAATATTCGAGGAACATCACCGGGTCGGGACGCCGCACGGCGATCTGCCCGAGCTCGCCGGGCGGCGCGAGCGAGCCGTCGGCGCGCAGCACGGCGACGATGTGGCCGGGCACCGGCTTGCCCATGGAGCCGGGGCGGGCGACGCCGATCGTGGCACAGGAGCTGAGCACGAGGTTGCACTCGGTCTGGCCGTAGAACTCGTTGATGGTCAGGCCGAAGGCGGAGCGGCCCCACTCGACCACTTCGGCGCCGAGCGTCTCGCCGCCGGAGGCGACGCTGCGCAGACCAAGCACTTGGCGGTCGCCCGGGCGCGCCGCCGCACGCAGCATGCGCAGCGCCGTCGGCGGGATGAAGGCGTTGCGCACGCCGAGCCGCGCCATCAGCGCGAAGGCCTCCTCGGGGTCGAACTTGTCAAACTTGCGGGCGACGATCGGCACGCCGTGATGCAGGCTGGGCAGCATGGCGTCGAGCAGGCCGCCGGCCCAGGCCCAGTCGGCCGGCGTCCAGAAGCGGTCGCCCGGTTGCGGGAAGAAGTCGTGCGGCAGCTCCGTCCCCGGGAGGTGGCCGAGCAGCACGCGGTGCGCGTGCAGCGCCCCCTTCGGCTGCCCAGTGGTGCCGGAGGTGTAGATCATCAGCGCCGGGTCGTCGGCGAAGGTGGCGCGCGGCGCAAACGACGACGACGCGCGCGCGAGCGCGGCGTGGAAATCGTCGGCGCCGTCGTGCGCGCCGTCGATCGAGAGGACGAGCGCGAGGCCGGGCAGCGCGTCGCGGATCTGCGCGAGCTTGTCGGCGCCCTGCGCATTGGTCACCACCGCCTTGGCGCCCGAGTTCTGTAGCCGGTACTGCAAGGCGTCGACGCCGAAGAGGATGGCGAGCGGCAGCGCCACCGCGCCCGTCTTGTAGGTCGCGATATGGCTGACGGCGACCTCGGGCATCTGCGGCAGCAGGATGGCAACGCGGTCGCCGCGAGCGATGCCGTGCGCGAGGAGCACGTTGGCGAGGCGGTCGGAGGCTTCTTTCAGCCAGCCGAAAGTGATCTCGTCGACGCGCCCGTCGGGGTGCACGTGCAGGATGGCGAGGCGGCGCGGATCCCGCGCCGCCCAGCGGTCGCAGACGTCGAGGCCGATATTGTATTGCGCCGGCACCCGCCAGCGGAACTGCCGGACGAGATCGTCATAGTCGCGGATGGCGGGAAGCATGGCGGCACGATCCTGCGGGGACGGTGCCGAACCATTCCATGGAACGGTCGGGAAACAAACCCATCAAAAGGGCGGCAGGCCCTGCTGGCAGCGGGTTGACCAACGTAAAGCGCCCGCCGCGGCGGGCGCCGGGCGGGCATTCGGGAACCGGCCGTGCGGGCCGGCGTCAGCTCGCGTCGGCGAGCTTCTTCTGGATCTGCCGCTTGACGTCGAGGGCGCGGTCGGAGAG
>WBZO01004603.1_pt1 | contig 14778 bp, 13 predicted proteins | sample 5204261 | NCBI WGS metagenome assembly WBZO01 (sample SAMN12412400, study PRJNA552823) | activated sludge metagenome | isolation source: activated sludge from anammox sidestream of wastewater treatment plant... | place: USA: North Carolina | collected 2017-09
CCTCGATCTCGCAACACCGGACAGCTTCGTCCACGAGGTTGGCCGACCAGGCAGCTCCGAACAAGAAATCCGTAGGTCGACTCCCTCGACAACCAGACTGGAGCGGGGGCTACTTGCCGCGAGTGCGGCGTCCAGCCTGTGCCTGGCGTGGTTGCTGTGGACCCAACTACTACCCACCCAAGGAACGGCAGGGTTCCTGGCTCTGTGGTACGGCGGATTCCTGCTGTTCTACTTCCTCACCACCGTCCTGACCGAAGGGCGACTACCAGCGGCCGACAAGATCGTCACGGTCATCGTATTGAGCGGCGCAATCGGACTCCTCATTCCGCTTGTGCTCATCATCGGCTTCATCGTGGTACGCGGCATCGGGGGTATCACCGCCACTTTCTTCACCGAAGACCTGGCCACGACTGGGACCTTGGACTCCGGTGGCGGCCTTGCCCACGCCCTCGTCGGAACCCTCGAGCAGGTTGCGATCGCGGTGATCATCAGCGTTCCGCTCGGTGTCCTCACTGCGGTATTCCTCAACGAGGTCAAGGGGCCGTTGGTTCGCCCCGTTCGGATCTTTGTTGATGCGATGAGCGGCGTGCCGTCAATCGTCGCGGGTCTGTTCATCTACGCAGTCTGGATCGTCCAATTCGGGCACGGTTTCTCTGGTTTCGCCGCATCGCTGGCGCTGGCAGTTCTGATGCTGCCGACGATTACTCGAACCGCGGAGGAGGTTCTGCGGCTCGTGCCCGACGGCCTTCGGGAGGCATCGCTCGCACTTGGCGCACCGGAATGGCGAACCACAATGCGGGTTGTCCTCCCCACCGCTCGCAGTGGGCTGATTACTGCGGTCATCCTCGGCGTCGCCCGAGCAGTTGGCGAAACCGCGCCGCTGATCATGACCTCGTTCGGAGCCACCGTCATGAATGTGAATCCGTTCGAAGGTGCCCAAGCCAGCCTGCCGCTTTCGGTCTACCAGTTGGTGAGCAACCCGTTCGCCGTGCAGCAGGAGCGGGCGTACGCCGGGGCCTTCGTTCTGATCCTCACCGTGCTAGCGCTGTTCACCCTTGCTCGGCTGCTCGGACGCAAACGCACCCCGCGAACTTCAGGGCGCAAGATCACCATATTCAGGAGGAACAAGTGACTGCAGTCTTCGACTTCACCGACAGCCACCCACCGAGGGTGGTGAAGGGCGGAATGCTCGCGGAAGAAGTCAGCGCGTGGTTCGGCAACCGCAAGGTGCTCGACCGAGTGAATCTAGCCATGCCTGCCCGCACGGTCACCGCGCTGATCGGCCCAAGCGGATGCGGAAAGTCCACGTTCCTGCGCATCCTCAACCGAATGCACGAACTAGTCCCTGGGGCGTCGCTGGCAGGACAAGTCCTGCTGGACGGCGAAGACGTCTACAACCCCGAACTCAAAGCAACTCACACCCGCAAGCGCGTGGGGATGGTCTTCCAGAAGCCGAACCCGTTCCCGTCGATGTCGATCCGCGACAACGTGTTGTCCGGTCTGCGCCTCGCCGGACAGCCAATTGGTGACGCAGACGCGACAGTCGAGTCCTCCCTGACGGCCGCCGGGTTGTGGCGGGAGGTCATGGATCGCCTTGAACAGCCTGGCGGTGCACTTTCCGGTGGTCAGCAGCAGCGTCTGTGCATCGCGCGATCACTGGCGGTCAAGCCCGAGGTAATCCTCATGGACGAACCATGTTCCGCGCTTGATCCAACGTCCACCCGCCGAATCGAAGAGACCATCCACGACATCAGTGCTGATGTCACGGTGGTCATCGTGACGCACAACATGCAGCAGGCGCGACGGGTTTCACGCCAGTGCGCCTTCTTCCTCGCCGCCGAAAACGAACCCGGCCGAATCGTCGAATCGGGAACGACGGAAGCGGTATTCGATTCCCCACAAGATTCACGCACCTCCGACTACGTAAACGGGAGATTCGGATGAGGTTGAGGCGCAACCACAGGGTAGGCACTGCGGTAGTAACGATCCTGGCCTTCTTCGGTGCAATCGCGAGTGCCAACCCGGCAGCAGCCGCCGACGTCACCGTTACCGGTGCGGGATCCACGTGGAGCCAGATCGCGGTTGACCAGTGGCGAGCGGACGTCGCCTCCGGTCAAGGACTGCGCATCAACTTCTCCGGTGTGGGGTCTTCGGCAGGTCGGCAGTTCTACTTGATATCCCAAGTTGACTTCGCGGTCTCCGAGATTCCATTCCAGCCCGACGAGGTCTCCAAACTCAAGGCGTCCGGCCGATCGTGGCAGTACTTGCCCATTGTCGCCGGTGGAACCGCGCTGATGTACAACGTCAAGGATTCCAGCGGGCGTCAGATCCGCGACCTGCGGCTTTCTGCGAGCACGATCGCCGGCATCTTCACCGGGCGCATCACCAACTGGTCAGATGCTGCGATCACCGCCGACTACGGAAGGCCCCTGCCTTCACGCTCGATCATCCCGGTTGTTCGTTCCGATGGCTCCGGAACGTCCGCGCAGTTTTCCGCTTATCTTGCAAAGACAAGCCCCGGAGACTGGTCGAAGTTCGCCGGATCCCAGGGGATCCCCAACGACGCCACGTCGAACTATCCACAATTCGGCAATGCCGTCGCATCCAAAGGATCCGATGGAGTTGCGAACTACGTGGCGGGCGGCACGACCGGCGTGGGATCCATTGGCTACGTCGAAACGGGCTTCGCCGTGCAACGTGGATTCCCAGTTGTCGCAGTCAAGAACGCCAGCGGAAACTTCGCTTTGCCAACCGCTGCGAATGTGGCGATCGCGCTGACCAAGGCCACCTTGAATTCGGACAACACCCAGAACCTCGCCGGGGTTTACGCAAACTCCAACAAGGCGGCGTATCCGATTTCGTCGTACTCCTACATGATCACCCCAACCTCCGGGCTAAACCCCGACAAGGGCGCCGTGTTGGGGAAGTTCATGTTGTACTTCGCCTGCGCTGGGCAACAGAAAGCAGCAGTGCTGGGGTATTCGCCGTTGCCGCCAAACTTGATCAAGGTCGTATTCGATGCCGTCAAGAAGCTACCCGGAGCACCCGCCGTTCCAGCGGTGAGCAAGGCGACCTGCGCGAACCCCACCCTTTCGGGGACTCTTGGTGACGGCGCGTCCTCACCACCGAAGGGATCGTCTGCGTCGGCGGCGACAGGGGCAGCAGGTGGAAGCGGAGGTACGGCGCTTACGGGAGGCGCCGCGACCACCGGTGCGGGGACGGCCGCGCAAGACGCAGCGAACGCGGCGGCGGGTGGTGGTTCCGGAGGCAACGGTCAATACGCCGCAATGCAGGCAACTTCACTCAGTGTCAGTGCGGGTGCTGGCAGCGGGCCTTCGCTGGCAGCGCTCTTTGTGGTGCTCTTGGTGATCATTCCGGCGATTGCAGTGTTGACGTACCAATACCTGCGCGGACGAAATGGAGAACCAGCGGGCGAGTCCGCCGACAGGTAGCTAGACCCGGCCGCTACCCGAATAGCCCACTGCCGATGTAGTCGCCGCTCGCTCGCACGCCGGGTGGCACTGCAAAAACAGCTGAACCAACGTGCCGGATGTATTCGTTGAGCGCATCCGAACGAGCGAGTTGGGTCTGCATCGGAATGAAGGCGCTGCGTGGATCACGTTGGTACGCAAGGAAGAACAAACCTGCGTTCAAGTGGCCCACGTTGTCGCTGCCATCGACGAAGTTGTAACCGCGCCTAAGGATTCGCGCTCCTGAATTCCGAGTGTGATGTGCAAGCCGAACGTGGGAGTCCTCGGCTATCAGCGGCTTGCCCTCCCGCCCGGCACGCGCAAAGTCAGGCTCAGTGAACTCCGTGCCCCCGGACATGGGAGCGCCTGCGCCCTTGTCCCGACCGATGATCGCTTCCTGCTCCCGCAAAGACGTGCGGTCCCAAGTTTCGATGATCATCCGGATCTTCCGGGCGACCAGGTACGAGCCACCAGCCATCCAGGCCGTCCCGTCTGAGCCGTGTGCCCACACGTGATCATTAACCAACGTGGCTTCTTCGGACTTGACGTTTGCCGTCCCGTCCTTGAACCCGAAGAGATTGCGTGGTGTCTCCTGCGAGGTTGAGGTAGATGAGGTTCGGCCGAATCCGAGTTGCGACCAGCGCACTGCGGCGGTTCCGAATGCGATCCGAGCGAGGTTGCGAATCGCATGCACTGCGACCTGAGGATCATTCGCGCAGGCCTGCACGCACAGATCACCACCGGACTGGGCAGCGTCAAGGGTGTCTCCCGGGAACTTCGGTATGTCCGCCAAAGCCGCGGGCCGCTTACCCGCAAGTCCAAGCGTCACCCCTTTTGTCCCCTCAAACAGCGATGGTCCAAATCCGAACGTCAACGTCAGGCCACTCGGTGGGAGACCAAGTGACTCACCTGTGTCATCGGGCGGGCCGTCGTATGGACCGCCGGTAGCACCGAACTCACCGGCTGCTGCCCCGCGCGTCATTCGTTCGGCCGCGACTGTCCAAGCCTTGAGCAGCCGCACCACTTCGGCCCACGAGGTCGTCGTCAGGTCGAACGCAGTGAAGTGCAGGCGATCCTGAGCGGGTGTGACGATTCCTGCCTGATGCTCTCCGTAGAACGGGTACGCAAGGCCAGCACTTGGTTCGGAACTCACCGCGCGCGCAGCGGCGGGAACTCCGACCGCGACTCCAGCACCCGCGACTGCCCCCACGCCAGCTGCGCCCAGGAGTCGTCGGCGAGACACGGTCGGGCGAGCGGGCGCGATCTGGCCCGCGTCTGAGTGATCCGTTCGCTCACCTCGACGTCGGTTGGTGAACAGACTCATGAGACCGCCGTCGCGGTAAGTTTCGACAGGCTCTCCGCGAGCGCATCGACCGTGGCCGCCAACTGCTTGACCGCAGCCGGGGTTAGCTCTGTGTAGAGGGCGAAGCCCTCGCCCCGCTTGTACTGGTCGAGCTCCTTCTGAAGCTGCGCGAACTGTGCATCGAGCTTGCCCGCCAACGCCGGGTCCTTCTGCTCAATCACCGGCTTGAGGTTCTGGTACGCGATCCGTGCGCCTTCAACGTTCGCCTGGAAGTCCCACAGGTCAGTGTGCGACCAGTACTCCTCCTCGCCGGTCACCTTTCCAGTGGCGACCTCATCGAGCAGTTCGTTGGCCCCGTTGCCAAGCTGCGACGGCGTCAACTCCAGGGTCTGCACCCGAGTGTTGAGGTCAGTCGTGTCGGCAATGAGCTGATCAGCCAGCTTCTGGCGTTGAGCGGCGGTGAGTTGGGCGTACTTCCTCGGAGGCCACATGTCCTTTTCGGTACGGTGCCAGCCGGTCCAGGCCTGGCCTGATTCAAGGTCGGCTTCACGCAGGTCAAGCTTCGGATCAAGGTCTCCGAACGACTCGGCGACCGGTTCAATCCGCTCCCAGTGCATGCGGGTCGGGGCGTAGAGCGCACGAGCCTTGGCGAATTCCCCACCGGCGTAGGCGGCCGCGAACTTTTTGGTGTCAGTAAGTAGCTCTTCACTCTGGATTCGGACGTATGCCTGGTATTGGGCCGTCGCCTGCTGCAGCAGCTGCGCGGTGGACGAGTTGGGTGCGGAGGCTCCGGATGCCGCCGTGACTGTGAAGGGCACCTTGATTCCATCGCCGGTCATCCCCGGCTTGCAGGAGGCAAAGTAGGTTCCGGCCGTCGGCTGCGCAACGAGTTCGCGCGTCAACCCTGGACCGATGTTCTCCGCTTCGGTGATGACGCGAAGCCCATCGTCTCCGAGTAGGTAGAACTCCGTGACCTGGTCGCCGCTGTTGGTGATTTTGAAGCTCACGGTTCCGGCCGGAGCTTGAGTTTCCGACAGATCGCAGGCGTCATTGCTACTGGAAACGGCGATGCCGCCCTGGGTGGCGACGGACTCTGTGGTGGCGCAACCAGCGAGCGCACAAGCGGCACCCAAAGCGGCGATGGGAAGGACAGCAAGGGTCTTCACGTGTTGGTCTCCAGTTAGTTAGGTTAGCCTAACCTTAGGAGATGTCTTGCCGACCCGTCAATTTCGGGTATCAAAAGCAAGCTGAAGCCGTGAAAGAGCCACTAGTTCAAGAGGTTCTGGATGATGTAGATGATGATCGAGAAGAAGACGAAGACCATGCCCAACGCGAATGCGCCGATTGCCACCGTCAGGATTCCCTGCCGGGCACTTTCGCGGCGCCACCAGGCGGTGAGGCCAAAGATCACGGCCAACGTCACAAAGACGACTGGTTCGAAGATCATTGCAATGCCGAGGCAGATCGCGGCAAGCATCACGAACCAACTGCGTTCCGTTAGCTGGTAGGGCGGGCGGTTCTTCTGAACCCAGGCACGAAATCGACCGGGCTGAATCGACTCGCGGGCTCGAAGCGCCATCGGGGAGAAGGCCGCGGCTGCGTTGTCAGCGCCCCCGGATTCGGTCGATTGGTCACGCACTAATGCCATGGATCCATGATCCCCCGGAATCTGGCTACGAAAACGTGACACTGGTTACTGGCCCCCGCAGCTACGCGGGTTTGCAGTTGTGAGTCCCACCACGTTTCACGAGTTCAGGCGGCTGTGACCCCGAGGTTGCGGTTCGAAGGCGCCACCAGCCACGGATTCCAGTTCGGCGGTTGGCTGCGCGCGGGAGGCCCAGTCGCCGTACCGGCGAGCCAGCGGCCCAGCACTGATGCCATGTGCGAAAACACTGAGAATGACCACGACGCCAACGATTCCTCCGATGTCAAGCATGACTGGATTCGTCTGCCCCAACTCCTCCGCAGCAAGCAGGGCGAAGACGATCGTTGCCATCCCTCGGGGACCAAACCAGCCGATGAACAACACCGTCTGCCATCGGAACTTCGACCCGATCAAACTGATCGCAACCGGCAGCATTCGGAGCACCGTCAACGCTGCGACAGCAATGACCACCCACTGCCAATGGAACTCGTTGTCAAAAACAATCTCAACGAGCCCACCAGCAAGGAACCACACCACGTAACCGATGAGATTGGCGCCGGAATCAAGGGTTTCCGACATCGTCAGTTCACGCCGGTATGCCGTCGAGGCCGAACCGAATACCAACCCAGCGACGAATGCGCAGATGAAGGCATTGGCGTCGACCGCGATTGAGATTCCGAAGCAGAGCAGTGGCAGAACCAGCACAGCGACTGCCCGGCCGGAAGCGGAACTCCATTTGCGTTTGGCAGAGATATCGACGAACTTGGCGCTCACCAGTGCCACGACAATTGCGATCATCAACGCCAAGGCAACTGGGGCGACGGCCATTGACAGCAGTTGGGGCGTGAATCCGCCTTCCTCCGTGGCGAGCGCGGCCAAGGCGAAGAGAACGACCGGGGTCGCCAATCCGTCGTTGAGGCCGCTTTCGACATTGAGCGCACGGCGAACCCGAATCGGTACCCGTGGATTGAGAATCGTCGGAGCCCCAAGGCCGGCGTCTGTGGGGGTGATCGCTCCGGCGACTAGCAACGCCCCCGCGACTCCGAGACTCGGAATGAGCCAGCCGACCAGAGCAAAGGTCGCGCCCAGTGCCAGCGGAAATCCGATCGCCAAGAGCCGAAGCGGGACATTCGCGTCGCCACGAAGAGCACCCAGGCGAACGGTGGATGCGTCATGAAACAGGATGACGACGAGCGTGACTTCGGCAAGCACGTGGACGACCTCGTTGGTGACCGTGAGATTCCCGGCGGCAAGGTACAAGGCCGCGCCCGCAACAAAGAACAGCATCGGAGCTGTCACGTTCAATCGCGTGAAAGGCCTGGCCAGCAGCGCGTACAGCACTGCGAGTGCGGCAAGGATCCCGACCTCCATGCTGCCAATCTAGTTCTCGGTGACCGAGGTTGGGAGTTGCGAGCGCTCTTCGTTCACTGGGACGATCGCTCAATCGTGGAGGTCACAGTCAGATGAGCACAGCAACCACCAGAGTCGGCTGGTTCCACCACGCCTTCCCTGGACTCTCGCTGTTCACCAAGTATCGACGGCGCTGGCTGCGGGGGGACATCGTCGCTGGGGTCACGGTTGCCGCCTACCTCGTCCCGCAAGTCATGGCTTACGCGACGATCGCCGGACTTCCACCCGTAGTCGGTTTGTGGGCGGTTATTCCGGCTTTCGCCCTCTACGGCATCCTCGGATCATCCCGTCAGTTGTCGATTGGTCCGGAATCAACGACCGCTTTGATGACGGCCGCGACGATCGGACCGCTCGCCGGTGGGGATCCGGTGCGCTACGCGGAGCTTGCAGCGGCGCTCGCAATCGTTGTTGGCCTTCTCTGCATCATCAGTTGGGTCGCCCGACTGGGCTTCATCGCGGATCTCTTCTCGCGACCGATTCTCGTTGGATACATGGCTGGGATTGCGCTCATCATGATCGCTGGCCAACTCGACAAAGTCACCGGCGTTCCAGTCGATGGCGACGGCGTCGTCCAGGAGATCGCCTCATTCATCACCAACATCACGCGGTTCGACCTCCCAACGTTGATCTTTGGCACATCTCTGTTGGTCCTGCTATTCGTCATCCAATGGAAGCTGCCCAAGGTGCCCGGAGCACTGTTCGTCGTGCTGCTCGCAACAGTGCTGGTGCAAGTCTTCTCGTTGGAGGAACGTGGGATTGAGGTGATCGGGGCAATCCCAGCAGGGCTGCCCACCCCACAACTGCCGGGGCTCTCCGACATGACGTCGCTGATTCTGCCGGCATTTGGGGTCCTGCTCGTCGGCTACACCGACAACGTCCTGACGGCCCGGAGCTTCGCGGCCAAGAACGCCCACGCAATCGACGCCAACCAGGAGTTCCTCGCGCTCGGAACCGCAAATGTCGGCGTTGGCTTGTTCCAAGGGTTCCCGATCAGCAGCAGCGCCAGCCGGACCGCGCTCGGCGAATCGGCAGGAAGCCGAACCCAGCTCTACTCCTGGGTTGCCCTGCTCTGCACGATCGCTGTGTTGCTGTTTGCCGGGCCGCTGCTCTCGCAATTCCCAAAGGTCGCGCTTGGCGCGATCGTCATCTACGCCGCAGTCAGGCTCATTGATATCGCCGGTTTCCGCCAGCTCGCCCGCTTCCGCCGCAACGAATTGGTGCTGTCATTCGTTGCGTTCGGGGGCGTCCTCGTCGCCGGAATCCTCTACGGCATCCTGATCGCTGTCGCGCTTTCAGTCGCAGATCTACTGTGGCGAACTGCCCGGCCGCACGATGCGGTTGAAGGCCTCGTTCCCGGACTTGCCGGAATGCACGACGTCGAGGACTTCCCAGATGCCGAAACCGTTCCCGGTCTGCTGGTCTACCGGTATGACTCGCCCCTGTTCTTCGCCAACGCGGATAACTTCCGTAGCCGTGCAATGGCGGCGGTCGATGAAAGTCGGCCGGTTCGGTGGTTCATCCTCAATGCGGAGGCAAATGTCGAAGTCGACATCACGGCGCTCGCCGCGCTTGAGGCGCTGCGGTCGGACTTGGAGCGAAAGGGCATTCGCGTAGGGCTCGCACGAGCGAAGCAGGAGCTGCTCTCGGATCTGCGCGCATACGGATTCATCAAGAAGATCGGCGAAGACATGATCTTCCCAACCCTTCCCACTGCCGTTGAGGCGTACCGAAAGTGGGATCAGGACCACCCCGAATAGCCAACGAACCAGCACGGAGGATGCCGCTGCCGTGGCACGTCGGCCTCAGGCCCTCAGGTCGTTGGGCTGGGGTTTGAGGTCTTCGCCCAGTGCCAGCGACGGCGCAGCCAGAGCGAAACGTAGACCAGCGCGACCAAGGCTGGGACTTCAATGAGCGGACCTACCGCACCGGTTAGCGCCTCCCCTGAGGTCACTCCCCACACCCCGATGCTCACCGCGATGGCGAGTTCAAAGTTGTTGCCAGCAGCCGTGAACGCAACCGTTGCCGACCGGTCGTACGGCAAGCCGACCGCACGCGACAGCGCGATAGCGGCGAACCACATGATCCCGAAGTAGGCGAGCAACGGAATGGCGATCCGAACGATGGCCGCCGGATCATTGATGAGCGCGGCACCTTGAAGCGCGAACAGGACGACGATGGTGAACAGAAGGCCCCACAGCGCGATCGGGGCAATCCGTGGGGCGAACTTGTCGTCGTACCACTCACGCCCCTTCTTTCGGACCCCGATGCGACGGGTGAGATAACCAGCCACCAATGGAATCCCGAGGAAGATCAACACCGCCTTGGTGATCTCCCAGGTGGAAAAGCTCACGTCCTGGGAATCCAGTCCAAGCCAACCCGGAAGAATCGCGAGGTAGAACGTTCCAAGCAAGGCGTACCCGAGGATCTGAAACACCGAGTTGATCGCTACCAAGAGCGCGCCCGCCTCACGATTGCCGCAGGCCAAGTCGTTCCAAATCAGTACCATCGCGATACAGCGCGCGAGGCCGATGACGATCAGGCCAGTTCGAAACGCCGGGTACTCAGCCAGGAAGACCCACGCAAGGACGAACATCAGCGCGGGACCCACCACCCAGTTCAGGATCAGGGACAGCCAGAGCATTCGCCGGTCCCCGGTGAGGTGACCCATCTCCTCGTACTTCACCCGCGCCAGTACCGGATACATCATTGCCAGCAGGCCAACGGCAATCGGCAAGCTCGTTTCGCCAACGCGAACTGAATCCAAGGAGGACTGCAGGCCGGGGATAGTCCGCCCGAGCAGTAGCCCGCCCACCATGGCCAACCCGATCCAGACCGGCAGAAACCGGTCCAGAGTCGACAGCTTGCCGATGACCGCTGCCTCTTCGGCAGGCGGCGTGAGCGTGGGATCGGAAGCAGGCGGCATCAACAGCAGCCGGATGCCGATCCTGAATTGACCAAGGGCAGGCACTCGCCGGTTCGCTTCGCTGCCTCAGGGTTGTCGTCGGTCACGGCGTAAACCTCCCACGGCGCGCCAGCGGGATCAAAGACCCACACCTTGTCCTGTTCGGCGTAGCAACAGGTCGTGCCCATCTCTTCAACGGTGTTCACCCCATCAGCAGCGAGTTTGCTCGCAGCCGCGCGAACCTCGTCGGTGGTTTCCACTTCAACGCCAAGATGGTTGAGCGCGCCCTGGGCGCCAGATCCTCGATCGGTATCTGACTGCTCGATGAGAACGAGCTTGAGGGGCGGTTCCTGAACCTCAAAGTTCGCGTAGCCGGGCCGCAGTTTGTGGGGCGGTGTGTTGAACATCGCTGAGTAGAACTCAATCGACGCCTCAAGATCAGAAACGTTGAGAGCTAGTTGGACTCTGGACATATTCGGTGCCTCCACATACATTGATGCCTGTCGATGTAGCGACTCTACATCGATATTGATTGATGTCAATATGTTGTGGAGGTCCAATGACGGATCAATTGACCGCCTGCTGCAGCAACGGCTTAACGGTTCCACTCTCACGTGACGACGCCGAATCCCTCGCCCACGTTCTCAAGGCCGTCGCGGACCCGGTCCGACTGCAGCTGGTTTCAATCATCGCGTCAAGCCCACGTGGCGAAGCTTGCGCTTGTGACCTCAACGAACCCGTGGGTTTGAGTCAACCGACGGTCAGCCATCACCTGAAGATCCTTACTCAAGCGGAAATCCTTACCCGCGAGCAGCGCGGAACCTGGGCCTGGTTCGCCGTAAACCCTGAGCGACTCAACGCCATCGCCCGGATCTTCCAGTAGGCACCACCTCTTCCAGCAGGCGCGACGTCCAAGAACCGGAATTCACCAACGGTTCACCCGGAATCAAGTCAACCGCCGTTGTGCGTGAGCACCCCAACGGCACAGTTCGGTCATGGAAAGTTCAAGGAGTCGAATCGACGGCACCAGCCGCGCAGACTCCGGAACTGTCACCAGGTACAACGTGGAGCTCGGTTTCAAGCTGGATTCTCAGCAGCCGGAAATACGCAGGGAACGACTTGGCCTCATCGCGGAGGGATTCAAGGCGATTGCGCACCGCGATGAACGGCTCGTCTCGTGGCACCAACTGCCGTACGCCATTGACGATTGGGTTCACGTCCGTGCGACCCTCGCGGCGAGGTGGCCAGGAGAGGCGGCCGAGATAGGGGAAGCCTGGCTCGCCTCGGCGATTGCCTCCGCCGACACCGCTGGCGATCCACCCGCGCAGGCGCTTACCCGTCGCCTCGCCGAATCGCCAGCGGAGTGGATCAAAGAGTCGCTCGCCACCATCACTGCTCAAGTCGATTCAGGCCCGCCGCACTGAGTCAGTCGGCGGGCAGGGGTGAGGTGTTCGCTCTTGATCGCCGCGACATACAGTTTCTGTTATGCAAACGCGTCATTTGATGAGCACTCGCGCTCGAATCGTCTCCGCCACCACAGTCGCCATCGCTGCCGGAATTGCACTCGCAGGCTGCTCTGGGTCTGGTACACCGCTGTCCTCCCCGTCGCCTAAGGAGCCCACCACCGCAACAGCGCAGCCGACAGGGGTAGTGGCCAGCGGCCAACTCGGCAAACCGGTCACTGTTGGGTCCTTCACCTACACCATCGAATCCGTGAAGCCGGTCGGCGCGACCCTGTCCAGCGCCGAAGGTGAGTCGATGGCTCAAGGCGAGTTCGTGGTGATGAAGATGAAGGTCAAGAACAACGCAACCTCCAAGGAACGCATCGCCGCCTCGGACTTCTCCGCAGTGACCGCGAACTCACAGGCGGTCGAAGCGCAGGAGAACGATTCCGTGATCGTCAACGGGAAGAACCCGGCGTTCCGGAGCGGAATCGCTGCGGGTCAGACCGCCGACGTAGCTCTGGTCTTTGACTTCAGCCCTGCACCAACGACACCGGTCAGTCAGATCATGATCAAGGATTCGAAGACCGGCCAGACCGTCGCCGTGCAGGTTGCGTAGCAATTTCTGAGCCGCGGATTTGAATTCCTGGCGGCGCAGGAAAGCCTCTCCAGACCGACAGCCGGAACACGCAAGGCCGTAGCTAGGCATCGGTCGTCTTCTCCGGCAACCGGGCCATCTTTGTGCCAATCTAAGACCGTTCAGGGCAGATCTCGGCCTGACCAAGTGACTTGCCATCAGTGCGGAGGCTAAACGGTGAAAGTGCTAGCTGTCGGCGCTCACCCGGACGACGTGGAAATCGGGTGCGGCGGCGCGTTGGCGCGTCATTCTCGGATGGGTGACGACGTCACGATTGCCGTCATAACAAGCGGCGATCGCAAAGCCACGCCTGGCGTAAGACGTGCTGAGGCCGCAGCTTCCGCAGAAGTCCTTGGCGCGAGGCTGATTTGGGGTAACGGTCAAGACGGTCAGCTCGATGCGACCGAGGTTAACGATGTGCTTGAAGAGATCGTGCAGGAAGTCGACCCCGACATCGTCTACACGCATGGACCTTCCGACACCCATTCTGACCATCGAGCCGTATGCGAAGGGGTCAACGCTGCAGCAAGAAATGTACCCAGTCTCCTGTACTTCGAATCGCCTTCGGCGCTGACCTTCCAACCAAACGTCTACGTCGATATCGAGGAAACCCTTGAGACCAAACGCAACGCATTGAGCTGTCACAGGTCTCAGCTCGGTCACGGATCGAGGGTGGATATCGAAGCCCTGTCCGCGAAGGCACGCTCACACGGCTTCGACGCTCGACTCAAGTTCGCCGAGGCCTTCGTCGCAACTCGGGTCATCGAACTCACCCGCCTCCCGACGATTGTGGAACATCGCGCGCCGAATTCCTCCGACATGCTCGTCACGGGGTCAGCCGTCTCGGCGGTGATCTTCGATTTGGACGACACCCTCTACTCCCAGCGGGATTGGCTGGACGGCGCTTGGACGGCCGTGGCACGGGCAGCCGCAGAATACGGAGTTGACGCCCAGAAGCTCAATGCCGCGCTTTCAGAGGTCGCGGCCAGAGGCAGCGATCAAGGCAAGATCATCGATCAGGCGCTCGAGGCTATTGCCCGCACGGACGTGCCGGTCACCGATCTCGTCGAGGCCTTCCTTGGGCATGCCCCGACCAGTTTGGATCTATTTCCAGGTGTTGACGCAATGTTGACTGAACTCCGAGACTCCGGCATCCGAGTCGGCGTTGTCTCCGACGGCACGGTTCGTACCCAGGACGCCAAGATCGAGGCGCTCGGCCTGCGTGACCTGGTTGATGTGATCGTCTTGTCGGATTCAATGGGCCGACGCTTTCGAAAGCCTCACCCACGGCCGGTGTTGGAAGCACTCGCACAGTTGGACGCCTCACCTGCGTACGCGGTTGTTATCGGGGATAGGCCCGATACGGATGTCGCATCAGCTGCGGCAGCCGGAGTGCGCGCGATCAGGGTCAAGACCGGGGAGTACGGGGCCCGACCGGATCATCCCTTCACCTGGCGGGTTGCTGGGACGGCCGTTGAGGCTGTGCGTGAAATAAGCGAGATGGCGCTGCTGAAGAGCACCCGTCAGAACAGAGAAGCCGTCACCTGAGGCCAGGTCACTTCGCGGGGTGCACTGCAACCATCGACAGCACTGCCTGTAAGGCAGCTTCGGGGGTATCGACGGCGACCATGAGGTCAAGGTCACCGGCGCTGATGCATCTTGCGCCTGCCGCGGCCGTGAGTAGCCAGTCGAGCAGTCCGGCCCAGTAGTACGACCCGACCAAGATGATCGGCACGGGTTCCATCTTGCCTGTCTGGACGAGCGTGAGTACTTCGAAGAGTTCATCGAGGGTGCCGAATCCGCCCGGAAAGACCACCACCGCGTCGCACGCCTGCAGCAGGCAGGTCTTGCGAGCCGGGAAGTGGTCGAACATCACCGAAACATCAATGAAGTCGTTCCCCGATTTCTCAAACGGCAGCGCGATCGGCATACCGATCGATCCACCACCACCCAGTGCGGCACCACGGTT
>WBZO01004604.1_pt1 | contig 14769 bp, 7 predicted proteins | sample 5204261 | NCBI WGS metagenome assembly WBZO01 (sample SAMN12412400, study PRJNA552823) | activated sludge metagenome | isolation source: activated sludge from anammox sidestream of wastewater treatment plant... | place: USA: North Carolina | collected 2017-09
GGGCGCGCTGGCAGAACGCCCGGGTGGCGGCGCAACGGGCGATCTTCGACTACGCGGCGGAGATCCTCCAGCTCCAGGCCGCGCGGGCGGCCCGGCCCGGCTTCGCCTTCCCGGCCGGGCAGGCGTGGGAAAAGGAGTTCGAGGAGGCGTTCATCTACGAGGAGACGCCCGACCAGGCGGCGGCGATCGAGGAGATGAAGCGAGACATGGAGAGCCCCCACCCGATGGACCGCCTCGTCTGCGGCGACGTCGGCTACGGGAAGACCGAGGTGGCGATGCGGGGGGCGTTCAAGGCGGTCATGGCGGGGAAGCAGGTCGCCGTCCTCGTTCCCACGACTGTCCTCGCCCAGCAGCATATGAGAACCTTCTCCGACCGCTTCGCCGACTACCCGGTCCGGATCGAGATGCTCAGCCGCTTCCGCCCGGGGCGCGAACAGTCGAAGGTGGTAGAGGGTTTGAGGGACGGGACGGTGGATATCGTCATCGGCACGCACCGCCTCGTCCAGCCGGACGTGGCCTTCAAGGACCTCGGCCTCGTCGTAATAGACGAGGAGCAGCGCTTCGGCGTGAGGCACAAGGAGCTCCTTAAGAAGCTCCGGCTCACGGTGGACGTGCTCACCCTGACGGCGACCCCGATCCCGCGCACGCTTTACCTCTCCCTCTCCGGCATTCGGGACATGTCCACAATCGCCACACCCCCCGAGGACCGCCTCTCCATCGAGACGGTGGTGCGCGAATACGACGCGCGCATCGTCGCGGAGGCGGTCCGCCGCGAGCTCGCGCGGGAGGGCCAGGTCTACTTCGTCCACAACCGGATCGAGACGATCGGCCGGGTGAAGGAGCTCATCGAGCGGCTCGTCCCGGAGGCCTCCGTCGCCGTCGGGCACGGGCGGATGGGGGACGCAGAGCTCGAGGGCGCGATGCGGCGTTTCGTCGAGGGGGGGATCGACGTCCTCGTCTGCACGACCATCATCCAATCCGGGCTCGACATCCCGAACGCGAACACCATCGTCATCGACCGCGCGGACCGCTTCGGCCTCGCCGAGCTCTACCAGCTCCGCGGAAGGGTCGGCCGCTACAAGCACCGCGCTTACGCGTACCTGCTCTACCCGCCGGGGGGGTGGATCGTCGACGACGCGCGAAAGCGTTTGAAGGCGATCCTCGATCACCCCGGCCTCGGGGCCGGCTTCAAGATCGCCCTGCGCGACCTGGAGATCCGGGGCGCCGGGAACATCCTCGGGCACGAGCAGCACGGCCACATCGCCGCCGTCGGCTTCGACCTCTACTGCAAGCTGCTGAGGCGGAGCGTCGACCGGCTCAAGGGGAAGGAGATCGCCGGCGTGGAGGATATCGAGGTAAACCTGCCCTACCGCGCCGAACTCCCGGCGTCCTACGTCCGGGCCGAGTCGCAGCGGATCGACCTGTACAGGAGGCTTGGGGAGATATCCTCGCCGTCGGAGATAGAGGCGGTTGCCGCGGAGCTGCGCGACCGGTTCGGGCCGCTCCCCGAAGAGGCCGGTCTCCTCCTGGAGGTCTGCCGTCTCAAGCTCGCCGCCCGCGGACGCGGGATCCGCTCCGTATCGCTGCACGAGGAGAAGATCGTCGCCGTCCGGCACGGGGAGGACCTCCGCCCGGGCGGCCGCTACCCCCGCCTATCCGCGAAGGATCCAGCGGCTGCGGTGCGCGAGATCGCCGAAAAGATCGGCCGGCTGTGATCCTTTTCCGCGGGGAGCCCCGGCGAGCCGGAGCGGAGCGCCGCGTTGCGGTGCGCGGCATGGCGACGAGAGTATTCTTGGAGGAATCGGCGCGCGCGGGAGGGCCGTCCTCACCGGCCGTCCGACGGGCGCGTATCCGGCGCAGCGCGGCGGCGTCTGCCGGAGAGGCCCCGCGCGACGGGGGGCGGCCGGTGTACAAGCACCGGCGGATCCCTCTCATCGGGCGGCGGTCGCGCCCGCCATTACCCCCTCCTGCCATCTCCGCCGGGAGCCCGCAAACGCCATCCAATCCGCGCGTCTTCTCCAATCCCCGGCGGGCCGCCCCGCCCGGATTGGGGCCGGAAGCGTACGGCGGCTGTCGATCTGAAAATAGCTTGTAATAAATTTCCGTTTCCTGCGACTAATAAGGGTGAAAGGAGGCGGTGGATTCGGCGGCGCCGGGCGCGCGGAAAGGAGACGGAGCGGCGTTCGAGGGCTGGGATGCCGGGGCGGTGCGGGCGTGGACGAGGTGAAGGAGGGCGGATCATGAAGGGGTGGGATGAGGATGCCGCAAGGGCGGCGACGGAACAGTTCGCGGAGGCGTGGCGGGGATTCACCGCAGCGCAGCCGGAATTCACGGAAAAAATCGGCGCGGCCTGGAGGGGGTGCTACGGCCGGTGCGGCCACAAGAGACTCGGCCGGATCGTGCTGGGCCAGTCGGTCGAGGAGGCGTGCAAGGGTAGGGTGGGGAAGGAAGAGAATTAGGGTTCGCTTCCCCTATGGGCGGATCGTCCGTCGTCTCCGCCGAAGGGGAGGTTCGGGACGGGTGGCGCGTCGGCGGCGCCTCGTTGCTCGTCTTCTATGGAGAAGGGGCCTCTCTTCCCATACCCCTATCCCGTGACTGCCGGCAGGCGGGCCGCCCCTCCCTCTTCGTGGCGGGGGAGAGCGGGTCATCTGCGCGCAAGGCGGCGGAGAACCGCGATCGGAATCGGAAGACGGCCGTTCGGACGCGGCCGGGCGAATGAGGAGTTCGGCGCGCCAGACCTGGAGACCGGCGGCGCCTTGAGGGGTATTTGCCGTGGTCCGCGCGGCCGCTTTCCGGCGGGCGGGGATGGCCTGGTCCGGGTTGGCCGGGGGGCCGGATGCCGGGGGCGGGGATGAGACTCCCCGCGGTCGCCTTCATCCCGCCCTGGATCGGGAGGGCGGTACACCGTGCGGAGGCGCCTGGGGGGGGCTGGGCCGCCGTCGAACGAGATCGATCCGTCCGGCCCGCGCGGATCGCCGCGGGGCGGGCGCAAGGAAGAGGAGCGCCCCGATCCGGTTTTCGAGAAAGCCGGGCAGCGCCGAACCGGGCGAATGCGGCGGATCGGGCATGGGGCGCCACGCGGAAACCGGACAGGGGGCGGAGGGATGGCGATCGAGGCGATGGGAGATCGCGGGACGTCCCATCATTTCCGTTCCCCCCCTTTGATCGGGAGTCGCGCGGGGGCGTCATAGCGATCGCAATGCCCACCCGGGGCGGACCCGCCTCTCTGAAGGGGGCGCGGCCGGGAGCGGGAATCGGGCCGGCGACCGTTCCATAATTCCCAGCGCGCCTGCCCGGCCGATGGATAGGGGCGATACAAAGGCGGCACCGGGGCCTAATAGCGGGCCGGCCGCGGACGGCGGCTCGTCCCCTACCTTGCGCAGCGGCGAATCATTAAACGCCCCCCTGCGGGATCGAGGCTTTTTTGAATCGAATTCCGGACCGAGCGCCGAATTTCACGAGCGCCGAATTTCTTGGAAGACGCGGCGCGGATATAGTATCATTGCCGCGATTTCGAGAGTGCCGGGGTAGCTCAACTGGTAGAGCACTGCACTGAAAATGCAGGTGTAGTCGGTTCGACCCCGACCCCCGGCACCATCTCCCGCCAATCTGCGCCCGCCAGGATTATTGTCCCGGGACGAGGCATGGCGTTGACCCGCCTTGCGGCGGGCGGGCGCGGCCCGCGCGAGGCTGGTGCGACCATGGGCATCTTCGGTTTCGAGCGGCGGGTCAGGCCGCAGGCCTCGGATTTCGACTTCGCCGGCTGCACGCCCGCGGACGCCCTGTCCGCGCTCGATACGGGGCCCAGGGGCCTTGACGAGGAGGAAGCCCTCCATCGCCTGAGGCTGTACGGCCCGAACGAGCCCGCGCGGAGAAGAAAGCGCACCCTCATCGTCCAGATCCTCTCCAAGTTCCTCAATCCGCTGGTGATCGTCCTCCTGATCATCGCCGGGTTTTTCATCTTTTTCGGAGAGATGGTCAACGCCCTCCTCGTAGGCCTGATGGCCTTCATCAGCGTGCTCCTCTCCTTCATCCAGGAGTACCGGGCCGGCAGGGAGGCCGAGAGACTGAGCGAGATGGTCCGCGCGACCGCGACCGTTTTCCGCGGCGGCCGCCCGCGCGAAATCCTCATCAGGGAAATCGTCCCGGGCGACGTCGTGGACCTGTTCGCCGGCGACATGATCCCCGGCGATCTGCGCATCATCGCATGCAAGGACCTCTTCCTGAACGAGGCGTCGCTGACGGGGGAGTCGTTCCCCGTGAAAAAGACCGCCGACCCCGTCCGGCCCGGGACCACCTCGCCCTCCGATCTGCGCAACATCGCCTTCATGGGGTCCAGCGTCGTCAGCGGCACGGCGTGCGGCGCCGTCATCCGTACCGGCCCGGCGACGCAGTTCGGGGAGATCGCCGCGCGGCTCGCGGCCATGAGGGTGGAAACGGGCTTCGACTCGGGGGTACGCCGCTTTACCTGGCTCATGATCCGGGCCATGGCCTGCATGGTCGTCTTCATATTCGCCATCAACGCCCTCAGGCACGGGCGCTGGATCGAGTCGCTGCTCTTCTCCCTCGGCGTGGCGGTGGGCCTCACCCCCGAGATGCTCCCGATGATCGTCGCGATCAATCTTTCGAAGGGGGCGATCGCGATGTCTCGGAAAAAGGTCATCGTCAAGCGGTTGAACTCGATCCAGAACTTCGGCGCGATGGACATCCTCTGCACCGACAAGACCGGCACGATCACCATGGACCGGATACTCCTCGAGCGTCATTGCGACGTGCTGAGGAGGGAGGACGACGACGTTTTGCGCCTCGCCTATATAAACAGCTACTACCAGACCGGCCTGAAGAACCTGCTGGACAGGGCCATCCTCGCCCACCAGAAGCTGGCGGTGAAGCAGTACAGGAAGGTGGACGAGGTGCCGTTCGACTTTTTCAGGAAGGTGATGTCCGTGATCGTCGATATGGACGGGAGGCACCGCCTGATCGCGAAGGGGGCGCCCGACGCGATCTTCGAACGGTGCACGCACTTCGAGCTCGACGGCGAGGTCCTCGACATAGGGGAGATGATCCTCACCGACCTGCGGATCGAGTGCGACCACCTGAGCGCCGACGGCTTCCGGGTCCTCGCCATCGCCTACAAGGATATGGCGGCCCCGAGAAAGGTCTACTCGAAGGACGACGAGCGGGGGCTCATCCTGAAAGGGTATGTCGCCTTCCTCGACCCGCCGAAGCCCAGCGCCCGCCGCGCCATCGCGGTCCTGAAGCGCCTCGGTGTCGAGTGCAAGGTGCTGACCGGCGACAACGAGCTCGTGACCAGGAAGATCTGCGGCGCCGTCGGCATGGACGTCAAGGCGATGGCCACCGGAGGCGACGTGGAGAAGATGGACGACCGGGAACTCAGGGAGCGGGTGAAGGCCACCACCATCTTCGCCCGCCTCTCGCCCATCCAGAAGGAGCGGGTGATCCGCGCCCTGCACGCGAACGGCCATATCGTCGGATACCTCGGCGACGGGATCAACGACGCGCCGGCCCTCAAGGCCGCCGACGTCGGCATATCGGTGGACAACGCCGTGGACATCGCGAAGGAGTCCGCGGACATCATCCTCCTCAAGAAGAGCCTGATGGTGCTCGAGGACGGCGTGTGGCAGGGGAGGTTGACGTTCGGGAATATCGTCAAGTACATCAAGATGGGGTCCAGCTCGAACTTCGGCAACATGCTCAGCATGACCGGGGCCAGCCTCTTTCTCCCGTTCATCCCGATGCTGCCGATCCAGATCCTGCTCCTCAACTTCCTCTACGACCTCTCCCAGGCCGCCATCCCCTGGGACGACGTGGACAAGGAGTACCTGCTTCGCCCGCGCCCGTGGAACGTGGGATACATCAAGAACTTCATGCTGGTCCTCGGCCCGATCAGCTCGGTCTACGACCTCCTCACCTACGCGGTGCTGCTCGCCTGGTTCAACTGCGCAAACAACCCGCGCCTCTTCCACACCGGCTGGTTCATCGAGTCCCTATGCACGCAGACGCTCGTCATCTACGTCATCCGCACCGCCAAGGCGCCGTTCATCGAGAGCTGGCCGAGCGGGTTCCTCCTCGCGACCTCGCTGGCGATCGTCGCGGCCGGGATACTGATCCCCCTCTCCCCCCTCGCCGCCCCGTTCGGTTTCGTCACCCCCCCGGCGTCCTTCTTCCTCGTCCTGGCCGTTTTGGTCGCGAGCTATCTCTACCTCGTGCAATTGGCGAAGGTTTGGTTCATACGGCGGTTCGGATACGAGTGATCGCGGCCGGACGGACGCTGTTGTGGCGTCGCGGCGATGATGCTACAATTCCGCTTTTCGACGAAAGGATATGCCGTGTTCACGTGGCTCCTCAGGCACACCATCGGCACGAAGAACGACAGGGACGTTCGACGCATGCGTCCCATCGTGCGGCGCATCAACGAGTTGGAGAAGGAGTACCAGTCGCTGACGGATGAGCAGCTCCGCGCCAAAACGGCCGAATTCAAGAAGCGGCTCGCCGGCGGCGAGACCCTCGACGACCTCATGCCCGAGGCGTTTGCCGCCGTCAAGAACGCCTGCCGCCGGCTCCTGGGCAAGAAATGGGAGGTCTGCGGCCAGGAGATCGAGTGGGAGATGGTGCCGTTCGACGTACAGCTCATGGGCGCCATCGTCCTCCACCAGGGCAAGATCGCCGAGATGGCCACCGGCGAGGGGAAGACCCTCGTCGCCACGATGCCCCTCTACCTGAACGCCCTCGCGGGAAACAATGTCCACCTGGTGACCGTGAACGACTACCTGGCCCGACGCGACTCCCAGTGGATGGGGAAGGTCTACGAGTCCCTCGGCCTGACGGTCGGGTGCATCCAGCACGACATGCCCCACGAAGAGCACCGCGAGGCGTACCGCAGGGATATCACCTACGGGACGAACAGCGAGTTCGGCTTCGACTACCTCCGCGACAACGGCATGGCGATGAGCCTCGACGACCAGGTCCAGCGCGGCCACCATTACGCGATCGTGGACGAGGTGGACTCGATCCTGATCGACGAGGCGCGCACCCCGCTCATCATCTCCGGCCCCGTCGTGGTTTCCTCCCAGCAATACGACCGTCTGAAACCGCGGGCGGAAGAGCTCGTCCGGAAGCAGACGTTCCTCTGCAACCGCCTCGTCAACGAGGCGAGGGAGGAGCTCCGGTCGGAGGAGAAGGAGTACGAGGCGGCGCGGAAGATCTGGCTCGTGAGCAAGGGGGCCCCCAAGAACCGGCAGCTCCTCAAGCTCATGGAGGAGCCGAAGGTCCGGAAGCTCGTGGACCGCGTCGACCTCGACCTGAGGGTGGACCTCAAGAAGGAGGAGAAGTTCAAGTTCCTGGAGGAGCTCTTCTACGAGATCGACGAGAAGGGGCACGACATAGATATCAAGGAAAAGGGACACCAGGTCCTTGACCCGAGCGGCCAGCAGGCGTTCGTCATGCCGGACATCATCACGGCCACCCAGGTGATCGATGAGGACCCCTCCATCCCCGCCCCGGAGAAGGAACGCAGGAAACAGCAGCTCCAGCAGCGCCAGATCGAGATCGGGGAGAAGCTCCACGGCCTCACTCAGCTCATACGGGCGTACGCGCTCTATGAAAAGGACGTCGAATACGTAGTCCAGGACAACCGCGTTATCATCGTGGACGAGTTCACCGGGCGCCTGATGCCGGGGCGGCGCTGGAGCGACGGGCTCCACCAGGCGGTCGAGGCGAAGGAGGGGGTGAAGATAGAGCAGGAGACCCAGACCTTCGCCACCATCACCATCCAGAACTACTTCCGCCTCTACAACAAGCTCGCCGGCATGACCGGCACGGCGGAGACCGAGGCGCCGGAGTTCCACCAGATATACAAGCTCGACGTCGTCGTGATCCCGACGAACGAGGCGGTGCGGCGCAAGGATTACCACGACGTCATCTACAAGACGCGCCGGGAGAAATATAACGCCGTCGTGGACGAGATCGAGAAGCTCCACGGGGCCGGGCGGCCCGTGCTCGTCGGCACGGTGAGCGTCGACCAGTCGGAGGTGTTGAGCCGGCTCCTGCAGCGCCGCGGCGTGCCCCACAACGTCCTCAACGCCCGCTACCACCAGCAGGAGGCGGAGATCATCGCCAAAGCGGGGCAGAAGGGCGCGGTGACGATAGCGACGAATATGGCCGGCCGCGGCACGGACATCAAGCTGGGCGAGGGGGTCGTGAACGCCGCGTGCATCCTCCCGGCGGGGCGCTTCTGCTGCATCAAGTGCGCCATGGACCGTCAGTGCCGCAGGGCCCCGAAGCCGCCCGGGGGGAAGGCGCGGCGGATGGAGGAGTGCCGCGGGGAGCCGCCGTGCGGCCTTCACATCATCGGCACGGAACGGCACGAGGCGCGCCGCATCGACCGGCAGCTGCGCGGCCGGAGCGCCCGGCAGGGCGACCCGGGCTCGTCGCGTTTCTACCTCTCGCTCGAGGACGACCTGATGCGCCTCTTCGGGTCCGAGAGGATCGCGCGCGTCATGGAGCGGATCGGCATGAAGGAGGGGGAGGAACTCGTCCACCCGCTGCTGACGCGTTCCATCGAGACCGCCCAGAAGCGGGTCGAGCAACGGAACTTCTCCATCCGAAAGCACACCCTCGAATACGACGACGTGATGAACAAGCAGCGCGAGGTCATTTACGACTTCCGGAAGGAGATCCTCTCCACGGAAGACCCGAAGGGGATGCTGCTCGATCTCATCCGCGAGCTGGTCGGCGAGAAGATAGCCCTCCACGCCCCGGCCGACGCGCAGCGGGACGCGTGGGACCTGGGCGGGCTTGTGCATTGGCTGAACCTCTCCTTCCCGGTTTTCATGAGGGTCGACGACATCGACACGGATGACGCCACCCCCGAGAAGATAGCGGAGCGGGTGAACGCGCGGATCGCGGACGCCTACTCCCGGAAGGGCGCCTTCGAGGACGACGCCGCAAACAAGATCGCCGGCGCGGCGGGGGCCGCGGAAGAGGAGCCCGGGATGCAGCGGCTCGCGCGGCTCCTGATGCTCAGCGTGGTCGACCGGCTCTGGAAGGAGCACCTCTACAACATGGACGCGCTCCGGGAGGGGATCTTCCTGAGGGCCTACGGCCAGAAGGACCCGCTCGTTGAATACAAGCGCGAGGGGTTCGACATGTTCGCGGAGATGATGGGGGCGATCAAGGATGGGATCGCGGGCGGGATCTTCCGCACCACATTCTCCCCCCAGACCATCCAGCGGGTCATGGCGCCCCCGTCCCGGCAGACTTACGTTCACCGCGAGGTCAGCGCCTTCAGGATGGCGTCGGAGGAGGCCGGGGAGCCGGCGCTCGCGGCGGCCGCGGCGAGGAGCGGCGCCTTCTACTCGGGCGTGGAGGACGGCGAGCCGACTGTCGAGCGGAAGCCGTTCGTCCGGCAGGAGAGGAAGGTCACGCCGAACGAACCGTGCCCCTGCGGGAGCGGAAGAAAGTACAAGAAGTGCTGCGGCGCCGGGAAGGCCTGACCCGCCGCGCCGCGGGGCGCGGAGACCGCGGCGCCGCCCGAACCGCGCGGAACCTCTTAGAATGCACTGATGCAGCCCTACCTTCTCTCCATCCTCTCCGGACTCTGCATCGCCGCGGCGTTCCCCGACACCGACTGGAACCTCCTCGCGTGGGTCGGGCTTCTCCCTTTCTTCATGGCGGTGGAGGGCAGGGGCTGGCGGGAGACGTTCAGGATCGGCTACGCGGGCGGCGTCGCCTTTTGGTGGGGCCTGATGTACTGGCTCACCAACGTGACCGTCGCCGGATTCCTCGTCTTGACGCTCTACCTCGCGCTCTACTTCCCCCTGTTCGGCGTCCTGATGAACGCCGCCAGGCGCCGCTCCCCGGCCCCTTGGTGGCTCGCCGCCCCCGTCCTCTGGACGGCCCTCGAGTACGCGCGGACGTACGCTTTCACGGGCCTCCCATGGGGCGTTCTCGGGGTGACGCAGCACCGCGCCATCCCTCTCATCCAGTTCGCCTCGATCACAGGCGTCTACGGCGTCTCGTTTCTGGTGGTGCTGGTGAACGCGGCGATCTACGAATGCGCGGCGGGGCGGGGGCGCCGCCGCTTCGCCCCGGCGGCGTGCGCCGCCCTCGCGGCGGGCGCGGCCGCCGCATGGGGCGCATGGTGGACGCGGGGCGGCGCTTCCCTTGGGGAGAGCGTGCGCGTTGCGATCGTGCAGGGGAACGTCCCCCAGGAGGAGAAGTTCGGGGAGGGGTTCACCCGGGAGATCATAGCCAAGTTCCACCGCCTCACCCTCCCGCTCAAGGCGGAGGGGCCCGACCTGGTGCTCTGGCCCGAGACGTCGCTCCCCGGCTACTACTTCTACGACCCGCTGGTGCGCGGGACGACGGCCGCGCTGCAGGAACGGATGCGTACGCCGCTCCTCCTCGGGAGCGTCCACGTCTCCGACCTGGACGACCCCAAGTATTTCAACTGCGCCTTTCTCGTGGGCTCGAACGGCGAGCCGCTCGGCCGCTACGACAAGATCCACCTCGTCCTGTTCGGCGAAATCGTCCCGTGCAAGACGATCTTCCCGTTCCTGAGGCGCCTCGTCCCGTACGAGGAGGATTTCACGCCGGGCACGGAGTTCACCGTCTTCACGCTCGCGAAGGCCGATTTCGCCGCCCTGATCTGCTTCGAGGACGTCATGCCCGATCTCGCGCGGAAGTTCGTGGCGCGCGGCGCGCGGTTCCTTGTCAACATCACGAACGACGCCTGGTTCGGACGGACAAGCCAGCCGTACCAGCACATGGCGCACGCGGTCTTCCGTTGCGTGGAGAATTGCGTCGGGATGGTCCGCGCCACGAACACGGGGCTCTCCTGCTTCATCGACCCGTTCGGGCGGGTCTACGGGGTCTTGAGGAACGCCGCCGGCGAGGATCTGTACGTGGAGGGGGCGGAGGCGCGGGACCTTCCCCTGACCCGGACCAGCACCTTCTACACGCGCCACGGGAACATCTTCGCGGCCGGATGCGCGGCCGCCTCCGCGGGGCTGTTCGCCGCCGGGTGCCTGCGCCGCCGCCGCTGACGCGCCCGCGGGCGAACGGCCGGGTCGTGCTATAATGCGGGCGGGCGAGGAGGATCCGATGCTCGACGAATTGACGGAACGCCACAGAAGGCTGATCGAGGGGCTTCAGAAACTCGGAGATTATCTTTGACATCGCCGCGAGGAGGAGGGAGATCTCCGAGATCGAGGGCAAGATGGGCCGCCCTGATTTCTGGGACAACCAGGCGGGGGCCAGGGGCGTCACGGAGACGCTCTCGCGCCTGAGGGAGACGGTCGAATCCTGGGAGAAGCTGAAGAGGGACGCCGACGACCTCGGCCTCTTCTTCGAACTCGCCCGGACGGAAGGGGACGAGGCCTCCGCGCCGGACCTCGCCGGGGACCTCGACAAGATGGAGGCGGAGTACCGCGGCCTCGAGCTCAGGTCCCTGCTGGGCGGGCCGCGCGACCGGGCCGGCGCGATCATGATGATCCACGCGGGGGCCGGCGGCACCGAGGCGTGCGACTGGGTCGCCATGCTGCTCCGGATGTACAGGCGGTGGGCGGAGGAGCGCGGTTATGAGGCGGAGGTTCTCGACATGGCCCCGGGCGAGGAGGCGGGCTTCCGCAGCGTCACGCTCTCGGTCAAGGGCCCGCACGCATACGGCTACCTCAAGGCGGAGCGGGGGGTCCACCGCCTCGTCAGGATATCCCCGTTCGACTCCGCCAAGCGCCGGCACACCTCCTTCGCCTCCGCGGACGTGGTGCCCGAGGTGGAAGGGGAGCAGGAGATAGAGATCAAGGACGAGGACCTCCGGATCGACACCTTCAGGGCGCACGGCGCCGGCGGCCAGCACGTCAACAAGACCGACTCCGCCGTGCGCATGACGCACATCCCGACGGGGATCGTGGTGCAGTGCCAGAACGAGCGCTCCCAGTACAAGAACCGCGTGACCGCGATGCGCGTCCTCTCCGCGCGGGTCGCCGAGCATTACCGCCGCCTCAGGGAAGAAGAGCTGGCGAAGGAGCGCGGTGAGAAACAGGAGATCGCCTGGGGGAGCCAGATCCGTTCCTACATCCTCCAGCCGTACCAGATGGTCAAAGACCACCGGACGAAGCACGAGACGGGAAGGGTGCAGGCCGTGATGGACGGCGAGATCCAGCCGTTCATCGAGGCGTTCCTCCGTTCCGGCGGCAAGCCGGCCGCGCGGGAATGACGGGCCCAAGGGGCATTTATCGTTTGCCCCGGCCCCCCCGGTGCGCTACGATATGCGGGCGTCGCGCGGGCTCCATGAAGGGAGGCATCATGAGGGGGTGGTTCATCACGGCGCTCGCCGTTTCGGCGGCCCTCTTCCGCGGGGCGGCGTCCGCGGCGTATCCGGACAACGTGACGCTCAAGTTCGACAGGGGCCTCTCGAACCTGCTGGGCTGCTGGCTCGAGCCCCCGTACCAGATATACGCTGCGGCGAAGGAGGGCGGGGTCGCCGCCGGGGCGACCCTCGGCCTCGGCAAGGGGATACTCCTCCTCCCGTGCCGGGTCGTCTCCGGCGCGCTGGACATAGTAACCTTCCCGGTCCCTTGCCCGGGGAAGGGCTGGGGCGGGCTGATGGAGCCCCAATACAACCCCTGGGTCGAACAGCCGGATCCGGCGGGACCCGGCGCCGCGGCCGCCGAGGGGAGGGCGATCCTGGAGGAGCCCAGGCCGCCGGGGACCGAGCTGCCCGGCCGTGCGCCGTGAGCGGGAACGGCGTGGGCCTGGCGGACCTGAAAGAGGCGCGCGGGCGCGGGGAGCGCCTGTGCGCCTTTGTTCTCGCGGGCTTTCTTTTCCGCGCGCGCCGCGTTCCGCGCGGGGAGTGAACAGCGGGGACGGGCGGCAACCGGGCCCGTCCGCGCGGGTCTTCGGCGCCCTCGGGGGCGGAGGACGCGCGCCGGGACAGGGGGGGGATCGAGGGGCGATGGAGACCGAGGGCCTGTACGGGCAGAGGCGCGAGAAGCTCGCCCGGCTCCTTGAGATGGGGGCGGGGGTCTACCGGGATGGATTCCCGTCGAGGCAGACCGTCGCGGACGCCCTGGCCGGGTTCGAGGCGGGGCGGGGGGCGCGCCTCGCCGGGCGGATCATCTCCCTTCGGGGGCACGGCAAGGCCGTCTTCGCGGACCTTCGCGACGCGACCGGGCGGATCCAGCTCTACCTGAAGAAGGACCTGATGCCGGGGGGGGCATTCGACCTCGCGGGACTGCTCGACCTGGGGGATATCGTCGGCGTGCAGGGTATGCTCTTCGTCACACGCACCGGGGAGAAGACCCTCCAGGTCGGGGAGATCGCCGTCCTCTCGAAGGCGCTCCGCGAGCCGCCGACGGGGAAGGCCAAGGACGGGAAGCACTGGTACGCCCTCGCGGACGTCGAGACGCGTTACCGCAGGCGGTATCTCGATCTGATGGCGAACGAGGAGTCGATGCGCGTCTTCCTCGCCCGCAGCCGGATCGTCAGCGGGATACGGTCGTTTCTCGACGCGCGCGGCTTCATCGAGGTGGAGACGCCCATGATGCAGCCCGTGCCGGGCGGCGCCTCCGCTCGGCCGTTCGTGACGCGCCACCGCGCCCTCGGCGCCGACCTTTACCTCCGCGTCGCCCCGGAGCTCTACCTCAAGCGGCTCCTGGTGGGGGGGTTCGAGAGGATCTACGAGCTCAACCGCAACTTCCGGAACGAGGGGATCTCCACGCGGCACAACCCCGAGTTCACGATGCTCGAGCTCTACCAGGCGTTCGCCGACTACCGCGACATCATGGCGCTCGTGGAGGAGATGACGGCCTCGCTCGCCGACGCGGTGCTCGGCTCCCGGATCGTGCGCTACCGCGGGAGGGAGATTTCGCTCGATCCGCCGTGGCCGAGGGTGCCGCTGATCGAGGCGGTGAGGAGCAGGACGGGGGAGGACCTCTCCCCGGAGAGGGGCGAGGCGTCCGCGGCGGCCGCGGCGGAGCGGCTGAAGCTGCAGATCGACGGGCCGAAGACGTACGCGAAGATCGTGGACGAGGCGGTGAAGAGCCTCGTGGCGCCGACCCTCGTCTCCCCGACGTTCCTGATCGATCACCCCGTCGCCCTGTCGCCGCTCGCCAGGAAGAAGCCGGACAACCCGCTCCTTGCCGAGCGGTTCCAGCCTTACATCGCGGGCATCGAGGTCGGGAACGCTTTCTCGGAGCTGAACGACCCGCTCGACCAGCGCGAGCGCTTCGAGGCCCAGCTGGCCGCGCGGGGCCGCGGGGACGATGAGGCCCACCGGATGGACGAGGATTTCATCGCGGCGCTCGAGTACGGGATGCCCCCGGCGGGCGGCCTGGGGATAGGGATCGACCGGCTGGTGATGATCTTCACGGGGGCCGAGTCGATCCGGGACGTGATCCTCTTCCCCCAGCTCAAGACGGTCGACAAGTAGCGCCGAACAGGCCTTCGCCGGGGGGCGAGCGGAAGATGGGTGGGGATTCGTTTCCGGGGGCGGCCCGGGGCGGATCGTCGGGGCCGCGGCGGTCCGCGCGGACGCCGTCGGCGCCGCCCGGCGGAATCGAGCGGCGGATCGCGCTTCCGGCCCGCCCGCGGTCGATCTCATCCCAAGGGGGGCCGGCGTGAGAATGCCGTTCGAGCTTTTCGTGAGCGTAAGGTATCTCAAGGCGAGGCGCAAGCACCGCTTCATCTCCTTCATCTCCTTCATTTCGGTCTCCGGGGTCGCCCTCGGCGTCATGGCGCTCATCGTCG
>WBZO01003390.1_pt1 | contig 14763 bp, 12 predicted proteins | sample 5204261 | NCBI WGS metagenome assembly WBZO01 (sample SAMN12412400, study PRJNA552823) | activated sludge metagenome | isolation source: activated sludge from anammox sidestream of wastewater treatment plant... | place: USA: North Carolina | collected 2017-09
TCATCAGCGACGCGATAATCGCATGATTCGGCCACTCCTTCTTGCATTCCTTGATTTCGCGGAAGTTCGTCTCCGGCGCGCGATCGCTGATCAGTTCGATGTTGTTGAGCCCCGCCATTCGCATCTGACCGAGGTTCAGGGCGGAATAGCGCGAGCTGACGTTCACAATTGGCGTGCCGATGGTCTTCCAAACAAATCCGCCCCACCCCGCCGCGAAGGCGTTGTGGCATTGATAGGCGGTGTTCGCAGGCGGCGCAGAAGCGACCCAGAAGGGATTCGGCGATTTGATCCCGGCAAGATTGATGGAAAGGTCTGCCATGATAGTTCTCCTATGCGTAGCGTTCGTTGAATCCCAATTATTTCTGCTTTGCGTAATACTCTTCTTCGAGTTCCGGCGCGCGTACGGGATGGTCCAAGCCCGAACCATACGGCTTCTTCACTCCGTATCGCGTCTTCTGAATCGGCCCAACAGCGGTCTCGCCCGTGAGCCACTTGTGAATCCCGCGCGCCGCTTTTCGCCCCTCGCCCACGGCATTCACAACCTCGCGACCGCCATTCGCGCAATCGCCAGCGGTGAAGACGTGCTTGAGATTGGTCTGCCCCGTCACTTCGTTGCGCGCCACGGTGCCGTCTTTATTGATCTTCAGTTTTGGAAATAGACGCTTCAACACATCCGTGCGCGGCGCCTGCGTCAACGCTTTGATCACCATGCCGAACGGTTCAACGAACTCGGAGCCGGGGATGATCTCCGCCTTGCCTTGATCATTCACTTTTGTTCGAACCAACCTCAGGCCCGTGACGTGCCCATCCTTCTCCAGCACCTCTACCGGCAAGACGTTGAACCAGAATTCGGCGCCATCCCCCTTCGCGCTCGCATATTCATGCGGATACGCCGGCATGTCTTGCTCGCGGCGACGATAGAGGATGATGGCCTCTTCCGCGCCGAGGCGCTTGGCCTGCGCCACGGCATCAATCGCCGTGTTGCCGCAACCAATCACCGCCACTCGCCGGGCCAGCTTCACTTTGTGCAACGGCTCCACGTGCAGCTCTCGAATGAAGTCCAGCGCCTCGACCACTTCGGGGAGATTCTCGCCCGGGATGTTCAGGCGCAGCGCATTGCTGCTGAGGCCAACGCCGATGAAAATCGCGTCGAACTTCTTCTCCAACTCGGCCACTTTGATCTTCTTGCCAACCTCAACGCCCGTCTTGATCTTAACGCCGATCTTTTTGATCATCTCCACTTCTTCAATACTCACATCGGGCTGCATCTTGTAGTACGCAATCCCGTAGGTATTGAGTCCGCCGGCTTCCTCATCCCTCTCGAAAACGGTCACCGAGTAGCCGAGCTGTGCCAGCTCCGCTGCGCAGCCGAGCCCTGCAGGTCCACCCCCAATCACGGCGACAGATTTTCCATTCTTTTTGGCGGGCGCGCGAAGCACTTGGATATTGTTCTCGAAAACGTGATCCGTCGCATAGCGCTGAAGTCGCCCGATCTGCAGCGGCTTCTCGTCCCGATCCAGCATCACACAGGCGCCTTCGCAGAGCACCTCGACCGGGCACACACGCGCGCAAGAGGCCCCCAGCGGGTTCGACTCCAGAATCACGCGCGCCGACGAGGTCAGATTCTTCTCCGCGATCTTCTTGATGAAGCTCGGAATATCAATCCCCGTCGGACAGGCCGCGATACACGGCGCATCGAAGCAGTAGAGACAGCGCTCCGCCTCAACAATGGCCTCCTGTGGCCGAAACTTCGGCTTCTTCTCGTGCATGTTCTCCGCCGCAACCTTCGCTGTCAGAAATGATTTCAAAGGCATGATGTCACCGTAGGTTAGTTGAGTGGATGGAGCGAACGTAAGCCGGTTGATCGCCGGCGCGAGGGGGTGAGTGTCTATTCATCGCGTTCTCCTCATTTGTACTCCGTGAAAGTCATTCCGTGCGCATCGGCCACGGCTTTATATGTCAAATGCCCCGCATGCGTGTTCAGTCCCGGCCGCAATTCCGGCGTCTGCTGCACCGCCTTCTCAACGCCCAAATTCGCCAGCTTCACCGCATAGGGCAGTGTCGCATTGGTCAACGCTTGCGTCGCTGTGCGGCAGTAGGCGCCGGGCATGTTGGCGACACAGTAGTGCAGAATATCTTCCTCGAAGAAGATCGGGTTCTCGTGCGTCGTCGCGCGGGAGGTCTCGAAGCAACCGCCCTGATCAATCGCGATGTCCACAAGCACCGAATTCTTCTTCATCAACTTGAGCATATCGCGGCTCACCAGTTTTGGCGCCTTGGCCCCCGGCACCAGCACGGCTCCAATCAGCAGATCGCAATCCGGCAACAGTTCCATCAAGTTGTGCTCGTTCGACTGCACCAGCCGCACCGACCCACCAAGCGTGAGGTCCAGGAAGCGCATGCGCTCGATGTCGAGTTCCAGAATAGTAACCGTCGCTCCGAGCCCTACAGCCATACGCGCCGCATTCACACCGGATGCGCCGCCACCGAGAATCACCACATGGGCCGGCAGTACGCCCGGCACACCGCCGAGCAGTACGCCGGACCCGCCCTGCGCCCGACTCAAATAGAACGCACCGACAATGGTGCTCATCCGCCCCGCAATTTCGCTCATCGGTTCCAGAAGCGGAAGACGCCGACCCACCTGCACGGTTTCATACGCGACGGAGTCTGTCTTGGATGCCACCAGCCGCTCCGTCAACGCGCGATCCGCAGCCAAGTGCAAATAGGTGAAAAGCAGCAGGCCGGGCCGCAGGAAGCCATACTCTGGCTCAATCGGCTCCTTAACCTTGATCACCATGTCGCCCGACCAAGCATCCGCCGCAGTGGAAACCAGCGTGGCCCCAGCATCGCGGTATTGTTCATCGCTGAAACCGCTGCCTACGCCCGCCCCCTGCTGCACCAACACCGTGTGCCCAGCGGAAACCAGCGCGCGCACGACGGCGGGTGTGCCCGCCACGCGGTTTTCTTTGACTTTAATTTCCTTCGGAATACCGACCTTCATAGAGATCTCCCCTTCGCCGAATGTTCGACGCTATCCAATTTCCGAAATTGCGACTTCCAACACCTCGAGGAGGAAATCAATGTCCGCCTCCGTCACACACATCGGAGGTGTGATGCGAATGATATTGCCGTGCAACCCGCCTTTGCCGATCAGTGCGCCAAGTTCGCGCGCGCGTTCAAAGACCTGCGTACAGGCCGCTTTGTTCGGCTCCTTTGTCGCGCGGTCGGTGACGAACTCCAGCGCGACCAAGAGACCCGCTCCGCGCACCTCGCCGATGATCGAATACTTCTGGTGCAACTTCTGCAGACCCGCGAGGAAGCGATCGCCCAACACGCGGCTGCGCTCCATCAAGTTCTCATCGTCAATCACCTCGAGCACCGCCTTGCCAATCGCGCATGAGACCGGATTGCCGCCATACGTATTGAAGTGGATTCGCTGCGTGAGCGATTTTGCGATCTCCGGCGTCGTCACCACTGCGGCCAGTGGCGCACCGTTGCCGATGCTCTTCGCCATCGTGACGATGTCCGGAACGACGCCCTGCGACTCGAAGCCCCAATAGTGCCGCCCGGTGCGCCCGAAGCCCGCCTGCACCTCGTCGGCGATGCACACGCCACCGTGCTCGCGCACCACCCGATAGGCCTCCTTGAGATAGCCATCCGGGAAGACCACCACACCCCCGACGCCCTGGATCGACTCGGCGAAAAAGCCGGCGATCTTTCCGGGCGTCGCGTTAATAATCAAATCCTTCACATCGGCCGCATATTTCTTGCCCGCGTCGGGATCGTTGTGCCCCCACGGACCGCGATAGGGATAGGGCGCGATCGCGTGGTGCACGCCGAACGAATGCGGCACATTGAACTTCCACGTACTGTGCGCCGTGAGTCCCATCACCGAGGCCACACCGCCGTGATAGCAGTTGCGGAGCGCGACGAGGTCATAGTTCCCCGTATGAATGCGCGCCATCAGGATCGCCAAGTCATTCGCCTCCGAGCCCGAGTTCACGAAATAGACGCACTTCAAGTTGCCCGGCAGTTTGGAGGTCAGCTTCTCCGCATACTCGCAGATCGCGCTATTCAGATAGATCGTTGTCGTGTGCGAGATTTTGTTGATCTGATCAATCGCCGCCTTGTTCACATGCGGATGACAGTGCCCCACTCCCACGGTCACAATGCCACCGAAGGCATCGAGATAGCGTCGACCCGTCTCGTCATAGACATATTGCATCTTGCCTTCGACGATCATCAGCGGCTTGTTGTAGTACATGAACAGCGCCGGATTCAGATACTGCTTTCGCAAGGCGAGCGTCTTTTCATACGACAGCCCCGCATAGGGCGTCGGCGTGTGCGAAAACGCAGGCAAGGCAGGCGCTTTTTTCGAACTCATGGTCATACTCCTCTACAACGCGCGGGTGTTCTTAACCCATGTGCAGCACGCTCTGTGTGCATCATGCGCTACCGCCCTCCCGCGCTGTGTGTCTGGGGTCGGTATCCCTTCATCAGGAAATAATACAAAGCAAACGCGACGAAAAATCCCACAAACCACGCATAGCTGTAGATCGTGGACCAAATCTGCGCGTGCGGAATGTTCCACTTGAGCGTGACCAGGAAGCCCGGAACATTGGGCGCCACCGCCAGCGCCAGCGCGATCAAGGCGCGCGGATTGTAGCCGCCGCAATAGGAGTATTCGCCGCGCGGGTCGTATAGCGCGGGCAGATTCATCGTGCGCTTGCGCAGCACAAAATAGTCGCAAATCAAAATGCCACCGATCGGTCCCAGCAGCGAAGAATAGCCCAGAAGCCATGTGAAAATGTAGCCACTCGGATCCGCGGCGAGCTTCCACGGCATCATCAGAATGCCGATGATGCCCGTGATGATACCGCCCATGCGCAAACTGATCGCGCGCGGCAGAAAGTTCGAGAACGCAGTCGCGGGCGCCACCACATTCGCCGCGAGGTTTGTCGTCAGCGTGGCGAGCGAAAGCGCAAACATGGAAACCAGAATAATGCCGATATTGTCGAATCGCGAAAGCAGCTCCACCGGATCCCAAATCGCCTCGCCGAAAATCACCACCGTTGCACTCGTCACCGCCACGCCGATAAAAGCATAGAACGGCATCGTGGTGTTCAACCCGAGGAACTGGCCCCACAATTGCGCGCGCTGACTCTTCGCCTCGCGCGTGAAATCCGGAATGTTGAGCGACAGCGTTGCCCAGAACGCCACCATGGAGGTCAGCCCGGGGATGAAGATTTTCCAGAACTCCGATGGCGTCCGATAGCTTCCCGGTTGCGACAGCATCGGGCCAAAGCCATCTGCTTTCTTGTATGCCCAGACAAGAAACATCACGCCTATTCCAATCAACAGCGGCGCGCCCCAGTTCTCAATAAAGCGGATGGACTCCATGCCGCGCCAGAAAATCGCAATGTTCACCGCCCAAAACGCGAGGAACGACAAAAATTGCGCCGTATTGACCTGAATATGCTCATTGCTGACGAACATCCACACGGCGGTGTCGGCCAAACTCGGCCACTTCAACAATAGAAGTCGGTAGATAGCCTCGCCGCCAATCCAAGACTGGATGCCAAACCAACCGCACGCCACGATTCCGCGCAGCACCGAGGCAATGTGCGTGCCCGCCGTGCCAAACGAAGCGCGCGCAAAGACGGGAAAGGTGATGCCATATTTGCAGCCCGCGTGTCCGTTCAAGACAATCGGAATCAAGACAATCATGTTGCCCAGCGTCACCGTGAGAATCGCCTGCCACCAATTCATCCCCGCGTGGATCAAACCGCTGGCAAGCATGTAGGTCGGAATGCACACCGACATCCCCACCCACAAATTGGCAATATCCTTTGTCCCCCATCGCCTCTTGGAGGAAGGGATGGGAGCCAAATCCTCATTATACAGGGGACTCGCTTCTACGGTGGCCAAATCGTGAGGGCTAAGATCTGACTGAAGCGGGTCGGCCATAGACATCACTCCCGGCGAACATCCCGGGCCAGCGCCCTCATTCGCCGAAGCGAAGCACAACATTGCAGACTCTCTCGAAGCATCGTCACTAAACGAGTTTGCGCGCCGACCATACAAGCGTCAAGGCAAAAGATCGGGGAAAGCCCTATGTCGCGAAATCTAACCCACCCACAGCTCTGTCGGACGATCCGGATAGGTCAGATGGACAGTCACGTGGTGGTGGCCAGCCTGCATCAGCGCGTCCCGAACCGCCTGCTGTGCGAGGTCGGGCCGATTGCAGTCCGCACTGAGATGTGCGAGATAAACGCGCGACAATTGAGGCCCGGCGATCTCCGCCAACATGGCGGCAGCGCTTTGGTTGGAAAGATGCCCTTGCCGCCCGCGTATGCGCTGCTTGAGATGCCACGGGCGATCTGCATCCTGCAACATCTGTTCATCGTGATTCGACTCAAGCACCAGCATGCGGCAGTGGCGCAGTCGCTCCCGAATCAGGGTGGTGGGCATTCCCATATCCGTGACCACTCCCACCCGCATATCGCCGCACGCGACAACGAACCCAACGGGCTCAAACGCATCGTGCGGCACGGCAAACGGCTCCACGCGCAAATCGCCGATCTGAAACGGCGCGCCGGTGGTGAAAACCTGCCACGGCAATACGCTCAGTTCCGGGTCGCGACTCAGCGCCTCAACGGTCCCCGCGTTTGCATATAGCGGAATCCGGGACCGCTGATTCAGCACGCGCAACCCCTGTGTGTGATCCCCGTGCTCGTGGCTCACACAGATCCCGCAAATGGAGGCGATCGAAGCGCCAATGCGCTCCAATCGCCGCCCCACCTCGCGAGCGCTTAGGCCCGCGTCTATCAGCAACGCGGACTGCTCGGAAGCAATATAGGTGCAGTTGCCGGAACTGCCGCTGGCCAGAATGGAAGCACGAAGTGACATGGTGAAACCGCGTCGAGTCTCGAACGTCCTCGCGCGCAAATCAAGAGCGCAAACTAGGGGGAGAGCCCCAGAATCGCATCGAGCGCTGAATCGCGCGCAACGCCTGCGGCCAGCGCTTTTTCATAAAAGGAACGGGCCTCGTCCAGCGCCGGGCGCGAATCCGTTGCGAGCAAAATGGCGAGGTTCAATTGGGCCTCCGCGTCCGACGGATCCATCGCCACCGCCTTCCGCATTTCGCGAATGGCGTCGCGACTCTGTCCGCGCGCGTGCAGCGTGATGCCATAAAACTTACGCAGCAGCGGATCGTTCGGATCCAAATCCACCGCGCGCGCACAATCCCGCACGCCGTCCTTCGCGTCGCCTTCGCGCCAGCGAATCATCCCGCGCAAGCCCAGCGCCTGCGCATTCTGCTTGTCCTGACTCAAAACTTCCTCTACGAGACGACGCCCCTCTGCAAGGTCATTCACCTGATAGGCAATCGCAGCCAACCCGAGCAACGCGCCGGATAAATTCGGTTCCCTCGTCCGCGCGCGCTCGAACATCGCACGAGCCCGAGCCACATTCCCGGTCTTCAGCGCGCGATTCCCCTCAACCACGAGGCGATAAACCGAAACCGTGGTGGCACCCGCGGCGGACGCGGGCGCCTGGGCTGCAGGAGGAGCGGGCGTTGCCACAACACGCGCCTGTGGCGGCGCAACGGCAGGGTCTTTCCCATCGGCCGCGCCACGGGTCCGCCGCTCCAGCTCGGCTTCATTCGCTCGAACGGCCGCGCGCAAATCCCGCACCTCTCGGTCGCGCTCCGCGACAAGCGCCTCCAGGCGCTGCTGGGCCTGCTTTTCATTTTCGAGCACCGCGCGCAAGGTCTTCACTTGTTCGCTGCCGCCACCCGCCGACGCGCGGCGCACCTCGCCGAGCTGTCGCTCAATCGCCACCATCCGCGCCGCGTTAGACACGGCATAGACGGTCACTTCTTCGAGGCGCACCTTAATCTCCTTGAGCGCCAGTGCAGTGCGATACAAATCATCGCGCGACTGCGCCAACTCGCGCTCCAGCCGCTCCTGCTCCAAACGCGCCTCCGAGAGCTGCATCCGCAAATCGTCCGGCGAGGAAGTCGCACTGGACTTCACCGAAACCGTCGCCGCGGGCCGCGTGGCATCGGGCCGAATGGCTGTACATCCGATCCCCGCCACCAACACCGCCAGCGCGCTCAATCCCAACAATGAACCGATCCAACGCATCGAAACCTCTCCCGCAAAAAAGATAGCGACACCTTGCCGAGAATCGCAAAAAGAGGCAACGGCAAAGCTCTTTTCAATAAACTTTCTCCCCTCGAACATTTCGCTGGCGTTTCGCGCGTTTCCCTGGAAATGCTGCACCCATGACGACTTCCTTCATTTTGCGAAACGGCCGCGCGCTCGATCCCGCCACCGGCTCAGACGAACAACGCGACCTCTTTATCGCCGATGGGCGCATCGTCGCCGCTCCCCCGCCCCACGCGCGCGAATTGGATGTGCGCGGCAAACTCGTGGTCCCCGGCTTGACGGATATCCACGTGCACCTCCGCGAACCCGGCGGCGAAGAGAGCGAAACGATTGAAACCGGCTCGCGCGCCGCCGCGCACGGCGGCTTCACCACCATCGTCGCCATGCCCAACACGCGCCCCCCTCACGACACCGCCGAAACCGTCGCCCATGTCGTGCGGTGCGGCGAAGAGGTGGGACTCACTCGCGTCCTGCCCAGCGGCGCCATCACGGTAGGCCGAAAGGGCGAGGAGCTGACCAACCTCGCCGCCCTCGTCGGCGCGGGCGCCATCGCATTCACCGACGACGGCGCCACGGTTCAAGACGACGACCTCATGCGCCGCGCCATGGACATCGCGCGCGACCTCAATCGCACCGTTATGGACCACGCGCAAGATCGCCTCATCGAGCTACAGGGCGGCGTCATGCACGAAGGCGCTGTCTCCAAGCGACTCGGTCTTCCCGGCATTCCCACCTTCGCCGAAGAGCGAATCATCAAACGCGACATCGAACTCGCGGAGGCCACCGGCGCCTCCCTCCACATTCAGCACGTCACCTCTCGAGTCGGCGCAGAACTCATCCGCGCCGCGCGCCAGCGCGGTCTCAAGGTCACCGGCGAACTCACGCCCCACCACCTTGCGCTCTGCGATGAAGATGTGGATCCCAACAACACCAGCTACAAGATGAACCCGCCCCTTCGCTCCCGCGACGATCGCGATGCGCTCGAAGCGGCGCTTCTAGATGGAACCCTCTCCTGCTTCGCCACCGATCACGCGCCGCACAGCGCCGCGCAAAAAGCCCGCGGCTTCCTCAAAGCGCCATTCGGAATCGTCGGGCTCGAAACCGCGGTCGGCATCACGTGGACACACCTCGTCCGCACGGGAAAATTGACCCCGCTCGATTGGCTCCGGCGCTGGACCCTCGAACCTGCACGCATCATCAACCGCCCCACTCCCACCCTCGCACCCGGCAGCATTGCAGATATCGCCGTGCTCGATGTCGAAACACCGTGGATCGTCCACCCCAACGACTTCACGACCAAATCCCACAACACCCCATTCGCCGGGCACACGCTCTACGGTTGCGCCATTGCCACCTTCCTTCAAGGCCGCCTCGTTTGGCATAAGGAATAGCACGCATCCACGCTCACGCGTCGCGCGGCGCGGAAAGTTTCCCTCCGTCATTGACGCCGCGCGCCCCACAGAGTATTCACGCCTCTTTGTCATCCAGGAGATTTTGCCGTGTCTTTTGAAAGTGGATCCGTCAGTTTTCGCATGCTCTATCTGCCTCGCGAGTTGCCCCCCGACGCCATTGAGCGTTTCGCCCGACACGCGGCTCCGCCCATAGACACGCTCGGCACCGACATCATCAGCGGCTGGGTCACCGGCCGACACCTCCTCGACCGCAACATCACCGAGGACACCGCTCGCTACGCCGGCTTCCTTCGACTCGCCCTCATGCAGGCCGAGCGGAAAATACCCGAAGCCCTGCTCCGCGCCGAATGTCGGATGGAAGAGCTGGCCTATATTCAATCCCACAACCTCGAACGCATCAGCCAAACGGTCCGCCGCGAAATTCGCGAGCAAATTTCCGAGCGCCTGCTCCCCACCATGCCCCCCACGCTCCGCGGCATCGCACTTCTTCACGACCACGTCGCCCGCCTCCTCTACACCTCCGCCCTGAACGACAAACAGCTCGACGCGCTCCAGATCGCATTTTCACAAGTCATCGGCTTCGGCGGCGTCCCCGTCCTCCCCGAAACCGCCTCCCTCCAACGCCGCAATCGCAGCATCCGCGACTGGGACCCCATCGCCTTCTCCCCCGAAGCCGAGCCCGAATCCGTCATCAACGATCCCGGCCTCGACTTCCTCACTTGGCTCTGGTTCATCGCCGAAGCGCGAGGCGGCATGCTCAAGCTCAAAGACCTCGGCGACTGGGCCGTCATGATCGAGGGCCCGCTCACGTTCATTATGGAAGGAAGCGGCGCCCACGAAATGGTTGTCCGCCGCGGAGAGCCCCGCCTCAGCGCAGAGGCAAAAGCGTCACTCCTCGCCGGGAAAAAACTGCGGCGCGCCAAACTCACCCTCGCCTGCGGCGAAGAATCCTGGACCTGCACATTCGACGGCCCCTCCTTCGTCATTCGCGGCCTAAAACTCCCAGAGGGCGAGAAACTAGACGCCATCAGCAAGTTTCAAGAACGCATGCAGTTCATTGACCGCTTCAAAGAGGCGCTCCTCTCATTCTTCGACCGATTCTGCGCCGAGCGCGAATCGAAGGAGTGGTCCGCCACCGTCGCCGACATTCACACCTGGGTCACCACGCGAAAAACACGCAAGTAATCCACCGCTCGACGCCAAAACCGCACACAGCAATCCGATCTGGGCTAGTATTTGCGCGCGGTCAAATCTACTCTCCTCCGAGTGAGCAGCTCCATGCGCATGCCTTCTTTGCAATCAACGGAATCGTCCGGCCTCACACGCTGCACAATTTCCTGCGCGCAAAGAGTCGCCGCATTCTTGTCAAAGCATGGCCGAACCTTTGCGATCCTCTTCGCCATCATCATTTTGGCGGAAAGCGCTCGCGTGGGCTGGCGCGGCAAGCACGGCGATTTTGGGCCCGTCATTTCTGTCGTGAACCACATTGGCGCGGGGAACCCGCTCTACACCGGAAACCTCAATGGCCCCGCCTACGTCTATTCGCCGACATTCGCGCTCCTTCTCGCTCCGCTCGACGTCCTTCCCGACCCCTTGATCCGCTCCCTCTGGTATTTGTGCTCTTGGGCCGCGTTGATCGGATCGTGGATGCTTTCGCGCCGCATTCTTTTTGGTGCGCCCGGCAACACCTCATTGCCACAGGGATACTGGGTACTCGCCATCGCACCCATGTGGCATTTTGCCTATTACAATGCGCTCAACGGCCAAACCACGCCCCTCATGATGTTCCTGGTGCTCCTGTCCTATTACCTCGACCAACGCGATAAATCACTCCTCGCGGGCCTCAGCTTGGCGGGTTCTCTCCTGATCAAGCCGTTCCCCATCATCTTTCTTGGCTTTTACCTCCTGCGCCGCCGCCTGCGAACATGTCTCAGCACAATCGCGTGGCTCTCGCTCTTGCTCCTCTTGCCGATTCTATATTTCCGCAACGCCTATGATACCGTCCTGAAAGATTGGATCGCGGTGAACCGACAGCAGCAGACGATCTACGACATCTCGGACTGGGGCCATCAATCCCTCTCCGCACTGTGGTATCGCATCTTCGATTGGCAGCGCCCGCCGCCCTTCCTCTCCGACCCCTCAGACCCCGTCTTCTGGGCCATCTGGGCGAGCATCGCTCTCGTCGTGCTGTCCACCATTCTCTTCACACTCCGCTCCAACCGTCACTGCGATCCTGCAGCCGACCACGCGACATTCGCGCTCTACATGCTCTGCTGGGCCATGCTCCCGCCGACATCCTGGAAACACTACTACGTCGTGCTGATTTTCCCGCTTGCTGTCCTCGCGAAATACGCCCTGCTCCCCAACACAACCCCGCGCCTCGCCCGCATTTCCCTGAAGCTGCTCGTATTTTCCTTTTTCGGAATCACCCTCCTTCACATCGCACCCGACGACTACAAACGCCAAGTCTTCGAGTACTCGCCCTATCTCTTTATGGCCTTGTCCGTCTTCGCCACACTCTGCACCGCACATTGGCTCCAAGCTCGCAGCCCTTCGACCACCCCTCAACACGATCCCGCCTAGCGCGCGGCCCCGCTGCAGCACGTGCACGGGCCACCCGTGCACCGGCCCGAGGAAAGACCAGTGTGTTTGCATGAACGCAACCAGCCTGACATCAACGCGCTACGGAGCTTCTATGCATTTTCGATATTTTGGATTGAAAACGCATAACACCCTGTCAGCACGGAAAGAACCATGCGTGCGGGATCAGCTTCCCGACGGCGAAACGGTGGCTCTCTCTGCTGGAAAGTTCGCGGATTGTCTATTTGCTACGGCCGTATCATCGGAACATTGCCAAGCGGGTGATCAAGAGCCCAAAGCTCTACTTTCTCGATACGGGCCTTCTGTCCTACTTGCTCCGATATCCCGATGCGGACACGCTGCGTGCGGGACCGATGGCGGGTGCATTTTTTGAGAACTTCATCGTGACGGAAGCGCTGAAGCTGCGCTGTCACACGCGAGGGCCATTCGAATTGTATTTCTACCGCGACTCCAACCAGCAGGAGATAGATGTCGTGGTGGAATCCGCACAGAAATTCCTGCTTCTGGAAATTAAGCTCTCTAAAACGCCCTCCCCGGATGATGCTGCCGTCATGAAACGACAGTTCGCTTTGTTCCCGCGCGCACGCGGTGCCGTTCTCTCCTTTGCCGAGGAAACCATTCGAGGGGCTGAATCCATTGAAATCGGACCGTGGACGCGCCTCTATGAGCTGTTGAACTCATTTGCGGAAGCGAAATGAAGCGCGCGGCCCCGCTGCAGCACGTGCACGGGCCACCCGTGCACCGCGCCCTCAACCCGCTCCACCCATAAGAAAAAACGGGGCGACCCTGCGGTCGCCCCGTCTGTTCTCTGCCACAAGCAGAATGATTTTTAGATCGCCGACTTCAACGCCTCGGCCTTGTCCGTGCGCTCCCACGTGAAGTTGTCGAGATCCTCCGTGCGACCAAAGTGGCCATACGCCGAGGTCGCCTCGTAGATCGGACGGAGCAAGTCGAGCTGCTCGACGATCTGCGCAGGCTTCAAGCCGAACACCTTGCGCACCGCCTTGGCAATGCGCGCCTCTTCCACCTTGCCCGTGCCAAAGGTGTCCACCAACACGGAAACCGGCTCCGGATAGCCAATGGCATAGGCGAGCTGCACTTCCGCGCGATGCGCCAGGCCCGCGGCGACAATGTTCTTGGCGACATAGCGCGCCATATAGGCAGCGCTGCGGTCCACCTTCGACGGATCCTTGCCGGAGAACGCGCCGCCGCCGTGGCGGCCCATTCCACCATAGGTGTCCACAATGATCTTGCGCCCCGTCAACCCGCAATCGCCCTGCGGCCCGCCGGTGACAAAGCGCCCGGTCGGGTTCACATAGAACTTGGTCTGTTTGGTGATCAGGTGCTTCGGAACAATCTTCGCGATCAGCGTCTCAATGATCGCCTCGCGGAGCTTCTTGTGACTCACCTCCGGCGCGTGCTGCGTCGAAATGACCACGTTGTCCACGCGAACGGGGCGGCCGTTCTCATACACCACGCTGACCTGCGATTTGCCATCGGGACGGACGAACGGAAGACCGCCGTTGCGGCGCAGCTTGGCCAGCCCGCGGGTGAGCTTGTGCGCGAGCATGATCGGCATCGGCATGAGCTCTTTCGTCTCATCGCACGCGTAACCAAACATCATGCCCTGGTCGCCCGCGCCCTGCTCAGTCGTGGCTTTGCCCGATGCCTTTTTCGCATCCACGCCCTGCGCAATGTCGGGAGACTGCTTGTCGAGCGCAACCAAAACGGCGCAAATGTTGCCATCGAAACCGACTTCCGAATTGTTGAAGCCAATTCGGCAAACCTTCTCGCGCGCAATCGCCGCATAGTCCACCACCGCGCTGCTGGTGATTTCGCCCGCGACGACAATCATGCCCGTCTTGGCCAGCGTTTCGCACGCCACGCGGCTCTTGGGGTCCTGCTTCAGCAGCGCATCGAGAATGGCATCCGACACTCCGTCGCAGAGTTTATCCGGGTGACCTTCAGTCACCGACTCAGAGGTGAATACGAAATCGCGCACGGACATAACTTACTCCTTTGGTTTAGAAACAAGGGGAGACCCTACTCCCATCAGGCGAGCAGTTCAAGAAGTTCTGGGGTCAGGCGCTGAACGAGTTCCCGACACTTTTCGGTGATTTCATGGGCCGATTCCAACGCCAAAACCGTATCGGCAAGCTGCTCCGCCTCGGAATAGCGCAACCGCCGAATCACCCGCTTCACAAGCGGCACCACAGACGCACTGACACTGATCTCATCCACACCCAAACCGATCAACAGCGGCACCATCAACGGGTTGCCCGCCATCTCGCCGCACGCGCCGGTCCAGATGCCGTGCTGATGACCGACATCAATCGCGTTCTTAATCAACCGCACAATGGCGGGATGTGTGGGCTGATAGAGGTAGGCAATCCGCTCGTTCACGCGATCCACCGCAAGGGTGTATTGCACAAGATCGTTCGTGCCGAGGCTGAAGAAATCCACATGCGGCGCCAGAAGATGCGCCGTAAGCGCAGCCGACGGGATCTCGATCATAATGCCGACATCCATCTCCTCGTCGAACGGAATGTTCTGCGCGCGCAACTCGTCCTTACACT
>WBZO01004283.1_pt1 | contig 14757 bp, 17 predicted proteins | sample 5204261 | NCBI WGS metagenome assembly WBZO01 (sample SAMN12412400, study PRJNA552823) | activated sludge metagenome | isolation source: activated sludge from anammox sidestream of wastewater treatment plant... | place: USA: North Carolina | collected 2017-09
GGCCGAGGTCGAGGTGCGCGCCAGCGACCGTCCGGGCCTGCTGCGCGACATCACCGAGGTGTTCGCGCGCGACCGGTTGAACGTGATCGCGGTGCAGACGCTGTCGCGCGCGCAGGTCGCGAGCATGCGGTTCACCGTCGAAGTGCCCGACGCCGGACAGCTGGCTCGCACGCTCGCCGCAGTCCGCGAAGTGAGCGGCGTCATCCAGGCGCGCCGGCGCTGAGCGCGGCCCCAGGGCGCCAGCCGGGGCAAGCGCAACGGGCGCGTGCGGCGTCAGGAGGAGGCAGGCGGTCGCTGGGCCGACTTCGGGCGGAACGCCTTGCAGACGGCTTCGTTCGTCTCGACGTACGGCGCGCCGATCAGGTCGAGGCAATAGGGGATCGCCGCGAAGATGCCGTGCACTTTCTGGCGGCCGTCGGCGTCTTTCAGGCCTTCGAGCGTCTCGCGGATCGACTTGGGCTGGCCGGGCAGGTTGACGATCAGCGCGCGGCCGCGCACCACGGCAACCTGGCGCGACAGGATCGCGGTGGGCACGAAGTTCAGGCTGATCTGGCGCATCTGCTCGCCGAAACCGGGCATCTCGCGATCGCCGATCGCCAGCGTGGCATCGGGGGTGACGTCGCGCCGGGCGGGGCCGGTGCCGCCGGTGGTGAGCACCAGGCTGCAGCCTTCGCGGTCGACCAGTTCGACGAGCGTGCGCTCGATCTGCGCGCGCTCGTCGGGGATCAGGCGCAGCACCGGTTCCCAGGGCGTGAGCAGGGCGCCGGCGAGCCACTCCTGCAACCCTGGCACGCCCTGGTCGGCGTAGACGCCTTGCGAGGCCCGGTCGCTGATCGAGACGAGTCCGATGCGGATCGGGCGGGCGGGGTTGCTCATGGCGGCGGTTCTCGTCGTGGGGCCAGGGTCAGCCGAGGCGGTCGCGGATCTTGCGAAAGAGTTCGCGAAACGCGTACCCCGGGCCGCCGGCGGCCAGTTCGCCGCGCGCGCGCGGCACCAGGGGTTCCAGGCTCTCGCGGGTGTCGGGGTATTGGGCGAACCAGTCGCCGAGCGCGCGATCGTCGGCCAGGATGCGCTCGCGCCAGCGCTCGGCGGCGTGCATCACCGCGGTGGCCATCCTGTGCTGGCGCGTTTCGTCGGACAGCGCGGCGCGCAATGCGTCGGCGTCGATCTCGCGCATCAGCCGCCCGATGTACTGCAACTGGCGCCGCCGGCCTTCGTGGGCGCGGATCGCGCGCGCGGTGCGCACTGCGTCGATCAGTTCGGGCGTGAGCGGCAGATGATCGAGGCGCTCGTCGGCCAGCGGCAGCAGGCTCTCGCCGAGCGCCTGCAGCGCGAGCATTTCGCGCTTGCGCTGCGACTTGCTGGGTTCTTCGGCGGGTTGCGGGTCTCGGGTTCGGGCGCGCATGGCGTGGGAGGCGGAACGGCGCTGCTATGATACTTCGCTCCCGTCCACCGAGGCCCGCGAAACGATGTTCGAATACGACCAGGCGCGCTTGCGCGAGATCGCCCGGACGGCACTCGCCATCGCGCGCGAGTTCGGCGCGAGCGACGCCGCGGTCGACGTCTCGGAGAACAGCGGCCTGTCGGTGAACGTGCGCAAGGGACGCATCGAGACGATCGAGCAGAATCGCGACAAGGGATTCGGCGTCACCGTCTATTCGGGCCGGCGCAAGGGGCACGCGAGTTCCACCGATTTCTCGGCTGCGGCGCTGCGCGAGACGGTGAACGCCGCCTGGCAGATTGCGCGCTTCACCGCCGAAGATCCCTGCGCCGGCTTGCCCGACGTCGACACGCTCGCCGCCTCGCAGCCCGACCCGAAGGTCTTTCACCAGTGGCCGATCACGGTCGACGAGGCGGTGGAGATCGCGCGGCGCGCCGAGCGCGCGGCCTTCGACACCTCGCCGTTGATCACGAACTCGGAGGGCGCGTCGGTCACGGTGAGCCACGGCCACTTCATCGCGGCCAACACGCTGGGCTTCACGGGCGGTTATCGCTTCAGCCGCCACTCGATCGCCTGCGCGCCGATCGCGCGGCGCCGCGGCGAGATGCAGCGCGACGACTGGTATTCGTCGCACTGCAATCCGGCGCGGCTGGCCGATCCGCAGGCACTCGGGCGCTACGCGGCCGAGCGCGCGCTGGCGCGGCTGGGCGCGCGGCGACTGTCCACGCGGCGCGTGCCGGTGCTGTTCGAGGCACCGCTGGCCTGCGGGCTGCTCGGTCATTTCGTGCAGGCCGCAAGTGGCGGCGCCTTGTATCGCAAGGCGAGCTTCCTGGTCGATGCGCTCGGGCAGGCACTGTTTCCGGAGCACGTCGACGTGGTCGAGGATCCGCATCGGCCCGGCGAGTCGGGCAGCAGACCGTTCGACAGCGAGGGCGTGGCCACGCGCCGGCGCAAGGTGGTCGAGGCAGGCGAACTGAAGGGCTACTTCCTGTCGACCTACTCGGCGCGCAAGCTGGGCATGAAGAGCACCGGCAACGCGGGCGGTTCGCACAACCTGTGGTTCGCGAGCCGCGCGACGCGCCGCGGCGACTCGTTCGAGAAGATGCTCGCGAAACTGGGCACCGGGCTGCTGGTCACCGACCTGATGGGCCACGGCGTGAACTACGTGACCGGCGACTATTCGCGCGGCGCGAGCGGCTACTGGGTCGAGGGCGGGCGAATCCGCCATCCGGTGGAGGAGATCACGATTGCGGGCAACCTGCGCGAGATGTTCCGCGGCATCGTGGCGATCGGCGCCGACGAGATCACCCGCGGCACCAAGCGCACCGGTTCGGTGCTGATCGACGAGATGGCTGTTGCCGGAAGCTGAAGCGGGCGGTGCGCGGTCCGCGCTGCCGCGCGGTTCGGGCGGACGCGGTTCAGTGCACCCAGCCGGCAAGCTGCCGGAGCACTTCGCCTGGGTCGGGCGCGGTGTCGGCCATCGTCCGCACGCTCGGCTCGAGCGAGGCGCTCAGTTCGTCGAGCAGTGCGATGGCTTCCGCCGGTGCCGGGTCGGCGGTCACGGCGCCGTCGCCGAGTTCGTCGAGCAGTTCGTCGGCATTGCGCACGATGGCCTGGTAGCGGCGGAGCAGTCGATGGTCAGTCATGACGGACACCTCGCACGGCACGAACCCGACGTTGGGCATGGCCCGATGATCATGCGTGGGGCGCTGCGGTCCAAGGAACTGCGTCACGGAAACAGGGGGCGATGAGCAAGGCATTCGTGAAAGACGACGCGGCCGGCGAGGCCGACGAGATTGACGAGGCCGACCTCGCGGCGCAGGCGTTGCCGGCGGCCGCGGGCGGGCGCAACTACATCACTCGCGCGGGCTACGAGCGGCTGAAGGCCGAACTGCTCGGGCTGATCGACGTCGAGCGGCCGGAGGTGGTGCGCGTCGTCTCGTGGGCGGCCTCGAACGGCGATCGTTCCGAGAACGGCGACTACATCTACGGCAAGAAGCGGCTGCGCGAGATCGACCGGCGCATCCGCTTCCTCACGCGCCGGCTCGATGCTGCCGAGGTGGTCGACCCGGCGCTGCAGCAAGGCTGCGAGCAGGTGTTCTTCGGCGCCACCGTCAGCTACCTGCGCAACGGCGAGCGCGAGGAGACGGTGCGCATCGTGGGCATCGACGAGGTGGATCCCGCCAACGGCTGCGTGAGCTGGATCTCGCCGGTGGCGCGCGCGCTGCTCGAGGCGCGCGAGGGCGACGTGGTGACGCTGCGCACGCCGGCGGGCGCCGACGAGCTGGAGGTGCTCGCGATCAGCTACTGCGGCTGATCCGCGCCACTTCGGCGAGGCGGCGCAGGTTGCGCATCACCTGCGCCAGGTGCACGCGGTCGCGCACCTGGATCGCGAAGCGCAGCACGGCCGACTCGGCGGGCTCCTCGTCCATCGCCACGTGCACGATGTTGGCCTCGCTCGCGGCGATCTCGGCGGCCACCTTGCCGAGCACGCCGCGGTCGTTGCGCACCTGCACCTCGATGCCGGTGCGGAACTGCCCGGCGATGTCGTCGGCCCAGTCGACGTCGATCCAGCGCTCGGCGTCTTTCGCGCGCTGGCGGTGCGCCACCTTGCAGTCGGCGCGATGCACGAACAGGCCGTGGCCGCCGCGCAGGTGACCGATGATCTCGTCGCCCGGCAGCGGGTGGCAGCACGGCGAATAGGTGACCGCCGCGCCTTCGGTGCCGCTGATCTGCATCGGCGCCGGGCGCGGCAGGATCAGCGTGGCGCCGGTGGGCTTGCCCGTGAACTGCAGCGCGATGGTGCGCGCGATGACGGGCGCCAGGCGCTTGCCCAGGCCGATGTCGGCGTAGAGTTCCTCGACGCTCTTCGCGCCCGCGTCGCGCGCGCCGCGGTCGATCATCGCCGCGTCGAGCGAAGCCGCGTCGATGCGCAGCGCGCCCAGCGCCTGTTCGAGCAGGCGGCGCCCGAGTTCGACCGACTCCTTGTACTTGAGCGTCTTCAGGCACTGGCGGATGCCGGCGCGCGCCTTGCCGGTGCGCACGAAGCTCAGCCAGTTCGGGTTGGCGTGGGAGTGCGGGTCGGTGAACACCTCGACCACGTCGCCGTTCTGCAACTCGGTGCGCAGCGGCACCTGGCGCTGGTTCACGCGCGCCGACACCGCCTGGTCGCCGATGTCGGTGTGCACGCTGTAGGCGAAGTCGATGATGGTGGCGCCGCGCGGCATCGCGCGGATCTGGCCGCGCGGGGTGAAGACGTAGACCGCGTCGGGGAACAGGTCGACCTTCACGTGCTCGATGAATTCGAGCGAGTCGCCGGTCTGGCTCTGGATGTCGAGCAGCGACTGCAGCCACTCGTGGGTGCGCTTCTGCAGGTCGGTGAAGCTCTCCTTCTCGGCCTTGTAGAGCCAGTGCGCGGCCACGCCGGCCTGCGCCACGCGCTGCATCTCGCGGGTGCGGATCTGGAATTCGACCGGCGTGCCGAAGGGCCCGACCAGCGTGGTGTGCAGCGACTGGTAGCCGTTGATCTTCGGAATCGCGATGTAGTCCTTGAAGCGGCCAGGCACCGGCTTGTAGGTGGCGTGCAGCGCGCCCAGCGCGAGATAGCACTGCGGCACCGTGTCGACCAGCACGCGAAAGCCGTAGATGTCGAGCACCTGCGAGAACGACAGCTTCTTGTCGCGCATCTTGCAGTAGATCGCGTACAGCGTCTTCTCGCGACCGAACACCTCGGCGTTGACGCCGGCCTCGGGCAGCGTCTTCTGCACCGCCTCGAGGATCTTGCCGATGACTTCGCGGCGGTTGCCGCGCGCGGCCTGCACCGCCCTCTGCAGCGTGCGGTGCCGCCACGGGTGCAGGTACTTGAACGACAGGTCGACCAGTTCGCGGAACAGTTCGTGCAGGCCGAGCCGGCTGGCGATCGGCGCGTAGATCTCGATGGTCTCGCGCGCGATGCGGCGCTGCTTGTCGGCGGGCACCGCGTCGAGCGTCTGCATGTTGTGCAGCCGGTCGGCGAGCTTGATCAGGATGACGCGCACGTCGCGCGCCATCGCCAGCAGCATCTTGCGGAAGCTCTCGGCCTGCTGCTGCTCCTTCGAGGCGAACTCGACGCGCTCGAGCTTGGACAGGCCGTCGACGAGTTCGGCCACGTGCGGGCCGAAGCGCTCGATCAGGATCTGCTTGGCGACCGTGGTGTCTTCGATCACGTCGTGCAGCAGCGCCGCCATCAGCGAATCGGCGTCGAGCTTCCAGCCCGCGAGGATCTCGGCGACCGCGATCGGGTGCGAGATGTAGGGTTCGCCACTGGAGCGGAACTGCCCGAGGTGCGCCTCGTCGGAGAAGCGCCAGGCCTCGCGGATGCGTTCGAGGTCGGTGTCGGACAGGTAGACGGAGGCCTTGCGGGTGAGGCCCGCGAGCGAGACTACCTGTCGATCGTCGGCAACCGCGACGAACCCGGCGTCGGCCAGCGCCGGGGCCGCAACGGGCGTTTCGGCGATCGGTGCGGTGCGAGTCGCGGAGGCTGCCGGAGCCCGCGCCTGGGGCTGTTGCGTGTTGGCGGCCGAGGAGTGACGGCGCCCGCGCCTGGCGGGTGTTTCGACGGGAGGCGTGTGCTGGGAGGCCATGCTCGCGGCGACCGCGACCGGACCAGCCGCCGGCTCCTCAGGTGGGTACGCGCCGCAACATCTCGACGCCGACCTTGCCGGCGGCGATTTCGCGCAGCGCGGTGACCGTCGGCTTGTCTTTCGACTCGACCTTCGGCGTGTGTCCTTGCGCGAGCATGCGCGCCCGGTAGGTGGCCGCGAGCGTGAGCTCGAACCGGTTGGGAATGTGCTTCAGGCAGTCTTCGACGGTGATGCGGGCCATGTCACACCTGTTTTCGCTTGGTGATGCCCAGTGCGGCGAAGGTGGCCGAATGCCGGGCCTGCTGTTTCGCGAATCGCAAGTGCGCCGCCTGGACGATCGTGCGGAGATCGGCAAGCGCACTCGCAAAGTCTTGATTAATAATAACATATTGAAAGCGGTGGGCCTGCCTCAATTCGGCCTGCGCAGCCGCCACGCGCTGCTCGATCACCTCGGCGCTGTCCTGGCCGCGCTGCATGAGCCGCTCGCGCAGCGTGTCGACCGAAGGCGGCACGATGAACACGCCGATCGCGTCGGGAAACAGGCGCTGCACCTGCGTGGCGCCCTGCCAGTCGATTTCGAGCACGATGTCGACGCCAGCCTCGATGCGGCCTTCGATCCAGGTGCGCGAGGTGGCGTAGAGATTGCCGTGCACCTGGGCCCATTCGAGGAACTCGCCGGCCTCGCGGCGCCGCTCGAACTCGGGCCGGTCGACGAAGAAGTAGTCGCGGCCGTCGATCTCGCCGGGGCGCGGCGCACGCGTGGTGAACGAGACCGACAACTGCATCAGCGGCGCGTCGGCGAGCAGCGCGCGCAGCAGCGAGGTCTTGCCGGCGCCCGACGGGGCGGTAACGACGAACAGGCTGCCGGCGCGGGCTTGGTGGTCGCTCATGGGGTCACTTGTCGAGGAAATTGCGAGGCGAGAGCACGCGTGGCTGCATCGGCGCGTCATCGAGCAGGGTCTGGTCGCCCGTGACCAGCACGAGATCCGTCCTCGACGCGAGGAGGTCCCAGAGCAGTTGATCGCCGGGGTCGGGCGCCGGCGAGCCTGCGCCAGGCGCCAGCACGATCGCGTGCTGGGCAATGTCGGTGAGCAGGGTGTCGACTTCCGTCGTCGTGAGGCCGTGCCGCTTGCGCAAGCCGGGGCGGACGAGAACCTCGCGGTACTCGGCCAGCAATGCCTCGGACACCACGAAGGGGAAGGCTGCCGACAGCATGCCGTCGAGGATGCGCGCGACGGGCGACGCCGGATCGCCGGTGAGCAACCCGGCAACCAGCACGTTCGTGTCGATGACGACGGCCCGCCGGCTCACGCCTTGCGCCGCACCGCCCGCACATGCTCCTGCGCCACTGCCAGGGCCTGGTCTTCCGGCAGCCTGCTGCGAGCACGGGCGCGGCGCACCAGGTCACGCGCGTCTTCGCGCGACTTGATGCCGTAGAACTCCAGGCTCTCGTCGATGAGCTGGCCGATGGTCTTGTCGCGCTGCACGGCCGCTTCCTTCAGCGCCCTGTAGCGGGCCTCGGACAGGGTGATGGTGAGGCGGTTCATGCGAGCCCTTCGTTGGTGCTTTATCACCAATATGATAATGTGTTTCGATCCGGATCACAAACGCGTGCGCGACCCGATCCGCGAGGACCAGCGCATCCCGCGGTCTGCGGCCGTTGCGAAAGCTACTCGATGTTCTGCACCTGCTCGCGCATCTGCTCGATCAGGACCTTCAGTTCGATCGAGGCGCCGGTGAGATCGATCGCGGCGGCTTTCGAGCCGAGCGTATTGGCCTCCCGGTTGAACTCCTGCATCAGGAAGTCGAGCCGCTTGCCCGCCGGGCTGCCGGCATCGAGGATGCGCCGCAGTTCGTCGACGTGGGCCTGGAGTCGCGAGAGCTCTTCGGCGACGTCGATGCGCAAGCCATAGGCGGTGACTTCCTGGCGCACGCGCGCCATGGTCTCCTCGGGCGGCACCGCGGCTTCGGTCTGTTCGAGCGCGCCGCGCAGCCGCTCGACGAGCCGCGCCTGCCACGCGGCGAGCAGCTCGGGGCTGCGCTGGCGCAGCGGCTCGATGATCGCGCAGATCGCCAGCGCGCGCTCGAGCAGGAAAGCGGCGAGTTTTTCGCCCTCGCGCGCGCGGCTGGCGACGAACTCGTCGAGTGCGGCGCGCGCTGCGGCCAGCACCTCGGGGGCGAGCGCCTCGGCACTGGCGGGTTCGCCGAGCAGTCCTGGCCAGCGCAGGATCTCGGTCACCGAAGGCGGTGCCGCCTCGGGCAGCGCCTCGGTGACGCGCCGGGCCAGCGCGGCGAATTGCGCGAGTACGCGCGCGTCGAGCTGCGGCTCGGTTTCGCTGCGGGCGAGCGGGCGCAATCCGACCCGGCATTCGACCTTGCCGCGCTGCACGCGTGCGGTAATCAGCTCGCGCAAGGCCGGTTCGACCAGCCGCAGCTCGTCGGGAATGCGGAAGGCGAGGTCGAGAAAGCGCGAGTTGACGCTGCGAAGCTCGACGCTCACCTGGCCGGCCGGAGCGTCGCGCGTGGCCAACGCATAACCGGTCATGCTCTGCAGGGGGTGCCGCTCGGCGGATCGTTGGCTCAAGATCGGTGATCGGGGACGGGAAGTCTTTAGAATGCGTACGGATCGACTATCGAAGGCTAGGGCGTGTTCACACTACGATCGTCCCCGCGTGAGTCCGAAAAAAGCGCGCAATCGAGGCGCAAAGCGCAGCCGTGGCGGTGCCACGGCGAGCATTTGCAACGCGGAGTGCGCGCTTTTTTCGGGCTCACCCTCCGGGCCGGGGCCTGCCGGGCCGCCACACTTCGTTGCCGGCTCCTTGCGTGGCACCGCCACGCGCGTCGCCGGCGCCTCGTTTGGCGGTCCGGCAGGCCCCGGCGCGGGGACGATCGTAGTGTGAACACGCCCTAGGCCGGATACTCCGACGCGATGGGCACCCAGACGAACGCGCCGCTGCCCGAAGGGCACGAACTCGGCGAATACCGCATTGTAAGGAAGATCTCGAGCGGAGGATTCTCGATCGTCTACCTCGCCGAGGATGCAGCCGGCGAGAAGTTCGCAATCAAGGAATACCTGCCCAGCGCGCTGGTCAAGCGCGGCCCCGGCCAGCTGGCGCCCGAGATCGCGACAGCGAGCGAGGCCACTTTCCGCAACGGGTTGCGCTGCTTCTTCGAGGAAGGTCGCGCGCTCGCGCGCATTTTCCATCCCAACGTGGTGCGGGTGGTCAACTTCTTCCGCGCCAACGACACGGTCTACATGGTCATGGCCTGGGAGCGCGGCCGCAGCCTTCAGGAACTCGTGCTGCGCCATCGCGGGCGCCAGGCCGACAAGGCGGTGCTGCCCGAGCGGCACGTGCTGCGGGTCTTCAACCTGGTGATGAACGGGCTGCGCGAGGTGCACGCCAACCGGCTGCTGCATCTCGACCTGAAGCCGGCCAACATCTACCTGCGGCTCGACGGCACGCCGCTGCTGCTCGACTTCGGCGCGGCGCGGCGCACGCTCGACGCGCAGCCGCAGAAGCTGTTCCCGATGTACACGCCGGGCTTTGCCGCGCCCGAGCTCTACCGGCGCACGCAGCGGCTGGGCCCCTGGACCGACGTCTACGGCCTCGGCGCGAGCATGCTCGGCTGCATGTCGGGGCAGCCGCCCCAGCCGGCCGACCAGCGCGAACTGGAAGACAAGCTGCCGCGCGCGATCGACGCGCTGGCCGAGCACTATTCGCGCGCGCTGCTCGACCTGGTCTCGTGGTGCCTGAAGCTCGATCCGCTCGAGCGCCCGCAAAGCGTCTTTGCGCTGCAACGCGCGCTGCGGCTCATCGAGGTGCCCGCCGAGCCGCCCGGCAAGCCGAAGCCCGCGGCGCGCTGGTTCGACACGCTCGCGTCGCGTGCCGGCATCCGGCGGCGCGACGACGAAAACCTGACGCTTCCCGGCTGAGCGACGCGCGCCGCGGAGATCCGATGCGCTTCTCGATCTACCAGGACAGCCTGATCGGCGCGCGCGCGTCGAACCAGGACCGCATGGGCTACTGCTACACGCGCGACAGCCTGCTGATGCTGGTCGCCGACGGCATGGGCGGCCACGCGCGCGGCGAGGTCGCCGCGCACCTGGCGCTGCAGGTGGCGGCTTCCGTTTTCCAGGAGGAGGCGCGTCCGGTGCTGGCCGATCCGCCTGCTTTCCTCGACCGCGCGCTGCGGCGTGCGCATCGCGAGATCCTGCGCTACCAGGACATGCATCGCCTGCCCGAGTCGCCGCGCACCACGATCGTCGGCTGCGTGGTGCAGCACGGGCGAGCCTGGTGGGCGCACGCCGGCGACTCGCGGCTCTACCTGGTGCGCGGCGGCCAGGTGGCGATGCGAACCCGCGATCACTCGAAGGTGCAGAACCTGATCGACCTGGGCATGATCGACGAGTGCGACCGGGCCACGCACCCCGAGCGCAACAAGGTGCTGAACTGCCTGGGTTCGCCGTTCGAGCCCACCATCGAGCAGGGCGGCGACGTGGCGCTGCAGCCGGGCGACACGCTGATGCTGTGCAGCGACGGCGTGTGGTCGGCACTGCCCGAGAGCGATCTGCTCGAGCCGCTGACGGCCGAGTCGGTGCTCACCGGGGTGCCGCGGCTCGTCGCGCAGGCGGTCGGGCACGCGGGATCGCTGGCCGACAATGCGACCGCGCTGGCAATGACCTGGGAGGCCGGCGCGGACGTGCCGGCGCTCTCGTCCGACGAGGTGCCCGATGGCGCGATCACCACCACGATCGCGGTCGGCTCGATCGACGAGACCGCGGCCGGCGACGCGCTGACCGAAGACGAGATCGAGCGCACGATCGAGGAGATCCGCGAGGCGATTTCGCGCACGGGCGGCCATTGAGGATGCAGCCAACGATGTCGATCCGTCCGAGCGGCCGAGCGCCCGATGCCCTGCGCGCGGTGCGCATCACCCGCGGTTTCACGCGCCACGCCGAAGGATCGGTGCTGGTCGAGTTCGGCGACACGCGCGTGCTGTGCACCGCCAGCGTCGAGGAGAAGGTGCCGGCGTTCCTGCGCGGCGCCGGGCGCGGCTGGCTCACTGCCGAGTACGGCATGCTGCCGCGCTCGACGCACACGCGCACCGAGCGCGAGGCGGCGCGCGGCAGGCAGAGCGGGCGCACCCAGGAAATCCAGCGCCTGATCGGGCGCAGCCTGCGCGCGGTGTTCGAACTCGAACGGCTCGGCGAGCGCACGATCACGCTCGACTGCGACGTGCTGCAGGCCGACGGCGGCACGCGCACCGCGGCAATCACCGGCGCGTTCGTCGCGGCCCACGACGCGGTGACCGGACTGCTCGCCTCGGGCGCGATCGAGCGCACGCCGGTGCGCGACTTCGTCGCGGCGGTCTCGGTCGGGCTCTACCAGGGCACCGCGGTGCTCGACCTGGACTACGCCGAAGACTCCGCCTGCGAGACCGACCTGAACGTGGTGATGACCGGCACCGGCGGCTTCGTCGAAGTGCAGGGCACCGCCGAAGGCGAGCCGTTCACCCGCGAGCAGATGGACCGGCTGGTCGATCTCGCGGCCGACGGCATCCGGCGCCTGATCGACGCGCAGCGGGCCGCGCTCCGTGGCTGAGCGGCTGCGGCGCGTGGTGCTGGCGTCGAACAACGCGGGCAAGTTGCGCGAGCTCGCCGCGCTGCTCGCGCCGCTCGGGCTGGCGCTCGAACCGCAGTCGGCGTTCGGCGTGCCCGAAGCCGAAGAGCCGTTCGCGACCTTCGTGGAGAATGCGCTCGCCAAGGCGCGGCACGCGAGCGGCCTGACCGGACTGCCGGCGCTCGCCGACGATTCCGGGCTGTGCGTGGACGCGCTCGGCGGCCGCCCGGGCGTGATGTCGGCGCGCTGGGCGGCGCGCAGCGCGGGCACCAGCGCGGGCGCCGGCGCGGCGGCGCTCGACACCGACGCGGCCAACAACGCGCAGCTCGTCGCCGATCTCGCGGGCTGCGCCGAGCGCGCAGCACACTACTACTGCGTGCTGGTGCTGCTGCGCGCGGCCGACGATCCGCAGCCGCTCATCGCCGATGCGAGCTGGCACGGCGAGGTGATCGACACGCCGCGCGGCAGCGGCGGCTTCGGCTACGACCCGCACTTCCTGCTGCCCGAGCTGGGCTGCACCGCTGCCGAGCTCGACCCGCAGCGCAAGAACCTGCTCGGCCACCGCGGACAGGCGCTGCGGCTGCTCGTCGAGCGGCTGCGGCGCGATCGACTGGTCGATGCCTGAAAACGTCGCCCTGCCGCTGTCACTCTACGTGCACCTGCCCTGGTGCCTGAGCAAGTGCCCGTATTGCGACTTCAATTCGCACGCCTGGCGCGGGAGCCTGCGCGAACTGCCCGAGGCACGCTATCTCGATGCGCTGCAGGCCGATCTCGAGGCCTCGCTGCCGAAAGTCCGGGGCCGCAGCGTCTCGACCGTGTTCATCGGCGGAGGCACGCCGAGCCTGTTCTCGCCGGACGCGATCGAGCGGCTGCTCGCGACGATCCGTGCGCGGCTGCGCGTTGCGCCCGGCGCGGAAGTGACGATGGAGGCGAATCCGGGCACGTTCGAGGCGCAGCGCTTCGCCGCCTATGCGCAGGCCGGCGTGACCCGGCTGTCGATCGGCGTGCAGAGCTTCAGCGACGACGCGCTGCGCGCGCTCGGGCGCGTGCACGACGCGCGCCAGGCGCGCGCGGCAATCGAGGAGGCGGCGCGCAGCTTCGCCAGTTTCAACATCGACCTGATGTATGCACTTCCGGGCCAGACGCTGCAGGGGCTGCGCGACGACCTCGCCAGCGCGCTGGCGTTCGGGCCGCCGCACCTGTCGCTGTACCACCTGACGATCGAGCCCGGCACGGCGTTCGCGAAACGGCCGCCGCCGCTGCCCGACGACGACCTGTCGGCCGACATGCTGGCGCTGGCCGGCGACACGCTCGGGGCGGCCGGTTTCGAGCGCTACGAGGTGTCGGCGTGGGCACGGCCGGGTGCGCGCTGCCGCCACAACCTGAACTACTGGGAGTTCGGCGACTACCTCGGCATCGGCGCGGGCGCGCACGGCAAGCTGACGTTTCACGACCGCATCGTGCGCGAGGCACGAGTGCGCCAGCCCGAGCGCTACGTCGATGCGGCGCTCGCCGCCTCGGCGATCGGGGAAGAGCGCATCGTGAGTTGCGACGAACTGCCGTTCGAGTTCATGCTGAACGCCCTGCGGCTCACCGAAGGGGTACCGGCGGCATGGTTTTCCGAACGCACCGGCCAGTCGGTGGCGGCGATCGGGCGCGAACGCGCGAGGGCGGTCGAGCGCGGCCTGCTCGAAGCCGATCCGACCCGGATTCGCGCCACGCCGCTGGGGCTGCGCTTCCTGAACGATCTGCTGGGGCTGTTCCTGAAGAACGACGACCGGCGTTGAATGGAGAGAAGGACGATGCATTCGGTCAAGACCACGATGATGCCGGTGCCGCTGTCGCTGAACCGGCTGATGGAGCACGCGGGCCAGTTGTTCGCCGAGTCGGAGATCGTCTCGCGGCTGCCCGACAAGTCGCTGCACCGGTATCGCTATGCCGACTGGTACCGGCGCACGCGGGCGCTGGCGGCAGCGCTGAAGAAGCTCGGCCTGCGCAAGGGCGACCGCGTCGCCACGCTGTGCTGGAACCATCACGCGCACCTCGAATGCTATTTCGGCATCCCGGCCGCCGGTGGCGTCATGCACACGCTGAACCTGCGCCTGGCGCCCGACGACATCGGCTGGATCGCGCACCACGCGCGCGACCGCTTCCTGGTGGTCGACGACATCCTGCTGCCGCTGTACCGGCAGTTCGCCGCCCAGCATCGCTTCGAGCGGGTGATCGTGTTTCCGTTCTCCGGCGCCGCGGTGCAGACCAGCATCGGTGATCCGCACGACGGCGAACCGGCGTTCGACGACTACGAGGTGCTGCTCGCGCAGGCGCCCGCGGGCTTCGACTACGCGCCGCACGACGAGAACGACCCGGTGGCGATGTGCTACACCTCGGGCACCACCGGCCGGCCGAAGGGAGTGGTGTACTCGCACCGCTCGACCGTGCTGCATTCGCTCAATTGCGCGCTGCCCGACTACGTGGCGCTGTCCTCGCGCGACGTGGTGATTCCGGTCACGCCGATGTTCCACGCGAATTCCTGGGGTATTCCGTACGCGGCGGTGATGCTCGGAGCGAAGCTGGTCTTTCCGGGCCCGCACCTGCACCCCGAGGATCTGCTCGACCTGATGCAGCAGGAGCCGCCCACGCTCACGCTCGGCGTGCCGACGATCTGGCTGGCGCTGATCCAGGCCTACGAGGCCCAGCCGCAGCGCTGGCGGCTGCCGGCGGGGATGCGCAGCATGGTCGGCGGCGCGGCGGTGCCCGAAGCGCTGATCCGCCAGTTCGAGCGGCATGGCATCCGGCTCGCGCAGGGCTGGGGCATGACCGAGACCTCGCCGATGGGGTCGCTGTTCTTCGAGAAACCCGAACTGCGCGCTCGCCTGGACGAAGACCAGTGGTTCGCACGCAAGGCGATGGCCGGGGTACCGGTGCCGCTGGTGGAGGTGCGCATCATGGGCGACGCGGGCCCGTGCGCCTGGAACGGGACCGACGTGGGCGAGCTGCAGGTGCGCGGGCCCTTCATCACCGGCTCGTACCACGCCGAGCCGCCGGGGGCCGACAAGTTCACCGCCGACGGCTG
>WBZO01004608.1_pt1 | contig 14756 bp, 16 predicted proteins | sample 5204261 | NCBI WGS metagenome assembly WBZO01 (sample SAMN12412400, study PRJNA552823) | activated sludge metagenome | isolation source: activated sludge from anammox sidestream of wastewater treatment plant... | place: USA: North Carolina | collected 2017-09
TTCCGTCGTTCATCGCGGCAGAGATCCGAAGGGTTTGGACGCGGGCGCGAAAATTTGCGCGGATGTTTCCAAAAACCCTTCGGGTCTGGGCTAAATTCCGCCCACAAATCGCCCCGGATTCAAAATGTCGTTCGGGTCGAATTTGCGCTTGAGCGCCTGCATCAGTTTGAACGTCGCGCCAACATCGTCCCATGCGTTGATTTGTTTCCTTAAGGTTGACGGCGCGCTTTCAAAGACGAGATGTCCGTGAATTTCATGCAGCTGGGCGCGTAGTTTTGAGACAATGTTTTGGATGGCGTTCGTGTCGCCGTCGAACGACGCGTAAACGGACGCGACTGCCGCGTGCGAAAAAATACGGGGCACGTTCTGAAACTCTAGCAATACGCGCAGCGCATTTTGCAATTCTTTGGGCGGTACGCTCGCGCGCACGAGCAGCGCATCAGGGAAATTTTCGCGCAATGTGGCGGGCATATCGGCGACGGCGCGCCAAAGGTTCATCGCGTCCTCAACCTCATTCACACCACGCGCGTTATTTTCATGTACCGCGTTTGTAAATACATCGCGCGCGGCGGCCATCGTCGCTTTCGAGCCGCCGAAACGCGCGGCGATGTGCCATTGCCCCGACGCGGTTGATTCAATGAAACGCGCGGTGTCGTGATTGAACAATTCAATGGCAAGTGGGGGAACGGACAAATTCCAAATTTGTCCTACTGCCGCGCACGCGTCGCTCAATTCGGTGAACGATGCCCACATGGAAATTTCGGCGGGCGGTTTTGGAAAAAGTTTGAACGTCGCTTCGGTGAGAATGCCGAGCGTGCCGAACGCGCCGACTTGGATTTTGTGCAGTTCATAGCCCGCGACATTTTTCACCACTTTGCTGCCCGCTTTGATAATGTTTCCGTCAATGGTGGCGAACCGATTGCCGAGCATGTAATCGCGCGCAGGTCCGTAACGCAAACGCAACGCGCCGTTCATGCCCGTCGCCAGCGCTCCGCCAATCGTCGCGCGTTCGGGATGCGGCACATCAAGCGGCAGAAATTGTCCGTGTTCACTCAACACGCGTTCGATTTCTGCCAGCGTCATGCCCGCGCCGAACGTGGCGGTGAGGTCGTCGAACGCGTATTCGATGACTTGATTCAAATTCGTCGTTTGAATCACCGCGTCAAATTGTTTGGGCAAGTTGCCGAGATGCTGCAACGTTCCGCCGCCCCACGGCGCTACCGCGCGTTTTTCTGCATTGCACTGCGCGAGAATTTCCGCGAGTTCACGCGCGTCGCGTGGGCTGTAGATGGTTTGAGGGGAAATTCCGCCAAGAGAAAAATCGTTGTTTGTCATTGATGAATCTCACGCAAGCCGCAAAGGCGCCAAGCAAATTCGGAATTGGCAAATCGAAAATCAAATGTCAGACACCAGAAATCAGAAATCAGAAATCAAAAATCGAAAATCAAAAATCAAAAATCTCTAAATCCACACATCCACATTCCCCGCGATCGCTTGCGGTAATTTACTTTTCGCCGCTTCGCCACATTTGCTTCCTTGCGGCAGCATTTTGCACGGGTTCAAGATGCGCGTCGGCGCGATGGCGTCGCGGAGTTTGGCTTGCGCGTCCAAATCGGATTGTTGAAAGAGCAGGGGCATGTAATCTAATTTTTCGAGACCGATGCCGTGTTCGCCGCTAATTGTTCCGCCAACGTCAACGCACAATTTCAAAATTTCGCCGCCCGCTTGTTTCACGCGTTCCAACGCGCCCTCTTGGCGCGCGTCGAACAAAATGTTTGGGTGTAAATTGCCGTCGCCTGCGTGCAAAACATTTGCGATCGTAACGTTGTATTTTTTCGCAATCGCATCTTGCTGCTGCAAAACAAACGGCAGTTTCGAGCGCGGCACGACGCCGTCTTGAATGTAATAATTTGGCGCAAGCCGCCCCAACGCGCCGAGCGCGGTCTTGCGCGCTTTCCACAAATCCGCGCGCTCCTGTTCGTTTTTCGCAATGCGAACCTCGCGCGCGCCGTGCTCTTGGCAAAAATCCGCGAGCATTTCTTGAAGTTCGTCAATTCCCGCTTTCGGTCCGTCCACTTCAATCAAAAGCACTGCGTCGGCATCAAGCGGCAGTCCGATGTTGTACGCCGCTTCGACAGCGCGAATCGTCGTGCCGTCAATCATTTCAATCGCGGCGGGAATCACGCCCGCGCCGATGACGCCCGAAACGGTGCGTGAAGCTTGCTCGATGGTGTTGAAAACGGCGAGGAGCGTGCGCGTGGCTTCGGGCAAAGGCATGATGCGAACGAGAATTTTTGTGATGATGCCGAGCGTGCCTTCGCTGCCAATGAACGCGGCGACCAAATCGTAACCCTGTTCGTCGGGCGCGCTGCCGCCGAGCCACAAAATTTCGCCGTCCTCTAAAACGACTTCGAGTCCCAACACATGATTCGCGGTGACGCCGTACAACAAACAATGCGGTCCGCCCGAATTGTTTGCCACGTTGCCGCCGATGCTGCACGCGGCTTGCGACGACGGGTCGGGCGCGTAAAAATATCTGTACGGCGCGAGCGCGGCGGAGACGTCCAAATTGATGACGCCGGGTTCGACGAGCGCGGTGCGATTTTCCAAATCAATGTTGTGGATTTTTTTCATGCGCGCGAACGCAATCATGATGCCGCCCGCAATCGGCGTGACCGCACCACAAAGCCCGGTGCCGGAACCGCGCGGCACAATTGCCATCGAATAGCGTCGCGCGAGTTTGATAATCGCGCTGATTTGTTTTGCGTTTTCGGGCAGCACCACAACATCAGGCGTTGCCGCGTTGTTCGAGCCGTCATACGAATAGACGCGCAAATCATCGGGTTGCCACAAGACGTAGCGTTCGCCCAACAGTTTTTGTAATTCTTGAACGGCGGGAGAAATAGGATTCATAGGCGGTTGGGTGATTGGGTGATTGGGTGATTGGCGATTGGTGATTGGAAATTCAAAATTTGAAATGGTATTTGCTATCTGCGTTCTGCGACCCACCTGATTATATATCAGACTTGACTTGCGCGATGCCCAAAAGGTTTAGAGCAAATCCCATTCCGAAATAACCCTTTCGACAGGATAAACAGGATTAACATGATTTTTTGAACTTGATTTTGCTGCGATGGATTACGTCGCCATAATCCTGTAAATTGCGATGTCGAGTGGTGGGTTCGGAGACCGAACCAATCACTCGCTTTATCGCGTTAATCCCGTCTATTTCGGACAAAGTCTATTTGATCAACATGAGTTTTGAGATGACCTTTTTTCGCTTTGACACGCGTTCCCCTGCATGTTAGCATAGCGCGCGCTATGCGTATCCCTCTTTCCCCCCACGATACCGTTCTCACGGCGCTCTGGCGTTTCGCGCTTGAACTCGCCGCGTTGTTTGCCATCGGCGCGGCGTTTGGCGTCATCAACTTGATTATTTCGGCGGTCATCTTGGCTTTGTTCAACGCCAAGGGCGATAAACGCTTTCAGGGCATCTTGGTTTCGGGCCCGGTTCGCCTGGCGCTTGAGGTGGCGATTGCGATGTTGGGAATTTACAGCGCGGGCTTGCGGTGGGGCGTCGAGGGCATGGGCGTGTTTGGCGTGTTTTGGGTTGTATATTTATTTTTAGCGCGCGAACGCTTGTTATGGCTGGCGCGCGGCGCGCAAGAAAAAGAACGATAGGAAAGTAGGCGATTGGGCGATTGGGCGATTGGGTGATTGGGCGATTGGGTGATTGGGTGATTGGGTGATTGGGTGATTCGGAATTTCAAATTTCTAATTTCTAATTTTGAACTTTGAACTTTGAACTTTGAACTTTCAACTTTGAACTTTCAACTCTAAATTTCCATGTCAACATATTTTCAAAATCTCGTACAAGATGCGCGATGCGACGCGCGCGCGTTCGCGCAAAATCGCGCCGCGCTCTGTGTAGCTCTTTTGTTTCTGCTCCCTTGGTTTGTCGCCATCGTCACGGGCCGCAATACGAATCCATTTCCCGCGCTCGGCGAAATTTTTGGATTGATGTTGGTCTATTGGTTTTTTACGCGGCGGCGCGCGGTCGAGGAAACGCGCGTGCGGCAGCCCATTGTCGAAAGCGCGCTCGCGCTTGCGTTCGTGTTGGCGTGGATGTTGTTTCGCGTCGGACAATATGCCAACGTGTACGTCTTGCCGACCGTGAGCGTCGCCAACGTGCGCGATGTGATGGATACGATTGCGCCGAAAATGCTCGAGATGGTTGTCCTGCCGCTGGCGCTTTGGCTCGCTTTGGGTTATCGTCCGCGCGAATTGGGTTTGCGTTCCATGCGTTTCGATTGGGTTGCGCCATTGCTGCCGATAGCGGTTCTGCTCTATTTCGGGCTACACCATCACACGCCCGAAGAATGGTGGGCGCGCTTTGTCTATTTTTTATTTGGCGCGGGGATTCCCGAAGAATTTTTATTTCGCGGCATCGTCCAAACGCGGCTCATCGCGCTCGTAAAAAATCCCGTGTGGGGTTTGTATCTCGCGGCGTTGGCGTTTGGTTTTTCGCATTTGCCCATCAACCTGGCGGGCGTGTCGTCCGACAATTGGTTGTCGGCTTTTCAAACCGCGTTCACGTTTCAACTGGGCGTTGGCTTGGCGTTGGGTTATGCGTATTATCGGGTGCGCGCCTTGCCGCCCTTGATGCTTTTGCACACCTTGCTTAATGCGGCGCCGTGATTAAGGATAAAACATGTTCAAAACTAACGCGCTGCGCGCGCTGGACGCCAATAAAATTGAGTACGAATTTTTCGTCTATGACGACGCGGGCGAATTTCATTCGGCGGATGAAGCGGCGGCATTGCTCGGCGCGCCGGTGGACCAAGTCTACAAAACATTGGTGGTGTTACATGACGATGCCGGCGCGCGCAAGAAACCGATGTTGGTGATGATTCCCGCCGCGCGTGAAATTGAGCTGCGCGTACTGGCAAAAAGCGTCGGCGCAAAAAAATTGCGGATGGCGACGAAAAAAGAAGCCGAACGCTTGACCGGCGCGCAAATCGGCGGCATCTCGGCGCTCGCGCAATTGAACAAAGGTTTCGAGATGCTGCTCGACGAAACCGCGCGTGAATTGGAATGGCTTCACGTTAGCGGCGGCGCGCGCGGTTTGGATGTGAAATTGCGCGTCCAAGATTTGCTGCGCGTGACCAAGGCAAAATTCACGCGCGCGACGGCGGACCGCGCGGACGCGGCGTCAAGTCGCCAAGAAGCGTCGTATCCGCGAAAAAATGGTTGAGTGGAACATATCGCCGCGCGCAGGCGTCCTAAACATAGAAAATCGCAACCGCCGTGTTTTACAACGCATGGCGGTTTTTTAGCGCGCAGGGGAGGGCGATGGTGTTTGCGAAAATTGCTGCCGGAATTTTTGGAATAATCTTGCTGACGGGCTGCGTGAGCGCGCTCGAGACGCCCAGCGCGCTGCCGCCGCCGAGCTTGCCGATAGCGACAGGCGTGCCGGTGACGCCGCGTCCGAATTACACGCGCACCGCGCAAGCGTTATTGCCCACGGCGACGGTAGAAATAAAGCCGACGCCCGCGGACGCGTCCGTCATGTTTGCGCCCGCCGCCGAGGCGCTAAAAAATTATCAGCCCCCCGAAAGCGACCCGCAGACTTTGTACGACGCCCTCGCGCGCGGCGCGTCCGATTTTTTAAGCGTGACGGCGAACGGCGATGTTTCGCTCGAAGGTCAACCCGCGCTCGAGCAGCTGCATCAGGCGCTCACGCAAATTCCCGGTTTGCCCACCGAACCGCAAATTCAAATCGCCGCCCTGCACACGGGCGATGACCAAGGCGGCAGCCGCGACCTGGTTTTCATCGCCTTGCAAAATAGTTTGGGCTTGCCCATCATTGCTTTGGAACGGCTGGGCGCGTCGTACACGCCGCTGCCGCCGCTGGCGCTGGAAGATGCGACGACGGCAGAGAATCGGAATTTTTATGCCGGTACATTGGAAGCGCGCGATGTCACGGGCGACGACCAAAAGGAATTGATTTATACGCTGGTCGTGCCGGGCGCAAGCGGCATCACTAAAGAATTGACGATTGCGCGCTGGCTGTCCGATAAAAATACGCTGCATCCGATTTTTCGCGCGGCGTTGATTGATTGGGCGGGCGAATCGGATTATCATTTTGAAACGACGGCGGACGCCGCGTCGCTCAAACTCACGTTCCCGTGGTTTGGCGCGTTCGACCACAAATTGCTCGCGCATCCGACCGCCACCGAGACATGGGAATATGACGACGCGCAAGACGAATTTGTGCGCGTGCAGCTGGATATCGAAAACGCCAAAACGCCGCGCGAACAATTGAACGCGGCGGAATATCTGTTTCGCAATGGCGATTTGGGCGGCGCGGTGAATGCGTACGAACGCGCGTGGGCGGACGATACGCTCCAAGCCGAAGATTTTGGCGAATCCAAAGCGGACCCGCAAGCGTTTGCAAAATTCCGGCAGGCGCTGCTTTTGGGTTTGCTCGGCCGCGATGCCGACGCGAAAAAATTATTGAGCGAAGCGCGCGCGAGCGGCGACGCGTTGGCGCAGCTCGTCCAGGTGTACGCCAAAAATAGTTCGGGCAAAGATGGCGCGCTGCGCGGTTGGATTGCGATGGCGAACGCGGGCGATTTGTACGAATTGATTTTTGAATCCAAAGCGGGCAATCTCGATTTTCCTTTCGACGCGGGCGAAGTGTACGCCGTCGGCGCCGTCGTTTCCACGTACTTGAATCTGTACGGCGACGCGGCAAAAAATCCCGAGGCGGTATGGAGCGCGCTGCAAGCGTTCGGTTATAAAGCGCCAAGCCATGTGAGCGCGGATTTGAACGGCGACGGCGTGAACGAATTTTTATTTGTGACCGAAGAGGGCGGCGCTTCGCCCAACAAAGCCCAAGAGCTGTGGCTGGTGTATTACAAAGATAAAAGTTGGCGCATGCGCGCGTTGGATTTGGCGGACACGCTGACTTTGCACGGCGAAACGTTCGCGCTGTCCAACGGCGCGGCGCGCGCGGCAAAATACAAATTGCCCGACGCGTACACGCCCAATCAAGTCGCGTTGACGTGGGACGGCCGCCGCGTGATATGGTTGGATGCCGAGACGCTGCAACCGTCCGTAAACGCCAACAGCGTATCCGTCGGCGGCGGAACGTTGGAGGATGATTTTTGAGCGCGCGAGTGGAAACGATTTTCGTTTCCACTTTTTTTTGACACTTGCAACCGCTCTTGTTACACTCGTGCCACCTCAAAGGAGACGATGCTGTATGAAAGCCGTCGCTATTTTTGAACACGGTGGAATAGATAAACTTCAACTTGCCGATTTGCCCAAACCCACAGCGGGTCCCGATGATGTGATTATCGGCGTCAAAGCCGTCGCGCTCAATCGGCTCGACGTATGGGTGCGCGAAGGGTTGCCCGGTTTGAAATTGGATATGCCGTTCACGCTCGGCTCGGATGTCGCGGGCGTGATTGATTCGGTCGGCGCGCACGTGACGCAATTTCATCCCGGTCAGCGCGTCACAATCAACCCCGGCTGGTGGGACGCGACGTGCGAATTTTGTATGCGCGGCGACCACCCGCTGTGCGTCAATTTCAAAATTTTCGGCGAACATTTGCCGGGCGGCTATGCCGAATTTATGCGCGTGCCGCAGCGCAACGTGTTGCCGATTCCCGACGATTTTGAATTCACCGAAATCGTCGCCGCGCCGCTCGCATTTCTCACCGCGTGGCGCGCGCTGATTACGCGCGGCCGTTTGCAAGCGGGCGAGGATGTGGTCGTTCTCGGCGCCGGCAGCGGCGTTTCGAGCGCGGCGATCCAGATTGCCAAGTACGCGGGCGCGCGCGTGTTTGCCACCTCGCACAGCGACGAAAAATTACAGCGCGCTCGCGCGCTCGGCGCGGAGGTTTTGATCAATTACGCGACGAGCGAATGGGAAAAAGAGGTTTTCAAAATCACAAACAAACGCGGCGCGGACATGGTGATTGATTCCGTCGGCGAAGCGACGTGGTTAAAATCGCTGCGCGCGTTACGCAAAGGCGGACGGTTGGTCACGTATGGCGCGACGACGGGCCCGAATCCCGCCGAAGAAATTCGCCTCATCTTTTGGAAACAATTGGAAATCATCGGCACGACGATGGCGAATCAGGGCGAATTTATGGACGTGATGAAATTGATTTTTGCGCGCCAACTCAAACCGGTGGTGGATGTAATCCTGCCGTTGGAGCAAGCCGCGCAAGCGCATGAACGGCTCGCGCGCAATGAACAATTTGGCAAAATCGTGTTGACGGTGTGACGCATGGCTAACGCGACCGATTTTATCGAAGACCGTTTTATTCGCGGGTTTCATCCGCGCTGGGTGCGTTTTGCGATTGGACACAGCGAAATCGAAAGCGCGCCCGGCTTGGCGCGTTTGATTATTGACGGCGCGGTCGAAGGACAATTGTCCGACGCCGAGATTGACGACCATCGCACCGCGCCGCGCTGGGATTTGCATTGGACGCCGCCGCTGACGTTGACCGTGCGCGCGCGGTTCAGTCATCCCGCGGGCGCATTGCGCGGCACGGCGGGTTTCGGTTTTTGGAACGACCCGTTCGATTGGTCGGGCAACGTGCAGGCGCCGCCGAACGCGATTTGGTTTTTTTACGCGTCGCCCGAAAGCGATATGGCGTTTGTGCGCGATTTGCGCGGTCACGGTTGGCGCGCGGCGTTTCTCAATGGCGGCAAAGCGGACCGCGTGACGATGGCGGTGGGCAACGCGTTATTCAAAATTCCCGCGATGAACAAATTGATTTTTGCGGCGGCGGAAAAACGGATGGACGCGGCGGAATTTTTGCTGGACGCGGTGGACATGACGAAATGGCACGAATACAAAATCGAATGGCGCGCCGACCAAGCGATTTTCGCGGTGGACGCCGTCGAAGTTTTTCGCGCCAAAAATCCGCCGAACGTGCCGCTCGGTTTTGTCGCGTGGGTGGACAATAACGCGACGACGATGGGCCCCGGCAAAGATTTTTCGTTCACCCGCATTGCCATCGCCGAACGCGAGTGGATGGAATTGGCGTACGTGAAAATTGAAAGGGACGCATGACGCGCGAGATTCCCGCCCGCCTTTCGCCGCGCGACCCGCCGACGCGCGCTTGCTGCAATCGAACGCCGTCGCGCGAAATGCTGCGCGCGTTGGAACAATTCAATCGCGGCGAGTATTGGGCGCAGCACGAGACGTTGGAAGAAATTTGGCGCGCCGAGCCGGACCCGACGATTCGCAATTTCTATAAAGGCATTTTGCAAATCGGCGTCGGATTTTACCATTTACGTAAGGGAAATTACAATGGCGTTATCAAAGTCTTGGGGCGCGGCATCAATTATTTGATGCCGTACGCGCCGCGCTGTTACGGCGTAGAGGTGCAGCGTTTGATTGACGAAGCGAGCGCGGTGTATTGGCGGGTGCGCGCCAAAGGAAAATTGACGCCCCAAGATTGCGCGAGCGCATTGCCCCACGTGCATTGGCGCGCTCAAACCGATTGAGCGCCGCGCGCGTACGAAAACCAATCAAGGAAAAGCGAAATGGCGTATGTGATTGCTGAACCGTGTATAGATGTCAAAGATTTATCGTGTGTGGCGGTGTGTCCGGTGGATTGTATTCATTGCGGCCCCGACGACCGGATGTTGTATATCAATCCCGATGAATGTATTGACTGCGGCGCGTGCGTGCCGGAATGTCCGGTGAGCGCGATTTACCCCGCCGACGAAATGCCGGAGCAATGGCGCGAATACATTGAAATCAACGCGGCGTATTTTCGCACCGCGAATGTGACGACCTAAAAATGGGCAAGACCAGCAAAAAATTTTTTGACCAATTGAAAGCGGGCGGCAAAGCCGATTCCACAACGGTCGCGCAGTTGCCGCGGCCGAGCGATGAGCAATTGCTGCCGGCGTTGCGCGGCAAACGCGTGGATTTGGCGTTTGTCATTGACACCACCGGCTCGATGTCGGATAAAATCCAGGGCCTCTTGCAGACCGCGCAAAAATTTGTCGAACGCTTTGCGCGCTTGCAGATGGATTCGCGCATTGCGATTGTGGCGTTCGGCGACCTCACCGTCAAGGGCGATAAAATCGTCGCGACGAGTTTTACCGCTAATTTGCAAACCACAAAAAACAGTTTGCAAAAAATTCCGCGTTTTAGCGGCGGCGCGAATCGCGGCGAATCGGCGTTCGAGGCGTTACAAAAAGCGATGGCGCTCGATTTTCGTCCGAATGGGGTCAAGGCGCTGCTTTTGATTACGGATGAACCCGCGCTGCAAAATCGCAACGTCAAGGCGGCGGACGTTATCAACGCGCTGGTCGCGGGCGAATATCTCACCTTTGTCGTCGGCACCACCGACAAGTATTATCAAGACATGGCGCGCGCAACCGGCGGCAAATGGTACAAGGTTTCCGCGCGCACCGATTTCACCGACCTGCTCGCAATGTTTGGCGACATTGCCGACCGCGTAACCGATACGGTCGCGGATGTCTATCGCTTGGGCGACGGCAGCGTCGCGGGGTATTTGCGCTTGAATCCGCCGGAAAAATAATTTGTGTGGAATCCCCAAGAATTTGACGAACGCGAACTCCCGCCGCTCAGCGCGGAATTATTTTCCGCGCTGGTCGTCGCGCGTTTGCGTCCGCTGCCCGAGGTCGAGATTCAGGGCGGCAAGGGTTTGACTTTACATTTGCGCGTGCGCGGCGCCGAGACGACCGCGCAATTGGAGCGCGCGTATGAACGCTATCGCGTCGCGCCGGATACGCTCACGCCCGTCGTTGACGAATTGATTCAAAGTCTCGTGCGCGGCGAAACGCAAACGCTGGAATTTACGGACGCGTACGCGCGCGTCGCGGCGCAGTTGTTTCCGCAACTCATGACCGCGCAGCAATGGCGCGCGAAACGCGAACAGGGTTTGCGTTTAATCATTCGTCCCATCGTCCAAGATTTGGGCATCGCGCTGGCGTTGGACCGCGCGAACGAAATCGAATACGTTCAAATCGAAGCGATTCCGACGTGGGGCGTGGACGCGCAGCAGGCGTACGAAACCGCGCTGCAAAATTTGGAACGCGCGGCGACCGCCGTTGAAACGGCGACGTTCGGGCAGGGCGACGAAATTTTATTGATGGACCGTCACGCCGACGGCTATGCCGCGACGCGCGCGTTGCTGCCCGCGCGCTGGCGCGCCTGGCAGGCGCGCGTGACGGATGAATTGGTTTTGGCGCTGCCGACGCGCGATTTACTGCTCGGCTTTTCGCGCGCGCATCCCGCGTTCGACGTCTTGCGCGCGCAGACGCACGCGGACGCGCAAACGCAAGCCAATGGTTTGTTTCCGCATTTGCTTTATGTGCGCGACAATGCGCTCGAAATTGTTCCATAATTTTCATTACGACGACGAGGCACAAAATGGCATACGAATTTATTTTGATACACCGTGAGGAACCGATTGCGGTGGCGCAAATCAATCGGCCCCAACTGCTCAACGCGCTCAACAGCCAAGTTATGGCGGAATTGACCGGCGCGTTGGAGGAATTGGATAATGACGATGCGATTCGCTGCATCCTCTTGACGGGCAACGCGCGCGCGTTCGGGGCGGGCGCGGACATCAAAGATATGGCGGACGCCACAGCGGTCGAAATGGTGCAGCGCAATTGGATTGCGTATTGGGACCGCATCAAGAAAATTTCCAAACCGGTGATTGCGGCGGTCAGCGGTTACGCGTTTGGCGGCGGCTGCGAATTGGCGATGGCGTGCGATTTGATTGTGGCGTCCGAGTCGGCGCAGTTCGCGCAGCCCGAAATCAATATCGGCGTCATTCCCGGCGCGGGCGGCACGCAGCGTTTGACGCGCGCCATCGGCAAAGCCAAAGCGATGGATATGGTGTTGACGGGGCGCGCGCTGACGGCGCACGAAGCGGAAGCGCACGGTTTGGTCGCGCGCGTTTTTCCGACCGAAGTGTATTTGGAAGAAGCCAAACGGCTCGCGCACGAAATCGCGACCAAAGCGCCGGTCGCGGTGCGCTTTGCCAAAGAAGCCGTCAACAAAGCGTACGAAACGCCGCTCGCGGACGGTTTGGATTTCGAGCGCAAACTCTTTTACTTTTTGTTTGCGACTCAAGACGGCCACGAAGGCATGAAGGCGTTTGTCGAAAAACGCAAACCGGTGTGGCAAGGCAAATAAATGGCTGAACCGTTTTGTCAGGCGGTTGACGAAATTTTCGCAGAACGTTGTGGAGTGAATGAAACATGGAAGCCGAACCCGAACTCATTACGATAGTCGAGGGCCCGCCGCCCGAATTCAAATCGGCGGATGAAGTGTGGATGTATTCGCTCATCGAATCGTCCGTCCCGTATCTCATCTCGTTATGTCAGGTGCGCTCGTACAAAGGTCAGCTGTTGATGGAACGCTGTCAGCGCGCGTGGTCGGCGCAGCGGCCGATTCGTCTGGATTTTCCGACGTTGAGCGGACTCCGCAAACAATTGGAAATCGTCGCGGCGCGCCATGACAAACTGCCCGAAGGCGATTTGCTCAATTTATGGGTGCGGCATCAACCGCAAGACATTTCCGATAATTCGCCGCGCCGCGCGGGTGAGGACGAGGATGAGGCATGACCAATCTGTGTGCCGCCGTCGTGGGCTTGGCGTGGGGCCAGATGCATCTCGACGCGCTGCGCCGCGTAAAAAATCTAGAAATTGTCGCGGTGTGCGATAGCAACGCGGAACGCGCGCAAACGATTGCCAAGAACGCGGGCATCAAAAATTTTTTTACGGACGCGCGCCAAGTGTTTGCGCGCGCCGATGTGGACTTGGTTACGCTGGCGACGCCGCCCGCGACGCATGTCGAATTGGCGCATCAGGCGCTGCTCGCTCAAAAAATGGTCTTGTGCGAAGCGCCCGTGGGCTTGAGTTCGGGCGACGCGGCAAAACTATTCAAGACCGCGCAGCAGCGCAAAATGGCGAGCGCGGTCGCGTTCCAAACGCGTTATCTGCCGTCCTATGCGTACGCGCAGGAATTGATTGCGGAAGATTATCTGGGAACGTTTTTGCGCGCGACGGTTTCGTTTCAAATGGCGCAACCGTGGGGTTTTAACGGCAATTGGGCGGCGGATGAAGAACGGGGCGGCGGCGTGATGCGAAATATCGCGGTGCATTTCATTGACGCGTTGCTGTGGTGGTTCGGGCCGGCGGAACGCGTCATGGCGACGCGCGAGACGTTATTCTCCCAAGTGCGTCGCCCGCTCCAAGTGGGCCGCGAAACGAAAATCGAAAAATTCACCGCGACGGCGGACGACGCGTTTACCGCGCTGGTCGAATTTCAAAATGGCGGAACCGCGCTCTTGAATTTTGTTACCGGCGTGCGGCAAGATGCGCCGTGGCAGATTACGCTGGTCGGTTCGCGCGCGACGCTGCAAATTACGAGCGGCGCGCTCTCGGGCAAGCGCGACACCGAACGCGATTTTGGTCAATTGCAAATTCCGCGCCGTCTCGAATTGCCCGACCGGCCGCGCGAGCCGTTGATGTGGGCGTTGACCGAACTTGTGACGGATTTGAAACAAATGCGCGGCGAAACCTCGAACGGTCGCAAACCGCCGACTTTTCAAGACGCCGCCAACGCGTATCGTGTGATGGAAGCGATTCAACGTTCGTCGGATGATCGATTGTGGACGAACGTCGAAAGAGGTTGATGACTGATTGCTGATTTATGCTTGCGCACAAACTGACGCGCCGCGCGCATAAATCAAAATCAGAAATACTGACGTGGGCTACAATAAACTTTTATTTACCGCCGATTCCGGCGTTGCGCTGGTCACATTGAATCGTCCCGATAAATCGAACGCGTTTGACGACGAGATGACGCGTGAATTGCTCGACGCGCTCAAACAGGTGGAGCGCGATGACGCGATTCGTTGCATTGTCCTGACGGGCGCGGGCAAAAATTTTTGCGCGGGCCAAGACCTCAGCGCGTTTATGGAACGGCAGCAGTCGCCCGAAGGGCTCAGCATCCGCGAACATTTGTTGAATGGGTACAACAAAATTGTGACGCGCATCCGCGCGATTGAAAAACCATTTATCGCGGCGGTGAATGGCGCGGCGGCGGGCGCCGGGCTTGGCATCGCGTGCGCGTGCGATTTGCGGTACGCATCCGAAAAGGCAAAATTTCGCATGGCGTTCATCGGCATCGGTCTCGCGCCCGATTCCGGTACTTCGTTCTTGCTGCCGCGCATCGTCGGTTTCGGGCGCGCGCTCGATATGGCGCTGACGAATGAATTGGTGGACGCGCGCGAGGCGTTCGCGTGGGGCCTGACGAATCGCACGTATGCGCCGGAAGAATTGATGGAGGCGACGCTGACGATGGCGCGCGAGTTGGCGCACGCGCCGACGCGCGGCATTGGCTTGACGAAACGCGCATTCAATCGCGCCTTGACGACGGATTTGACCCAAGCGCTTGACTATGAAGCGTATCTACAAAATATCGCCGCCGGTACCGCCGACCACACCGAAGGCCTCAACGCCTTTTTGGAAAAACGTTCGCCGAATTATCAAGGCAAATAAACTCTAACGGCGTTCGCGCGTCACGCTTGCGGCGTGGCGCGTTGGGTTCGAGACCCCAAGCGTTTGGCGATGCCGAGTGAATTCTACTCGCATCATCGCCACGCTTGGGGTTTTGAATATGGGCGCCGTTCGGTTTGGCTAGCTGTGTTATAATTTGACGCGAGGCAGACATGGCAATT
>WBZO01004610.1_pt1 | contig 14737 bp, 9 predicted proteins | sample 5204261 | NCBI WGS metagenome assembly WBZO01 (sample SAMN12412400, study PRJNA552823) | activated sludge metagenome | isolation source: activated sludge from anammox sidestream of wastewater treatment plant... | place: USA: North Carolina | collected 2017-09
CTTAGGAACGTGTCGGAAATAACTTACGCATTTGGGCGGCGTCTTTTGGGCGCTGGCTGTGTTAGTGAAATAGTTACGTAGCTAAGGCTATGCGCCTATTTCACTGCCTTGCCAGCCCCCAAAATACTCTCGCCGAAATACCCAACTTATTTCCAGCACGTTCCTTACCGGGCTGAAAAGGCGTCTTTTTCGCCTGAAACGAGCAATTTGTTGTCAGGTTTTTAGCTTTTTGAAGTGGCGTAGCAGCGCTACAGATTTGGAAAAAGGTGAAAACAGGACGAAAAAGGGCCGTTTTTGACCAAGTAGCCAAAACGCAAACAAGCTCTAAGGGATGAAAAATTGAGCGGTGGAATGAATAGGGACTGTTTTTAAATAGTCTCTCCTCCATTTTGTCAAAAACGACCTACTTTCGCAGCTTCATTTTTAAAAATCAAATTTACAGCAATGAAAAGCATTCGTTTTATTCTCTTTTTTTCATTGGGATTTCTGGTTTTTTCATGTGGCAGTGAGCCTGGAAGCACGGGGGCAGAAGCTCAAGGAGCAGAAGCTCAAGGAGCCGGAACTCCTGCAGCGGGGACTACGAAGGCGGAGTCTTCAGACGCCGCTTTGGGGGAAGTCATTGGCACGGAGAATGAGCCATTTTTCAAGGACAATGAGCTCTCTGGCGCCTTGTTGAAACTCGTGGCTGGAAAATGGCAAAACCAGGGAGCTACGGGCGAGTCCATCGTATTTGAGGGCAACAAAATCCGCTATTTCCAGGATGGCAAGCTGACGGGGGAATCCACCTTCGAGATTGATCCCACCTGCAAAAGAGCGGACTGCCAGGGCAGTATGGGTTGGTGCATGATCGAAACGAAAGGGGGGAATACCACCTGTAAAGTCGTCACCCGCGTGGACAACAAAAACCTCGTCGTTCACCCCGCAGGGGACAAAGGAGCACGGGTTTCCTTTGTAAGAGTTATGGAGTAAACTCCTCCCGGCATTGGGAAGCCAAAGAGGCTGTTTCATAAGTCCAATGGCGGCAGCAGCCACTCTCAAATAACCTTTCAGAGAGGGGTGCTTTTTAAAAAATTTCTTTGAAATTCTTAAAAAAACCCCCTCTCTGAAGAATCATATCCGCTGCCAAAGGTGGCGGTTTGGCTTATGAGACAGGCTCTCGGTTTCTCAATTTTTTCCTTTCCTGTATTTTTCTGCCTGCCCTCTGCCTCTCACTGGCCCTGAGCAAGCTGAAGGCTGCATTTCCGGCAGGAATCAGCCATAGCGGAGGCGTTTTCGACTTCATCGGACTAAGGAAACCCCACCTTTATAGCGGATGACAGCCCCGTCGGTAAATTCTACTTCGGCGGTCCAGACGAAGACGCCGGGATTCAGGTGCTCGCCTCTATACTTTCCATCCCACCCATAGGCCGGATCGTTGGGCTGAAAATTGTAATACGTAAAAACAGCTTCTCCCCATCGGTCGAAGACCAGGAAAGAGCGGATATTGGCCACAAAATCCTTTTGGGCAAAGATCATGAACACGTCGTTCAGCCCGTCGCCATTGGGTGAAAAGGCGTTGGGCACGTAGATCTGCTTGCGCCTGTCCACGAAAACGGTAAGCTCATCCCTGCCCTGGCAGCCATTTGCTGCGGTGATGCTGACGGCGTAAGTCGTGGTAAGCAGGGGGGTCACCGTCTGGTGTAGGCAGTCAGGGCATCCGGGCGAATCCAGGCCCGTCCAGGTGATTTGCGTCAGCGAGTCGTAGGGCAAGCTTACTATGGCGTTCAGCACAGTGGATTCTCCCAACTGAATGAACAGGTCTTCGCCCAACTCCACTTCAACGGGGGCAGGTGCCTGGATGCCGATAAGCGTTGAGTCCTGGCAACCGTTGGCATCCATTGCTGTCACCTCATAGAAGCCGGGCTGAAGTTTTGTAAAAGCATTGTAGGACTGGGATGCTGCTCCTGCCAGGGAGTACCGATAAGGGCCTACCCCACCCTCCGGATGCACAAAGATGGAGCCTTCCTTCCGGCCAAAGCAATCCAGGTTGTTTACCGCAAAGGAAAAACTAAAGGGCGGTGGCTCGTTTAGCAGAATACTGCCGGTGGCCGTGCATTGATGGGCGTCGGTGAGGGTCACCTGGTAGCTGCCAGCAGGCAAGCCCGAAAGATCCTGGCTGCTGGCACCGATGGACCAGGCAAACTGGTAAGGCGGCAGCCCTCCAGTGGCGGTGGCTTGTACTGACCCATCTGCGGCGCCCGCACAACTGATGGCAAAGCCGTTGTAAACAGCCGTGGCAGCCAGCGAAACACCTGGCTGGCTCCACTGCTCCACCTGCGCTTCGAGCACGGTGGACAGGCCGTTGGCAGAAGTCAGCGTCACCGAGTAGAAGCCAGCCGGCAGGTTGTCTATCTCCACTGGAGCGCCGAGCGCCCCCAAGCTGCCGCTTCCTGCCGAAGGGCCGCTCCAGGAGTAGGCAAAGGGAGGCAGTCCCAACGTTGCCGTCAGAGTCAGGGAGCCCAGCGACTCTCCGCAGGGGATCGCACTGCCCGTTAGACTCGCCTGTACTCCACATTCGTCGGCCGACAAAAGCGAGGTCTGTGTAATGAGGGTGCTGTCGCAGCCGTACTGGTTGGTCAAAATGACCACCGTCTGCCCGGTGTCCTGGGGGTAGCAAGTCGTGTCAAACAAAAAAGTGGTGTCACTGGGCAGCAGACTGGTCGTCGTGATGAGGGTGCTGTCGCAGCCGTGCCAATTGGTCAGAACTTGAGTAAAAACGCCTGTGTCCTGCGGGTGGCAACTCGTCGCCAGGAGGAAAGTCGTGTCGCTAGGCAGCAGGTTGATCGTCGTGATCACGACGCTGTCACAGCCCTCCCAACTCAGATAGTTTTGGGTAAAAACGCCCGCCTGGGCCGGGTCGCAGGTCGTACCGTCGAGCCAGGTTGTGTCGGAGGCGGAATAGCTAACCGTTGTGACGACTAAGCTATCACAGCCGTACTGGTTGGCCAGGTACTGGTTAAAAACACCAACATTGGCCGGGTCGCAACTGGAATAGGCCAGGTAGGTCGTGTCGGAGGGCAGCAGCAGCACCGTCTGAATGAGGGTGCTGTCACAGCCGTAGTGGTTGGTTAGGACGGTGGTAAAAACACCCGCAGCAGCAGGGTCGCAGGTTCCTCCAGACAGGTAAGTCGTGTCAGAGGGTAGCAGGATTCTCGTTTCTACCACGACGCTGTCGCAGCCCTCCGCCGTCAGAAGGGTTTGGGAAAAAACGCCCGCCAGTGCGGGATCACAGGTCGTCGAGCTGAGGTAGGTCGTGTCGGCAGTTGAAAAGGTCACCCTTCGAATCAGGGTGCTATCGCAGCCGTTGACATCGCTGAGCACTTCGCTGCTGACGCCTACGTTAGCGGGGCTGCAACTGGTGGCAAAAAGATAAGTCGTATCCAGAGCATGCACCGTCAGGGTACTGCGCACGAGGCTGTCGCAGCCCTGGGAAGTACTCAGCAACTCTTCGTAAGTTCCGGCTACCTGGCGGAATGCCCCGGCCAGGAAGAGGCTGTCTCCCTGGCAAATGGCAAAATCCTGCCAGGTCGTATCGGCATACCAAACGGTCAGGACGACGGAATTTCCGCCGATAGTTGAGCAAACCGGATTGGAATTGTCGGAGATGGAAACCAGGCTGTAAGTCGTTGTCGCAGAAGGGCTGACACTGAGGCTGTGGTTGTTGATGACATTCTCCAGGCTAAAGTTCTGTGCGCCATCGGAATAGACCACGTCGAAGGGGGCATTGCCCGAAAGGCTGAAAGTCAGCACCGCGGCTTCGCCCTCGCAGATGGCCTGATCCTGGCCAATGCTGCCCAACGGCAAAGGATGGAACACCACCGGCGTGCCGAAGGAAACCGACAGGCAGGGGTCGCCGAATTCCACGCCACCATTTCCATCGCTGTTCCCCGCCACGGCCGAGATGTAGTAAGTCACCCCGGGCACCATCGGCGGCACGAGGCCGAATTGGGGAGAGTTGCTGCTGTCGAAGATTGTACCCAGGGAATTGCCGTTGCTGCTGTGCAGCACGAAAATGAGTGCGTCGTCACCGTCGAGGATTTCGTCGCCGTTGTGGACAGCCGTCACTGTCTGCCCTTCGCAGGCCGACAGTGCTGCGGTATTCATCGTGCCAGCAAGGGTCTCGCACTGGCAGGAAAAGCTACCCGCCACCGTAGTTGGGTCGCAATCGTTGGCGTCGTTGACCACAAAGGAATAGGCCTGCCCACTGGGTATCTCCTGGCTGGTAAAGACATAGGGCGGGTCTGCTGTCATAGTGCCCGGAACGGGGCCGCTGACCGAGTACGTCTGTGGATCGCCTCCCGAAATCTGGAAGCTGACGGTGTACATCGTATTGGTCGGGTTGCAGGAGATGTTCAGATTGGAAACCAGGGGCACCCCGGCAACCAGCACGGAGCCTGTCCCCGTACCGGCGGCACTGCAACCATTGCCGTCGGTCACGTTGACTATGCTGTAAGTCCCCGCCATGGTGACGGGGAGTTGGTAAGGGCTTGAAGAAATGGTGACAGGCGGCTGGGCTACCCCGTCAATCGAGTAAGTCAGGAGGTAAGGTCCTTTGAAGCAGTTGCTGCCGGTGCCGTCAGTGCCACCGCAGAGCACTTCTAACTGTCCGGTTTCTCCTTCGCACAAAATCACTGCCCCGCTGAGGGAGGCAAAGGGCTGGCAGTACACTTGGATCACTTCCGTTGCAAAGCCGGCGCAAGCACCCGGCACATTATAGGTATAGGTAACGGTGTGCATTCCCGGCCCCAGGGCAGCGGGGTTGAACTGTCCCGTCGCACTGGCGGCTCCTCCCCAGACGCCTCCGGCCGGGGTAGCGCTAAGGGTCTGGAGGCCATCGCCCGGGCAAAATGGCCCAGCGGGCAGTATGTCCGCCAGGGTGCCCGGCTCGATTAGCACCTCTGTGCTGTCGCTGGCGAAGCAGCTCCCCTGCCAGAAGGTGTAAGTCACCTGGTAGAGGCCCGGGCCGAGTGCTGCCGGGTCAAACTGCCCCTGCAGGTTGGCTATGCCTCCCCAGGTTCCGCCTGGGGGTGAGGCAAATAGCGTCTGTACGGGGTCGGTATCACAAAACGGCCCTGCGGGGAAAATGGTGACGTCAGGCACAGCCTCTACCACAAACTGCAAGCTCGCTTCGCCTGTGCAGCCATTGGCGTCAACGGCAGTGTAGGTCGCGGTAAAGGTACCGGGGCCGAGTGCTGCGGGGTCCACCTGGCCCGAGGCATTTGCCGCCCCGCCCCAGACGCCGCCGGGTGGGAATGCCTGAAGCGTCTGTGGTGGTCCGTTCTCGCACAGCGGCAGCGGCAGCGGAACGATTGCCACCACCGGCTGTGGAAAGACCACCACATTGACGGAGGCCGAGGCGGTACAGCCAAAGGCATCCGTCACCGTCACCGTGTAAACCCCGCTGTGCAGAAAGTCGGCATTGGGGATGGATGGGTTTTGAAAGCCCGACGCAAATCCAGGGCCTGACCACAAGTAGGTCTGCCCGCCTTCTGCGCTCAGTTGAATGGTTTCTCCCCAGCAAACGGGGCTGTTGACGGAAGCCGTCGCCGTGGGTGAGGGCAAAACATTCACGGTGACATCGTCCGTGGCGCTCTCCCCACATTCGTAGAAAATAGTGACGGAATAGGTGGTCGTCTGCACGGGAGTCGCTATGGGATTTGCGATGTTGGTAGCGCTGAGCGTGGGATGTGGTGCCCACTGGTAGTTCACGCCGTTGGGGTCGGCCTGCAACTGCACGCTGCCGCTGGGGCAAACGTCCACATCCTGCATAGGCTGCAACTGAACCGGGCCAATGCAAACGGTATGCGGGTTGGACAGGGAGCCTGTACCCGAGGTGAAGCCGTAATAGGCACTCGTAGCTCCCCCCAGGTAATTGGAAATGTTGCCGGTAAAGGAAATAGGGGTGCCGTCCAGGGTTGCTGTCAGCGTCTGGGTAGCGGGATTCCAGGTCAGATTGAAGCAGTGGTCGTTGCAGTCTTCAATATTGGGTAAGGCAATGGGGCCTGCGAGGTTGTTCGGGCTGTTGTGGTTCACCACCCCATTGGACATGATGGCTACGTGGTCGGCTGCCGGGTCTCCAAATTCGCCGTTCTGGTAATCGTCATACTCTATGGCTAAGGAAGGAGAGACCCCCTGGTACCCCAGCCCTCCTCCTCCATTGCCCAATGCTGTGTTGGTCGTGGCGAACAGGAATACGATACCGTCGGCACCGTTAGCGTCCTTACAGCCGAAGTTAAAACGGGCAGAAATATTCAGGGGCTGGGTCAGATCCACCTGCGTGACAGAGAAAATAGAGCCGGCCTGGCCAGACTGATCGGCGGTAAGCTGATAGCATCCGTTGCCCTGGTTAGTGGCCGAGCCATTGGTGACGAACTGCGCCTGCAACTGAGCCATGCCCACCGGAGAGGCCAGTAAAATGAGGAGAAAGCGAATGCTGAAGCCAATGGGTTTGAGTGCTGTGTGCATGTTCTGCTTATTTTTTTGGTGTAAGAAGCTGTTTGCATTGAGCTTAGAGCTTGTTTGCGTTTTGGTATTTGAGCCGAAATGCTGTTTGAGTGGAGCTTACGGGGCCAAAAAGTCGCCTTTTTAGTCCAAAACGTAGCAATTTTTTTTCAGGTTTTTAGCTTTTTGAAGTGGTGTAGCAGCGCTGCGGAACGGAAAAAAGGTAAAAAGCAGGCGAAAAAAGAGCGCTTTTGACCAAGTGCCCAAACGCAAATAAGCCCTTGCCATTCCACCAAAGTGCATCCTTCCTCTGTTCCCTTCTGCTGTTTTCTCCCAACCTGCAACTTCCCAAAGGCCACTCTTCGGGAGGAAAACTGCAGCCTTTCTACCAGAGGCTGCAAAGTTTCAGGAAATTTTTTTGCAATTTGTTGGTATTAATTTCATCTTTCATATCTTTGCCCCGTTTTTATCTATGCTTTAAAAGCGGCAAAAACATTCCACAAATTCTACTCAAAGCGTTTTTTAGCTTATCGCTTTTTTTAGTTCTTTTTTTGAAAAAACGCTAAAGCAATCCCATTCATTCTTATTTTTGTACAGAAGAAACTCGAACTGAGCCTGTCTCAAAAGTCAAACTGCCACCTTTGATGGCGAATAAAATTCTTCAATGAGGATTTTTTTAAAAAATTTCAAAGAAATTTTCAAAAAAACGCCCTTTCACTAAGAGATTATTCGGCAGCAGCGGCTGCTATTGGACTTGCGGTACAGGTTTAGGATATTCTATTTTTGAGTAAAATATTTACTCAATACGCATATGCTTGAGACGCTCATATCCTCCAGAACAAGAATCAAATTGTTGTTGAAGTTCTTCCTCAACAGCAATACGACTTCCTACCTTCGGAGCCTTGAATCAGAATTCGGCGACTCTACAAATGCAATAAGACTGGAACTCAACCGGCTTGAAGAAGCAGGCATGCTTCGGTCTTTTTTTGACGGAAACAAGAAGATGTTTCAAGCCAATACGGGTCATCCGCTTTTCGGAGACATTCACAACATTTTGATAAAAACCATCGGCCTGGACCAGGTCATCCTGAATGTCGTAGAGCGGCTTGGCAAGGTGGAGCGGGTTTTTCTCGTCGGTGAAATGGCCAAAGGCATAGACAACCACGTGATTGACCTGATCCTCATCGGCGAAGTGGACAAAAACTACCTGCTCAACCTGATTGAACGGGCGGAGGAGTTGGTCAAGCGGAAAATCCGCTATCTCATCTACTCCAACGAAGAGTTTGAGCAAAACAACCCGACAGTCTTTGAAGACAATGCGCTGTTGATATGGTCGAGAGACTGATTGTCGGCGAGCGAAGAGAGCACCCTGCCATGCCGGTTACCGGATGGCAAACTAATTTAGGAATGTGTCGAAAATAACTTAGGCATTTGAGCGCTGGCTGTGTTAGTGAAATAGTTACGTAGCTAAGGCTATGCGCCTATTTCACTGCCTTGCCAACCCTCAAAATACACTCGCCAAAATACCCAACTTATTTCCAGCACGTTCCTAAACCTTTGAAACCTGTTGAAAATGTACAGTGAACTGATTGCGAAAAGGAAGAAAATCTCGGTTACCGGGCTGGGGTATGTCGGCCTGCCACTGGCATTGGTTTTTGCAAAAAAATACAGTGTAATCGGCTTCGACATCAATGAGGCCCGGGTGGAGATGATGAAAAAGGGCATAGACCCCTCCAAAGAACTGGAGCCTGAAGCCTTTGAAGGCTGTGACATCCTCTTCAGCTCCCATCCCGAAGACCTCCGGCAGGCGCACTTCCACATCGTGGCTGTTCCCACTCCCGTTGACAGCGCCAAAGTGCCCGACCTAAAACCCGTGCTGAGCGCCAGCCGCACCCTTGGCAAGGTTCTGAAAAAAGGCGACTACGTCGTTTATGAATCCACCGTCTATCCCGGCTGCACCGAAGAAGAATGCCTTCCCATCCTGGAAGAGGCCTCCGGGCTGACATTGGGGAAGGATTTTAAGCTGGGCTACTCCCCCGAGCGCATCAACCCCGGCGATAAGGAGCACAGCCTGGAGAAGATTCTGAAAATCGTGTCGGGCAGTGACGCAGAAGCTCTGGAGCAGATCGCCGAAGTGTACGGCTCTATCATCCATGCAGGCATTTACAAAGCCTCCTCCATCAAAGTGGCCGAAGCAGCTAAAGTCATCGAAAATACACAGCGGGACATCAACATTTCCCTGATGAACGAATTGTCCATGATCTTCGACATGCTGGGCATTGACACCAAGGAAGTGCTGGAAGCAGCCGGCACCAAGTGGAATTTCCTCAAGTTCGTGCCCGGTCTCGTCGGCGGCCATTGCATCGGGGTGGATCCGTACTACCTGGTGCACAAATCCCGGCAACTGGGCTACGAACCCAAGGTCATCCTCAGCGGGCGCAGCATCAACGACAACATGCCCGCCCACATCGCAAAGCGCCTTGTGCAGAAGTTGATCAAGCGGGGCAAGTCGCCCCAGGAATCCCGGGTGCTGGTTATGGGCGTCACCTTCAAGGAAAACGTGTCGGATATCCGCAATTCCAAAGTAGCCGACCTGGTGAAGGAGCTGATGCAGTACTCCGTCAACGTTCACTTAGTGGATCCCCACGCTTCGCCCAACGAGTTTGCCCACGAATACGGCCTGACCCTGATGGACGAGCCATCCAACGGCTACGACGCCGTCATCGTCGCGGTGAATCACAAGGAATACGAGCAACACGATTTGTCCTATTTCAAATCGCTGATGAGAGACCAACCCATTTTGCTGGACCTGAAAGGAGTGTACCAGCCTGCTGTGGTGAGGCAAAATGGCCTGGCGTATTGGAGGCTGTAAGTGGTTCGGGCTGGTTTAGAGCTTGTCTGCGTTTTGGTCACTTGGTCAAAAACGCAAACAAGCTCTAAGCTCCAATCAAACAGCTTCTAAGGAACGTGTCGGAAATAACTTACGCATTTGGGCGGCGCCTTTTGGGTGCAGGCTGTGTTAGTGAAATAGTTATGTAGCTAAGGCTATGCGCCTATTTCACTGCCTTGCCAGCCCCCAAAATACACTCGCTGAAATACCCAACTTATTTCCGGCACGTTCCTAAGTAATTATAAAAGGACAAGGATTAATGATTGATCGCTGATGAAAGGGAAACTACAGCAAAAACAGGAGTTTGAAAATCATTTGCACGAGTCGGAGAAGCGCTGGTTTGCTGTTTACACCCGGTACAAGAGCGAAAAAGTTGTACAGCAACTTTTAAACATCAAACAAATCCAAAATTACTTGCCGTTGCAAAAAGTTGTGCGGCGCTACACCCGGAAAATAAAGGCCTACGAACTTCCGCTGATACCCTGCTACATATTCGTCAAGATCAACAAATTCGAATACGTGCCAGTGCTGGAAACGGAAAACGTGGTCAAATTCCTCCGCTTTTCAAAAAATCTGCTCTCCATCCCCGAAAAGGAGATAGAAATCATGAAACGGGTAGTCGGTGAAGGAGAAGAGGTAGAAGCCGAACCCGGCATCTTCCACCAGGGCGACTTAGTGGAAGTGATGGGCGGCAAGCTCACGGGCCTCAAAGGCCGCCTGGTAGAAAAGCAGGGCAAAAAACAAATGATCATCGAATTGGAAAACGTAGGCTATACCCTACGCATGAATATTGACATCAGCTTGCTTCGCAAGATTTGACGAGGGACGGCTGAACCGGCCCCCGGTACTTGCAGAAACCATGTTGTGCAAATTTCCAGGCACTCCAACCCGGCGTGCCTCAAGGCTGGCGATTTTTTTTCTGATAGGAGCCTCTGCGACCTATGAGCGGCGAAGCCATGCAAATTCCCGAGCCCTCAACAGCACGGCAAGGCCATGAATCTCCACCCCATCCACGATCAGTTGTTGGGGAGGCAGGAACGGGAAGCCTTCCTGAACCAACGCAGCAAAGTGTTTTGGCTCACAGGCCTGTCGGGAGCAGGGAAGAGCACTATTGCCGCCCGCCTGGAGCGGCGCCTGTTTGAAGCGGGCCACTTCTGCCAGGTACTCGACGGCGACAACATCCGCACCGGCCTCAACAACAACCTGGGCTTCAGCATGGAAGACCGGCGGGAGAACATCCGCCGCATCGCCGAGCTGGCCAGGCTCTACTGCCACAGCGGCATCGTCACCTTCTGCACCTTTATCAGCCCGACCCGGGAAATCCGACAATTCGCCCGGCATATCATCGGGCCGGAAGATTTTATCGAAATCTACATCCATGCCCCGCTGGAGGTCTGTGAGCAGCGGGATGTCAAGGGCCTCTATCAAAAAGCCCGACGGGGGGAAATCTCCAACTTCACCGGCATTGATTCGCCCTACGAACCACCTGAACATCCACAACTGGTGCTCGACACCGCAGTGGACGACCTGGAAACCTGTGTAAAAAAGGCCTTTGCCCTCGCAAAGGAGATGATCACCCTGGCCGAGCCTGCCGCCGAGCCTGTCTCATAAGTCAAACCGCCGCTTTTAGAGCTTGTGCCATCTGGATGCGGCCTGCGTACCCAATTGTGTTACCATGAATTATCGCTTAAGTCACCTGAAGGAGCTGGAATCCGAGTCCATTTTTGTGTTGCGGGAAGTAGCCGCACAGTTTGAAAATCCAGTGCTGCTGTTTTCGGGAGGTAAAGACTCCATCCTGGTTTCCTACCTCGCAAAAAAGGCCTTTTATCCAGCCAGAATACCCTTTCCGCTACTGCACATTGACACGGGACACAATTTTGAAGAGACCATCGTTTTCCGAGACAACTGGGTCAAGGAGTTAGGTGTCCGGCTGATTGTCGGCTCGGTGCAGAGCGCCATTGACCGGCGGCTGGTAACCGAGGAAAGAGGGGTCAACGCCAGCCGCAATTTCCAGCAGATCGCCGTCTTGCTGGAAGAAATAGAAAAGGGAAAATTCGACGCTGCCATTGGCGGGGCGAGGCGGGATGAGGAAAAAGCCCGTGCCAAAGAGCGCTTCTTCAGCCATCGGGACGAGTTTGGGCAGTGGGATCCCAAGAATCAGCGGCCTGAGCTATGGAACCTGTTCAACGGCCGCAAGCACTTCGGCGAGCACTTCCGCATCTTCCCCATCAGCAACTGGACAGAACTCGACGTCTGGCAGTACCTGGCTCAGGAAAAAGTCATGCTGCCCAGCTTGTACTTCGCCCACCGGCGAAGGGTGTTTGAAAGAGAAGGCATCCTGTTAGCCGATTCCGAATTTATTCAAAAGCGCCCCAATGAAGAGGTGCGGGAAATGTCCGTGCGTTGCCGCACCATCGGCGATGTCACCTGCACCGGCGTCTGGGAATCTACTGCCACCACCATCGAAGACATCATCGCCGAAGTCGCCGCATCCCGCAAAACCGAACGCGGTGGCCGCGCCGACGACAAACGCTCCGGAACAGCCATGGAAGACCGAAAGAGAGAGGGCTATTTTTAAAGGCCATCCTCTGTCATTCCCAAAAACTCCTCCTCCCTTTCTCCCAAACGAGTTTTTAAACTATGTTTTCAGAACTACTTCGATTCACTACGGCCGGCTCTGTTGACGACGGAAAAAGCACCCTCATAGGCCGGCTTCTGTATGATTCCAAATCCATTTTTGAGGATCAGTACGAGGCGGTAAAGACAGCTACCGAGCGTCGGGGAGAGGAAGGCATCAACCTGGCCCTGCTCACCGACGGGCTGAAAGCAGAGCGGGAACAAGGCATCACCATAGACGTGGCCTACCGCTATTTTTCGACGCCCCGACGGAAGTTTATCATCGCCGACACGCCGGGCCACATCCAGTACACCCGGAACATGATCACCGGCGCCTCCACCGCAAATGTCGCTCTCGTGCTGGTGGATGCCCGCCTGGGCGTCATCGAGCAGACCCGCAGGCATGCTATCATCGCCAGTCTCCTGCAAATCCCACACCTGGTCCTGTGCATCAACAAAATGGACCTGGTAGGCTACGACCAGAAGGTGTATCGTAAAATACACAACGAGTTTGAAAAATTCGCCTCCAAGCTCGACATCCGCGACCTGACTTTTATCCCCATCTCCGCCCTGAACGGCGACAACGTCGTGGAGCGCTCCAAACAAATGGACTGGTACGAAGGCCCTACCCTACTCTACTACCTGGAGAACGTCCACATCGGCAGCGACCACAACTTCATTGACACCCGCTTCCCCGTGCAGTTGGTCATCCGCCCCAACACGGATGAGTTTCACGATTACAGAGGCTACGCCGGCCGGGTAGCAGGCGGCGTGATAAAAAAAGGCGACCAGGTCATGCTGCTGCCCAGTGGCTTTACTACCAGCATCGTAAAAATAGACAGCCCTGACGGCGAAATCGAGGAGGCCTACCCTCCTATGTCCGTCACCATTTTACTGAAAGATGACCTCGACCTCAGCCGAGGGGATATGATCGTGCGGGAAAATAACTCGCCTGCTGTCACCCAGGATCTCGACCTGATGATCTGCTGGTTCAACGAGCGCCCGCTGCAATTGCGAGGCAAATACACCTTGTTGCACACTACCCAGTCGGCCCGATGCCTCGTCCAGGAGGTGCAGTACAAAATGGACATCAACACCCTGCACCGCAACGTTGACGACAAAGCCATCGGCATGAACGATATCGCCCGCATCAAAGTGCGCAGCACTAAAGCCCTCTTCGTGGACCCCTACCGCAAAAACCGCATCACCGGCAGCGTCATCCTCGTAGATGAAGGGACACATGAGACGGTAGCAGCGGGGATGGTGGTGGGATAAGAGTTGGGAGATGTTAGCGTTTGCTGGGGCTGAGGAGGAAAGAGGGTAGAAAAGAAATAATATAGGATGAGAGATATTCAGATGGTTGACTTGAAGTCGCAGTATGGGCGTATTAAAGGGGAGGTAGATGCTGCGATATTGGAGTGCGTGGCGGAGGGGCAGTATATCCAGGGACCTCAGGTGAAGAGATTTCAGGAGGCATTGGAGGAATACCTCGGCGTGAAGCACGTCATTCCCTGCGCCAATGGGACGGATGCCCTGCAAATTGCCCTGATGGGGCTGGGCCTACAACCCGGTGACGAGGTCATCGTGCCGGCTTTCACCTACGTGGCCACGGCAGAGGTCATTGCCCTGCTGCGGCTCAGCCCCGTCATGGTGGACGTGGACCCCGACACCTTTAACCTCACAGCGGACATTGCCGAGGCAGCCATTACGCCCAAGACCAAGGCCATCGTGCCGGTACACCTGTTTGGGCAATGCGCGGACATGGAGCCAATCCTGCAACTCGCCGAAAAACACGGCCTCTACGTGGTGGAAGACAATGCCCAATCCATCGGGGCGGATTATACCTTCTCTAATGGCAGCCGCCAAAAGGCGGGAACGCTCGGCCACATCGGCACCACCTCTTTTTTCCCTTCCAAAAACCTCGGATGCTATGGCGATGGCGGCGCCCTGATGACCAACGACGATGAACTCGCCACCCGCCTGCGCAGGATAGCCAACCACGGACAAAGCAAGCGCTATTACCACGACATGGTGGGCGTCAATTCGAGGTTGGATGCCTTGCAGGCTGCCATCTTGCGTGTTAAGCTCCAATACTTGGATGAATATATTAAAGCCCGGCAACAAGCAGCGGCCCATTACGACCAGGCATTTCAAGACATACAGGACTTGGCCGTCCCCGTCCGGCAAAATAATTCCACCCACGTTTTTCATCAATACACCTTAAAGGTAGGCAATGGCAAGCGGGATGCCCTATTGGCCCATTTAACGGAAAAGGGAATCCCTACCGGCGTATATTATCCGCTGCCATTGTACAGGCAAAAAGCCTTTTCGGCCTACTATGACGGCCAAGCATTGGAGGTTACAGAAGCCCTTTGCCAATCGGTCATTTCCCTACCCATGCACACGGAAATGGACGAGGAACTGTTGGGGCATATTTGTGGTGTGGTAAATAATTTCTTCCTATAAGTTGATCACCGATACCCAAATATTTCAAATTATTGCGCAGGGAGAAAACTCGGGGGTAGAGTTTAAGCGGGAGGATGTAAGCGCAGATGCCCTTGCCAAGGAAATCGTAGCATTTGCCAATTCCAATGGTGGGGTAATATTATTGGGTGTTGAAGATGATGGTGCCATAGGTGGCATCACCCACAGCCATACCAAGGAAGAATGGGTTAGCAATATTGTGAGCAACAATGTCACACCGGCATTGGATATAAGCTCCACCATGGTAGAGGTGGAGGGAAAGAAGGT
>WBZO01004611.1_pt1 | contig 14736 bp, 16 predicted proteins | sample 5204261 | NCBI WGS metagenome assembly WBZO01 (sample SAMN12412400, study PRJNA552823) | activated sludge metagenome | isolation source: activated sludge from anammox sidestream of wastewater treatment plant... | place: USA: North Carolina | collected 2017-09
GGCGACAATCCAGGTGAGCATGGGATGGCTCCTTGTGTAAGTTTAGTCGCTCACACTTTAGAGCTAATCCCGTGCTCTTTCAATTCAGCCAGTTACTTGCCAATGTCCAGTTATGAATAAACCGCGCAGGATGTACTTTCAAACCGAAGATATTTTGCATCTCGTCATCAGTCAAGAACCCGAAAGTGAGAGCGTTGAAATTAGCCCGAACATTACAGCGGAACTAAATGACAAGCATGAATTGATTGGCGTCGAGATTTTGAACGCCAGCGCGTTTTTGCGGGATACCGTGCTGGAATCGGTTCAAGCGAAAACACTCCAATTGTTTGAAAGCAAGACGACATAACAATACGGAAATGGCATCCCTTTCATTCTTGAATGACCAAACCATTCTTCGCGCGCTCTGGCAAGCGTGGCAAGATTCACATCCCGGCGTTTTGGGCGGACATGAAGAAGGCGGATTTGTCTTGCGCGATGCGAATGGAAATGTAAGTGTGAGTCGTTGGCGGCAAGGTGAGCAAGATAGAATCATTTTACCAACGTATCAAGATTGTAGATTTGAAGGACAAGAAATCATCGCGACGTTTCATACCCATCCGAATACAGGTGAAAATTATTTGCAAGAGCCAAGTGAAACGGACAGGCGCGCGGTGCGCGATGATCCAAATTTGAAAGCAGTATTTTACGAAGGCGAGTTGGTCATTTCACACGAGAAAATTTATTTGATTGAGCCGAATGGACAGGTTAGAGAGATTGGAGATACAGTCAAAATTCTTGAGATGGAATAGGAGGGAACGATGGCAGCTGTATTAGCACCCGACGTATTGCAAGACGACATTGCCGTATCGCTTGCGCGTTCGATTGCCGCAGCGAACAAGCGCGCGCGTGAATCGGGCGTGGACGTTTTGCAGAGCATTATTACGATTACGCAGCGCGCATTTGACGGCGATACTTTGTGGCGCATCAATTATGGTCCAAAAGAATACATTGGACGACGCGGCGGAGATTTTATTGTCGAAATAGATTCGAAGGATTCAAGCATCAAACAAGTTTTGCGCGGACAGTAAAAGCAGACCCACGAAGCCTTAATCATCAGCGCGCGCGAGATGAACAAACAAGAAAGACGTTCCTATGGAAAAAATAAAAAGAAACGCGAACCGATTCCGCGTCATTTCAAAAGTATCGAGGAAGCGAGTGAATTTTGGGACACTCATTCGCTTGCGGATTATTGGGATTTGACGCGCGAGGTGAAATTCGATGTTGATATTCAACGTCGCGTATTTTTGACCGCACTCGAACCCAATCTGGCAAAACGCTTGACGCACGCGGCGCGTCGTCGAGGAGTTTCCACTGAAACCCTTGTCAATGTTTGGTTGAGTGAAAAACTCGCGGCGAATGAAATGGACGAGATGGCGCGTGACCCCGACATTCAACGCGAGAATAAAGCGATTGCGCGCGAATTTGCAGTTGCGGAACAAGATGGTTTGAAGGATCGCTAAAATGAAAAAACGCGGACGCGGCATCGCCGCACTCAATTATCCAACAGGCATGAATCTTGGTAGTTGGAAGTCCGCAGGTTAAAACCTGCTGGCAAGGGACGAACCATAAATGGTTTTAACCTGAATTGTTTGCCGTGAGATTTTAATCTCAGGATGCGCGGCGTGTGCGAACGTCCGCAGTTTAAAAACTGCTGGCAAGCGACACACCATAAATGGTTTTAACCTGAATTGTTTGCCGTGAGATTTTAATCTCAGGACGTTGATAAAGGATGATGCTCACATGGCAATTCTCTGGCACATCAACTTTCACACCTATCACAGCAAAAATGTGTTTGAGAATCCCGAGTACGAAGAATTTGTTCGCAATTCGTTTCTACAAACTGCGCGTGAAAAAGGAATTGTCTTGCTTGAATTGGAATTCATGCCGACGCACGTTCATCTCATCACGATAGAATTTCCCGATTTACCGCGCGCGAAAATTGTGCAATATCTCAAAGGCAATGCCTCGATTCAATTCTTTGAAAAATTTCCTGATACGCGCTATGACTTGGGCGGCGGCCATCTTTGGCAAATCAGTTACGACAAAGTTTTAATCAAAACGCACATTCAATATGTCAGAACCGCCGAGTACGTTCGCAATCAAAAGAACAAGTGGATTCGCGGCAGACGGTTGGGACACGGAGATTCCGCAGGTTAAAACCTGCTGGCAATGATTCACCATAAATGGTTTCGACCTGAATCGTTTGCCATGAGATTTTAATCTCGGGATGCGCGACGTACTCGCATATCCGCAGGTTAAAACCTGCTGGCAAGGGAGACACCATAAATGGTTTTAACCTGAATCGTTTGCCGTGAGATTTTAATCTCGGGATGCGCGACGTACCTATATACCCGCAGGTTAAAACCTGCGGGCAAACGATTCACCATAAATGGTTTCAACCTGAATCCCTTGCCATGAGGTTTTAACCTCAGGATTTCGAAAGAAAAAGAGAAACGCTATTGGCTTGCCAATTGAATATCTGAGGAAACACCATGACACGTCCAATTACACTCTGTACGGCGCAATGGGCAGATATGCCGCTCGAAGAATTAGCGCACAAGGCAAACAAGTGGGGCTTTGATGGTCTTGAACTCGCGTGCTGGGGCAATCATTTCGATACGCAGCGCGCGCTAAACGACTCGGCGTATATTCCATGGCTTCAAGAGACGCTCAAGAAAAATAATTTGCAATGTTGGGCGCTGGCGACGCATCTCGTCGGGCAAGCGGTGTGCGACAACATTGACGCGCGCAACAAGGGCGTCTTGCCGCCGCATATCGTCGGCGATGGCGACCCCGAAGGCGTGCGCCAACGCGCGGCAAAAGAAGTTGCCGATACCGCGCGCGCCGCCGCGAAAATGGGCGTGCATCAAATCAACGGTTTCACCGGCTCGAGCATTTGGCACTTGCTCTATTCGTTCCCGCCAAATGATTTCGCGCAAATCGAAAAAGGATACCAAGATTTCGCGCGGCGTTGGAATCCGATTATGGATGTGTTCAAGCAAGAGGGCGCGCGGTTCGGGCTGGAAGTGCATCCCACCGAAATCGCGTACGATTTTGTCACGACGCGCAAAGCGTTGGATGCGATTGACAATCGTCCTGAATTCGGCATCAATTTCGACCCCAGCCATTTCACGCATCAATTCCTTGACCCCGTCGCGTATTTGCACGAATTCAAAGAGCGCATCTATCACTTTCACGCCAAAGATTCCAAAGTGAGATTGAATGGGCGCCGCAGCATTCTCGGCTCGCATCTGAATTTTGGCGACCCGCGACGCGGTTGGGATTTTGTTTCCGTCGGACGCGGCGATGTGCCGTTCGAAGCGGTGTTCCGCGCGTTGAACGACATCCATTATCCCGGACCGCTTTCGATTGAATGGGAGGACAGCGGCATGGAACGCGAATGGGGCGTGCAGGATGCCATCGCGTTCGTGAAAAAGAATAATTTCGCGCCGTCGTCCCAAGCGTTCGACGAAGCGTTCAAGCAGAAACAAGAGGCGGCTGCATGAGCGACCAAGTTGGATTTGTGACGATGGCAGGCGCGAAAGCGCAAGGCAGCGCGCCGACGATTGGCGTGGGGATGCTCGGTTACGCGTTCATGGGCAAGGCACATTCCAACGCGTTCAAAAAATTACCGTACATGATGTATCCGCCGGTTGCGATTCCGAAACTCGTCGCGATTTGCGGACGCAACGAGGAAGCGACGCGCGCGGCGGCGGAACGCTTTGGGTACGAAAAATTTTACACCGATTGGCGCGCAATGTTAAAAGATGACGACGTGCAATTGTTTGACAATGGCGGACCGAACGACGCGCACGCGGAACCGTGCATTGCCGCCGCGCAATTGGGCAAACATATCTTGTGCGAAAAACCATTGGCGCGAAGCGCCAACGAAGCCGCCGCGATGTTGGACGCGGTGACGAAAGCGAATGTGAAACACGCCGTCGCGTTCAATTATCGTTTCGTGCCTGCCGTGCGGCTCGCGCGCGATTTGATTGAGCAAGGACGGCTCGGGCAAATTTATCATTACCGCGCGGTGTATTTGCAAGAATGGATTATGCCGCATTACGGCACGCCGCACATTTGGCGTTTGGACAAAGCGCTTGCGGGCAGCGGCGCGTTGGGCGACCTCGGCGCGCACATCATTGACCTCGCGCGTTTTCTCGTCGGCGAACCGCGTCGCGTCAGCGCGGCAACGCAAACGTTCATTACGGAACGTCCCGATGGAACGGGCGCGCTGAAAAAAGTTGATGTGGACGATGCGTTCGTGGCGACGGTGGAATTTGAAAACGGCGCCATCGGTTCCGTCGAAGCGACGCGTTTCGCGGGCGGACGCAAAAATTTCAATTCGTTCGAAGTGAACGGTGAAAAAGGCAGCATTGTTTTTAATTTGGAACGCATGAACGAACTCCAAGTGTTTTGGGTTGGCGAAGAACCGCGCGAGACACAAGGGTTTCATCAAATCAATGTAAGTGAATCATACCATCCGTGGTGGTCGAATTGGTGGCCCCAAGGACACATCATCGGTTGGGAACACACGTTTGTTCACGAAATCAATCATCTCCTCGACGCGATTGTAAATAACAAATCCGTTGCCCCGTATGGCGCGGATTTCACCGACGGTTATCGTAACGCGGTCATCTGCGACGCGATTTTGCAGAGCGCGGCGTCGGGTCAGCGCGTTGATATTCGATATTAGGTTGCAAGTAACAGGTAACAAGTAGCAGGTAGCAAGTATCACGTAAAACCTACTACCTGCTACTTGCTACATCAAAATCATGCTCCGCGACTTACGCCCCCAAGCTCTCCGCCGCACATCCGACGAATTGATTCAACATCTGGAAACGTTTGAACTCGATTTGAAATTTTCCGCAGGCGTGTGGTTTTTTTCGCCGCCCAATTCGCGTTTCCATGACCGCTACAAACCGACGCTCGACATTCCTGCGCGTTTGGAAATTGCCGCGTCGTTGAAAGAATATGGCCTCGCGGGAATGGAAGCGCATTACCCGAACGAGATCAACGAAAACAATCTCGACGTATGGAAAAATTTTGCGCGCGACACGGGAATCAAAATTCTCACCGTCATTCCCTTGCTGTTTTGGGATGAACAATTTGAATGGGGTTCGCTCTCGAATCCGATTCCCGAAATTCGCCGCGCGGCGATTGAACGCACGAAAAATGCCGCGCAGTTGAACAAAGAACTCGATACGGAATTTATGATTGTGTGGCCCGGCATTGACGGTTACGAAAACGCGTTCGGCGCCGATTTGCGCGCGGCGCGTGACCGTTTTGCCGAGGGCATGGCGGAAGCGTTGGATGCCGTCCCCGGCGTGCGCGTCGCGTTCGAGCCGAAACCGTATGAACCGCGCGGACACATTCTCTACGGCTATACGTCCGAAGGAATTTTGCTCGGCGAGAAGGTCGAGCGCATGTTGAAACATCCCGAAAATAAAAAATTTTTGGACGAAGGACACGCGCTCGTGGCGATGAATCCCGAAGTGGGACACATGTTGATGGGCTATGAAGATTTGCCCTACGCGTACGGACTCGTGATGGAGTACGCGCGGCTCGCGCACGTGCATCTCAATTCACAGCCGTTGGGCAATTACGACCAAGATTTGAACGTCGGCGTGATTTCGACGGAAGCGAACGAAGCGATGTTGTACGCGCTGAAAATGTACGGCTATCAAGGATGGTTCGGCATTGACATCAATCCCGAACGGATGCCCGTTGACACGGCGTTGAAAATTTCGATGGACGCCTTGCGCGCCGCGAACGACCGCATCAATTCCCTCGACCACGAATCACTCGTCTGGGCAAGCGAACATCCCGACAAGGCGCGCGGTTGGATTGAAGCGTACATGGTGCGCGCGCGGGCGCGCGATGCGGGGAAATTGCCGCCACTTGCGAAATTGAAATAGCCGCCATGGATCGGCTATGCAATATCATTTTCTCGACGACTCGGGTGATCCGGGGATGAGCGGCGCGGCGCGCTCATCTTCACACTTTGCTCTGGCAATGGTGCAATTCGCGGAAAACGCGCCTTTGCCAGAGATTGCGCGTGTTCGGAAACGCTTTCACTTTCCACCTACATTTGAATTCAAATTCCACAGCACAAAAGCGCGCCATCACATCGCGTTCTTTGACGCAATTCGCAATACGCCATTTCGCGTTCGCGCGGTTGTGATTGACAAGACGCGTGTTGAGGCCAAGTGGAAGAATTTGGGTGGCGAGGAATTACGCGTCGAATGGATTGTTCAACTGGTGATGCGCGTAGATGAACTCGATTTGGCAAATGATCTTTTGATGATTGACGGCGCGCCGCCGCTTTTGTGCCGTCAGGTCCGTATCGGTTTGTCCAAAGCGTACAAGAAAAATCAGCGCGTGCGCCCTTTCAACAAAATTGTAGGTGGACGCTCAAATTCGGTTGACGCCCTGCAAGTGGCAGATATGATTGCGGGTGCGTTGCGGAGGTATGTGGTAAACGGAGAAAAAGAGCTCTATGCATTATTCGCAAAGAAGGTTGTTGATCTTTGGCGAATAGAATGATTCAATAAAACACCCCCGACTATTCTCCAATGAGAGAATCTCATCGAGAAAGGCAGCCACAGGTGGCTACCTTGTCGCCGGGGGCGAGTAAACTCGATTCGTCCCGAATCGGAACGAACTTGGTTTATTGAATGACATTATTATAGCCGCGTTCGTGAGGGGCGTCAATGATTTTTTGGAACTTGATTTTCAGACGAAATGTGCGGCGGAAAATGATTTTCTCGTTCGCACGAGCAGCATAGGAGATGACGGCAAATTGGATTTACCGCGATGCGCCTACAGCTGCAACGTGAGTTGCGCTGGTTCATGTTCGACAATGCGCGCAACGGCAAGCCGCGCGAGTTGCGGAATCGCGCGTTGGCTTGTTTCGTAATATTCCAGATTGCGTTCAATGCCGATACACTGCACCTGCATCGCTTCGGCGGCAGCCACCGTCGAACCCGCGCCCATGAAGGGGTCGGCGATGATTCCGATGCCCAGCGGCAAAACCGCATGAACGAGTTGCCGCATAAAGGATTGTGGTTTCAAACTGGGATGATTTGCCAGCTCGCGTTCCGCTTGAGGCATGCGCTCGCTCGTAATCACATCGGCAAATGGCTGTTCGGGATGCGGGCGCCGCAAACCGCCTGTCTCGAATTTTCGCAAGCATTGGCTCACCGTCATATTGCGCGGAAGCGGTTTGCGAAAAATGCCCCAAGGTTCGTAACAGCTGCGCGGCATAGAAGAAACGTCGGGAAATTCTTCTTCGGCATTTTTGGGGCGGTCCCCGCCGCGAAAGGTGCGAACGAGACGAATAATTTCGCCGCGAAATTCGAGCCCGCTTGCGACGAGCGCGGAAAAAACCAGCTGCGACAAAAAAGCATTGCTGGCAATAAAAATATGTCCGCCGGGGCGCAGACTTTGGCAAGCCAACTCACCCCATTTTTGGAAAAAGCGCGAGACTGTCGCGCGTTCTTTAGCATTGAGCGCGGTAAAACGCGGCAGCGGCGCGCGCACACTGCCATCAAAGGAAGGCGGAATACGCCACACACCGCCATTGCCATTATTGCGTTTTGTTAATTGTTCTTGTTCATATTCTTTTACGCCATAAGGAGGGTCTGTTACAATTGCGTGCAAAGAGTTTTCGGGAATTTCATTCAACCATTCAAAGCAATCGGCATGTACAATTAGGGAACGTCCGATTTTCTCTACAGAATGTCCAGCGCTATATTCGTCAAGCGAAACAAAATCCGCTTGGGCGCTTTGGTATGGTGATTGCGCCTGACGCGAAACACGACGCGGTTGATTCCAATATGGACTTTTGCATTTGGGACAGACGCGCGGCTCTTGTTCCTGCTCGCGTGGCAGCCAATCGTGTTCGCAGCGTTCACAGCGATAACTCTATAGTAAAAGTTTCGGCATAAGGATTCCTTTGCGCTATGTACCAAATGGTAATATACCGCAGATTGAAACCCAATATGAGTCGTTTTACAAGGAGCTCACATGAGCAATCAATTCATCAATCCCGCAGGCATCGCTACGCCGAATGGGTACACACATGTCGTTACCACCGACGCGCGCAAACTGGTTTTCATTTCGGGCCAAATCGGCGTGGACGCGAACGGCGAAATGAAAGGCGGCTTGGCGGCGCAAACAACCCAAGTGTTTGAAAATCTCCGCATCGCGCTTGCAGCGGCTGGCGCGACGTTCGAACATGTCGTCAAAATCACCGTTTATATCGTCAACTATACGCCCGCGGCGCGTCAAACTTTGGTTGAAACGCGCAACAGATATTTCCATCCGCAGCATCCGCCCGCGAGCACGCTGGTCGGCGTCAGCGCGCTCGCGTTTCCGGGCTTGTTGATAGAGATTGAAGCAATTGTGGCGATGGAGTAAAACAGTAGTAGGAAGTAGGTAGCAAGTATCAAGTTTCCCTGCTATCTACTACTTGCTACTTGCTACTTATGTACAAACACGAAAAATTTATCGTCCACACGACGTCGCCCTACAACGCGGAACCGCCGCTCGAACTCTTGCGCGAAAATTTCATCACGCCGCGCGAATTGTTTTATGTGCGGAATCATGGTGACGTGCCAGAGATTGATGCGCAACATTTTCGCCTCGTCGTCAATGGCATGGTGGAGCGCGAATTGGAATTGGCGCTCGATACGCTGCTGAATGATTTTCCAAAGCGCACCGTGATGGCGACGCTGCAATGCGCGGGCAATCGGCGCGACCAATTGATTGCGGTCAAGGAGATTCCGGGCGAAGTGGCGTGGCAGGCGGGCGCGCTGGGCAACGCGTTTTGGAGTGGCGTGCCGCTCAAAGAAATTTTGAACGCGGCGGGAATTAAAACGGGCGCGCAATACATTGCATTCATGGGCGCCGAAGAGGTGATTCGTCACGCCGAAAATGTTGGCTTTGGCGGTTCGATTCCGCTTGACAAAGCGTTGAGCGCTGAAGTTTTGCTCGCGTACGAAATGAACGGCAAGCCGCTCGAACCAATTCACGGTTTTCCTCTGCGCGTCATTGCGCCCGGTTACATTGGCGCGCGCAGTGTGAAATGGTTGACGCAAATCACCGTGCAGGCGTTTCCCTCAAAAAATTATTTCCAAGCGCACGCGTATCAATTGTTTCCGCCGCAGACGAATGCCGAAACCGCCGATTGGAACGCGGGCTTGCAGTTGAGCGAACTCGCGGTGAATTGTGTCATCACGTCGCCGCGCGCTGGGCAAGCGTTTTCTCCCTCTTTTTTGAAAGGAGAGGGTTGGGGTGAGGTTACGGTGCAAGGTTACGCGTTGACGGGCGGCGGACGAAACATCGCGCGCGTTGACGTTTCGAGCGACGGCGGCAATTCTTGGACCACCGCGCATCTTACGCAAGGCGACCAACATTGGGCGTGGACGTTTTGGGAAACGAAATTGAAATTGGCAAGCGGAGAACATGAGATTGTCGCGCGCGCGTTGGATTCGGCTTCCAACACACAGCCCGAAGACGCGCGGCATGTGTGGAATTTCAAGGGCTATATGAATAACGCGTGGCATCGCGTCCAAGTGCGCGTTACATAGTAACGAATTTATTCGTTGCACGCGAACGATTGAAATCGTTACTACAGAGTCGTTGCTATGAAAGCGTTACGATGATTCTATCGCAATCACATTCTGATTCGCTTCATAGTATTCGATGCGTGTAGAGGTCCAGCGAATCACTTTGCCCATGCGCGATGCTTTGGTTTTGAAAACGTCCAAATGCAAAAGTTCGCGCAGCAGTTTAGGAATTTCAAGCGACTGTTCTTTGGAAATATCAAATGTCGCAACGCAATAGCGCGATGAGGGAATTGCTTTGCGCCAAAAGTCATCAACATTAATTGTGACAAACGTTGCCTCATTGACGCGTCGAAGCAAATTAGCAATCGCTTCATCCTTGATAACCGTGTTTGGACGTAAATCACGAATGGAGACAACTTGCCCTTGATACCACTGGGCGATGGCAACGCGAATTCGGTTGTCTTGGAGATTCTCATCGAGAACAATCATGGGTTAGATTGCCAACGCGAGTGGGCGCGCAGATTCCAGAAATGCGTGATGGGCGAGCCGAATGACTTCGGCAATCGCATCGCGCGTGAGCGCGCTTGGGGCGTACTCTTTGATAATCGTTTCAGGACTATCGCCGCGCTCCAACATTGCCAAAACCATGCTCGCTTCCAAACGCGTGTATTTGAAAGTGGGTCTGCCGCCGCAGACGCCGGGCGCGACGACGACATATTCGCCTAGCGGATAGTATTCGTAGATTTCGCCGCCGTATTCTTCGCGCACCAGTTGCGGTTTGGTAATTGGTTCATTTGCTTGAATCATTTTGTGCCTCGCTGGGGAAATTATAACTCATATCAAGCAACTATAGTAACGATTTCAATCGTTTGCTTGCAATGAATGAATTCGTTACTTCCGAGTCGTTGCAATGCAAAGATTTTCGCGCCAATTTCTTGTACTCGACGGACAAACAATCTTGTTCTCACTCGCCGCGAACCGCGCGAATACCGCGCCGCCGAACGGAACGCTAGAGCCAGCGTTCCCTACGGTGACGGAGACGCTTGACCTCGACGCGAAAATTGGGCAAATGCTGATGCTCGGTTTTCGCGGACTGGAATTGAAACCGGACGACGCTATCGTTCAAGATGTGCGCGAGCGCAATCTCGGCGCGGTGGTCCTGTTTCAATACGACGGCGCGCTCAAAAGTTGGACGCGCAATATCGCAGCGCCCGCGCAGCTGCAAGCGTTGAACGCCGCGCTCCAAGAATACGCGCGCACGCCGCTGCTCATCAGCGTTGACCAAGAGGGCGGCGAGGTTTCGCGTTTGAACGAACGCAACGGATTTCCCGCCACCCGGTCCCAAGAATTTTATGGAACCCAGAACGATGCGAATTTGACGCGCGCGGCGGCGGAGGCGCAAGGCAAATTGTTGCGCGCAATGGGCATTAATCTGAATCTCGCGCCCGTCGTGGACGTAAAACTCAATCCCAATAATCCCATCATTGCCAAACGTCAGCGCAGTTTTTCCGCCGACCCGCACATTGTCGCCGCGCAGGCGCTTGCCGCCATCGCGGGCTATCATTCGCAAAACATTCTCACCGCGCTCAAACATTTTCCCGGACACGGCAGTTCGAGCGCCGACACGCATCAAGGGCTCACGGATGTCACCGCCGCCTGGCGCGAAATCGAATTGACGCCGTACAAAAACATAATTGCCGCCAGCCAAGCCGATGCGATCATGACCGCGCATATTTTCAACGCGAACCTCGACGCGCAGTATCCCGCGACGCTCTCGAAAAAAATCATCACGGGATTTTTGCGCGAACAATTGAAATATGACGGCGTGGTCATTACCGACGATATGCAGATGGGCGCGATTCGCAAGTATTACGGTTTTGAGCAAGCGCTTGCATTGGCGCTCGACGCAGGCGTGGATATAATCGCCATCGCCAACAATTTGGTGTACGAACCCGACATTGCCGCGCGCACCATCGGCATCGTCAAACAACTTGTGCGTGATGGAAAAATTTCCGAGCAGCGCATTGACGAATCGTATCAACGCATCATGAAATTAAAAGCGCGTTTGAAATAATTTGCGTTTGATAATTGACGGCTGGTATGGTGCGTGAAACGTAAAGCGTCAAACGTCAAACTTGCTACCTACTACTTGCTACTTGCTACCTACTACTTGCTACTTGCTACCTACTACTTGCTACTTGCCACCTGCTACCCGCTACCTGATTCATCATTTTCATCATGTCCTATCTGCTCGGCATTGACGTCAGCACGACCGCAACCAAAGCGCTAGTCATTGACGAACGCGGCCAAGTATGCGCTGCGGCGAGCGCACAATACGAATTCTTTACGCCGCGTCCATTGTGGGCAGAGCAGAATCCCGCCGATTGGTGGCGCGCGTGCGTGAATGTGATTCGGCGCGTGTTGGAAAAAATTCCCGCGCGCGCAATCGCGGGCATTGGTCTGGCGGGCCAAATGCACGGGCTCGTGCTGCTCGACGCGGACGGCAATGTTTTGCGTCCGTGCATCTTGTGGAACGACCAACGCACGGCGCAACAGTGCGCGGAGATTACGGCGCGCGTCGGCGGCGCGCAAAATCTATTGCGGTGGATTGGCAATCCCGTTTTGCCCGGTTTCACCGCGCCGAAAATTTTATGGGTGCGCGAAAACGAACCGCAAGTCTATGCGCGCGTCGCGCACATTCTTTTGCCCAAAGATTATTTGCGTTACAAACTGACGGGCGCGTTTGCGACCGAGCCGAGCGACGCGTCGGGCATGGCGCTGCTCGACGTGGCAAAACGCAACTGGTCGGACGAATTGTTAAAAGCGTTGGACATTCCGCGCGCGTGGCTGCCCGATGTGTTCGAGTCGCCTGTCGTCAGCGCGAAAATTTCCGCCGCTGCCGCGCGTGAAACAGGGTTGTTGCAAGGCACGCCGGTTGTCGGCGGCGGCGGCGACCAAGCCGCGGGCGCGATTGGCATGGGCATTGTGCAAGAAGGCGTTGTCAGCGCCACGCTCGGCACGTCGGGCGTGGTGTTTGCGGCGTCCGATTCGTACCGTTTGGAACCGAATGGATTGCTTCACGCGTTTTGTCATGCCGTTCCAAACAAATGGCATTTGATGGGCGTGATGCTTTCGGCGGCGGGCAGTTTGCGTTGGTTCCGCGACGCGCTGGGTCAGGCGGAAATCGAACGAGCGCGAGCGGAAAATAAAGACGTGTACGAGATTTTGACCGCCGAAGCCGCGCGCGCGCGGGCGGGCTGCGAAGGATTGATTTTTTTGCCGTACCTCACGGGCGAGCGCACGCCGCATCCCGACCCCGACGCGCGCGGCGCGTATGTTGGCCTTACTTTGCGGCATCAAAAACCCGAAATGACGCGCGCCGTGTTGGAAGGCGTCGTGTACGGATTGCGCGATTCATTGGAATTGATGCGCGCGTTGGGTTTGAATGTTTCGCAAGTGCGCGCCTCGGGCGGCGGCGCGCGCAGCGCGTTATGGCGGCAAATTCTCGCCGATGTGTTTGATTCCGAAATCGCGCTCCTCAACCTTGCCGAAGGCGCGGCGTATGGCGCGGCGCTGCTCGCCGGCGTCGGCGCGGGCGTGTACCATTCGGTCGCGGACGCGTGCGCGCAAACGCTGCGCGTCACCGATTTAGTTACACAAGGCAAAGATGTTGGCGTGTACGCGGAATATTATAAAGTGTACCGCGCGTTATATCCCGCGCTCCGAGAACAGTTCAAGGCGCTTGGCGCGCTTGTGGCGCGGCAGGCGTGATTTTCAACCGCTTGAAATTTTTTGCGCCGTGTTCGGGCGTTGCATTTCTTTTTCTGTGTAAAGCTGCGCAATCCGTGTTCCAAAAATTGAAATGTGATGAACTGCGTAACGCGAGTTAATCCATTCGGAATTTGTTTCAGGAGCAAACAGTGAGCGAACAAGCGCACATTGTCATTTGCGGCGCGGGCATTGCGGGCGTGAGCGCGGCGTATCATCTCGCGGTGCGGCACGGCGCGCAAAAAATCGTGCTCGTCGAAGAACGCGCGCCGCTGACCTTGACCAGCGACAAATCCACCGAATGTTATCGCAATTGGTGGCCCGGGCCGGGCGATGCGATGGTCAAGTTCATGAATCGCAGCATTGATATTCTCGAAGCTCTCGCGCGCGAAAGCGACAATGTCTTTCACATGAGCCGACGCGGTTACTTGTACGCCACCGCCGACCCAAAGCGCATTGATGATTTGAAACGCGCGGGCGCGGAAGCGGCGGAACTCGGCGCGGGCGCGCTGCGCGTGCATCCCGGGCCCGACGCATACGAACCGCTGACGCCCGAAGGTTTTGAAAACAAACCCGATGGCGCGGATTTGATTCTCGACCCCGCGTTGATTCAAAAACATTTTCCATATCTGGACCAAAAAGTTTGCGCCGTTCTGCACGCGCGCCGCTGCGGCTATTTCAGCGCGCAAACGTATGGAATGTACATGCTAGAGCGCGCGCGCGAACATGGCGTGCGGCTCGTCAATGCGCGCGTGGAAAAAATAGATACGACGGGCGGACGCGTGCGCGCGGTACATTTGAGCAATGGCGCAATCGTCGAAACCGATGTTGTGGTGAACGCGGCGGGACCCTTTGTGAATGACATTGCGCGCATGATGAATTTGGAATTGCCCATCTATTCCGAATTGCATACAAAAATCATTTTGCGTGACGATTTGGGCGTGACGCCGCGCGATACGCCGCTATTGGTTTGGCTCGACCCGCAGTATTTACCGTGGTCGGACGAGGAACGCGAACTATTCGCGGAGGAAGCGGAAACGCGTTGGCTGTTGGAAAAATTACCGTCCGGTGTACACGGACGTTCCGAAGGACGCGCGGGCAGCCCGTATTTTTTATTGCAGTGGACGATTCATCTCGACCCCGTCGCGCCGACGTATCCGATTCCGCTCGACCCGCAATTTCCCGAAATCACCTTGCGCGCGCTTGCGACGATGCTGCCCGGCTTGAAAAAGTATTTTGGTCGCCTGCCGTCATTGGTCATGGATGGCGGCTATTACACCAAAACGCCCGAGAATCGGCCGCTCATAGGGCCCTTGCCGCTTGAAGGCGCATACATCATCGGCGCGCTGTCGGGCTT
>WBZO01004612.1_pt1 | contig 14734 bp, 14 predicted proteins | sample 5204261 | NCBI WGS metagenome assembly WBZO01 (sample SAMN12412400, study PRJNA552823) | activated sludge metagenome | isolation source: activated sludge from anammox sidestream of wastewater treatment plant... | place: USA: North Carolina | collected 2017-09
CGATGAATCCGGCGAGCGCAAGTTCGTCCTCGAAATCGCCCTGCCTGCGCTAAGAAAGATCGACCGCCAGCCGCCGGAGAAGAAGCGGGCGTCGAAGAAGAAGGCCGCGCCGGCGGCCGTGGCGCAATAGGGCGGAGCGGGAGCGATTTTCCGCCGCCGGGACGGGTGGCGGAGGCGGAGCTTCTGTTAGACTGGAGATCTCTCCCCCATGAAGTTCGGCGTCGTTGTTTTTCCCGGCAGCAACTGCGACCACGACGCTTGGTATGCCGTCAGCCACAATACGGGACACCAGGCGGAGTTCCTGTGGCACAGCGATGCGGACTTGAAGCAGTCGGACTGCGTCATCCTGCCGGGCGGGTTCAGCTATGGAGACTACCTGCGGTGCGGCGCCATCGCCAAGTTTTCGCCGATTCTGGCGGCGGTGAAGGAGCACGCGCAGGCGGGCGGCCTGGTGATGGGCATCTGCAACGGATTCCAGATTCTGACCGAGAGCGGGCTGCTGCCGGGGGCGCTGGTGCGGAATCGCGGCTTGAAGTTCATCTGCGCGCCGGCGCAGTTGACGGCCGGGACGCGGAATTCGCCGTTCACCAACGCGATTCCGGAAGGCAAGACGCTGACGTTTCCGATCGCGCATGGCGAAGGCTGCTACGTCGCCGAGCAGGGGACGCTGGATGAACTGGAGGCGGAGGAGCGCATCGCGTTCCGGTATGCTGGCAATCCGAACGGGTCGCTGCGGGATATCGCCGGAATCCTGAATCGGGAACGGAACGTGATGGGGCTGATGCCGCATCCCGAGCGGGCCACCGAGCCGCTGATGGGCTCGTCGGACGGACTGCTCGTCTTCGAATCGGTCGTTCGCGCTTGCATCCCCACGAAATAATCCGATGAGCCAGATAACACCGGAAGTCGTCCAGGCACACCAGATCACGCCGGACGAATACGAGCGAATCGTCGCCATACTCGGCCGGGAGCCGAACATCACAGAACTGGGGATCTTCTCGGTGATGTGGAGCGAGCACTGTTCGTACAAGAGCTCGCGCGTTCATCTGAAGAAGCTGCCGACGCGGTCGAAGCTGGTGGTGCAGGGGCCCGGGGAGAACGCCGGGATCATGGAGATCGGTCCGGATGCCGAGGGGAATCCGTGGTGCATCGCGTTCAAGATCGAGTCGCACAACCATCCGAGCTTTATCGAGCCGTTCCAGGGGGCGGCGACGGGCGTGGGCGGGATTCTGCGCGACATCTTCACGATGGGCGCGCGGCCGCTGGCGGTGATGGACGCGCTGCGGTTCGGGCCGCTGGACGATCCGGAGACGGGGCCGAGGAATCAGCGGATCCTCGAAGGCGTTGTGGGCGGCATCGCGCACTACGGCAACTGTTTCGGAGTGCCGACGGTGGGCGGGGAGACGACGTTCGAGCCGAGCTATGCGGGCAATCCGCTGGTGAACGTATTCGCGCTGGGCGTCTTCCGGAAGGACCAGATCTTCTACGGGAAGGCGCACGGCGTGGGGAATCCGGTCATCTATGTCGGCGCGAAGACGGGGCGCGACGGGATTCACGGGGCGACGATGGCGTCGGGGGAGTTCACCGAGGAGTCGAAGCAGAAGCGGCCCAACGTGCAGGTGGGCGATCCGTTCATGGAGAAGCTGCTGCTGGAGGCGTGCCTGGAGGCGATGCACACGGGGGCGGTCGCGGGCATCCAGGACATGGGCGCGGCCGGGCTGACGTGCTCGACGTGCGAGATGAGCTCGCGCGCGGGGACGGGCATCGAGATCGACCTGCAGCACGTGCCGCAGCGCGAGACCGGCATGACGCCGTACGAGATCATGCTGAGCGAGAGCCAGGAGCGGATGCTGCTGGTGGCGCACAAGGGACGCGAGGGCGAAGTGCTGTCCGTCTTCGAGAAGTGGGGGCTGGACGCGACCATCGTCGGGGTGGTGACCGATGACGGGATGATGCGGGTGAAGGATCGCGGCAAGGTGGTGGCGGAGATTCCGTCGCGGCCGCTGGCTGATGAAGCGCCGCTGTATCACCGGCCGTACACGCAGCCGCTGCGAACGGCGCCGATGGAGGCTCCGGAGATCGCGTCGGGCGACCTGACGGGGGACCTCTTCGCGCTGGCCTCGTCGGAGGACCTCTGCTCGAAGGAGTGGATCTGGCGGCAGTACGACTACATGGTCCGCACGAACACGCTGGAGCGGCCTGGCGGAGACGCCGCGGTGATCCGCGTGAAGGAGACGGGCACGGCGGTGGCGATGTCGCTGGACGGCAACGGACGCTACTGCTACCTCGACCCGCGGGCTGGCATCCAACTGATGGTGGCGGAGTGCTGCCGGAACCTGGCGTGCGTCGGGGCGGAGCCTGTGGGCGCGACCAATAACCTGAACTTCGGCAACCCGGAGCGGCCCGAGATCATGGCGCAGATCGTGGAAGCGATCGAGGGGATGGCCGAGGCGTGCAGGTTCTTCGAGACGCCGATCACGGGCGGTAACGTCAGTCTGTACAACGAGACGCTGGGGGAGGCGATCTATCCGTCGCCGGTGCTGGGGATCGTGGGACTGAAGAAGACGGATGCGCCGGTGGGGATCGCGTTCAGGCGGGCGGGCCTGGATGTCCTGCTGATCGGCGGGCTCGGGGAAGCCGACAGTGTCCGCATGGGCGGGACGCAGTATGCCAAGCAGGTTCTCAAGCGCATCTGGGGGCTGCCGCCGAAGCTGGACATGGAGTTCGAGAAGCGGGTGCAAGGGGCGGTGCGGGCGATGGTAGGGGCGCGCGCGGTGGAATGCGCGCACGATTTGTCGGACGGCGGGCTGGCGTGGGCGCTGGCCGAAAGCTGCTTTGGGCGGGGCGTCGGCGCGGAGATCGAACTCCAATCGACGCTGCCGCCGGAGCTGCTGCTGTTCCACGAAGGTCCGTCGCGGGTACTGGTGGCAACGGACGATCCGGAGCGGGTGAGCGCTCTCGCTTCGCAGCACGGCGTGCCGGCGCTGCGGATCGGAAGGACCGTCGAGGGCCGCCTGTCGATCCGGAACCAGGGTGAGAAGTTGATCGAGACAGGCGTCGCCGCGCTCCGCGAGCGCTGGGCAACGGCGCTCGAGGGGAAACTGCATGCCGGACTTCACGCCTGAGCTGCGAGACAGCGCCGAGCCGTTCGACAGGTTCAAGGAAGAGTGCGGCGTATTCGCGGTCTACGGGCATCCTGAAGCGGCCAACCTGACGCACCTGGGTTTGCACGCGCTGCAGCACCGCGGGCAGGAGTCGGCCGGCATTTCGTCGTCGGACGGCAAGACGGTGGACACGTTCAAGTCGATGGGGCATGTGGCGGACATCTTCACGGCGGGCGTGCTGAGCCGTTTACGCGGCCACATGGCGGTGGGGCACACGCGCTACTCGACGGCGGGCGACACGGTGCTGAACAACGCGCAGCCATTCTCGGTGGCGTGCGCCAAGGGCCGGATCGCGGTGGCGCACAACGGCAACATCACGAACGCGATGGAGTTGCGGCTCGAACTGGAGGCGCACGGCTCGATTTTCCAGGCGTCGTCGGACACGGAGGTGGTGCTGCATCTCGTGGCGCGGAGCCATCAGCGGACGCTGGCGGATGCGCTGCGCGAGGCGCTGCAGGTGCTGGAAGGAGCGTTTTCGCTGGTGTTTCTGGCGGGAGACCGGGTGATCGTGGCGCGGGATCCGCACGGCTTCCGCCCGCTGGCGATCGGGCGGATGAACCTGCCGCAAGGGCCGGCCTACGTCTTTGCGAGCGAGACCTGCGCGTTCGACCTGATCGACGCGCACTACGTGGGCGAGGTGGAGCCGGGCGAGATGGTGATCGCGGGGCCGGAAGGGCTGACGCGCGAGTTCTACACGCTGCCGCTGAATCGCGCGCAGTGCGTCTTCGAGCACGTCTATTTTTCGCGGCCGGACTCGACGGTATTCGGCACGAGCGTGCATCAATCGCGCGAGATGATGGGGCGGCTGCTGGCGGCGGAGATGCCGGTGGAGGCGGACGTGGTAGTGCCGATCCCGGATTCGGGGGTGGCGGCGGCGCTCGGGTATGCGCACGCATCGGGGATCCCGTTCCGGCACGGACTGATCAGGAACCACTATGTCGGCAGGACGTTCATCGAGCCGACCCAGGCGATCCGCGACTTCGGCGTGAGGCTGAAACTGAATCCGGTGCGGGGGATTCTGCAGGGCAAGAGCGTGGTGCTGGTGGACGATTCCCTGGTGCGCGGAACGACGTCGCAGAAGATTGTGCGAATGGTCCGGAGCGCCGGCGCGCGCGAGGTGCACCTGCGAATCTCGTGCCCGCCGACGATTTCACCGTGTTTCTACGGGGTAGATACGCCGACCAAGCGCGAACTGATCGCGGCCAATCAGTCGATCGAGGAGATCCGGCAGTTTATCGGGTGCGACACGCTGGCGTACCTATCGCTCGAGAAGTTGCGCGAGGCGGTCAACGACGACGACCGGCGGTACTGCTACGCCTGCTACACGGGCCAATACCCGACCGAACTGATCAATATCGACGGCCTGATGGCGTCGCGGCCCAACCGGTAGGTCATGCCCGGCGGCGCGCGCGTTTCCGCCAGCGCGATGGCGGTTCCGCATTCGCGGATCCGGGAGATCGCCGACCTGGCGATGACCCGCGGAGGCGGAGTTCTGCGGCTGTTCTTCGGGGAATCGAACCTGCCGACGCCGGCCTTCATTCAGGCGGCGGCGGAGCGCGCCATGCGGGACGGCTTCACTTTCTACACCGAGAACGCGGGGCTGCCGAGCCTGAGGGAGGCGATCGCGCGATACTACGGCGCGAGGCACGGATGCCGGCTCGATCCGGGCAGCGAGATCGTGGTGACCGCCAGCGGGGTGCAGGCGCTCAATCTGGGCATCCGCTGCGCGGTGGATCCGGGGGATGAAGCCATTGTGCTGACGCCGGCGTGGCAGAATCAGCTCTCGATCCCGCGGCTGCACAATGCCGGGGTTCGCGAAGTGCCGCTGGCGTTCGCGGGCGGGCGCTATCGGGTCGATTTCGAGAGGCTCGAGGCGGCCGTGACGCCGCGCGCGCGGCTGTTGATCTACACGTCGCCCTCGAATCCGGCGGGCTGGACGGCGACGGCCGCCGAGCAGCAGACGTTACTGGAATTCGCGCGCCGGCATGGGCTCTGGCTGCTGGCCGATGAGGTGTACGAGCGGCTGTGGTACGGGGGTGAGAACGGCGATCCGGCTCCATCGATTCTGCGGCTGGCGGCGCGGGAAGACGCTGTTTTCGTGGTGCAGTCGTTCTCGAAGAGCTACTGCATGACGGGGTGGCGCGTGGGGTGGATCGTCGCGCGGGCCGAATTCGCGCGGCGGGCGACACAACTGAACGAGTTCATCATCTCGTCGGCTCCGGCGTTCGCGCAGAAGGCGGGCGAGGCGGCGCTGGGGCAGGGAGAGGATACGGTCCGCGCGATGGTCGCGATGTATCGAGGCAATCGCGACATGGCACTCGCCGCGCTGGGCGATGTAGCCGGGCTGCAGATTCCCGCGCCCGACGGCGCGTTCTACCTCTTTCCGCGGATGGCCGGACTCGAGGACTCGTTCGGGTTTTGCCGGCGGCTGCTCGAGGAAGAGGCGGTCGGGTTGGCTCCGGGCGTGGCGTTTGGCGAGGCCGGGGAGGGGGCGTTGCGGCTGTGCTACGCGGTGGAGCCGGACATGCTGGCGGAGGCGCTGAGGCGGCTGGCGTCGTTCCTGCGCAGGGACCGGCGCCGATAGCGGGACAGGGCGTCCCCGGGTGATCGGACGCGGCGCGCGCCGGCGGCTCAGGCGTGGCCTTGGGCGGTGAGGGCGGCGATCTCCCTGTAGAGGCGCTCGGTGAGGGCGGCGCGGTCGCGGATCTGCATGCCCTGGGTTGGGATGGGAGAACCGATTCTGAGGGTCACGCGTCCGGGCCGGATGTGGTGGGAGTGCATCGGCAGGATGTCGCGGATGCCGACGATGCCGATAGGCACAACAGGCACCTGCGCCTTGAGGGCCAGCAGGGCGGCGCCGTCCTTGAAGGGCTGCAACTGGCCGGTTTCACTGCGTCCTCCCTCGGGGAAGACGAGCATGGAGATGCCCTTTTCCTTCATGCTGCCGCCGGCCTGGGACAGGACGCGGATGGCGGCGCGAGGGTCGTCGAGCGGCACGCTGATATTGCCGGCGCGCTCCAGGTGGCCGCCGATGAACGGGATCCTGAACAACTCCTGCTTGGCGAGGAAACGAAAGCTGTTGGGGATGTGAGCCAGGAGGGTAGGGGTGTCCATGTAGCTCACGTGATTCGGGCTCAGGACATAGCTGGCATCGGGATCGAGCTGCTCGCGGCCGATGACCGTTACCCGCGCACCGGCGATGGCGAGCAGGTGCCGGGCCCAGGCGCGGGCCACCTTGAGCTGGCGCTCGCCGGCAGGGTCGAAGAAAGCGGTGGCGAAGCTGATCGAACCCATCAGGGCCGTGTCGAGAATGATCAGCGGATCTCGCACCAGGAGCGAGAAGAGGTAGCCGCGGGTCACGGGGCGAGCAACCTCCGCGCTTCGCCGACGACATAAAGCGAGCCGGTAATGAAGACGACGTCGCCGGGGCCGGCCTGAGCGGCGATGGCCAGCGCGTCGGCGACGCCGGCGGAGAGCCGGGCGCGGGTTTCGCCGGTGCGGTCGCGGATCTCGGCGGCGGTGAACGCGCGAGGCTGTTCGGGCGCGGTGAGGATTAAGTCCGACGCCAGAGGGAACAACAGCGGCGCGATGACGCCGAGGTCCTTGTCGCGCATGGCGCCGAAAACCATCCAGACGCGCCTGCCACGGTGGAACTCGCGGATGTATTGAGCCAGCGCCCAGGCTCCGGCGGCGTTATGGGCGCCGTCGAGGAATACGGCGGGCCGCTGGCGGACGCATTCGAGCCGGCCGGGCCAGGCGGCGGCGGCGATTCCGCGGCCGATGGCGTCGGGCGCGATGCCCAGGCCGGAGAGCGCGGCGATGGCGGTGAGCGCGTTGTCCACCTGGTGCTGTCCGATGAGGGGGCACAGGATGGGGATTTCGCCGCCGGGGCCCACCGCGGTGAAGCGGCTGCCATAGGCGTCGATGTGCAGATCCTGCGCGAGCCAGTCTTCGGCGTGCCAGACCGGCGCCCCGATCTCGATCGCGCGCTTTTCGAGAACTGCCAGCGCTTCCGGGCGCTGCTTCGAGAAAGCGGCGGGGCGGCGCGGCTTGAGGATGCCCGCCTTCTCGAAGGCGATCTCGCGGATGGTGGAGCCGAGGAAGCGCTCGTGATCGATGTCGATGGGGGTGATGACCGCGAGCTCGGGGTCGACGACGTTGGTGGCGTCCAGGCGGCCGCCCATGCCGGTCTCGAGGACGACGGCATCGACGCGGCGGTCCGCGAAGATCAGGTGAGCCATCGAGGTCAGCGTTTCGAAGTAGGTGGGGTGGCCGTCGAGTTCGCCCGAGGAGACGAGCCGCTCGGCCGCCTGATGAACGGCGTCGAAGGCGCGGCTGAACTCATCAGCGGAGACGGCGACTCCGCCGACCTGGATCCGCTCGGTGGGCTCGACCAGATGAGGTGAGGTGTAGAGCCCGGTCAGCATTCCCGCGGCGCGCAGGGAGCTTTCGAGGAAGGCGCAGGTGGAGCCTTTTCCGTTGGTGCCGGCGACGTGGATGAAGCGCAGCGGCTTGTGGGGCGAGCCGAGGGCTTCAAGCAGGCGGCCGACGCGGTCGAGCCCCAGCTTGATGGTCTTGTACTCGTTGCCCAGTGCGTACAGGAACCGGACGGAATCAGGATAGGCGGTGCTCAGGCAAACTCCTCCGCGCAACCTCATCCTACCGAAGCCGCCGGAGGCTTTGCCTGGCGGATTACCCTGAAAGCGACGCGACTTCGTCTTTTCGGTGCAGCGCGGCGTCTCAAGTGGTGTCCGGCCTGGTATTGAAGTGAAGCGTCAGGAGTCCGGGGTTTGATCTTTCGCGAAGCCGACGATCGCGATCTGGTACTCGCCGCCCGCCAAGGCAAGGTGGAGGCCTACAATGCGCTCGTCTCCCGCTGGGAGAAGCGGATCTTCAACTACCTGAGGCGGTTAACCGGGCATGAAGAGGACGCGATGGATCTGGCGCAGGATGTTTTCTTGAAGGCTTGGCAATCGCTGGAGCGGCTGGAGGAGCCTTCGCGGTTCGGTCCGTGGCTGTACCGGATCGCGCACAACGAGGCGATCAGCCACGTGCGCCGCAGGCGGCCCGAGACCGATCTCGAGAACCTGCCGCCGGCTGTCCACTCGACGCGAATGGCGCCGGTGGAGGTTTCGCTGGCGGTGGAGGCGGCGCTGGCACGCGTGTCGCCGGAGCAGCGTGAAGCCGTGATTCTCAAGGTCTATGAAGGGTTCAAGTTCGACGAGATGGCGGAAGTTCTGAACTGCCCGGCCTCGACGCTGAAGAGTCGCGTCTACACGGGGCTCGAAGAGTTGAAGCGGCTGCTCGGCCCGGCGCTGAAAGGGGCGGGCATAGTCCTGGAGGGATGAGTCATGCAATGCGGTGAATTCGATCCGAGAGACCTCGCCCTCGGCGAACTGGCGGGGGCGGCGCGTGAAGCGGCGGAGGCGCATGTGGCGGTCTGCGCGGAGTGCCGGTCACGGGCCGAGGAGGCGGCGTTGACAGTGTCAACGCTGCGGCTGAGCCCCGATCGGGAGATCCCGAGGCGGATCGCCTTCGTATCGGATCCGGTGATCGAGCGCTCCTGGTGGCAGCGCTTGCTGCATTCGGGGCCGCAGTTGGGCTTCGCCTCGGCGGCGATGCTGTCGCTGGCGATATTGGTGCACGCGTTGACGGGTCCGGGGGCGGCGCTTCCGGGGCGGGACGCGGCGGCGTTCGAGCGGCGGGTGAGCGAAGAGGTCGCGAAAAGGCTGCCGGAGGCGGTGAATGCCGCGGTGGAGTCGGCGGTGGACGCCCGGGTGCGAGGGCTGGTGGCCGGTCTGGAGCGGCGCGTGGACAGCCTGGACAAGACGAGGCTGGCGTCGCTGGAGCGCCGGGTGGAGACGGAGCGCAAGGGCGATCTCGAGAATCTGGAGTCTGCGTTCAATATTATCGAGCGGCGGCTGGCCGTGCTTCAGGCCAGCGCGGTGCGCTTTGGAGGTGACGACTGATGCGATTGATAGCGATTCTTCTGGCCGCTGTGCTGGCCGCGCCGCTCGCCGGCCAGAAGGCTCCGCCGCGCCGCGCCGAGCTGGCGGCGGTCGAGCGGAGCTTCGACGACCGGTTCACGCGCTTCAATGTGGCGCAGCCGCTGGAGGTGCTGGGGCTGACACGCGGGGTCTATCTGCCGGGCTACGGGGCGGTGTTCACGGCGGAACTGAGTCTGCTGCAGGGTCCGGTGATTTCGCCTTTCAGACCCAAGGTGACCAAGGAGGAGGCGGTGCAGATCCGGGCCGCCAAGCTCAAGCGCGTGCCCGAGGTGCGAAGCCTGATGCGGGATCTGCTGGTGGCCTCGGCGCAGTCGCTCGATTCGGTGCCGCCGGAGGAGCAGCTCGTGATCGGCGTTTCGTTCATCTACGCCAACTGGGAAGACGTTTCGGGACTGCCCAAGAGCATTCTGATGCAGGCCCAGCGTTCGCAGCTTCTGGAGGTGGCCCTGAACCGGCAACCGAAGGCGGCGCTGGATACGCTCGTCAAGCTGCGCGAAGAATAGGAAGTGAAGGCTCAACCCAGCACATGCGCATCGGCGAAATCCTGATGGGGCGCGGACAGCTCGCGCAGGACGAGTTGGACCGCGCCCTCGAGCTGCAGCGCGAACGGGGCGAGAAGCTCGGGCGCATTCTGATCGACCTGGGCTTCGTCTCGCATCGCGATGTGCTGGCCGCGCTCTCCGAGCAACTCGATCTGCCGGTGGCGAAGATCGAAGGCCCGCCGCTGGTAACGCCGGAGACGGAGAGGCTGAGCGGCCGGTTTCTACGGCAGGCCAGGACGCTGCCGCTGCGGATGGAGGGGGCGAACCTCGTGCTGGCGATGGCCGATCCGCTCGATTTCGAGACGCTGGCCGCGGTGCGGAGCGTGACCGGGCTGGCGCCGAAGCCCGAACTGGCGCTGGAGGCGGAGATCGTCGAGGCGTTGGATCGGTACTTCGGCGAGGAGCAGCGGGATGCGGACGACCTGACCCGCGACGACGAGGCGGCGGGAGCGGATCTGGAGCAGCTTCGCGACATGGCGAGCGAGGCGCCGGTGATCCGGCTGGTGAACGCGATGATCGCGCAGGCGGTGGAAAAGCGCGCGTCGGACATCCACATCGAGCCCTTCGAGAAGGACTTCCGCATCCGCTTCCGCGTCGACGGCGTTTTGCAGGACCAGGATCCGCCGCCCAAGGAGCTCAAAGCAGCCATCATCTCGCGCCTGAAGCTGATGGCCCGGTTGAACATCGCCGAGCGCCGCCTGCCGCAGGACGGCCGCATCAAGATCAAGACACTGGGGCGGGAGGTGGACCTGCGCGTCTCGACGCTGCCCACGTTGTACGGCGAAAGCGTCGTGATGCGCCTGCTGGACCGTTCCGCCGGCGACTTCTACGACCTGCGAAACCTGGGCTTCGACGACGCCATGCTGAGCCGCATGGAGCACTTCACAGGCCTGCCGCACGGGATCTTTCTGGTCACCGGGCCGACCGGCAGCGGCAAGTCGACCACTCTCTATTCGGCGCTGAAGCGGATCAATCAATCGGATAAGAAGATCATCACGATCGAAGACCCGGTGGAGTACCAGATGGACGGGATCAACCAGATCCACGTGAACACGCAGATCGGTTTGACGTTCGCGACCGGGCTGCGTCATATCGTGCGCCAGGACCCCGACGTGATCATGGTGGGCGAGATTCGCGACCGCGAGACGGCGGATACCGCGATCCGCTCCGCGCTGACCGGCCACTTCGTCTATTCGACGCTGCACACCAACGACGCGCCGTCGGCGATTACGCGGCTGACGGACATGGGCGTCGAGAACTATCTGATCTGCTCATCGCTGGTCGCGGTGCTGGCCCAGCGGCTGGTGAGGGTGAACTGCCCGTTCTGCCGCCAGCCGGACGGGACGCGGATGACGCCGGCCGGCGCTTCGATTCCGCACTTTCGAGGGGCGGGCTGCGGGAAGTGCTTCGGAACCGGCTATCTCGGGCGCATCGGCATCTTCGAGCTGATGGAGCTGAACGACTCCATGCGGAAGCTCATCATGGCGAATGCCGACGCCGCCGACCTGACCGTGCAGGCGCGGAAGAACGGGATGCGGCCGTTGCGCGAGGACGGCTGGATGAAAGTGGCGCAAGGCGTCACGACGGCCGACGAGGTCATGCGGGTCACTCAGGAGTTCTAGCGTCATGGCCGTGACCTCCTACCACTTCCGCGCGGTCGCCTCGGACGGCAAGGTGCGCACGGGCGCGGTCCCGGCCGAGGACGAGAAGCGCGTCGCGCAGGAACTCAGGAGACAGGGGCTCGTCCCGCTCTACATCGGGCTGGTGCCGCAGGCCCGCGCGCGCGAGATTTCGCTGCCGCAGTTCAAGTTCGGCAAGCGGCGGGACGTGCTGTTCTTCACGCAGGAGATCTCGACGCTGTTGAGCGCCGGCGTGCCGCTGGACCGCGCGCTGTCGATCACCGCGGAGCTGAGCGACCGCGCCGAATTCAAGACGGTGGTCAACGATGTTCTGCGCACCCTGAAGGGCGGCAAGAGCTTCGCGGACTCGCTGGCCGCCAGGCCCGACTACTTCGCGGAGATCTACGTCAACATGGTGCGGGCCGGGGAGGCGTCGGGATCGCTACAGGCGATCTTCGAGCGCCTGAGCGAGTACGAGAAGACGCGCGACGAACTGCGGGGGTATGTCACGAGTTCGCTGGTCTACCCGGTGCTGCTGACGCTGGTCGGTTTCGGCTCGATATTCGTGTTGCTGTACTACGTGGTGCCGAAGTTCGCGACGGCGTTCGCGGCCTCCTCGGCCAAAGTCCCGCCGATGACGCAGTTCATGATCGATCTGTCGGCGGCGGTGCAGGCCTACGGTCCGTGGGCGCTGCTCGGCCTGGCGCTGGCGGCCGCCGGGTTCCGCTACTACATCCGCACCGGGGCGGGGCGGAACTGGTGGGACGGCTTCCGGCTTCGCCTGCCGCTGCTGGGCGAGGCCTTGCGCAAGGCGCAGACGGCCCAACTTGCCCGCGCGATGGGCACGCTGATCTCGAACGGGGTGCCGCTGGTTCAAAGCCTGAACATCTCGCGCGGCATCATGACCAACCTGCGCATGGCCGATTCTCTCGAGCTCGTCGCGCAGGGCGTGAAGCGGGGCGAGGGCATCGCCGGCCCGATCGGGCGGACCGGCATGTTTCCTCCGTTGACCGCGCATCTGCTCTCCATCGGCGAGGAGACCGGCCGGCTGGACGCGATGTTCCTGCGGGCGGCGGAGATCTACGACTCCGACACGCGGGCGGCGATCAAGCGCTTCACGGCGCTGTTCGAGCCGCTGATCATTCTCACAATGGGCGTCGCCGTCGGGGCGCTCATTCTCAGCATGCTGCTGGCAATCACGGGTCTGAACGAGATGGCCTTGTAAGATGGCTAAGGAAGGACTCCACAATGAAGAATCGCAAGAGACGGCAACAGCGCCGGCAGAGGGGCATCACGCTGATCGAGATGCTGGTCGTGCTCACCATCATCGGCCTGCTGGCGGCCGTGGTCGGCCCGCGCGTATTCAACATGACCGACAAGGGCCGGATCACGGCCGGCCGCATGCAGATGTCGAAGTTCATGGACGCGCTCACCAGCTACAAGGCGGACACCGGACAATTCCCTACGACCGAACAGGGGCTGGAAGCCCTGTGGACCAAGCCGGAGAACGTTCCGAATTGGGCGGGCCCGTACCTGCAGCAGGAAGTGCCGAACGATCCCTGGGGCCGTCCGTATGTTTACAAGTTCCCCGGCGGGCCGATTCCCGACGCGCCGGAGATCGTCTCTCTCGGCGCGGACGGGCAGCAGGGCGGCGAGGGGATGAACGCGGACCTGTTCAGTTGGAAGTCGAAATAAGATGAACCGGCGGAAGCTGCAGCACGGGGTGACCCTGCTGGAGATGCTGATCGTGCTGGCGCTGATCGGCATCATGGCCTCCGTGGTCTGGCCGGCGGCGGCTGCGGCGCTCGAAGGGGTCCGATTGCGCTCGAGCGCGGATGCGATCGGCTCGCTGCTCGCGCAAGCGGCGCTGCGCGTGGACCGGCGGCAGCAACCGGTGGAGATCGTCATCGACGGCGAGCAGGGCCTGCTGGCGGTGATCGGCGTCTCGCGGACCGACCGCCGCGAGGTGCGGCTGGACGAGGAGATCCGCGTGACCGGCGTCGAACCGCGGCTGCAGCCGGAGGATGGCGGCGAGGAGGGCCAGCCCGTGGAGCGGCGGTTCGTGCTGCTGCCCGGCGCGGGATGGCCGGCGATCAGGATCGAGTTGGCGAACGCGCGGAACGCACGCCGGGTGGTGCGTCTCGACCCCATCACGGGAGCGCCCGAGGTCCGGATGCCGGAAGGGCCGGAACCGCGATGAGGCGGGGCGGCCGCCGCTGCGCGGGCGGCTTCACGCTGCTGGAGGTTCTGCTGGCGATGACCCTGATGGGGCTGGTCATCGTGGGCGCGTTCGGCGCGCTGCAATCGGCCGTGAACACGGAGATCCGATCGCAGGACGCCGACCGGATGGCGCTGCTGGCGAGGCGCCAGATGGATGCGCTGTTGCTGCAGTACAACGCGCCGAAGGGGCAACTGCTCGAAGGCCGTTTTCCCCCGGAATGGACGTCCGGGCTGGAGGCGGGATGGCGCGCGACGTTCCTGCCCTATGAATCGGCCGCCGTGCCGCCCCAGCCGCCCGGGGTCGGCGCGCGCATGCTGGAGCGGGTCGCCCTGGAGGTGTGGATCCGGCGTGGAGAGAATGAGCGGGTGGAACGGTTCGAGGGCTTCCGCTCCGCCGTCGTGACGCCGGCCGACGTGCTGCTGTTCAAGCGCGGCGCAGGTTTGGGAGCGCTGCTGCCATGAGACGCCGGCGCGGCGAGCGGGGGATGACGCTCATCGAAGTCCTGATCGCCGTCAGCCTGGCCGCCCTCCTGGCCGCGGGGCTGGCCGGCTCGCTGGGGCAGGGCATCCGCACACTCGAATCGAGCGACCGCCGGATCGCGGCGGCGCGGCGCAACGCCGGCGTGCAGAGATTGCTGGAGCAGCAGGTGGCGGGTTTCATGCCCGTCATTGCGCAGTGCGGCATCGCGGCGGGGCGTCCCGAAGAGTTCCCGTTCTTCGACGGCCGGCCGAACGTGGCCCGGTTCGTGACCGCGTACTCGCTGCTGGGAGCGGCCCGGGGCGGCCCGAGAATCGTCGAATGGTTTTTTGCGCCGGGGGAGGCGGGCAAGGGCATCCGGCTGCTGCTGAACGAGACGCCCTACGCCGGCGCGCACACCGCCGGCGCGCTCTGCATGCCGCCGGCGCGCGATCCGTTCAGCGGAGTGACACTGCTCGGCTTTCTCCCTCCGCAGCCCCGGCAGGGCACCTTCGTCATCGCCGACAAACTCGCCAGCGCCGCGCTGTCCTACCTGGAGGCGGCCCGGGAGCAGCAGCCGCCACGCTGGGTGAGCCTGTGGACCCGCCGCGACGAGTGGCCCGCCGCCATCAGACTGGAATCCAGGACGCTGGCGGACGAGCCGGGCGCATTCAGTCCCATCACGTTCATCGGCCGCATCCACATCGACATGCCGCCGGGAGAG
>WBZO01004613.1_pt1 | contig 14732 bp, 15 predicted proteins | sample 5204261 | NCBI WGS metagenome assembly WBZO01 (sample SAMN12412400, study PRJNA552823) | activated sludge metagenome | isolation source: activated sludge from anammox sidestream of wastewater treatment plant... | place: USA: North Carolina | collected 2017-09
TTCTTGATTTTTGCTGCCAAGGTTCCTATAAGGAACCTGTTGGACTACAATGCTCCCTGTTTTCAAAGGAGTTCACTATGTCTGTTAACGTCAAACTGGCCGAAGAACTGGTTGAGCTGGCCAAACGCCATGCTTCCATTCAGCACCGTTCCGTACCCAAGCAAATCGAGTACTGGTCCAAAATAGGAAAAATTGCCGAGGAAAATCCTGATCTGCCTTTTAGCGTCATTCGTGACATCCTGCTGGCCGAACAGGAAGCACCCATTGGCGAATATCCTTTCAACTGATGCGCCTCCTCATCACGCCCACCTTTCAGCGAACTATCAAAAAACTGCATCCTCAGCAAAAAGCGGTGCTTGATGAAGCCGTGCGCACCATTGCCAGCAACCCGGATATTGGTGAAACTAAAGTTGGCGATCTTGCCGGGGTGCAAGTCTACAAATTCAAAATGATCCATCAGCCTTGCCTGCTGGCATACCGTGTCGTGGATACGCAGACCATCAAGCTGCTGATGATCGGACCACACGAGAATTTTTACCGTAATCTGAAGCAGATGGATGATTAGCTGCTGTGCATGTCGTCATGGCGTCTCCTTTTTAACAAAATACTTTTCCAGCCGTGCGCCGCAGGCTTCCAGCACATCAGCATCCAGCTCCCGTCCGCGCAGATGGGCGGGCATGTCGAGCGAGAGGTTGAAGTAACCGGCGCCGCGCGCGCAGATAGCTGCGACCAGGTGAACCGGAAGTGAACCGATGACGGTATCGCCTGCGACAACTTCTTCCGGATCGAGGTGGGGAACATGCTTGTCCCACGCGATGCCGTGGCGCACTGCCCATTCGATTGCGCCGGGGTGACGAGTGATTAGCCAGATGGTCATGTGGTAACAATCCGGTAGTGACCCAGACCAAAGCTGGCATTTTTGCCGGCATGCAACCATTGGCCAAACCACAGCGCAGGCCAGAAAGCGGAAAGATCACCCTGCAGATCCCAGCGCCCGGTTAATCCACCCAGCGTCATTTTTTGTTTCTGGCGGTTGGAATAACGTTGCCAATCGCGCCAGCTGAGTTGTCGCTTGCCGGTTACGCTGCTGGTCAGTTCGCCGAGGTGGTGGAAATCCGGCTGCCAGATGGTTTCTCCATGAAATTCACTAATCAACGCAAAGCGGCGTACCAATGCCATGAGTAGGGCACGTTCAGTCACAGTCTGAGCTTTAAGTGGAATGCCGTTATTTTGCAGGCGCAATGGGGTGGTGATATGCAGTCGTATTGTGCCAACAGGCGGTGGCGGGCAGGCAAGCCGGGTTTCATGCGGCTTAATCTGACCATTTTCCGGGGAATAAATCGGGATGGCGGTTTCCGGCTGCTCCAGCACAATGCCGGTCAGCTCGGCTGTGCCATCATCCGGGCCAATACCACGTGCCAATGCCCGCCGCCACGCCAGAATGGCAATGGGTAGTTCCTGCAGTGCGCGACCAATCAACGTAAAATGGAACGACAGCGTATCGCCGGGATGGAGCACGCGTGCGCCCCATTCGGGTGGTTCAATGATGTAGGGTACCGGAATGCGGCTGAAATCCTGCAGCGTGTGATGTGCCGGAGGAACCGGCTCGAACAGCAGCGTATAAGGGCAATCGCGCCGCAGCGGGCAGGTCGTGCAATCTTTCTCACGAGTAATGCAGCCGATGTTGCGCAGCGCATGACCAAAAGCGCCGCGCAACATGGAACCGGCATAATCGGGCAGCCGGATCGGACGGGTAACTACCCAGTCGAAGCGGTAGCGTGCCAGTTGTTGCGTAAGCGGAGTGTTTACTATTTCATCCATGATGTATCAGCCAACCTGTTTCCTTGTCAGTGGTTAATCGGCTGGTTTCCGCGCAGCGCAGCTAGACCCAGTTTGTTTAGTTGTTTCTTGTCCATTTGCCTGACGAGCCGTGGCAGCCATTCCGTGACAACATCGGTCAGCGTATTTTTTTCTTCCGAAGTCCAGTTTGTCTCAGCCAGAGCCTGTTTGACTAGCTGGTGCGCTTTGTTATGGATCGTGGCATTTAATGCTTCTTGTTTTTTGCCGAGTTGTTCTGCGCGCTTCTGGCAATAATCACGAAATTCCTCGATCAACCGCTGATTCGGCGTCATGGCCGCCAATGCCTGTTCACGTGCTGCGGCGGCTTCAGCTTGTGCCTGTTCTTTTTCCTGTCTGGCAGCCGCTTCCTCGGCCTGGCGACGCTGGGCTTCACGCCGTACTTCGGCGCGGGCATCGGCTGCAGCCAGACGTTCAGCATGTGCTTCCAGTATCGGCGCGGCGTGTTGGGCAATCTGCTGTTGTACGGTAACAGCCAAATACTGGTGTGCGTCATCGCAACCACTCACCCAGATCCAGCCGAACGGCAGCAGGTTACCGGCAGCGGCACGGGTAGCACTGGCAAAGCGTTTTTCGGTAGTTTCGGAACGATAACTGGGTGGTTGCCCTTTGGCACCCAGAATTTTGATACTGCGTACACCATCCAGCGTGATGGATTCCGCACCGGAATGCTTGCCGACACGCAGCAGAAATCCTTGCCGGGCAGCGATCAGTTCGCTCAGCTCGTTTGCCAGCAGGGTGTCGATCAGTGTGCGCCATTGCGGATCGAGCAACGGCGCAAAGGTCGCATGCTGCAGTTCATTTTCCAGTTGCGGACGGTAGAACGTATTGCAGGCATCACACAGTGCATTCCAGTTGATTTCTCCGGTCAATCGCAGCTCACTGCTGAACGCATCCGGCAGGGTTTCGCGCACGGTTTCAAGGAATACCTTGAGCTCGGAAGGGGGGTATTTGCCCGGCTTCTTTTTTTTACTGACGGCATACAGAATGCGTGTGGGCGGTGGCAGTTGTTCTTCCGGCACATGGGCATCAGCCAGCGCTACGCTGCGGAACGGATCGTTTTCGAATTTGCCGGCTGAATAACCCAGCAGGCGCTGCTGAAGTTGCTGCGAATTTTCTTTTTTGTCGATCAGGGCTTTTCCCTGATTCTGCTGATTCAGCCACGCGGTACGGATACTACCTTTGAGCGAGCTGCCAGGTAAATACGGTGCGCCATCCAGCGGGTTGAAGGCAGTGCGTGCCATGGGAAACAGGTTGTAAACAACCCGGCCATCGTGGCTACGCTGTTGTGGCACACCAGCCTTTTCCTCGTATTCGCGCGCAATGTCAGGCACGACGTCGATCTGTTGCCGGGCGAATTTTGCAAGATGCGCACGGCGCTGCTTGAAGAAGTGTTGTATCGCGCCGATCGGGTTGCGTTCATCGGCCAAATGTTGCAGCTTTAGCTTGTCATTGCTATCCAATGCGGCAGCCAGATCAGCCGGGTCGAGCGCGTGCAGCAAACCATCATCGATCACGAAATTGCTTGGTTCAAAATCTTCATCGCAGCCGATATGCACGGGTGACAGCGTGGTGATGCGCAACGGGTGATAGCTCATGCTCATACGAACTCCTCGATATAAATAGGTAATACCGGTGCATAGCCCTGATGAACGGTTTTTTCATGCACGGTTGAAACGTCGGTCAGCCCGTTGCCAGTGAACAGGGGCAGCGGTTGCATGGTTTGCGGTGTTAGCACGGCACCAGTGTCAGCCAGCAACAAAGGTTGTTTGAATGGATTGTCGCCCAGCGCAAGCGCACCGCCGTGGCGACCGAAACGGGTTTTTACCTGCCAGTAGCTGCGTTCGGGATTGAAGCCTCGGCCTTGTGGTGCGCAGGGTGCCAGTGTCCAGCAGGCGTTGGCCTGCGGATGGGTTTGCTGGAACAGCGTGGTGTCTGTCAGGCTTTGCACTTCAAATTTGCCCAATCCGATACTGGCATCGCGTCCATAACCCAGGTTGCCGATGGTTTCGAGCAGAGTGTGCAATTCGGTGCGAGTAAAGCGCGTTTCATCGAGTATCAGCCATAAGTCGATGCGTTGCCATGGCGCGTGAAAAATCTGCGGCTGGGTGTAGGGCGCAAATTCGCCCGTTCCGGTGGTGCCGGTGAGCCGGTTCAGAGTGTTGTGAAAAGCGGCAGCCTGCACGGGTTTGCCCTGCGCGCAGTAAGCTTCTTCATCTGCGGCAGCGGCGGCGAGCAGTTGCGGCAACGGCTGGTGGATGGCAGCGTGCGGAATCCAGCGTTTGCTTTTGGCTTCCTTGCGTTTGGCTGGGTCATCTTGGGTCGCCTGTAATGTAGCGGGTACCGTGGGGCGCGGCAGAAAGTCTGCCGGAAAGCCATCGGATACCACCAGCCAGGGCTGGCCATTGCTATAACCGGTGAGCAGATCATCCAGCCGACCTTCGCCATAGATTTCGCGGCAGGTATGACAGAGCTGGCCAAACAGGGTATCGCCTGCCAGCGGCGTGCCCAGCGGGGAGCGTAAATGGAGAACAGCGTGTAGAGGTGTCATGGTGTCAGGCCGTTTGTTCAAAAGGAGTGATGGCGTCAAAGCGTGGTGTCAGATCGGTGCCATCCAGCGTCAGTTTTTCAAACTTGAGTTTGCCGTACCCGCGTGAGCCGGAACCGCCAAGGCTGTCGAGTTCGAGCAGCTTCAGCCCCAGCAGCACGGTATCGAGCAGATCATCCTCGCTCAGCACCTTGAGAGTGAGGGTGAAATCGAACTGCGCGCCAGCGATAACGCGTTCGATAAAGCGTAGACCACCGTTTTTTGCAGTGCCGGCAATACGGTCAATGGTCACTTCGGGCTTGACTTCGGTGGTCAGCAGATGGCGGGAATCCAGTTCTTTTTCTTTCCAGTCCGTGTTCAGCGGGCAATCCCAGAAAGCGAGGCGGGTCGGGCCGATTTCTTTAACGAGTTTGTCATCCGCTTTGTCAGGTGCGCCGCCAAACAGCTGGATGACCATACGCCCGGCCGGATTGTTTGCATCTTTGACCAGATGGCTGAACGAATAGGGCGAACCTTTTGCCGCCAGCACCAGACCATGGCGCCATTCGAGCAGGCTGCGAATTTTGCCTTTCAGCGATGAACCGGGAATATAGGGCTGGTCAGTAACTGGATGCTTGACGACGGGGCTATCGGTGCCACCGATGCGCATTTCGCTGTCACCAGCGCCGATGTGCAGCCCGGATTGAAGGACGATGGTGCCCTTGATTTTCTGGATTTGAGTCAGTTGCATGTCGGATTCCTTTTGGAAAATAACTGGAAAATGGTGTTGTGCTGCCGGGTTTTATCCTCGGATTTGCTTGAGAAATCCGAGCATCGCCTCGAAATGCAGCCGGAAATGGTTGAGCGTGCGCGGGCTGTCGATTTGCGCGATGCAACAGCGCAGCCAGTCAACAAATTCACGGGTGACCAGATTGCGCCCTTGAGCATAAGCGGCCTTGGCGTTGAGCATGTGGATAAAGGCGGCGTAGTCCTTAAATTTTTGTTCATCGTTGCCAATGCGTTCCTGCCAACCGACCAATTCGTCGTAAAAACGGCGGATCTGGGCGGATTTGTTTTTACCACTATCGCGCCCTTTTTCGCTCATGGCGGTTCGGTCAAGCAGCTGGGCAATAGTCTCTGCATCGTCAGAAAACAGGGTGATGGGTGGCGGGTTGGTTTTTAGGTCGGGTGTCATTTCGTCATCTCCGGAGTGGGTGCGTTGTCGTTATGGTTAAAAAGCATAGCGTGTCGCTCGGGTTTGAAGCCGGGCGGCAAGCTTGCCGTCATTGCCGCTGGCGATACAGCAGTACGGATACCGGCAGGCGGTAAGCACCCCGGTGTTGTTTCAGAGCCGTACCGCATTCAGCTGCCAGCGCTTGGCTGATGGTCTGCTGTGGTTTAGGTAGGCGTGCGCAGCGATAGGCCAGCCGTGAGCGCCACAACGCATCTTCCGGACGGCGATTGGCATTTTCCGGCCGATCGCGTTCGGCCTGATCCGCCAGCCGCAGCAGGTTGTAGATAAAGCCGGTGGAAAGTCCTTTTGCTTCATCAATCAAGTGCTCAAGTGCATTGCGCCGGTTGCCCATCAGCTCCTGCCATTCGCGCCAGCCCACGGTGCTACCCCACAAATTGACGGCATTTTTGCTGCCATTGTTATGTCGTTTGGCAGCAGCCAAGCCGGCTTCGGCTGCGGTGGCGAGATGGCGGGCGGGTACTTTTGGTTGTGTCATGACTGCACCGAGCGAAAAGCTGATGTCGTCCCGCGCCATATAGCGGGCAAATTCACGCCGCATGGCGCCGGCCAGTTCCAGTGTGGATTCCCACGGACCGATCAGGAAAAAATCATCTCCGCCGGCAAATACCGTGTAGGTGTTGCGGAAACGACCATTTTCACTATGCGCGCAGTACCAGGGCAGCCACAGCGCAAAAAAGGCGTTGACCTGGCGTGAGAGCGAAGCCCAGCGGGCAAAGGTGGGCTCTTCAAGACCGCCCTGAAACAGCGTGCCGAGGTTGTCGATATCGCCTTTGAGCGTGACCAGTGCGATTTCGCCGATCCATTTTCCGTTTTCCTGTAGCCGCCGGTTTTCACAGGCAATGTGGTGCAGGGTCTTGATTGGATGTTGCCGGTCAAAATCGGCTTCTTCTTCCCAGCGACCATATTTTTCAGACAGAAATTGATCCGAGCCATCGAACATCGGCACATGGCTGTTGACGAAACGGCGGGCGTAGCCGTGGAAACAATGGTCATTGGCTTCCGGTTGATCAAAATCCCAGGTGCGCACCAGTTCACCTTGTTCGGCCAGCTTGCTGTAGTGGCCGGAAATATCCGCTTCATCGACAAATACCAGGCGATAGCCGAAGTAATCCAGATCCAGCGGTTTCTTGAAACTGTCCGCCGTATTCAGCACCAGCAGCCGTGCCTTGCGGGTGAGTGCTTCGCCAATGGCGATCTGGTCGCGTGAAAGCGCACAGGAAGCGGGCAGCTCGCCTTCGGCGGCACGATCTGCCGGATAACGGCCGTGATAACCGCAGGGGCCATGTGGAAAGCGGGCTGCGCGCACGGAAACGGTGTCGCCACACAAATCAAACCGGCGGTGCTTGGCTTTATCGAGCTCGGTAAACAACCGTTGTGTGAGTGTTTTGAATTGTTTGCTGATCAGGTCATTGCAGCTGGCAGGTGTGGCAGCCAGCCCTACACTGATTTCGCCATAAGTGTGTTCCAGACACCATTGGTTGAATTGCTGGCGGCAAGCTTTGATGGCTTGCCGAGCGGCATCAGTATTCGGCGCTACGATGAGAAATTTGCCAGCAGCATTGATGATCTGGCTGGTCGATGGCAGTTGCAATTCCTCCAGCAGGCGCAATGCGGCCATTTCTGCCAGCAGCGCTACCTGGAACGAGCGACCGCGCAACAGTTTGTGTGCGTGTTTCTGTGTTTGCGCACCTTCGGCAAAAATGAATTGCTGAATGCCGAAAAAATCACCTTGTACCAACAGCAGTTTGGGTTCATCCCAGTCAGGGCGCTCCGGATCTTTCAGTTTAGCCAGCGCATCTGTGCCGGTGTTATCGGTGGCTGCATGCCAGCGCCATAGTGCCGTAGCCAGCGCGGCGACTGCCTTGCTGTGATCGTATAGCGAGACATCCGGCACTACACCCCGGTTGGTGGCGGAAGGAATTGCCTGGGTAAATGTCAGCCAGGCGGAATCGAAATGATCCAGCCACAGCGACCAGTTTTTGCGGTGGGACTGGGGGATGGTTGCCAGTGCTTGCAGAAATTGTTGCCACAACGCGGCGTATTCAGCTTTCGCCGCCTGGTCGCTGTTGGGTTCCGCGACAGAACGCGCTGCTGGAAAAATTGCCTGCGGATTAAGTGCCTGCAACGGGTAAACATGCTCGAATTTGTTTTTGGGAGGCTGATTGTTCAGCTTGATCTGCTCAAACAGCGTGACCATGCGCGCCTGAAAACGGTTTTTGTGCGTGGGTGTCAGCTCTTTTTCGGCATCGGGATCTTTGTTGTATTCATCGAATTTATTGCGCTCGAAGCCGGAAGCTGCCCGATCCGCCATGGCGATAATCCATTGCAGCAACGTATCCGGTTTGTGGTGCGCAGCAGCGGCATTGGCCATGCTGTCGGTTCTGTCTGCAGCAGCGCTGGCGCGTCCGGAAAAGGGGGAGACATCACCCCGCAGTACATCGGGCGCCAATTGCTCGATCACATCCCATTGATCCGCCGTGTGCGCGGCGTGGGAATAATTGTAAAGCATTGTCAGTGCATTGAGATCGCCTGAAACCGGCAGACCGGTACGTTCGTGAAATTTTCCCAGATCATGCAATAGCGCTGCGAAGGCAACGCGGCAAGAAGATTGCAGCAGTGTCATAAAGAATCATTCCTGTTGTGGTGATGATACGTAGATTATCTGCGTAACCATTATCAATTTTGCCCATGGCAAGCTTGCCGAGAGGCAATTTTGTAGATGTTATCGACTGGTGAATGGGATTTTTTAAGAAAATACTTAATTGAGTGATTAAGCTATCACGTCCTTTATAAACAATAGTCTGGATTGCTTCGGCATGTAGCCTCGCAAAGACGAGGAGGGAGTTCGGTTTACTTGTTAACGTAGAGCGTGTCTCAATCCCTTTGAAATCAGGGCAGGGGTACTACAAACACACCCCGCGCATTTTGGCGGTAACAGACTAGTCTCAATCCCTTTGAAATCAGGGCAGGGGTACTACGGGTACTTATGATGATATGTTCATTTTAGATAGTCTCAATCCCTTTGAAATCAGGGCAGGGGTACTACTCTTGAGACTGCGAAAGCCAAATTGGATGGTTTTGTCTCAATCCCTTTGAAATCAGGGCAGGGGTACTACGATTGGTATATTCAAAATTATGGTTGATTTTTCTGTCTCAATCCCTTTGAAATCAGGGCAGGGGTACTACCTTACATTCCGCAGCAAATCGACTGCGATCCTGGTCTCAATCCCTTTGAAATCAGGGCAGGGGTACTACACAAATTAAAGGTATTAAATGATAACGTTATATAGGTCTCAATCCCTTTGAAATCAGGGCAGGGGTACTACTTATCCAGGAGCTACAGCTTTAAGTCTCCAAAAAGTCTCAATCCCTTTGAAATCAGGGCAGGGGTACTACATTGCTATAAAGAGAAAAGCGTTAGATGGTATGAGTCTCAATCCCTTTGAAATCAGGGCAGGGGTACTACTGATCACACTGTTTTTTATATTTACAATCAAACATTTGCACAGGGTATTGAGGAAAAAATATAACACCTGACAAGTTACCTCCTTTATTGTTAGTTTCAAAACAAGTAAAAAAGCTATTTTGCTAAAAAATGAAGCTTCATTCAAATAAATCATTTGTTTGGCTATAAATGATGCAAAGGGGTCAGTTGCAGCTCGTATTGATCGAATCAAGATGTTTGCATTGGCGTGACAGCCGGCTTTATCGCAACTGGATGGGCTGCGGTATCTCTTGCCGGTTTTTTGGTTGGAATGGGTGTTTGGGGGATAGCAATTACAGATTCCAACCTTTCTGCTGTAGGTGCTGTTTCTGTTGTGGCGTTGACAGCAGGAGTCTTGGCAGTTGCTGGTGATGGTACCGTAGCTATTTGCGGCATGACTGGCGTTACAGAAGAAGATGGAATAACAGCGGCCGTCAGCATTTTTACCTGTGCTTGTGCGGTTTGGACTGCCGGTAATCTGTCAGCTGACAAGCTGAGAATAAGAGTAACGAAAATCACGGCTAGCAAAGTGGCAAATGCCCAGATCGCGGTTTTCATGATAGAAGCTTCCTTTTCAAGTGTCTGTATTGTGTTGAGTGCTTGGTTTAATGCTTCTAATTGCTTAGTTTCGTTCGTATTGAGTGGTACAGCTGAGCGAGCATGTTCCAGTTGTTGTTGTAATTGTTGGATTCGCTGGATAAGTTTTTGTCTTTCAGCAATAACGACAGATTTAGGTTCAGATGTCGCCAACTGAAGTTTGAGTTTGCTGATGGCATGTTCCAGCTGTGTTCGGTGTTCAGCTTTTTGCCGTTCACGACGCAGCAGCAGTTCAATATGTTTGCAGCAGCGGTTAGGGTGATCACGCACATCGGTATTGGCGAAACGCAATACAAACCAGCCTTGTGAAACCAATGCCGCTTGTCTGCGCTGCCAATCGATAAAATCTTGGCGGCTCATGCCATTGCCCGTTCTGCGTTTGTCGTAGCCGTCGATTTCAATTGCAATCTTGATCCATTCACCTTCCTGCAATACAAAATCGCAATAACGCGTTTTACCATCCATGTCGGTAAAACGAAACTGTGTGGAAACTGATGAAAAATCAAGGATATTGATTTTTGACAGCACATTTTCCACAAACAGTTTTTCGTAGTCGCTACCGAATTCACCTTCGTTTTCAAGCAGCCATTTGTCAAATGTTATTTCCATTATTGATGGTATGAGATTGTTCTGGAATTTATTGCAATCTGGAATAACCGATAATGCTGTTGCAAATAAAGCTAAATTGCAGCCGAAGTTCTTTTAAATACAATGATTCTGCTGTGCCTATTAACAGGGTGAGTATGTATTAGCTTCGATTATGTGAGGAGAACGGCAAGCTTGTCGGATGAATTTAGTCCAAGGTTGATATTTCTTGGGTATAGGTATAACAACGTTACATGCTGATTTTAGTAAATCATAAAAATACTTGAAATTATTTACGCAATAAAAACAATATTATTTGCTGATTTCGTTGATTAACGCTTTTCCTTCCTTGAATTGTTTGATGTTATCCAAGGTTGTAAGCGCAATCTGATCCAACGCTTCTTGGGTGAAAAATCCCTGGTGCGCTGTGATCAGCACATTAGGGAAAGTCATGAGGCGAGCGATGATGTCGTCATGCAGAATTTGTTCAGAGAGATTCTGAAAAAACAGATCGGCTTCCTGTTCATACACATCAATACCCAGATAGCCGATTTTCCCTGATTTTAGTGCAGCAATAATGGCTTTGCTGTCAATCAATCCGCCACGGCTAGTGTTGATTAGCATCACGCCGGTTTTCATTTGTTCAATTGTTGCGCTATTGATGAGATAACGAGTGGTTTCGTTCAAGGGGCAATGTAGTGAAATAATATCGCATTGAGCAAATACTTCTTCCATAGAGACATACGGAATGCCTATCGCCTCAATAGCCGGTTTTTTTATGGGATCACAAGCCAAGACATAGCAGCCAAGCCCATGCAGAATGCGACAAAATACCTCTCCAATGTGACCCGTGCCAATTACTCCTACTGTTTTTTTGTAGAGATCAAAGCCTAGCAGTCCATTTAGAGAGAAATTTTGTTCACGTACCCGATTGTAGGCTTTGTGTATTTTGCGGTTAAGCGTCATGATCATTGCTAATGCATGTTCAGCAACCGCATGGGGAGAGTAGGCTGGCACACGTACTACCTTGATATTGCACGTCTGCGCGGCTTCAAGATCTACGTTATTAAAGCCAGCACAGCGCAACGCAATAAGCCTAACATTTAATTGAGAAAGCTGGCGAATGACATTTTCGTTAAGTGTGTCATTCACAAAAACACAAATTGCTGCACTACCCTTGGCAAGTGATACGGTTTGTTCAGTCAACTTTGCTTCCAGAAAAACTAGCTCCAGGCGGGAATCTGTTTGGTGTTTGAGGAAAGATTCACGATCATACGGCTGTGTACTAAAAAAGGTAATTTTCATGGGTACGTTTAACAGAATAAATACCGAAATAATGTTACGAAACTATGCATGTGATAGGGAATAGTAATGCGTTGGGATATTTTTTGCCATGTTATTGATAATTATGGTGATGTGGGTGTTTGCTGGCGTTTGGCTCGCCAACTGAATAGTGAATTTGCTATCGCAGTACGTTTGCTAGTGGATGATCTAAATGCGTTGCAAAAAATCTGCCCAGAAATTGATCATCACTTGGCTATCCAATCTGTTCAGAATATACAGATATTACATTGGGTGACACCTTTTCCAGAACTGATTCCAGCAGATGTAGTAATCGAAGCATTCGGTTGTGAATTACCTGCTAATTATGTTGCAGCTATGGCTGAAAAGATGAAGGGGAAAACGGGAAAAAGATGGATTAACCTGGAATATTTATCCGCTGAGCCGTGGGTAGAAGGTTGCCATAAGTTACCTTCGCCTCATCCTTATTTGCCATTAACCAAATATTTCTTTTTCCCAGGGTTTACTGCAGCAACGGGGGGATTGATACGGGAGACCGATCTATTTGCGCAGCGTGATGCTTTACAATCCGATCGAACAACACTATGGCGTGAATTGGCGATTCCTGATGCAATACCTAACGAAACAATAGTTTCGCTATTTTGTTATCAACATGCGCCAGTCAAATATTTACTAGAGGCATGGTCTGCTTCCCTATCACCTGTCCGCTGTTTGCTGCCACAAGGTGTAGTAGTAGCGCAAGTTGCTGAATGGGCAGAAAAATCACATCTAGCAATAGGTGAGCATATACAACGGGGTAATTTAACTATACAGGTGATTCCTTTTTTATCCCAGGAAAATTACGATCGCTTATTGTGGGCTTGTGATTGTAATTTTGTACGCGGGGAAGATTCTTTTGTTCGCGCACAATGGGCGGCACGACCAATGGTTTGGCAAATTTATCCTCAACAAGAGAATGTGCACCTTTCTAAACTGCAAGCGTTTCTGGATCTTTATTGCCTGGGATTGGTCAATGATGTAGCAGACGCGTTGCGACTTTTTCACCAAAACTGGAATGATCATGCACAGCTAGATTGGAACAACTTCTGGCAGCATTGCAAAGTTTTGCAACAACATGCTATCGCTTGGGCTGCACAGCTTGCTCAAGCGAATGATCTGGCTTCTAACCTGGTTAATTTTTGTGAAATTAGGTAGTTATCTCTTCATTACACTGGGGAAGTCAACGTATAATATTCTTTTTTTTCCTTGACTTATATTGATTAGAACAGATGAAAACAGCTCAAGAACTTCGTGCAGGTAATGTGTTTATGCTTGGTAAAGATCCTATGGTCGTATTGAAAACTGAATTTACCAAGTCTGGACGCAATGCTTCTGTAGTGAAAATGAAATATAAAAATCTGCTAACGGAATCTCCTGGTGAGGCGGTGTACAAGGCGGATGATAAATTTGATGTCGTTGTGTTAGATAAAAAAGAAGTAAATTACTCTTACCACGCTAGCCCCATGTATGTATTCATGGATGCCGAATACAATCAGTACGAAGTGGAAGAAGAGGTCATGAGTGATGTCCTCAATTTTCTGGAAGATGGCATGTCATGCGAAGTCGTATTTTATAACGACAAGCCTATTTCAGTTGAAATACCAAATTCTGTTGTACGTGAAATTATTTATACTGAACCAGCCGTTAAAGGCGATACTTCCGGCAAGGTAATGAAAACCGCCAAAATCTCAACCGGCTTTGAGCTGCCGGTACCGCTGTTTTGTGAAATCGGCGACAAAATCGAAATTGACACTCGCACGCGCGAATACCGCAGCCGCGTTAAATAATCTTCAAGTTATAAATATCTTCTAACTGCTCCGAGCAGTGCAATACTGTTCGGAGCTAGCTAACTCTAGCATTTCGTTAAGTGTTTGCAAGGTGAATTCGTATATTCCCGGAGCAGAGGATTCTCTTTTGCCCGCAATATTCAATGTTTTCACGTTGTTCTTGTTCAAGAATGCAACGATATATTTAGGATGAACACCTTTTCTGAAATGCAGAAACGGCTTGCCATATTTCTCACAGAATTCAGCAATTTTTTTCGAACCGCCGTCCAGTTTGGAAGTTATCGTGAAGATCAGTGTAGCGTCACTGTCACGCACGTTCCATTCAGTTCGCTGTGCATATCCAGCGCTAGGGGTTTCTTTGAGCTGATACTTTTCGTCAATTCTTCCGGTTTCCGATTTACGCCCTTTAGGGCACCAGCCGCCGTGCGGAATGTTGTGTTCGATAGTCCAATCAAGACCAGCAGTATCGGCGCCGGTTTGTCCGCCAGAAACGATACGGAAATTTTCGGTCAGCAAGATGTTAGTGGTCATAATGTTCTCCTATTGATCAGAAAGATCTTCACTTTAAATTTGAGTTACGACAAATAGTGTCGCAACAGTATCTTGAGATCTATTTCAATATGGATATCAAGATGCGACATATTCCGTCGCAAGCATCTGGATACTGGCGCTTTTTCAATGCAGGAGATTCAGCATGCTAAGACAACCATCATTTAGTTCTGGAAGCACCACTACAACGGACCAAGTAATGCAATTATGGATACTGCGCATTCTTATTCCCTTGGGTGGCCATCGTGAATTCATAAAATCCAACCGATTTGACCACGACAAACTGGCACAATCACTTGGTTTGGGTCATTGGGTAGAGGATTACTATGAAGATTTTGATCCCAAAAAAATTCTTATCGAATTGCGAAAGTTGCACCAGAATGCTGAAAAGAAGTTTGCAAAAATACAGCTATCTACATACTTACAAAACAATATTAAAAAGTTATCTCATTTAGTAGGATTAAATGACACTGACTGTCGAATTCTTGAATTTGTAGTTTTAATTCACATAAATTCCTTGCTGGATGATGCATCTGATTTTCTTGGCACGTTACCAACCAACAAAATACTTCATGCCTTATCCGTTATTCTTAATTTACCTGAACCATCGATTCGTGCTTCCTTAAGTGTTACATCCCTGATGATTGTATAGACAAAAAACGTTATCCTTTATTTATGGCGCGCGCTGTACTAAAAGGACTAATAGCCTCTTTACAACGACCATCCAGGAGTATCGAATTATGATCATTT
>WBZO01004614.1_pt1 | contig 14732 bp, 10 predicted proteins | sample 5204261 | NCBI WGS metagenome assembly WBZO01 (sample SAMN12412400, study PRJNA552823) | activated sludge metagenome | isolation source: activated sludge from anammox sidestream of wastewater treatment plant... | place: USA: North Carolina | collected 2017-09
AGCGGCACGCTGATCTGGCGCACGCCCGAGCGCAACTGGCTGCTGCCGTCCAGCCGCGCGTTCCACTGGGCCAAGCGCGCGTTCGAGCGCCGCTACCTGCGGCGCTACCGCTGACGCCTGCGGCCGCGAGCCGATGCACGGGCCGCGGCCGCAGGGGTCGAAGCCGATCCGCCGCCAGCCGCCAGCCGCCGGGCGCTACGATCGCAGCGCATTCGCTGCTGCCGGAGCCCCGCGATGAATCCAGCCGTGAAGGCCTACCTGATCGAGCAAGTCGACGGCGCGGTGCGCGCCGGCTTCACGACGCTCGCTGCCGACTCGCTGGACCCCGGCGAGGTCGAGGTGCGCGTCGACTACGCCAGCGTCAACTACAAGGACGCGCTCGCCGCCACCGGCCGCGGCAAGATCATCCGCCGCTTCCCGTGCGTCGGCGGCATCGACGCGGCGGGCGTGGTCGAGCGCTCGGACAGCCCGCGCTTCGCCGCCGGCGACGCGGTGATCGTGCACAGCTGGGGCTTCGGCGTGTCGCACCACGGCGGCTACGCCGAGCGTGCGCACGTGCCGGCCGACTGGGTCAACCACGTGCCCGACGGCCTCACGCCGCTGGACGCGATCACGCTCGGCGTGGCCGGCTACACCGCGGCGCTGGCGGTGGACCTGATGCTGCTGAACGGCTGCACACCGGCACGCGGGCCGGTGCTGGTCAACGGCGCGACCGGCGGCGTCGCCGGGGTCGCGATCGACATGCTCGCGCAGCTGGGCTTCGAGGTGGTCGCCGCGACCTCCAAGGCGGACCAGGCCGACTACCTGCTCGGCCTGGGCGCGCGCCGCGTGATCGACGCGCCGGCAGCGAAGGATGACAAGCACCGGCCGTTGGAGAGCGCGCAGTGGGCAGCTGCGGTCGACTCGCTGGGCGGCGAGCCGCTGGCTGCGCTGATCCCGCGCATGGACAAGGACGCGGTGATCGCCAGCATCGGCAACGCCGCCGGCATCGCCTTCAGCACCACGGTGATGCCCTTCATCCTGCGCGGTGTGCGGCTGATCGGCGTGAACTCCGACAACGACGTGGCCACGCGCGAACGCCTGTGGCGCCGGCTGGCGACCGACCTGAAGCCGCGCCACCTGGCGCAGCTGCGGCAGGTCCTGCCCTTCGCCGAGCTGCCGGCGGTGATGGACGCGCTGATCGCCGGCCGGCACCGCGGGCGGACGGTCATCGGGATCGGCGCCGCCTGAACCGGCTGCACGGCGATCGCGCCGGCGCGCCGCGCCCGCCGGGGTCGTCCGGTGATCCTGCTGCGCGTTGCGGCCCAGCCTCGCTGCGCGGTGCGACTGGAAGTCCCCGCACGTGTGCGCGCGCGGCAACGAAGCCGCGCGCCCGCAGCCTGCGATCGAGCCGCGCTGCGTGCGCAAGTGCACGGCCACCGCAGGCCTCTACCCAATTCATGGGAAGCCCACTTCCGGGGCGCGCGGCACGATGGCTCGTCGTCATCTGTTTGGAGGATTTGCACGTGCGCTTCTCGACCTGTGGCCACCTGGCCTTGTCTGCCATTGTTCTTGCCATTACTGCCTGCGGCGGCGGCACGGAGCCGATCGAATCGAACGCCCCGCCCACGGCCAGACTCAACGTCACCGCCGCGACCGGCGCGCCCTTCGTCGGCGCGGTCGTCACCGTCACCGACAGCACCGGTGCAACCGTCGGCACGAGCGGCCCGGTAGGCGAGAACGGCGTGGTCAGCATCGTCCTCGAGCAAGGCGCGCAGGCGCCGCTGGTCGTCACCGCCACCCGTACCAACGCCGACGGCGACCTGGTCACGATGGTGAGCGTGGCCCGCAGCCTCGCGGCCGGCGGCACATCGGATGTCAACGTGACCCCGGTGACCACGCTGATCGCCTCGCTGCTCAGCCCGTCCGGCGATCCAGCACGGCTGGCGCAGGAAGTCGGCACGGGCGGCGCGCAGCTGAACGAGGCCAGCATCACCGAGAAGGTGAACACGGTGCAGGGCCTGCTGCAGCCGCTGCTGCAGGCGGCCGGCGTCGGCGCCACCGATCCGCTCAGCGGCAGCTTCGCGCCGGACGGGACCGGCTACGACCGCATGCTCGACTCGCTGGTGGTGCAGATCATGCCCGCCAGTGCCACCACGGCCAACATCACGGTTGCGGCCAAGGATAGCGCCGGTGCGCCGGTGCAGTTCCTCAGCAACGCGTCGCCGCAGGGCCAGACGGTCGCAGCGGCGCTCGCGCCCGAGCAGGTGATGCCGCGCATCAATGCCTTCCTGCAGCGGCTGCAAGCCTGCTATGCGCTGCCGCTGGCACAACGCATGCGCGCCGGTGTCCCGATCACCGACGGCCTGGCCAGGGGGGCCACGGCTGCCGATGTCGCGGCGACCGAATGCGCGCAGGTGTTCTGGCAGCAGGATCCGACGCGCTACCTGCACAACGGCCAGCGCGTCGGCTCCAGGCGCGATGTCGACGGCTACAACGGCCTGTTCAGCGAACGCGCCACCGGGGTTGTCTATTCGCGGGGCAGCTACGAGTACGCGATCCCCAACACGGCCGAGCCGGGCGCACCCGACGACCTCGTCGTGAGCTTCAAGGCGCGTACCGTCGACGGCAACGAGTCCTTCCACACCGAGGTGCTGCGTCCCGATGACGACGGCGTGCTGCGCCTGCGCGGCAACCAGTACAAGTACGCCGGCGGCATGCTGCCGGCCCAGGTCTGGCGGGAGTTCGTCAACAGCCCGCAGTACAGCTACCTGGCCACGGGCTACCGGGTCGCCGTGCGTACCCAGCTCGATCGGGACGGACGTCCGATCCTGGACCGCGTCGAGGTGACCACCCCCAGCGGGCGCATCTGGCCGACGCTGCGACCGCAGTCGGGTCAGTCCTACCTGGTGATGAACGGGCTCACGGCTTCGATCCGGCTGAACTACGAATTCGAGCAGCCGGAGCTGGCGCGCAGCATCGCAACCGTTCCCGAGCTGGAGCCGCGCCAGATCTTCGCCAGGGACAAGTACAGCGACGACGACATCCTGAAGGAGAAGATCACCGGCAAGTTCACGTTCAAGTACTTCCTGGCCGGCAACACGGGCGACGTTCCGGACGCAGTGCAGTACTACCGCCTGCGCACGCGCCCGCTCACCATCGCCGAGATGCGCGCACGCGCGTGGCCGCAGCTCAACCCGGACCTGCTGGCCGCCTATCGGACGAACGGCGACCCGACCGACGGCGTGGTCCCGGCGCCCAACGCCGGGCCGCTGGACCTGGGCACGGCGGCCTGGAGCGTGGCCGACGACGCGCTGCCCGTCAGCAGCGTCACGCTATGGGGGCGCCTGAACCGCGGCATGGCGAGCTACAGCGACAGCGCGAGCGTGCGCTCCTCCGAGCGCACGGCGGTCGTCGGGTGCAGCAGCGTCACCGGCAGCGACCCGCACTGCGCCGGCGACTCGACCGGAAGCTATGCCGCCGGCTACGGCTTCGACGTGCTCGAGCTGCACGGCACCGATCAGGCCGGCGGCGATTTCGCCAAGCTTTACGCCTTCCGCAAGCTCGGCAATTGACCGCAGGCGCAACGCGCCGCGCGGCGGCGCGTCGGCGAGGGCCGGCCGCCGCCGCGAAGCTGTCTTATGCTGACGCCACGCGAGCGCCCGCGGCGGGCGCCGCAACCGCTTGCTGACACGCATCGCATGACCGCATGGCGAGTGTTGATCGTCGAAGACGACGCGCCGATGCGCGCGTTCTTCGCTGCCTGCGTGCGCGGCAATACGCAGCTCGCGCTGGCAGCGAGCCTGGGCTCCGCAGCGCAGGCCCACGCGTGGCTGGATCGCTGCGACGCGCCTGCGCTCGACGTGCTGCTGGTCGACCTGGGTCTGCCCGACGGCAGCGGGCTGGACGTGATCCGGCACGCGTGCCGGGTGCATCCGCAGTGCGAGCCGCTGGTGATTTCGATGTTCGGCGACGAGGACAACGTGCTGGCCAGCATCGAGGCGGGCGCGCTGGGCTACGTGCACAAGGACGCCGCGCCCGAAGACATCGCCGACACCATCCTCGAGATGAAGGCCGGCGGGTCCCCGATCTCGCCGCTGATCGCGCGCCGCGTGCTCGCCAGGTTCCAGGGCTCGCAGGGGCGCGGCGCCTGCGGCGGCGAGGCGCCGCTGCGGCCCGTCGCGCCGCCGCTGCGCACGGCCAGGCCGGGCGACCACGTCGAGCTGACCCAGCGCGAGCAGGAGGTGCTCGAGTTCATCGCACGCGGCTTTTCCTATGCCGAGATCGCGCAGCGCCGCGGCGTGAGCGTGCACACCGTGCAGACCCACGTGAAGAACCTGTACGGCAAGCTGGCCGTGCACTCGAAGAACGAGGCTGTCTTCAAGGCCGGCCGGCTCGGCCTGCTGGCGCCGGTGGAAGGACCGGCGCCCTGATCCCGCGCCGCTCGCCGAGCGTGACCGGCGCGGCGTTGGCCCGTGGCGTCGCCGGCGCAATGGCCGGCCTGCTGTGGCTGCTGCTCGCTGCGGCCGCGCCAGCCGGCGCGAGCACGCAGCGGATCCAGGAGGCGACCGCCACGATCAGCACCGTCGGCCGCATCGAGACCGGCCCGGTGCAACTGCCCTACCACTGGGACCGGCAGCACCCCGGCGCCACCGGACACGCCAGCTTCGTCATGCAGTTCACGCTGCCGCACCTGCCCGCGAACCCCTACGGCGTGCTGCTGCCGCGCGTGGGCAACGCCTACGACGTCTGGCTCAACGGCACGCTGCTGACGCGCCAGGGCGACCTGGAGCGCGGCGGCGGGGCCGACTACGCGAAGCAGCCGCGCTACGTGGTGGTGTCGCCGCAGTTGCTGCGGCTGGACAACGAACTCGTGATCCACATCCGCGCCGACAGCGGCCGGCGCGCGGGGCTGATGCCGCCGCAGGTCGGGCGGGACGCCGAGCTGCGGCCGCGCTTCCAGCGCGCGCTGCGCGCGCACCTGGTCGGCTCGCTGGTGGTGGGCGTGCTGAGCCTGCTGGTGGGTGCGCTGGGCCTGACCCTGTGGCTGACCCAGGCCGAGACCGGCCCCGACGGCCGGGTGCGGCGCGACCCGATCTATCTGTACGTGGGCCTGGCCGAGCTCGGCTGGACGCTGCGCCTGGCGGACCGGCTGGTCGCCGATCCGCCGCTGCCCTGGATCGCGTGGAGCACGCTGCAGGCGCTGGCGCTGGCGACCTGGTTCTGCTGCATGCTGATGTTCTGCATCAGCGCCGCCGGCTGGCGCGAGCGCCCGGCGGTGCGGCCGCTGCGGCGGGTGTTGTGGCTGCTGTTCATCAGCGGCGGCCTGGCCGGCGCACTGGCTATCGGCCTGCAACGCCCGCTGCTGCTGACGCTGTGGTACGGCCTGTCGATCCTCGTATTCATGGCCTTCGGCGCGGTCTTCGTGCGCGCCGCCTGGCGGCGCGGCGCCAGCACGACGCACCGTTGGGTGGCGGCGGCGCTGGTGCTGAACCTGGGCGTCGGCGTGCGCGACTGGCTGCTGTTTCGCTTCAGCCCCGGCTACGCGCACGAGACCTGGCTGCGCTATTCGGCGGTGATGTTCGCGCTGGTGCTGGCCTACGTGGTGCTCACGCGCTTTCGGGCCGCAAGCGCGCAGGCGCGCGAGCTGAGCGCTCAGCTGGCCGAGCGCGTTGCGCAGCGGGAAGCCGAGCTGGCCGAGAGCTACGCGCGCATGGCGCAACTGGCCCGCGAGCAGGCCCGCACCAGCGAGCGCACACGCATCCTGCGCGACCTGCACGACGGCGTCGGCGCGCACATCAGCGTTGCGATCCGGCAGCTGCAGTCCGGCCAGGTCCGCCACGACGAGCTGGTGCGCACGCTGCGCGACTCGCTGGACCAGCTGAAGCTGTCGATCGACGCGATGCACCTGGACCCGGGCGACGTGACCACGCTGCTGGCCAACCTGCGCTACCGGCTGGAGCCGCGCCTGCTGGCGGCCGGCATCACATTGGAGTGGGACGTGGAGCTGCTCGAGCCGCTGGCGCGGCTCGACGACGGCGCGATGCGGCAGCTGCAGTACATGGTGCTGGAGGTGCTGTCCAACGTGCTGCAGCACGCGCAGGCCAGCCGCCTGCGGATCGAGGCGCGCAACGAGGGCAGCGGTGCGCGGCTGCGGCTAACCGACAACGGCCGCGGCTTCGACGCGACGCAGCCGGCGCACAACGGGCTGCGCTCGCTGCGCGAGCGGGCCCGGGCGATCGGGGCGCAGCTGCACGTTCACAGCCGGCCCGGGGCCACCACGATCGAGGTCGTGCTCTGACGCGGCGCGCGCGTGCGGGAGCACGCGGCACGAGCGCAGCAGATGCGAAGACGAGGGCTTCGTTGCCGTCGGTCGCCACACCGCCGTGCGCGACGGCTCGTGTAGCAACTCGGCCCGCGGGTTCTATACCCGCGCTAGGAGGCCCTGAAAATCAACGGCTTGGGCGGGTTTGGGGTGGCTGATGGGACTCGAACCCACGACGACCAGAATCACAATCTGGGACTCTACCAACTGAGCTACAGCCACCGTCGCAGCGCGCGATTATAGGTGGCGCCCCTCGCTCAGCGCGGCTCACCCGCTGCCCGCTTGCCGGTACACCGCGCCGATCAACGCGCCGGGGCCGATGCGGCGAGTGCCGCGGGCTTGATCTCGGCGTCGAAGCGGGTCTTCAGCGCCTCGTAGTAGGCCTGCGCCTCGGCGGTGCCGATCACCTGCGCGTACTGCGCCGGCCAGGCGCGCGGGTTGCCCACTGCCGGGTCGCGCGGCAGCACCTCGAGCACGCGCGCGACCAGGTAGCCCTGGTCGCCCAGGTCGACGCCCAGCGGTCGCGGCAGCTTGGCCGGGTCGGCGCCGAGGATCGCCTCGATCGCTGCGCGCGGCAGGCCCTCGGGCGCCGCGCGGCCGACCACCAGCGCGGTCGGCAGCGTCTGCGCCGGGTCGGCTTCGAGCTTGGCGTACAGCGCCTCGCCCGCCTTGCGCGCGAGCGCCGCGGCCTGCTGCGCGATCACCGCCTCGCGCACCTGGGCCTTGACCTCGGCGAAGGGCAGCGTGTGCGCCGGCAGGTACTCGACGACGCGGGCCGACGCCAGCTGGTTCGGGCCGACCTCGACCGCTTCGGTGTTGCGCTTGTTGCGGATGCTGTCGGCGGCGAAGATCGCCTCGAGCAGCTTCGGCGACGCCAGCGCACCGGTCGCGCCCGGCGCCGGGTTGCGCTGCACGGTGGCGGTGTGCAGCTGCAGCTTGAGCCGGTCGACCACCGGCTGCAGGCTGTCGCTTTGCTCGTAGACGGTATTGGTGAACTGCTCGGCCACCTCGATAAAGCGCTTCTGCGCGAGCTGCTTGCGCACCTCGTCCTCGATCTGGGCGCGCACCGCGGCGAAGGGCTTCTTCTCGCCGCCGCGCACCGCGTCCAGGCGGATGATGTGGTAGCCGAAGTCGGTCTCGACAACGTTGCTGATCTCGCCCGGCTTCATCGCGAACACCGCGTCCTCGAAGGGCTTGACCATCGCGCCGCGGCCGAAGAAGTCGAGGTCGCCGCCGCGCGCGGCGCTGCCCGGGTCGTCGCTGTTCTTGCGCGCCAGCTCGGCGAAGTCCCCGGGGTTGCGGCGCAGCTGCTCGAGCAGCGCTTCGGCCTTGGCCTTGGCCTTGGCGCGCTGGTCGGCGGGTGCGTCCTTGTCGGCGGCGATCAGGATGTGGCTCGCGCGGCGCTGCTCGGCGGTGGTGTAGCGCGCGATGTTCTCGTCGTAGTAGCGCCGCAACTCCTCCTCGGGCACGCTGATGCCGGCGGCCAGCGCCTGCGCGTCGAGCACGACGTACTCGATCTTCGCCTGCTCGGGCGCGCGCAGCTGCGCCTCGTGCGCCTGGTAGTAGGCCTGCAGCTCGGCCTCGGTCGGGTCGAGCTTGGCGCGGTAGTCCTTGGGCTCGAAGCGCTGCAGCTGCACCCGGCGCCGCTGCAGCATCGCGTCGAAGGCCGGGTCGACCACGGCCGCCGGCGCGATCACGCTGCCGCCGATGCCCAGCACCACCTGCTGCATCGCCAGGTCCTGCCGCAGCCGCGCGGCGAACATCTCGGAGGTCATGCCCTGCGCGGCCAGCAGGTCGCGGTTGACGCTGCCGTCCGGATTGCGCAGCGCGGCGAGCTGCTCGTCGGCGGCGAACACCTGCTGCACCTTCGCGTCGGTGACGCCGACGTGCAGCTGCTGCGCGGCTGCGTACAGCACGCGCTCGCGCACCAGCTGCTCGAGCACGTCGTGGCGCAGCTGCGGCGTGTCGAGCAGCTTCAGGTCGACGCCGGGCATCTGCTGGCGCATCCGGTCGAGCTGGCGCTGCACCGCCGCGTCCCACTCGGCGCGGGTGATGCCGTTGCCGTCGACCTCGGCCACCTTGGCCTCGGCGTCGCTGGTGAAGCGCGAGTAGCCCTGCACGCCGAAGAACACGAACGACGGGAACACCAGCAGCACCAGCAGGCCCTGGAACAGGCGGGTGTGGGTGCGGAAGAAGTCGAACAGCATGGGCAGCGAAGGGCAGGAGCGCGGCGCCGCTCCGATCGCCGATCGGGCGCCGCTGGATCAGGCTGGGCAGCCGCGGGGCCACTGCGCGCGCCGTGCGCGGCGGCCAGCGCGCGAGCGCCGGATTCTAGCCGCGCACCCAGGTGTCGACCGTGGCCGCGGGGTGGTGGGTGCTGAGGGTTTCGAACCCCCGACCTACGCCTTGTAAGGGCGCCGCTCTACCGCTGAGCTAAGCACCCGCGCAAGCGGCCCGGGCGGCGCTAGCGGATCGCGTCGCGCAGCGCCTTGCCCGGCTTGAACTTGGGGACCTTGGCGGCCTTGATCTTGATCGCGTCCCCGGTGCGCGGGTTGCGGCCGGTGCGCGGCTTGCGCTTGGTCACGCCGAAGGTGCCGAAGCCCACGATGGTCACGGTGCCGCTCTTCTTGAGCGTGGCCTGCACGCCGGCGACGAAAGCATCCAGGGCCCGGCCGGCGGCGGCCTTGGACAGGTCGGCCTGGGTCGCGATGTGCTCGATCAGCTCTGCCTTGTTCATTGACTCGCCCCTTGTCGCCTCTTGCTCTTCGTGAATGGTGGTGCTGCGCCGCGGGCGCGTTGCGCCCACGGGCCTGAAGGATGTCCGAACGATTACAGCCTCGCGCTGCGCGCAGTGTCAAGGCCGAGCGGGCATTCTAGGAGGATCCCGCGCGCGTGCACGCGCGCATCGGGCATCACCGCGTGCACGCGCGCATCGGGCATCACCGCGGTGCACGCGCGCACCGGTCACCACCGCGTGTACGCGCGCCTGGGGATCACCGCATGCACGTGCGCTCGGGGATCACCGCGCGCGCCGGCAAGCTGGCACCGAACTGTGCGCGCACCGCCCCCCGCGTCAGCGCGCAGGCGGCCGGTCTGCCGGCGCGGCCATCGGCACCCGCACCACCAGCGCGACCCCGACTGCGGTCGCACCCAGGCCCAGCAGCACCACCACGGTCAGCGGCTCGTCGAACAGCAGCCAGGCCAGCAGCGCGGTGCATGGCGGCACCAGGTACATCAGGCTGGCCACGTGCGTCGCTGCACCGCGCTGGATCAGCAGGTACAGCAGCGAGCTGGCGCCCAGCGTCAGCGCGATCACCGACCAGACCATCGCGATGATCAGCTCGGGCGCCGGGCGGATCGGCTCGGTCTCGAACAGCGACAGCGGCAGCATCACCGCGAACGCCGCGCACAGCTGCACCAGGTTTGCGGTACGCACGTCGCAGGGGCGAACCCAGCGCTTCTGGTACAGCGTGCCCACGGTGATCGCGAGCAGCGCGCCCACGCAGATCAGCAGGTTCAGCGGCGTGATCTCGCCGATGCCCAGCTTGTCGTAGACCACCAGCAGCAGGCCGCCGAAGCCGAGCACCAGCCCCAGCCACTGGCGCGGCGCCACCCGCTGCGGCGTGCGGCTGCCCCACGCGACCCACAGCGCGGTCAGCACCGGCTGCAGGCCGGCGATCAGCGCCGAGGTGCCGGCCCCCATCCCGAGCTTGACCGCCGCCCAGATGCCGCCGAGGTAGCCCGCCTGCAGCAACATGCCGACCACCGCCAGGTGCGCCCACTGCCGCCGGTCGGTCGGGAACTTCGCCCCCGACCAGGCGACCCAGACCGCGAACACCAGCACCGACAGCGCGAAGCGCAGCGCCAGGAAGCTCAGCGGCGGCGCGTGCGGCATGCCCAGCCGCGCGACCACGAAACCGCTGCTCCACAGCAGCACGAACACGCCGGGCATCAGCGCGACGTAGGCGGCGGTGCGCCGTGCGGTGGCGTTCATCGCGTTGGTCGCGGCGGGGCCGGCTCAGCGCACCTTGGCGCGGATCTCCGGCAGTGCCTTGCGCAGGTAGTACACCATCGACCAGATCGTCAGCACGCACGCCAGGTAGATCAGCGCGGTGCCCCAGATCCGGGTGTCGATCCGCCCGAACAGCGCGCCGTCGTACAGCAGGAACGGAATCGCGACCATCTGCACCGCGGTCTTCAGCTTGCCCAGCATGCTGACCGCGACGCTGCGCGCCGCGCCGATGTGCGCCATCCACTCGCGCAGCGCCGAGATCGCGATCTCGCGGCCGATGATGATCAGCGCGACCAGCGCGTTCACGCGGTCCAGCTGCAGCAGGATCAGCAGCGCCGCGCAGACCAGGAACTTGTCGGCCACCGGGTCCAGGAAGGCACCGAAGGCCGAGGTCTGGCCCAGCCGCCGCGCCAGCCAGCCGTCGAGCCAGTCGGTCAGCGCGCAGACGATGAACAGCAGCGTCGCGACCAGGTTGCGCGCCGGCAGATCCAGCGGCAGGTAGAACACGCCGACGATCAGCGGGATTGCGACGATCCGACCCCAGGTCAGCAGCGTCGGCACGGTCAGGAACATCGCGGCATTGTGCCTGCAGGCCCGCACGGCCGATCCGGGACCTTCAGGCCGATCCGGGGTCGTCAGTGCAGCGCGCGGTAGATCGCGTCGGCGAGTGCGCGCGAGATGCCGTCGACGCCGGCGAGCTCGTCGACGCTGGCCTGCGCGACGCCGCGCACGCCGCCAAAGCGCTGCAGCAGCGCGGCGCGCTTCTTCGGCCCGACGCCGGCGACCTCCTCCAGCCGGCTGCCGCCGGTGCGCACCCGTGCGCGGCGTGCACGCATGCCGGTGATCGCGAAGCGGTGCGCCTCGTCGCGGATCTGCGCGACCAGCATCAGCGCCGCCGAGTCGGGCGCGAGCGCGAGCTTGGGCCGGCCGTCGGCGAACACCAGTTCCTCCAGCCCCACCTTGCGGCCCTCGCCCTTCTCGACGCCGACGATCAGCGACGCATCCAGCCCGAGCTCGGCGAACACCGCGCGCGCGACCCCGACCTGGCCGCGGCCGCCGTCGATCAGCACCACGTCGGGCAGCCGCGGCCCGCAGCCGGCGCCCGCCTGCACCGCCTCGGCCAGCTTGGCGTAGCGCCGCGTCAGCACCTGCCGCATCGCCGCGTAGTCGTCACCCGGGGTCACGCCGTCGATGTTGTAGCGGCGGTACTCGGCCGCGCGCAGCCGGTGGCCTTCGTAGACCACGCACGAGGCCTGCGTCGCCTCGCCGCCGGTGTGGCTCACGTCGAAGCATTCGATGCGCAGCCGGTCCAGATCCTCGACGTCGAGTTCGAGTGCGTCGGCCAGCGCGCCGGTGCGCTGGCGCTGCGAGCCCTCCTCGGCCAGCAGCCGCGCCAGCGCCAGCGCCGCGCCCTTGTCGGCCATGTCCAGCCAGATCCGCCGCTGGCCGCGCGGCTGATGCTGCGCGCGCACCTTCTGCCCGGCCTGCTGCGACAGCGCGTCCAGCAGGCCCGCGCTCACCGGGTGGCTGAGCACCAGTGCCGGCGGCACCGGCTGGCCCAGGTAGTGCTGCGCGAGGAAAGCCTCGAGCACCCGCTGCGCGATCGCGTCGACTGCGTCGGCCGCGTTGTCCGCGCCGGCGGCGCCGTCCGCGCTGACGCCAGCGCCGGTGCCGGCGTCGACAGCAACCGGCTCGACCGCCTCGACCTCGCCTTCGTCGACGCCGCCCGCATCGGCTGCGTGGGTCGGGAAGAACGCGCGGTCGCCCAGGTGGCGGCTGCCGCGCACCATCGCCAGGTTCACGCAGGCGCGCCCGCCGGCCACGCGCACCGCGAGGATGTCGACGTCGCGCTCGGCGCCCGACAGGCTGCTCGCGTCCACCGCCTGCTGGTGCAGCACGCGCGACAGCGCGCCGATGCGGTCGCGCCACTCGGCCGCGTGCTCGTAGTCCAGCGCGTCGGCGCAGGCGTTCATCCGCCGCGTCAGCTCGTCGATCACGCCCTGCGCGTCGCCGAGCAGGAAGCGTTCGGCGTCGCGCACGTCGCGCGCGTAGTCGGCCTCGCTGATGTAACCGACGCAGGGTGCGGTGCAGCGGCGGATCTGGTACAGCAGGCACGGGCGCGAGCGGTTCGCGAACACCGTGTCCTCGCAGGTGCGCAGCCGGAACACCTTCTGGATCAGCTGGATCGTCTCCTTGACCGCCCACGCGCCCGGGTACGGGCCGAAGTAGCGGTGGCGGCGGTCGACGCTGCCGCGGTAGTACGACACGCGCGGGAAGCGCGCCGCCGGCGTCGCCGGCGCCGCGCCGGGCGGGCCGCCGAGCTTCAGGTACGGGTAGCTCTTGTCGTCGCGGAACAGGATGTTGAAGCGCGGCGCCAGCGCCTTGATCAGGTTGTTCTCGAGCAGCAGCGCCTCGGCCTCGGTGCGCACCACCGTGGTCTCGAGCCGCGCGATGCGCGCGACCATCAGCCCGATGCGCGTGCCGCCGTGATCCTTGTGGAAGTAGCTGGCGACGCGCTTTCTCAGGCTGCGCGCCTTGCCGACGTACAGCACCTGCCCGGCGGCGTCGTAGTAGCGGTAGACGCCGGGCAGCCCGGGCAGCGCGGCGACCTCGGCCAGCAGCCGCGCGCGCAGCGCGTCGCGGTCGGCTTGCGGCGGTGCGGCGTCAGCCGCGCCCCCTGCGCCCGCCGGTGCAGGTGCGGGGCCGTGCGCGGGGGCGCCGATCACCTCGCCGGTCGCGCCGCCCTTCGGGTCGTGCACTGCGCCGTGCGTCGCAGCGTGCGTCGAAGCGTGCGTCGCATCGAGCGCTGCGTCAGCGGCCACGCCGGCCGCTGCAGCGCCCGCGCCGACGCGCTGCGCAGCGTTCACGGAGCTGGATTCGCGCGGGCCGGCCATCGCCGTCGATTCTCGCTTCGATAATCGACGCGATGCGCTGGGATGTGTTTTGCCGGGTGATCGACAACTACGGCGACCTCGGCGTGTGCTGGCGCCTGGCGGCCGACCTGGGCGCGCGCGGCGAGCAGGTGCGCCTGTGGGTCGACGACCCGTCGGCGCTGGCGTGGATGGCGCCCGCGGGCGCGGCCGGCGTGATCCTGGTGCGTTGGCGCGCTTCGACGCCGATCCCCGCGCCGGGCGAAGTCGTCGTCGAGGCCTTCGGCTGCGACCCGCCGGCCGCCTTCGTCGCCCGCATGGCCGCGGCGCAGCCGCCGCCGGTGTGGATCAACCTCGAGTACCTGAGCGCCGAGGACTGGGTGCAGCGCAGCCACGGGCTGCCGTCGCCGCAGGCCGGCGGCCCTGGTGCCGGGCTGCTCAAGTGGTTCTACTTCCCCGGCTTCGACGCCGGCGGGCTGCTGCGCGAGCCGGCGCTCGCAGCGGCGCAGCGTGGCTTCGACGCCGCGGCCTGGCTGCAGGCGCGCGGCTGGGCACCGCGCCCGGGCGAGCGCTGCGCCAGCCTGTTCTGCTACGACGACGCACCGCTTCCCGCGCTGCTGGGGCTGCTGGCCGCGCAGCCGACGCTGCTGCTGCTGACGCCGGGGCCGGCGCAGCGGCTGGTGCGCGCGGCGGCGCTGCCCGGCAGCGTGCGCTGCATCGAGCTGCCGTGGCTCGAGCAGCCGCAGTTCGACCGCCTGCTGTGGGCCTGCGCGCTGAACTTCGTGCGCGGCGAGGACTCGCTGGTGCGCGCGATCTGGGCCGGCCACCCGTTCGTGTGGCAGCCTTACCCGCAGGCCGACGACGCCCGCCGGGCCAAGCTCGACGCCTTCCTCGCGCGCTACCTGGCCGACGCGCCGCCGCCGCTCCAGGCGCAGCTGGGCGCGCTGTGGCGCGCGTGGGCCGGCGCCGGGCCGCCGCCGCAGGCTCTGCCGGACCCTGCAGCCTGGCGCGCGCACGCGCAGCGCTTCGCGCAGGCGCGCTGGCGCGAGCCGGACCTGGTCACGCGGCTGCTGGCTTTCGTCGCTGCCCACGCCGGCCCGGCCGGCGGCGGCCGCCGCGAGGGCAGCCGCTAAAATCCGCGGCTCCACGCGGGGGCCGCCCGCACCCGGCACGCGGGTGCCGCGCCGGCAGCCCTCATCGCCATCCCCGAGCCCGCACCCCGGCGCCACAGCGCGCCGGCGCAGCGGCGCAGCATTCCAGGACCACCCGCCATGAAAATCGCTCAGGAGATCCGGGCCGGCAACGTGATCATGCAGGGCAAGAGCCCGATGGTCGTGCTCAAGACCGAATACAACCGCGGCGGCCGCAACTCGGCCACCGTGCGCATGAAGCTGAAGAACCTGCTGAACAACTCGGGCACCGAAGTCGTCTTCAAGGCCGACGACAAGATGGACCAGATCATCCTCGACAAGAAGGAGTGCACCTACTCCTACTTCGCCGACCCGATGTACGTATTCATGGACAGCGACTACAACCAGTTCGAGGT
>WBZO01004615.1_pt1 | contig 14731 bp, 14 predicted proteins | sample 5204261 | NCBI WGS metagenome assembly WBZO01 (sample SAMN12412400, study PRJNA552823) | activated sludge metagenome | isolation source: activated sludge from anammox sidestream of wastewater treatment plant... | place: USA: North Carolina | collected 2017-09
GGAGGACTCCTTGCCGATGGGTAGGGTCGATCAGTCTAGGCAGTCGACTGGTACCGGATCAACCGCAGCCTGCGGTGGTAACATATGCGATTGCGCAAGCGCGCATCGATTCCCTCGCAGGTCAGCAATGGACGTCATCGAACGCATCAACGACACGCTCGCCCAGCATGCGATCGTGCTGTTCATGAAGGGTACGCCGCAATTTCCCATGTGCGGATTCTCCAGTCGCACGGTGCAGGCGCTCAAGGCCGTCGGCGCCGATTTTTTTGCGGTCAACGTGCTTGAGGACCCGGAGATCCGCGCCAACCTGCCGCGGCATTCCAATTGGCCGACATTTCCGCAGCTGTTCATTCATGGCGAGTTGATCGGCGGCTGCGACATCACTCTCGACCTGTATCAGTCCGGTGAGCTGGAGCGGCTGGTGCAGGATTCGCGCAAGGCTTGAGCATGCTGCCGACGATGCGGCTGGCGCGGGCCGAACGCGTGCCTGCGCTGGAGTCCCTGCGCGAGCGTGTCGTCCTGGTTGCCGGCGCCCTGGGCGGGCTCGGGCGTGCCAGCGCATTGGCCGCGGCGCGCGCCGGCGCAAGCGTGATCCTGCTGGCACGCAAGGTGCGACCGCTCGAAATGCTGTACGACGAGATCGAGAAATCCGGCGCGCCGGCGCCAGCGCTGTATCCGCTGGACATGGAAGGCGCGACACCGAAGGACTATGCCGACCTGGCGGCGACGATCGAGCGCGAGTTCGGCCGCCTCGACGGCATTGCGCATTGCGCTGCGCACTTCAATACCCTGCAGCCCTTCACGCAGATTTCGCCCATGGACTGGATGCGCGCCCAGCAGGTCAATGTGACCGCGCCGCTGCTGCTCACCCAAGCTTGCGCGCCAATCCTGGGGCAGGCCGCCGATGCGGCGCTGGTATTCGTGTTTGACGATGCCGCGCGCATGGGCAGGGCGTACTGGGGAGGCTATGGCGTGGCCAAGCATGCCCTGCAGGGGCTGGCGTCGATCATTCACGAAGAAACCGAAAATTCCCGCGTGCGCACCCATGCCCTGCTGCCAGCGCCGATGCGCACTGCGTTGCGGCGGGCGGCGTACTATGGCGAAGACACGCTGCAGCATCCCGAGCCGACCGAGGCGGGCGAAGCGGTGGCTTGGCTGCTGGGGGCGGCGGCGGCGCCGCTGCGCGGCAAGGTGCTGGATCTGCGTCAGGCCGGGTAGGTCGTCCGGGCGGCGGGAGGGCCGTGGTGGCGTGTGGGCAAGTGCGCCGTCGCGCCATGCGACGTGCGGAATCGAACGGGGGAGTGGGGTATGGAAAGTTCGATGAGTACCGTGTCGGCGGGCATGTTGCTGTTCCTGATCATGGATCCGCTCGGCAACATTCCGCTGTTCCTTGCGCTGCTGCGCAATGTGCCGCCGGAGCGGCATCGGCGCGTGCTGGTGCGCGAATTGCTGATCGCGCTGGTGGTGTTGTTCGTATTCCTGTTCGGCGGGCAGTACCTGCTGCATCTGTTGCAGCTCAAGCAGGAATCGGTGGGCATCGCCGGCGGCATCGTGCTGTTCCTGATTGGCGTGCGCATGATCTTTCCGCCCAAGGGAGGCGGTGTGTTCGGCGACGTGCAGGGCGAGCCGTTCATCGTGCCGATGGCCATTCCCGGGGTGGCCGGGCCGTCGGCGATGGCGGCGGTCATGCTGCTGGCCAACAGCAATCCCGGACGCACCGTGGATTGGAGCGTGGCGCTGTTCGTGGCCTGGCTGGCGACCGCCTTGATCCTGCTGTCTTCGACCTATCTTTTCCGCTGGCTGGGGCGCAGCGTGCTGACGGCGCTGGAGCGGCTGATGGGCATGCTGCTGGTCGCCCTCTCGGTGCAGATGTTCCTGGACGGGGTGGTCGCGTACGTGCGCCTGGCGGTGCAGGCCTGATGCCCGGCCGCGACCGGCGGGGTACGCTGGCGCATGGTCGGATGGGCGCAGTCACAAATCTGTCTTGGAACCCTGTTAAACTGGGGTTAACGGTGGCGCGCGCCTCGAGGGCTGGCGCGTCATCGGGGAATCAAATGACTCTTCTGGCACGGCGGCGCACCGGGATGTGGCAGCCGCGATGCTGTTTTTGTCCCGTACTTCCGAGGGGGTAGAACTAATGAAAACGCAATTCCGCATGCGACTGCTGCCATTGGTGATCGGTTCGCTGCTTGCCGTATCAACGGCTTACGGCCAGAACACCTCGTCGGCCCTGAGTGGCCGCGTCGTCGATGCCGCCGGCAAGCCGGTCGCGGGAGCCACGGTCGAGATCGTGCACATTCCCTCGGGCACTTCACGCACGGTGATGACCGATGCCAATGGTCGCTATGCCGCGCAGGGCTTGCGCGTAGGTGGCCCGTTCGAGGTCAAGGCCTCGGGCGATCACGGCGAGGCCGCCGATCAGAAGGACATCTATCTCAAACTGGCCGAGGAATCGACCCTCAACCTCACGGTTGGCGCCGGTGCCGCACAGCAGCTGGAGAGCATCGTGGTGACCGGCGTCACCCCGGGTTCGACCTTCCAGGCCGACAACAAGGGCGTCAGCACCAATCTTTCGCAGCGCGCATTGGAAGCGCTGCCGCAGCCCGATCGCTCGATCCAGAACGTGGTGCGTGCCGATCCACGCATCGTCGTCACCGACCGCGACCGCGGCGCGTTCTCGGCAATGGGCCAGAACTTCCGCTACAACTCGATCACCGTCGATACGGTCAACGCGGGCGACCCGTTCGGCCTCAACGACAATGGTCTGCCGACCAAAGGCTCGCCGATCTCGCCTGACGCGATCGAGGAATACAACATCTCCACCGCCAACTACGATGTGGCCACGCGCCGCGGCGTCGGCGCGACGGTCAATGCCGTCACCAAGAGCGGCACCAACGAGTTCCATGGCTCGGCCTACTACTCCTACACCAACGCCGATGACCTCACCGGCGAGAACGAGGCCGGCAACAAGTGGACGGGCTGGAGCAGCAAGTACACCGCCGGCGCTACCCTGGGTGGCCCGATCATCAAGGACACGCTGTTCTTCTTCCTGTCGTATGAGGAAAGCAAGAACAAGGCGCCCGGTTCGGTATGGGGGCCGGAAGGTTCGGGTGCGACCAACATCGTGCGTGGCCTGACCCAGCAGCAGGTTGACCAGATCGTGCAGGCCGCGGCCGCGTATGGCATCGATGCCGGCGGTACGCAGGCGTCGAACGTCGACCTGACCAGCAAGCGCGGTTTGGCCAAGATCGACTGGAACATCAACGATCGTCACCGCATGAGCTTCCGTGCCAGCCGCACCCAGGAAGACGAGCCGATCATCGTCCAGGGCAATTCGACGCGTCTCAACCTGTCGAGCAACTGGTACCTGTTCGACAAGACCAACACCTCGTTCGCCGTCAGCCTGTACGACGACTGGACCGATACGTTCTCGACCGAGGCCTCCGTCGGCTACAACAAATTCGACCAGCTGCGCGGCCCGCTCAATGGCCAGGCAGCGCCCGAAATCATCGTGCGCACGACCGGCACCGATTCGGGTACCAACGTGGTGCTGGGTACCGAGTACTCCAGCCAGGCCAACGTGCTTGGCGTGAAGACCTGGAACGGCTACTTCGCCGGCAACTGGTTCCTCGGCGACCACACCGTCAAGCTGGGCGGCGATTTCCAGAAGGACGCGTACTACAACCTGTTCCTGCAGCGTTATTACGGCCAGTACGAATTCAACTCGATCGACGATTTCATCAGCGGCACCTATCGCCGCTATCGTCTGGCCGAACCGGCGCTTGGCTACGATCTCAACAACGTGGCCGCGGTGTATGACCTGCGGCAGTACGGCCTGTTCCTGCAGGACACCTGGCAGGCCACCGACCGCCTGTCGCTGCAGTACGGCCTGCGTTACGACGTGCCGCACCTGTCGCCGGCGCCGACCTTCAATCCGTGCGTCGCTGCCGAGCCGGGTGTCACCGGCAACTTCGGCGTGTGCGGCCTGCAGGCCTCGACCAGCAATCCCAATGCGGCCTACGGCGGTTTTGGCATCAAGAACACCGACCGCGTCACCGGAACCGTGCTGCAGCCGCGCGTGTCGTTCAACTACGCCTTCGATACCGAGCGCATGACCCAGCTGCGTGGCGGCTTTGGCCTGTTCATCTCCAACACGCCGGGCGTGTGGATGGCCAATCCGTACTCCAACAATGGCGTGGCAGTGGCGACCTATGACGTCAATCGCCTGCGCAAGCCGGATGATCCGGAGTTCAGCGGCGATCCGAATCACCAGAATGTTCCTGGCGGTAACGTCACGATTCCGGGCCTGGGACGTTCGCAGATGGGCGTCGATCTGGTCGACAAGCACTTCCAGCTGCCGACTGTGGCCAAGTTCACGCTGGGCTTTGACCGCGAGCTGCCGTGGTGGGGCCTGATTGCCACCGCCGATTACGAGCGCCTCGATGTCAAGAAGGCCGTGCAGTATCAGAACCTCAATCTCGGTGCGCCGACCGGTCTGCTGCCTGATGGCCGCTACAGCTACTTGAAGAACCCCTATGCGGCTCCCGGCAGCAGCAATCCGTCGCGGTGGAATGCCAATCCCTCGTTCGGCAACGTCATCTATCTGACGAACACCAACAAGGGCGGCTCCGAAGCCTTGACCCTGGCACTGAAGAAGCCGTTCTCCGACAACTGGTCGGGCATGCTCGGCTTCACCACCAGTCGTTCCACCGAGGTCAACCCGGGCACGTCGAGCGTGGCGTTTTCGAGCTACCAGTACCGCGCATTCGTGAACCCGAACGATGCCGAGGAGTCGACCTCGAACTACTCGGTGCCGCGCCGCGTGATCGCGTCGCTGAGCTGGCAGCACAACTTCTTCGGTGACTATGCGACCCAGATCAGCTCGTTCTTCGACGGCCATTCGGGTACGCCCTACAGTTGGGTGTTCGGCAACGATGCCAACGGCGACAGCTTGAGCGGCCGCGACCTGGCCTACATCCCGCGCGGCCTCGACGATGTGATGTTCACCGGCAACTCCACCGCCGAACAGCGTCAGGAGTTCATGAACTACATCAACAACGATCAGTACCTGAGCCAGTACAAGGGACGCACGTTCAAGCGCAATGGTGCGCGTGCACCGTGGATCAACCAGATCGACCTGAGCTTCCGTCAGGAGATTCCGGGCCTGTTCCCGTCGGGCGCCAAGGGTGAGCTGCGCTTCGATATCTTCAACCTCGGCAACCTGATCAACGACAAGTGGGGCGTGGAGCGTCGTGCAGCCTTCCCGCTGACGCGCAACCTGGCCAACTATGCGGGTGTCGATCCGGCCACGGGTCGCTACATCTACAACATCGACCAGCAGATCAGCGGTGGGCATTACTCGCCGACTGACCTGCCGGTCAATGAGTCGTTCAATCCGTCGCAGCGTTGGTCGATTCTCGTCACCCTGCGCTACAAGTTCTGATCGATCGCCGATCACAACGACAAACGGCCGGCCTTGTGCCGGCCGTTTGCTTTTTGGCGCCAGGTGCTTGACCGCGGCGCCCGGCTTTGGCATTGCTAGAGAGCGTGCCGCGTCAGGCGGCAGACACAAGGACAACCCATGCAAGACACACGACAGCCCGCGACCGTCAGCGCGCGCATCACTCCCGCCGCGGGCCTCGACGTACTTTCGCGCCACGAAGTCGCGCGGCTGCGCGACGCCGGCGCCGGCGGCCTGCACCCGCTGCTGCGACGCTGCGCACTGGCCGTGCTCACCCAGGGCACGGTGACGGATGATGCGCGGGCGCTGCTCGAACGCTATCCCGATTTCGACATCCAGATCCTGCAGCACGATCGCGGCATCAAGCTCGAATTGACCGAGGCGCCGGCAGAAGCCTTCGTCGACGGCCGCATCATCAGCGGCATCAGCGAACTGCTGTTCGCGGTGGTGCGTGACATCGTCTATGTCGCCAACCAGATCGAGGCGGGTAGCTTCGATCTGGTTGAATCCAACGGCATCACGCACGCCGTGTTCGAGATCCTGCGCAATGCGCGGGTACTGCGCCCGCACGTCGACCCCAACCTCGTCGTGTGCTGGGGTGGCCATTCGATTGGCCGCGACGAGTATCTGTACACCAAGAAGGTCGGTTACGAGCTGGGGCTGCGCGGACTCGACATCTGCACCGGCTGCGGCCCCGGTGCGATGAAGGGGCCGATGAAGGGCGCGACGATCGCGCATGCCAAGCAGCGGCGCCACAACAATCATTACATCGGCATCACCGAACCCGGCATCATCGCCGCGGAGTCACCCAATCCGATCGTCAACCATCTCATCATCATGCCGGATATCGAGAAGCGGCTGGAGGCATTCGTGCGCCTCGGTCACGCCATCATCGTGTTTCCCGGCGGTGTCGGCACGGCCGAGGAAATCCTCTACCTGCTCGGCATCCTCATGCACCCGGACAATGCCAGTCTGCCATTCCCGCTGATCTTCACCGGGCCACGCGAGTCGGCGGCCTATTTCGAGCAGATCGACCGTTTCCTGCGTCTGGCCCTGGGGGACGCGGCGGCGGAGCACTATTCGATCGTCGTCGACGATCCGCGCGAAGTCGCCCTGCAGGTGCGCAAGGGCGTCGAGCGCGTGCGCAGCTACCGACTCGAGAACCAGGATGCATTCTTCTTCAACTGGGCACTGCACATCGAGCGTGAGTTCCAGACGCCATTTCGCCCCACGCACGAGGCGATGGCAGCGCTCAATCTGCATCGGAACCAGCCGCCTCACCGGCTTGCTGCGGATCTGCGCCGTGCGTTCTCGGGCATTGTCGCGGGCAACGTCAAGGAAGAGGGGATTCGCGCCATCGAGAACCACGGTCCCTTCATCATTCACGGCGACCGCGACATCATGCGCGCCCTCGACGCCCTGCTCGCCAGCTTCGTCGAGCAGCATCGCATGAAGCTGCCCGGCGGCACGCGCTACGTGCCGTGCTACCGCGTCGACGCGGGCTGAGCCACCCGTGATGCCGTGCGGGGTCGGCGTCCGTGGTGCGCCGCCCCTAGTTCCGTCGATACAGGGCTGAAGGGCGGCCGGATGCTGGCCGTGGAATACAAGGGCGAGCCGTACAAGACCAACGACGACTCCCGCGAGAAGAAGGTCGTGCCTGCGCCATCGCGCGCTGGCATCGAAGTGGCGCGGGCCGTTGTCCATGCCGGGGCGAATGCGACCGGGCGAGTGTCGAAGCGCAGCGCGTCGGTGGGAATCTGGCGGGGGCTGTTCATGGGGCGCCAGCGTGCCCCGGATGGGTGGTAAGTGGGAACAGGTGCGACTGACCACCCCTGATTGCAGGGCGCATCGGCGGCTGCGTGGGCCCTTCGCGGGGTGGCCTCCAGGTTCTGGAGAACATCGCAATGGGCGGTGCGCAGGGACTGAGTAGAGCGATGAGAACGAGGCGCGCGGTGGTCACGGCGCTCCCGTGTCGTGGCACACCCTCGTCGAATGGACGGACGAGCTGCGCGCTGCCGTGGACGACGCCAAGCGCCCGTGGCGACGGTTCGGGCGCGAGTACCTGTTCGAGTCCATGCCGAAGGGGCGCCACATGGGCAGGGGCCCCGGACCGTACACCACGAGCGGCCTGCGCGCGCTCTGGCGCGTCGCGCGCGACAAGTCGGGCATTCAAGACGTCCGCCTGCACGACTTCCGCCGCAAGGCCGGCAGCGACTTCGACGACGAAAGTGACGCGGGCAAGCTCCTCGGTCACGCAGACCCGAAGACCACACGGCAACACTACCGGGCTAAGCTCACCCGAGCAGAGCCGGTGAAGTAATGGACAAATACCGGAATAATGGACAGCAAAAAGGGCTTGCATCTCTGCAAGCCCTTGGAAGATATGGCGCCCGAAGTTGGACTCGAACCAACGACCCCCCCTGATTAACAGTTTGCTGCTAAATCAACATGTTAGGAAAAGTCTGGCGAAGCCTTCCGAAGGCCAGCGAAGCTGAAAGCAGTTTGCAATCAGTAGCTTAGTGAAGTTGAGCGAACTGCCCGCGAGCTGAGCGGTGTACCGCAGGTGTACCGAAATCCGCGCCCGTCACGCCGGTTTCCCAACCTTGGCCAGCGGCAAAAACAGACGGCGCGGCGAGCCGGGAAACTCGATGAAACTGTGGTGCCGATAGAACTCGGTCGCCGTCTCGTCCTTAGCATCCACCACCATCGCGTAGGACGCCACCTCGGAGCGGATTGCACGCTCCAGTGCATCGGCCAGTAAAGCGCCGCCAAGCCCTTGCCCTTGGTACGCGCGGTCGATGGCAAGCCGCCCCAGGCGTGCGGTCGGCACCTCGGGGTAAAGCGGTAACTTCTTGCTGACATCATCTGGCAAATCAGCAAGCAGCACACTCGCGGACGCCAAGGTGTAGTACCCAGCAATGCACCCATCAGCGGCTACTGCCACGAAACACCTGGCGAAGGAGCGGCGCATGTCCTGCCCAACCTGCTCGCGCAGGTAACGGTTCAATGGTGCTGAGCTGCAGTCGAATTTCGAGCGGTCGTGCTGTGCTGTATCCAGTTGCACAGTCTTGAAGGATGCCTGGCTCATTCAATCGTCACCACGCAGCAGCTTGGCTCGTCGTTCATACGCACGCGCAAGTGCTTCATTACGTTCAGGAGGCGACAGCAGTGCGTTGGCAAAGCATTCCTGGTCGGCCCGCGACAGAACCAAGCCAAAGCCCTCTCCCGCACACCTCAACGCGGCTTGTTCGAGCGGCGTCCAATCTCTGTTTTCCACCCATGCGAACGCGCACCTACCTCCACTGCGCCGCTCCCACAATTCACCCATGAGCTTCTTTTCCTTGCTGTCACCGCCATCTGCTATATGCGAGCCCTTGTACTCGGCGGCGATGATGCCGCCGTTCTCCAGCCGGATCAGGAAGTCGGGATAGAAGCGATCGCTGGAGGTGGGCAGTGAGAACGACCCCGCCTTGCGCTCCACGTTGCGCACCCAGTCGCGCACACCTTCCATTTCGTTGGCGATGAACTGCGCGCAGTCGAACTCCTCGCCCTCACCCTTCAGATTGCCGATCTGCGGGAAGAAGTGCCTCTTCAGGGTAACGAAGCCGTTGTATTGCCAATCCCACGCATAGCGTCCCTGGCTGAACTCGCGACTCAACGCACCATCCACAACCAAATGCGCCTCGTCACCAACCAGCGCGAGGAATCGTTGACTAGTTGCGCTGCGTTTCGCCTTGCGCAGGTGGTCGGCCAGCGCCTCGCGCAGGCGGAACTTGCGGTAGGCCAGCTCGTCGGCGGTGAAGCCGCGCTCCTGCTTCAGATAGAGCAGCGCGTCGTACAGCCACGCGCCCAGTTCCTCCGGCACTACATTGTCGTCGCGCAATTGCTTTTCCAGCCACCACAGCAATTCCGCTTCGCTAACAGGCTCGCGCACGAACATCGGCAACTGCACGGGGAGTTTGTCACCGCTGTCGTACTTCACCTCACCGGAAGGTGTCACCCGCAACTGCGCGCGCTGCATCGCTTCCAGCTCTTTGGGGAAGTCCTTTTCGGGCAAATGGGCCGGCGTATCCCGCAAGCTCCACTCGCCTTCCAGCACGGGCGATTCCCCGGCCTCCACGAACAACTCGCCCTGGTGCCAGACCAGCAATGGAACCGTGAAGGCCTCGCCCCGCTCGGATGGTGTCGGCGTGTAGCGCTGCTCAGGCGCTTGGGCGAGCTTCGCCAACGCCTGCTCCACCACGGCCACGGCGGTCGACGTGCGGAAGGCCTCTTTCAACGCCTTCTGGTCGGCCGGACGCCATTCGCCCTTCAAGGTCATGCTGCCGGTTTCCGGCACCAACTCAAGGTTCTGTTCGAAACGTTTGCGCGTTGCCTCCGGCAAAGCCGACAAGTCGGGCAGCTCCACCTCCCCATCGGCCGTCGGCAGAGGTACGGTTACGCTGTCGGCTGCACGCAGCAAGTCAGCCTGCCCGGCGTCGTCGGCGGAAACCTGCACCAGATCCTTCACGTCCTGTCGCTCGAAGCCGGCATGCACCAGCCCATCGCGCAGGCGCTGGGCCACTTCCACGATCTGCGGCGATACGGCGTAGGCATACGCCTTGTTCAGCGCCTCGTGCTGTTTGCGCGTGACGCGCGGCATGCGCAGCACGCGGCCGAGAATCTGCTCCAGCGCGGTATTGGTGGCACTGGCGCGGAACGTCATCAGCACATAGGCCGACGGGCAATCCCAACCTTCCCGCAGCTTGTCCACGGTGATGATGAAACGGAGTTTGCACTCGGAACCCGCTACGTCGGCGTCGCCCAGCTCGTCGATAGTGCCGGTGGAACGCGCAATAGCATCGGCTGGGATGCCGAAGTCGTCGATCAGCGCCTGTCGCACGCGATCTGCCGTGAAGGTTTCCACGTCTTCGCTGTGCCGCTCGGCCTGCAACAGCATCACCGGGCGCAGGTACTCGCCCGTAGCCTTCTGTTCAGCGTCTGCGTCGCTTTGCAAACCGTTCAAACGGTTCAGCGCCTCGCGCAAGGCCACGCGCCAGTCGCCGTGCGCCGCCAGCTCTACCGGCAGTTTGATCATATCCTCGGCTTGCAGCGTGGCTGCTGATACCGAATACAGCACGTTGGATGGCTGATAGCTGCGATCCGGCGTGGCGGTCAATTCCAGCACGGCACACGGCGCGAGCCGCGCCAAGGTATCGAACGCCAGTTGCGTGCCCTGGTTGTGCGCCTCGTCCACGATCACGAACGGGCGGCGCAGGCGCAGCACGTCCACCAGCGATTCATTGCCCATGTCGCCAGCCGGCACGCCGGTGAAGTTGGCCATCAGCTGGCCGTTCTGCTTGTACACGGCCAGTCGATCGGTGTCCCCCTGCTTGAACGACTGCATGGTGGCCACCACGATGGTGTTGGCGCTATCTAGCGTACCGGGCTGCACGTTCAGCGCTTCGTCCAGCGTGAGCACGTTGAACAGGCCCAGCCTGGTCGCCAGCGAATCGTGTAGCAGGTTGCCCGGTGTCTTCAGCGCGCGCAGCGTCTGCGTGCGGATGGCCTCGGTGGGCACCAGCCACAAAGTCAGCGAACACTCCACGCCCAGCAGCGCATCGTTGAGGCGGGCAATTGCATGCCCACCGATCAGGGTCTTGCCGCCTCCGGTAGGAATACGCAGGCACACGCACGGAATGTCGCCCGCCGCCAGCGCCTCTGGCGTGCGGTAGGGCACGCCAAGGCCAAAGGTTTCCCGTGTGCAAGCGTCGTAGGCCCGAGCCGCACCCTGCTCGCGGTACAAGCGCAGGAACTGCTCGAACGCATCCAGCGCCTGGCACTGGTACACCTTGAGCTGCGGATCGGCTGGGCAGGTGTGGTCGCGTGTACTCATCGGGCCACCTTGATCTGATGGGGCAACTGCTTGAAGTCGATACGCAACGTACGACGCCGCTCCGGCATGATCGGGCAGCGCGTGCCGTAGATAGTCTTGGGGCCGTCATGTGGCGGCAGCTCGGCCAACAATGGCGAGGTGAGCACATTGCCGCCGCCCACCGACTTGTCCTTGAGGATGCCGTTGTACAGGAGATAGATCGCGCGCCCAGCATGCACGCCAAGCAAGGGTGAGGCAGGCCGCTTCGTCGGCAGCGGCGTGCCGGTTTCCATGAACCATACGAAGCGCGCCAGGTCGGCAAACTTCACCTCGGTGTTGATGCGACCGCCTGCGGTGAACAGTTCGTGGCCCAGCTTGGCATATCGAAAGCCGCCGCCGAGGCCGGGCATGTTGTCGCCCTTTCCGCGCGTGTAGCCTTGGGACACCCGCCGGATGCGTTCGGAAGTGATTTCGCGCGCGATGCTCGGCTTCATCTCCGTCAGCACGAAACGGCGTCGCTGGCCGTCGGCGCGATTGAGCGACAGCACGGCCTGACCGGTCGTGCCGGAACCCGCGAACGAGTCCAGCACGATGTCGTCGCCATTTGTCGTGAAGCTGAGCAATTCCTCCACCAACTCCACCGGCTTGGGAAAGTCGAACGGGCGCTTGCTCTCGGGAAAAATCGCCTTGATTTCGTTGGTGCCAATGCGGCCGTCCAGCTCGAACAGGCTGGAGAGTTTCGAGCGGTAGTCCTTCGCGTATTCGTGTTCCACCGCGATCTGCGTGGGATTATTGTCGGTGACGTTCTTCCAGACGATGGTGCCAACGCGGTTGCCGATGCCGAAAATCTCGTCGAAGAGCATGCGCAGGCTGGCCAGCTCGATGTCGTCGATGCTGGCAAAGATCACTCCGTCATCGCGCAGGAACTGCCGTAGCAACTTCAGGCGCGGATACATCATGCATAGCCACTTGTCGTGGCGGGTGAGGTCTTCAGCTTCCTCGCCCACGACCTTGCCCAGCCAGTCGCGCATCTGCGGGCTGTTTACGTTGTCGTTGTAAACCCAGCCGGAACGCTTGCCGCTATCGTCACGGTCGTCCTGCCCAGTGTTGTACGGCGGGTCGATGTAGATGCACTTTACCTGGCCGCCGTAGTGCGGCAACAGCGCCTTGAGCGCCAGCAAGTTGTCGCCTTCCACGATCAGATTGCCGCTGTCAGCGTCGCCGCAGCCCAGCTCTGGTACATCCTGCAACAGCCGAAACGGCACCTCGGCGTCGTGCCGTACCACGGCGTCCTTTCCGATCCAGTTCAATACGGGCATGCGTTCCCCTTCCAGTAACTAATTCAAACGTGCGCCGATGGCGTACCAAGCCCAAGGATACCCGCAAGCCCAGCAGCGGCCGGATGCGGCGCGCAGGCTTCCCTTCTCACGCGGCCTGGATCAGGAACTCGCTGGCCTTGGCCACCGGCTGTACCTGGTGCGCCTGCCGGCGCAGTTCCACCAGTCCGTAGCGCTCCATTGTCTTCAAGGCGCGCAATAGGTTGCTGGGCGCACGCCCGCTCAGCTCGGCCAAGCGGTTCAGCGACTCTGGCTTCTGTTCGCGGATCAGATTGAGCAAGGCGCGATTGTCGTCGGACAACACCTCGGCCAGCGAGCGCATGGAGGTGAACCAGATTTTCGGCCCGCCGGCAGCCGGCTTGCGCTCGCCGCGCGCGATGGCCAGCGCGCGGTCACGGATGGCCTCCTGCGTGGCGACGCCAATCACCGCCTTCTTCATGCCGTTGCCTTCTTTGGTACCCGATCCATCGCTTGCCTCACGCCGCTTCTCGCACGCGCATCTCCACATGCAGGCCAGCAGCTACGGCCATGTTCACCAGGGTATCCAGCCCGAAGAGGTTGATCTTGCCGCGCAGCAGGTCGGAGACACGCGGCTGCGTGACACCGAACAGCTTGGCGGCCTGGCTCTGGCTCATGCCGGCGTGGGCGATGTGCCGCTTCAGCGCCATCATCAGCGCGGAGCGGAGCTTCATGTTTTCCGCCTCGGCGGGGGTGTCCTCGATGGCATCCCACACACTGGCAAATCGTTCGTTGCTCATGGCTTCAACTCCTGCACCAAATCACGGTATCGCTTCGTAGCCAGTTCCAAGTCGGGTTTGCTGGTCGCCTGCGTCTTCTTCTGGAAGCAGTGCAGGACATAGACCGCATCGGCGAACTTGGCGACGTAGATCACCCGGAACGCACCGGCCTCATCCCGAATGCGAATTTCCCGGACGCCCTTCCCAACAGTGCGCATGGGCTTCCAGTCGTCGGGGTTTAGCCCATGCTCCAACTGGTCGAGCTGGTAACCGGCTTCTCTGCGGGCCGACGTCGGGAAAGCCCGCAGGTCGTCGAGAGCACTACCGCGAAATTCGATGGCTTTGGGACGGTCTGGCATGGCTCACCATACAACATTTTGTATGTTGCGCGCATGATCCGTCCCGGAAACAACTGGCCTGGCCCACCTGCTACGGCCTGAAGGCCGACCGTGCCGACGGCAACGCCGGCCCGCAGGGTGCGGCATGGATGCCGCACGTCCCCATCGAAGCACGTAGGTCACCAGTGACCCGAATCTGTTGGGGTAGGCGAGTCACCCCGGATTTGTTGGGGTATTACGAGTTCACTGGAAGTGACGCTTGTACAACACCTCGCCGCAGCACCGGGCCTCACCGCTGGGCCGTCTGGCTTGCTGGATAGGCTCATACTCGCGTGCTCGATCTTGCCCGAGTTCTACATTGCCGAGCTCGCCACGATTGCGACGTTCAATCGGCCCGATATTGACGCGACCGATGCTCGATCCACTCCGACCCGGATGAGAATCAAGCGAGATGCTGCATCCAACCGGCGAAAATGTCGCCTTCAAGCACTCGGTAGATTGCCATGTTGATGATGCCGGCACGGCCTTGACCGGTTCGTTTCGCGACCTCATCGACCCTACGCAGAAGGTCAGGCGCGATCGTCAATGAAATCTGCCGCTTGTTCCCTTTCGGGATGCCCTTGTCGTAGGAGCCTGGGATCGCTTCCGTACGAGCGTCCGGCGCACCGGCGATGAACCTCTCGGCGTTGCCGTCTGCGGTTCGAGGCTTACGCTGAATGGCCATGGCATGCATCCTCATTGACGATTGCTTGGATATTGAAAGCAGACTCCATAAGTGCGGCTAGCTCGTGGCACGCTTTGGGGTCATGGGGAGCGAGCTCCTGCACGGATAGCCCTTGGCCTCCCGCATTGGCGAAGGCTTTGCGTCGCCGGATGGGAGTCGGCAGGTAGCACGTCAGAACCGCATTCAATGACGGTTCGTTTGACATCGTTTGGATATTCAAAGGAGCGTATATGACTTCCCTCAGTCCTTGGTTCGACTTCCTCGTGTACGTGCTTCCGCA
>WBZO01004617.1_pt1 | contig 14728 bp, 8 predicted proteins | sample 5204261 | NCBI WGS metagenome assembly WBZO01 (sample SAMN12412400, study PRJNA552823) | activated sludge metagenome | isolation source: activated sludge from anammox sidestream of wastewater treatment plant... | place: USA: North Carolina | collected 2017-09
GTGAAACCGCTCGCCGCCACGCTCGACCTGCCGCTGGAGCGCGCCTACGAGGAGTACGGCGTGTGCTTCGCCTCGGGCGAGCTCGACGGCCTCGACTTCGCCGCGGCCTCGGCCCGGGTGGCCGAAGACCTGCTGATGGCGCAGCAGGGTCTCGGGATCGTTGGTGCGGGGCAGGGCGCGCTGCTCGGACGATTCCGGCAGCTCCTCCAGCTTGAACTGCGTGGCCTTCAGCCATTCGGCATAGGGATGCTCGCAGGCGAGCTTCCGCTTGATCTCCTCGTCGTCGATGATGCGGCCTTCTTCCAGGTCGATCAGCAGCATCTTGCCGGGCTGCAGCCGCCACTTGCGGACGATCCTTTCCTCGGGGATCGGCAGCACGCCGGACTCCGAGGCCATGATCACGTGGTCGTCGTCGGTGACGATATAGCGCGCCGGGCGCAGGCCGTTGCGGTCGAGCGTCGCGCCGATCTGCCGCCCGTCGGTGAAGGCGATCGCGGCGGGGCCGTCCCACGGCTCCATCAGCGCAGCGTAGTATTCGTAGAATGCCTTGCGGTCGGGATCCATCAGCGGGTTGCCGGCCCACGCCTCGGGGATCAGCATCATCATCGCGTGCGCCAGCGAGTAGCCGCCGGCGACCAGGATTTCCAGCGCGTTGTCGATGCAGGCCGTGTCCGACTGCCCGTGCGGGATGATCGGCCACATCTTGTCGAGGTCGGGCCCGATCAGGTCGGACGACATCGACCGGCGGCGCGCATACATCCAGTTCACGTTGCCGCGGACGGTGTTGATCTCCCCGTTATGGGCCAGGAACCGGTACGGGTGCGCCAGCTTCCACGACGGGAAGGTGTTGGTCGAGAAGCGCTGGTGCACCAGCGCGAGCGCCGACTGCGTCAGCGGATTGCGCAGGTCGTCGTAGAAGCTGCCGACCTGGTTGGCGAGCAGCAGGCCCTTGTAGACCACCGTCCGGGTCGAGAAGGACGGCATGTACAGATCGCCCAGCCCGGGGATGTGGCGTCGCTCGCCCAAGGCACGGATGTTGTTCAGGATCTGCTTGCGGATGGCGAGGATCTTCCGCTCGAACGCGTCCTGGTCCCGGATCTTGTCGGATGCGCCGATGATCGCCTGCCGGATCACCGGCATCGATGCGATGACGGCCTTGCCCAGGCCGGTCAGGTCGGTGCCGATCTCCCGCCAGCCGATCATGGTCTGGCCTTCCTGCGCCACCACCTGCTCGAAATGGCGGATGGCATGGTCGCGCGCGGTCGCGTCCTGCGGCAGGAAGCACATGGCAACGCCGTAACGGCCGAACGGCGGCAGCGTCCTGCCGGTCTTCGCCGCCCAGTCGCGCAGCAGTGTGTCCGGCATCTGGATCAGGCAGCCGGCGCCGTCGCCCATCAGCGGGTCCGCGCCGACGGCGCCGCGATGGTCCAGGTTCTCCAGGATTTTCAGACCCTGGGAGATGATGTCGTGCGACTTTCGGCCTTTGATATTGACGACGAAGCCGACGCCGCAGGCGTCATGCTCGTTGCGGGGATCGTACAGGCCTTGGGTCACAACCTCTTCCATCGCATTCTCTTTTCGTGGCGTAACTCTGTGCTGCCGAGCGGGCATGGGCCGGCCAAGCCGCCTTTTGTGCCTTCGCGGTCGGCAAATGGCAATATTCCTGCCGCAGTGCACCGTAGGCGATGCCGGCCAACCCCGGCAAGGGGCGGATTTTCATCCGCCGCAAATGTTCATGCGGCTTCAGGGAGGATCAGCGGTCGCCCTGACGCCGCTGGGAATGCTGCTGGGACGGCGGGGAGGGTCGTTGTGCCGGCGCCTGGCGGAGCTGAGGGGGCGGCGACGGGCGCGCCTGCGGCTGCGGCGGTGGCCGGAACTGCGGCTGTGGCGGCGGCCGGAACTGCGGCGCCGGTGATGCCTGTCGGAACTGCGGCTGCTGCGGCGCCTGGAATGACGAAGCCGGCGGTGGGCTGCGGAACTGCGACTGTGGCGGCGGCGAGGGGCGGGACGGCTGTTGCGGCGCCGGGGCCCGGAACTGCGGCTGTGGTCCGGGCTGCTGTGGCGGGCCGCGGAACGGCTGCTGCGGCGACGCCTGCCTGAACGGCTGCTGCGGCTGCGGACGAACCTGTGGCTGCGGCGCCTGGAATTGCGGCTGCTGCCGTGACCCCTGGAACGACGGCGGCGGCTGCGGGCTGCGGAACTGCGATTGCGGCGGCGAGCCCGGACGAAATGGCTGTGACTGCGGCTGGCCGGGACGAACTGGCTGTTGCGTCGCCGGCGGCCGGAACGGCTCGGCCGGCGACGCCCGGAACGGCTGGGATGCAGGCCCGCGACCGGCGGACGGCGGTGATCCCGGTGCCGTCGACCGATATGGCGCGCCGGGCGTGGGGCCGCCGAAGGGAGGGCCGCCGGGCGAGCGGCGTGAGGGACCACCAGACGAAGGGCTGCCGGCTGAGGGGCCGCCGGCTGATGGGCCACCGGGTGAGCGGCTGCCGGATGAGGGGCCACCGGGTGGCAGGCCGCCGGGTGATGGCGGCGCCCCGAACGTCCGCGCCCCGCCCGGCACTGTCGAGCCTGGGGCCGTCGCCAGCGGTGCGCCGCGCCTCGGGTCCCACAGCGGCGGGCGGACGCCCGGGCTGGTCGTCGCCGGCATCCTGCGGATCGCCGGTCCCGGCGCGGGACCTCGGTGCGGTGCGGTAAACCCGGCGGGCGGCGGCCCGAGATGCATGCGGCGCGCGGCATTCGGCGTGATCCCGGCGGTGGCGGCGGTCGGCCGCAGTGGCGGCGCGCCGACCATCGGGCGGAACGCGGCCGGGCTGCGCGCGTCATAGGGCCGGCCATAGCGGCGCACCGGATACGAGGCCGCCATCGCGCCCCGCGGCACGATCGTCGCCGCACCCCGGTTCACATAGCGGTTGATGGTGATGTTCCGGTTGTTGATGACGCCGACATAGTTGTTCACGGCGTGGTAGTAGCGCGGCGAGGCGCGGTACCAGGGGCGGAACGGCTCTCGCGGGCCCAGCGGCCACCAGCCGACGGAACCGGCGGCGAAGGCGGCGCCCAGGGTGACGCCGGCGCCGACGCCAAAAAAGGTCACCAGCGCGGGGGCATAGACCGGCGGACCGGCCACGACGACCCCGCCCGGAACCCAGCCCCACCGCCCGCCATACAGCGCCCAGCGCCCATAGTGGAACGGGGCGAACCCCCAGGGCGCATCGTCGATCCAGGTCCAGCCCCAGGGCTGCACATAGGCCCAGTGCCCGTCGCGATACGGCACCCAGCCGGGCTCGACCCGCGGATACCAGACCGGCCCGTCATCCGGCGTCTGCTCCCACGCGCCATAGGACGACAGCGCCAGCCCGCCCGGCATCTGCGCCACCACGGGCGGTGGCTCCACAGGCGCCGCCGCCGCAGCCGGAGGGGGTGGTGGGGGCGGTGGGCTCGCCTGCAGCAGCGCCATCAGCGCAGGCGGCGGTTCGGCCGAACCGACTTCGGCCTGGATCGTGTCGGTGCCGGTCAGGGTCGCGGTCTGGCCGCGCTCCACCGTCACCGCCACCTCGGGCCCGGTGATCTGTGCCGCCCCATCCAGGACCGCGACCTGCGTGGGCGCGGACACGTCGCCGGCGACCACGGCATAGCGGCCGGCGCCAGACAGGTTCACCAGGCCGCGGGGGGTCGGCACCGACCAGGTCTCGTCCGGCCCCACCCGGCGCACGTCGAGCAGGGCCGAGCCACGGGCCACCGTCAGGACGACGGCATTGTCGTCCAGGGCGGCCACCTCCAGCTCGGTGCCGCCCGCCAGGGCGACGCGGCTCGCGCCGATATCCAGTTGCGCCTGCCCGTCCGGCTCGACCCAGAACGCGTTGCCCGCCGCCACCGGGTAGTTCGTCGACACCGGCACCCACTCGTCGGAATCCCGTGTGTGGAACGATACGTCGCCCGACACCGCGGCCACCCGCCCGACGCGGGCCGGCGGATCGGTGACCCGCCATTCTGCCGTCACCGATCCGCCGGCCGGTGCCGCCGCATCCGGCGGCAGGGCGTCCTGTGCCCGCAGCGGCGGCACGGCCTGTCCCATCGCCAGGGTGGCGATCGTGGCACCGGCGAGGCACCGGAAGGAACGGGTCCGAGCGCGAATGGCGGCTACTCCCGTGGGCTGCAACTGCCGCGACGCTGCGTCGGGATGATGGCGAAAACGCGTCGTTTCCCGAGCCGGAAGTGGGCAGCGTCAGCCCGCTACCACCGTCGCCATGGCATCGCGCATCTCGAACAGCCGCAGCAGCACGCGCACCGCCCGTCCGCGCGGCGACGTCAGCCCGGGATCGCGGCTCAGCAACACTGCCGCGTCCTGGTGCGCGATGTGCAGCAGCGGCTCATGCTCGATCGGATCAGCCAGGCGGAAACCCGGCGCGCCCGCCTGCCGCGTGCCCAGCACATCGCCGCCGCCACGCAGGCGGAAATCCTCGTCGGCGATCAGGAATCCGTCATCCGTGTCCCGCAACAGCGTCAAGCGGCGGCGGGCGGTCTCGTTCACCCAATCCTCGTGCAGCAACAGGCAGAAGCTGGCCTCGGCACCGCGGCCGACCCGCCCGCGCAACTGATGCAACTGCGCCAGGCCGAAACGTTCGGCATGCTCGATCACCATCACCGAGGCGCGCGGCACGTCGACCCCGACCTCGACGACGGTGGTGGCGACCAGCAGGCGGACGTCGCCCGCCGCGAAGGCGGCCAGCGTGGCGTCCCGCGCCTCGGCCGCCTGCTGCCCGTGGGCCAGGCCCACCTTCTCACCGAACCGGGCACGCAGCGCGGCGAAACGCGCCTCGGCCGCCGCCAGATCCAGGGCCTCGCTTTCCGCCACCAGCGGGCAGACCCAGTAGACCTGGGCGCCCTCGTCCAGCTTGCGCGCAATACCCTCGACCACCTCGGGCAGCGTGCCCAGCGAGTGAAGCGTCGTGCGGATCGGCTTGCGGCCCGCCGGCTTTTCGGTCAGCCGGCTGATATCCATCTCCCCCCACTGCGTCAGCAGCAGCGTCCGCGGGATCGGCGTGGCGGTCATCACCAGCACGTCGGTCAGCTCGCCCTTGCTGCCCAGCGTCAGCCGCTGTCCGACACCGAAACGATGCTGCTCATCGATCACCGCCAGTGCCAGGTCCTTGTATTCCACCGCGTCCTGGAACAGCGCATGCGTCCCGACCACGATCGGGATCGAGCCGTCCTTCAGCCCGCGCAGCAGCCGCGACCGCTCCTTGCCCTTGATCGACCCGGTCAGCAGCGCGACCGGGACCGGGCACAGCCGCGACAGGGTGCGGTGATGCTGCTTGGCCAGCACCTCGGTCGGTGCCATCAGCGCCGCCTGGCCGCCGGATTCCACCGCGCGCAGCATCGCCAGCACCGCGACCAGCGTCTTGCCCGAGCCGACATCGCCCTGCAGCAGCCGCAGCATCCGCCGCGGCGAGGCGAGGTCGGCGTCGATCTCGGCCACCGCCTTGGCCTGCGATGCGGTGGGTGTGTGGCCGAAACGTTCCAGCGCCTTGTCGCGCAGCCGCGAATCGCCCACCCGCGGCTGCCCGGGGCGGGCGCGCGCCCGGCCGCGGATCACCGCCAGCGCAACCTGCCCGGCCAGCAGCTCGTCATACGCCAGGCGGGCCCGGAAGCGCCGGTCCGGCAGCGCGTCGGTCGGCGCCTGCACGGCCCGCAGCGCCTCGGGGAACGGCACCCATTTCTCCCGCCGCAGCAGTGCCGGGTCCTGCCATTCCGGCAGCGCCGGAACGCGGGCCAGCGCCTGCGCCATCGCGCTGGCGACCTGCCGCGGCCACAGCCCGGCGGTCAGCGGCCAGACCGGCTCCAACCCCGGGATGCGCTCGGGGTGGTCGGCGGGCACGACATGGTCGGGGTGAACGATGGTCAGCCGCCCGTTGAAGCTTTCCAGCTTGCCCGACACCAGCAGGCGCGCGCCGGGCGGCATCTGCGCCTCCCGCGTGAACTTGAAGAACACCAGTTCGGCCACGCCGGTATCGTCCTTCACCACCACGCGCCAGGGCTGGCGGGCGGTGGAAGGCTTCTCGTGGCGCACCACCTCGACCGCCAGGGTGGCGACGATGCCGGGCTGGGCCGCACGGATGGTGGGCCGGGCGCGGCGGTCGAGATAGGATTCGGGGAGGTGGAAAAGCAGGTCGATCACCCGCTCGCCGCCCGCGACATGGGCGATCCGCTTCGCGGTCTCGGCTCCTATGCCGCGAAGGGATGACAGGGGCGCGAAAAGTGGGGCGAGAGGATCGGTGTCCACGGGCTGACAGTGTCTGGGGCGATCGTTATATGACAGCAGCCTGATGTCAGAACCAGAACCAGAACCGGACTCGCCGGATACACGGCGCAGACGCCTGCTGTTCCGCTCCACTCATCGAGGTACGTTCGAGAACGACCTGATGATTGGCGGATTCGTGCGCGCCAACCTCAACCGCCTGACCGACGCCGATCTCGATGCGCTGGAAGCCCTGCTGGAATTTCCGGATGTCGACCTCGCCGACTGGCTGACCGGGCGCCGTCCCATCCCGCCCGAGGCGGCGACGCCCATGCTGTTGCGCATCCGGGAGTCGTTGATCCGATGAGCGAAGCGGTGACGGTGTGGGGGGCACCGGAAGGCTGGGACGCCTTTCTTCTCGCGCGGCGGCGGCAGGAATTTGCCGGCCCGGTGCTGCATGTCGCCCGCGACGATGCCCGCATGGCCCGCATGGCCGAGGCGCTGGCCTTCGTCATGCCGGAAGCCGAGGTCCTGCGCTTCCCCGCCTGGGACTGTCTGCCCTATGACCGCGTTTCCCCGGCCCCCGCCCTGGTGTCGGAACGCGTCGCCACGCTCGCACGCCTGCTGGAGGCGCCGACCGGCCCGCGCATCGTCCTGACCACCGTCAACGCCCTGGTGCAGCGTGTGCCGCCCCGCTCGGCGCTCGCCGGATCGAGCCTGTCGCTGGCGGTCAACGGCACGGTCAGGCCCGAGGCGCTGGCCGGCTTCCTGGAAGCCAACGGCTATGTCCGCGCCGGCACGGTGATGGAGCCGGGCGAATACGCCATGCGGGGCGGCATCATCGATGTCTTCCCGGCGGGCGAAACCGATCCGGTCCGGCTCGACCTGTTCGGCGACACCATCGAATCGATCCGCGCCTTCGACCCGTCCACCCAGCGCAGCGCGGCGAAGCGGAAGGCGCTGTTCCTGCGCCCGGTCTCGGAAGTGCCGCTGGACAAGGAGGCGATCTCGCGCTTCCGCACCGGCTGGCGGGACCTGTTCGGCAGCGAGGCGGCGAGCGACCCGATCTACCAGTCGATCTCGGACGGCCGGCGGCATCCCGGCATGGAGCATTGGGTGCCGCTGTTCCATCCGACGATGGAGAATCTGCTGGACTACCTGCCCGGCGCATCGGTCTCGTTCGACCACCAGGCCGACGACGTGCTGACCGCCCGCCTGGAGATGATCGCCGACCACGCCGAGGCGCGGAAGGCGTCGCCGCGCGACGGCGAAGTGCCGTACCGCCCGCTGCCGCCCGACCGGCTGTACCTGACGCGGGTGGAATGGGACGAGATGCTGGCCTTCGGGCCGCGCTTCGCACTCAGCCCCTTCGCGCGGCCGGACGAGGCGGTGGGCGTCGATGGCGGCGGGCGCCCGGGGCCGATCTTCGCCCAGGGTACCACGGTGGGTACCACGGCGGGTACCACGGGGGGTACCGCGGCGACCGGTGGCGGCCCGGGCATCAACGTGTTCGACCAGCTCCGTAACCAGGTCGAGCGATGGGGCGCGGAGGGGCGGCGCATCATCGTCGCCGCCTGGACCCGTGGCTCCCGCGAGCGGCTGGAGCATCTGCTGCGCGAGCACGGCTTCAAGGATGTCGCGCAGGAGGAGACGTGGGCCGCGGTCCGCCGCAAGCCGGCCGGCTCGGTGTCGCTGGTCACGCTGGGGGTGGAGCGCGGCTTCGTCGCCGACCGGCTCGCGCTGGTGGGCGAGCAGGACCTGCTGGGCGAGCGCATCTCCCGCCCGCCGCGGCGGCGCAAGCGGGCCGATCAGTTCATCGCCGAGGCGACGGAAATCGCCGAGGGAGACCTGGTGGTGCACCAGGAATACGGTATCGGGCGCTATGACGGCCTGGCGACGCTGACCGTCAGCGGCGCGCCGCATGACTGCCTGCGCCTGATCTACGACGGCAACGAGAAGCTGTTCCTGCCGGTCGAGAACATCGAGGTCCTGTCCCGCTACGGCAGCGAGCAGCAGGGCGTGGCGCTGGACAAGCTGGGCGGCGTCGCCTGGCAGACGCGCAAGGCGCGGATGAAGCAGCGCATCCGCGACATGGCGAGCGAGCTGATCCGTACCGCCGCGGCGCGCAAGATTCGCGACGCCGAGATCATGGCGCCGCCGGAAGGCAGCTTCGAGGAGTTCTGCGCCCGCTTCCCGTTCGCGGAAACCGAGGATCAGGCCCGCGCCATCGCCGACGTGCTGGAAGACATGGCCAGCGGCAAGCCGATGGACCGGCTGGTCTGCGGCGATGTCGGCTTCGGCAAGACCGAGATTGCGCTGCGTGCCGCCTTCGTCGCCGCGATGTCGGGCGCGCAGGTCGCCGTCGTCGTGCCCACCACGCTGCTGGCGCGCCAGCATTTCCGCACCTTCTCCACCCGCTTCGCCGGCCTGCCGGTGAAGATCGCGCAACTGTCCCGCATGGTCACCGCCCGGGAAGCCGCCGAGGTGCGGCGCGGCCTGGCCTCGGGCGACATCAACATCGTCGTCGGCACCCATGCGCTGCTGGCCAAGGGGATCACCTTCTCGGACCTCGGCCTGCTGATCGTCGATGAGGAGCAGCATTTCGGCGTCGCGCACAAAGAGCGGTTGAAGGCCATGAAGGCCGACGTCCATGTGCTGACGCTGACCGCCACGCCGATACCGCGCACCCTGCAGCTCGCCCTGACCGGCGTGCGGGAAATGAGCGTGATCGCCACGCCGCCCGTCGACCGCCTGGCGGTGCGCACCTTCATCATGCCGTTCGACGCCGTGGTGATCCGGGAGGCGATCCAGCGGGAGCGGTTCCGCGGCGGGCAGATTTTCTGCGTCGTGCCGCGAATCGAGGATCTGGGCCGCATCGGCGAACGGTTGCGGGAGATCGTGCCCGAGGCCAGGACGGTGCAGGCGCATGGCCGCCTGCCGCCGACCGAGCTGGAACGGGTGATGACCGAGTTCGGCGACGGCAAGTACGACATCCTGCTGTCGACCAACATCGTCGAAAGCGGGCTGGATATGCCGGCGGTGAACACGCTGATCATCCATCGCGCCGACATGTTCGGGCTGGGTCAGCTCTATCAGCTCCGTGGCCGCGTCGGGCGCGGCAAGCAGCGCGGCTATGCCTACCTGACCTGGCCGCCGAACCACCGCCTGTCGGTCGCGGCGGAAAAGCGGCTGACGGTGATGCAGACGCTCGACGCGCTGGGCGCCGGCTTCACCCTGGCGTCGCACGACCTCGACATCCGCGGCGCCGGCAATCTGCTGGGCGACGAGCAGTCGGGCCATATCCGCGAAGTCGGCATCGAGCTGTATCAGCAGATGCTGGAGGATGCGGTGGCCGAGCTGCGGGCGGGCGATTCCGGCGAGACGCACGAGTCGCGGGACTGGACACCGAACATCTCGTTGGGCCTGCCGGTGCTGATCCCGGAAACCTATGTGCGGGACCTGCCGGTGCGGCTGGGCCTGTATCGCCGCATCGGCGCCCTGGCCTCGGACGCGGAAACCGAGGCGATGGCGGCCGAGCTGGTCGACCGTTTCGGCAAGCTGCCGCCCGAGGTCGAGAATCTGCTGGGCGTCGTCGCCCTGAAGCGCGCCTGCCGCGTGGCGGGCGTGGAGAAGCTGGAGGCGGGGCCGAAAGGGATGGTCGTGACGTTCCGCGGCAACTCCTTCCCCAATCCTGCCGGTCTGGTGCAGTGGCTGAGCAGCAAGGGCGGGCTGGTGCGGCTGCGCCCAGACCACAAGCTGGCGATTTCCCGCGACATGGATGTGGCGACGCGGCTGAAATTCGCCCGCGACACGCTGGATGGGCTGGGCCGGATCGTCGCGCAGGCGAAGGCCGCCTGAACCGGCCGAGCTTCCGCTTCCTGTTGTGCCGATGGCCGGTCCGCCCTGGGCCGCTGCCCGACGGCGGCGGGCATATCAGTTGCGCGGGGGGCGTCCGGCCCTTAGATTGCCGCTCCGACGCGGGTGTAGCTCAATGGTAGAGTCCCAGCCTTCCAAGCTGGTTGTGCGGGTTCGATTCCCGTCACCCGCTCCATTGCAGTGCCGAAGGTCTGCGCGACGGGCTTCTTCCGGTCGACTGTCCGATCCGTCATTGCGGCTGCGCGCTGCCGCCCCACCGAAGGCCTGGTCGGGTCATGGTCCCATCTCATGCTTGAACGTCTGATCGATCGATTTGTCGACTTCGCCGAACAGGAGGCGCATGGTCATTCCCCCCTTTACGAAGCGCTTGCTCATGGCGTCGCGCGCGATAGCAAGCTGATCGAGCTGATCGCGACCCTGCCGCGGGAGAAGCAGCAGCCGAACCTGCTGTTCGCCGCGTATCGGCAGGTGTGCGGCGTACCCGCCGATTTTCGGGAGTTCCGCCAGAAATTCCTGCGGCGCGCGGCCGATATCGTTGCGGTCGCCATGGCACGCCGGACCCAGACGAACGAGCCCGGACGCTGCGCCGTTCTGCTGCCGGTGTTCGCCCTGATGCATCAGCCGCTGGCCCTGATCGAGGTCGGGGCGTCCGCCGGCCTGTGCCTGATTCCCGAGCAGTACGGCTATGAATACAACGGCAGGCGGGTGGGACGGCCGGGTGCATCGCCGATCTTTCCGTGCCGCGCGAACGATGCCACGCCGATCCCGGATCGCATGCCGCAGATCGCGTGGCGCACCGGGCTCGACATCGCGCCCATGAGCCTGCACGACCCGGATCACCTGGCCTGGCTCGAGAATCTGATCTGGCCGGACCAGCCCGACCGCCTGGCCCGCTTTCGTGCCGCAGTCGAAACCGCTCGGCGAAACCAGGTGCGGATACGGACCGGCGATCTGCGGACGGACCTGGAAGCCATTCTGAGCGAGGCGCCGGTCGGCCCGACGGTCATCGTCTATCACACGGCGGTGCTGGGGTATCTGCGCAGCCCGGCGGAACGGGACGCGTTCGCCGAGATGCTGTGGGACTATTGCGCCGTGTGGATCAGCAACGAGGCGCCCCGCGTCCTGCCCGAGATCGCGGCCCGCGCACCGCGCTCCGGCCCGCCCGGCAGTTTCCTGCTGGCGGTCAACGGCAGCCCGGTCGCCTGGACCGATCCGCACGGCGCCTGGATCGATTGGTTCTCGGCGGAACCGTAGAGGGGAGCCGACCACGACACAGGGCAAAGACCCCGTCGCCTTACCAGCCACGCACCCACCTCCCCGCCCCCACGCTATCCTGCGCCCATGTTGTCCAGCAGCCGCACCGTTCCCAGCCGGGCCGCCGTGATCAGCCGGGCGCTCGGGTTCGCGGTGTCGATGGGTCTCAGGCTTGGGCCGTCGACCAGGGCGAAATAGTCGACATCGAACCCCAGCGCCGTCAGCGTGTCGCGCGCGGCGCGCAGAGCCGCCTCGGCCGGACGGCCGTCGCGCAGCAGCGCGGCGGTCTCGCGCAGGGTCTCGGCCAGGCGCGGGGCCAGCGCACGTTCCTCGCGCGTCAGGAAACGGTTGCGCGATGACAGGGCCAGGCCGTCCCGCTCCCGCACCGTTTCGACCCCGACGATCTCCAGCGGCAGCAGCAGGTCGGCCACCATGCGGGTGATCACCTGAAGCTGCTGCCAGTCCTTCTCCCCGAAATAGGCGCGGTCCGGCCGCACCTGCCCGAACAGCTTGGCACAGACCGTGGCGACGCCGCGGAAATGGCCGGGGCGCGCATCGCCTTCCCAGCGCAGGGCGGGGCCGTCCAGGCTGATCGTCGTCACCGCGTCGGGCGGATACATCGTTTCGACATCGGGCAGCCAGGCGAGGTCGCAGCCGCACTCCATCAGCGCCGCCAGGTCGCCGGGCTCGTCACGGGGATAGCGGGCCAGATCCTCATTGGCACCGAACTGCAGCGGATTGACGAAAATGGACGTGACCGTCGCGGCGCCCGAGGCGACGGCGGTACGGACCAGGGTCTTGTGGCCGTCGTGCAGCGCGCCCATGGTGGGCACCAGGGCGAGGGCGCCGCGTTCGGCGCGCAGAGCGGCACAGGCGGCGCGCAGGTCGGCAAGGGTGCGGGCAATCTTCATGCCGGCAACTTGGTGCAAGCCGCGCGGCGGGGCAACATGTCGGGACGCTGGGGCTGGTGAGCGCAAACGGGGGTCGATCATGAAGCTGCGGGGGCAGATTGCGCTGGTGACCGGGGGATCGCGCGGGATCGGGCGGGCGACGGCGCTCGCCTTCGCGGCCGAAGGCGCGGATATCGCGTTCTGCCACCTGAACGACGACGCCAAGGCCGACGAAACGGCGGCGGAGGTCCAGGCGCTGGGCCGGCGCGCGCTGCATTGCTCGGTCGACGTTGCGGATATCGCCGCGACCCGCGCCTTCGCACAGCACGCCGCCACCGCGCTCGGCCCGATCGACATCCTGTTCAACAACGCCGGCATGAACATCCGCAAGCCGTTCGAGGCCTACACCGAGGCCGAGTTCGACCGCATCATGGCCGTGCACCTGAAAGGCATGTTCTTCATGGCGCAGGCGGTCTACCCGGCGATGGTGGCGCGCGGGCGCGGCTGCATCATCAATGTCGCCTCGCAGCGCGGCCTGAAGGGCGCGGTCAATTCGGCCCCGTATTCAGCGGCCAAGGCGGCGATCATGGGCTTCACCCGCGCGCTGGCATGGGAAGCGACGCCGAAGGGCGTGCGGGTGAACGCGATCGCCCCCGGTCCGATCGACACCGACCTGACCGCGACGATGGACCCGGCCGACCGGCAGGCCTTCGTCGACGCGCTGCCCGCCGGCCGTTTCGGCCGCCCGGAGGAGATCGCCGCCACGGCGCTGCTGCTGGCCGGTCCGCAGGGCGGGTTCTATGTCGGCGCCACGCTGTCGCCTAACGGCGGCGACGTCATGTATTGACACGTGTCGGGCATCCGGCCCGGCACGAACGACAACAGGAGGAAACGGATGGAACCAGGCAAGCGGCTCGTCGGCAAGGTGGCGATTCTGAGCGGCGGCGCATCGGGCATCGGCGCGGAAACCGGCCGCGTGTTCGCCGCGCACGGCGCGTCGGTCGTGCTGTGCGACGTGCAGGATGAGCTCGGGCAGTCGGTCGCGCAGGAGATCACCGACGCCGGCGGGGTAGCCGAGTATCGCCACCTGGACGTGACGGACGAGGAGGCATGGATCGCGCTCGTCGCCGATGTCGAGCGCCGGTACGGCAAGGTGAACGTGCTGGGCAACATTGCCGGCATTTCCGGCCGCCCGCCCGAGGTGACGGTGCAGACCAGCGGGGTGATGACTGGCGCCGCGCTGACCGAGACCTCGCTCGAGCTGTGGAACCGCATCATGGACGTGAACTCGACCGGCGTGTTCCTGGGCACCAAGAGCGTCATTCCCGCGATGCGGCGCGCCGGCGGCGGGTCGATCATCAACATCTCCTCGATCTGCGGCATCGTCGGCTCGTTCGCCAACGCGGCGTACCACGCCTCCAAGGGCTCGGTGCGGATCTTCACCAAGGCGACCGCGATCCAGCATGCCAAGGACCAGATCCGGGCGAACTCGGTGCATCCCGGCTTCGTCGACACGCCCCTGGCGCGCCCCGGGCTGCTGGGGAACGAGAGCGGGAAGGCGCGGATGGATGCGACGCCGCTGGGCCGGTTCGGCAAGCCGTCCGACATCGCGTATGGATGCCTGTATCTGGCCTCGGACGAGGCGGCCTGGGTCACCGGCAGCGAGCTGGTGATCGATGGCGGGATGACGGCAAACTGATCCCGTGGTCGGCGGCGCGGGACCCGCGACTTTCGCCACCCGGCCCTGCGTGGTGGTGCTGTCCATTCATCCTGTCCTGCGCTAAGCCCCCCGCCATGGCCGAATCCGAGCAAGGCAAGGCCGCTGCCCGCGCCTGGATGCGGGCGGAGCAGCGGCAGGGATGGAGGGGTGCGCGTCCGGTACTGGCGCTGGGGCTCGCCGGCACGGGCCTGGCCGTGCTGCAGGCACTGTGCGCCGCGATCGTGCTGGCCACGCTGCTGACGCATGGCACCGGTGCCCTGGCGTGGCCGCTGGCCGGTTTTGCGGTCCTGGCGGTGGCGCGCGCCGGCCTCGCCTATGCCGCGGACCGCGCGGCCTTCGCCGCCGGGGCGGCCGCGCGCCGGCGGCTGCGCACCGACACGCTGACCCGGCTGCTGGAAGCCGGGCCGGCCATGCTGCGGACCCGTCACTCCGGCGACCTCGCGACGATCGTCGTCGACCGGATCGAGGCGCTGGACGGCTTGTTCTCCCGCTGGCTGCCGGCGGCGGTCCTGGCCATCACCGGACCCCTGGTGGTGCTGGCCGGGGTGGTGTTCGCCGATCCGTTGGCCGCGCTGGTGCTGGCGGGCTGCGGGCTGCTGGTCCCCCTCGGCATGGCCACTGCCGGCATCGGCGCGGCCGCGGCCGCGCGGCGGCAGTTCCTGGCATTGTCGCGGCTGCAGGCGCGCTTCCTGGACCGGATGCGCGGGATCGCCACGATCGTGATGTACGGGCGGGCGGAGGATGAGG
>WBZO01004619.1_pt1 | contig 14721 bp, 7 predicted proteins | sample 5204261 | NCBI WGS metagenome assembly WBZO01 (sample SAMN12412400, study PRJNA552823) | activated sludge metagenome | isolation source: activated sludge from anammox sidestream of wastewater treatment plant... | place: USA: North Carolina | collected 2017-09
AGGATGCCCAGTGCGGCCAGCGCCCCAGCGAACCGGTCGGCCCGCTGCTTCAGGTCGCGGTAGGTCAGCGTGGCGCCCATGAACCAGGTGGCGGCACGATCGGGCACGTCGAGATATGCCGCGTCGAGAATCTCCCACAGCGGGCGCTCGGGATAGGTGAGGTGGGCCGGAACCCAGTAGTCGTAGTGTGCGAGCCAGGGACGGTGCATCGACCTCAGGTAGCGAAGCGTTGCCGGACGAAATCTGATACGAACCGCACCTGCCGACGAGCTGGAAGACGCGGAGGAAACGATGAGCGCTACCGATTGTAGACCGCTGGATCCAATTCGGCGGATGCCCGTATGTCTCCCCCATGGACCTCCGTAACTCTGGCGTTGACGCCGCCTGGAATCTCCCGTAGGCTGCCGCGCACTTATCAAGTCTTTTGGGGAGGCGCGTCAGCCTTCGACCCCGGTGCCTGGCCGGGGCGGTCCTTCATCCAGCGGCAGTGCGGCACTCTTGGTTCGGTCGGACACGGTGGCAAGCACATAGGAGGCATCGGATGACGCGAAGGATCCTGGGATGGGCCGCATCGGCACTGACCGTGCTGGTGTTGCTGCCCGCAGTGGCGCAGGCGCAGAGTGCAATCGTTGGCGTGGTGAAGGACACATCGGGCGCCGTCCTGCCCGGTGTCACGGTCGAGGCCGCAAGTGACGCCCTCATCGAGAAGACCCGCGCGGTCGTCTCCGGCAGTGACGGGCAGTACCGGATCGTGGACCTCCGGCCCGGCAGCTACTCGGTGACCTTCTCGCTCGAAGGTTTCCAGACATTCAAGCGCGAGGGGCTCGACCTGCCCTCGCAGTTCACGATGACGATCGACGCCGAGATGCGCGTCGGTTCGCTCGAGGAAACGCTGACGGTCACCGGCGCCGCGCCGGTCGTCGACGTGCAGACCGCCGTGCACACCTCGGTGCTCAACCGCGAGGCGATCGACTCGATCCCGACCGGCCGCACCATCCAGGGCATGGGGCAGCTCATCGTGGGCGTGAACCTGAACCTGCCCGACACGGGCGGTGCCCGCGCGATGCAGCAGACCTACATGTCGACCCACGGCATGACCACGGCGAACAACACCGTGATGATCGACGGCATGATCGTCAACGGCCTGCAGAGCGACGGTGCGGTCCAGAGCTACTTCAACGACGCGATGAACGCGGAAGTCAGCTACCAGACGGCCGGCATCGCGGCCGACACCTCCTCCGGAGGCGTCCGCCTCAACATGATTCCGCGCGAGGGCGGCAACCGGTTCAACGGCGACTTCAAGGGGGCCTATCGTCCCGGCGACTGGCAGGCCACCAACATCACCAGCGAGCTGGCGGCCCAGGGGCTGCGTGCCGGCAACGCCATCGACCGCATCATCGACGCCACCGTGGCGCAGGGTGGCCCCATCAAGCGCGACAAGATCTGGTTCTTCGCGTCCGCCCGCTACTTCTCGGTGAACAACTTCATCGCGAACACCCAGTTCGATGACGGGTCGCAGGGCATCGACGATCAGTACATCAAGAGCGCCCTGGCGCGCATCACCTGGCAGATGTCGGACAAGTGGAAGCTCGGGGTCTATCAGGACGAGATCGACAAGTATCGCGGCCACGACATGCAGAGCCGCTACGATCCCGAGACGGCCGCCGTGCAGTGGTTCTCCCCGGCGTACCACACCAACCAGGCCAAGCTGACCGGCACGATCACGCCGCGCCTGCTGGTCGAGGGCGGGTTCTCGAGCAACCTCGAGTACTACACGAACAGCTATCGCGACGGCATCGAGCAGCCGCGCGGCACGGCGGCCTGGTTCGCCAACACCGCGCAGCAGGAGGCCGACCTCGGTGGCGTGAAGCGCGCGGCGCTGCAGCAGATCACCCAGAGCCCGGCGCGCTACAACTGGCAGGGATCGATCTCGTACGTCACCGGCGCGCACAACGTGAAGGTGGGCGCGCAGTACCAGCGCGGCACCTTCTATCACACCTACAACGCCAACGGCGATTTGTACCAGGTGTACCGGAGCGCCTCGACCGGCATTCCCTACAGCGTGCCCGACTCCGTCGTCATCCGGAACACGCCGCTCGCCCGTTACGGCGAGCGCCTGAACTACGACATCGGCATCTACGCGCAGGACACCTGGACGATCAACCGCCTCACCGTCAGCGCCGGCCTGCGGTACGAGGCGCTGAATGCTCAGGTGGAAGCGGCCGAGACGCCGGAGGGCCGGTTCGTGCCCGCCCGCAAGTTCGACAAGATCGAGAACCTCCCGAACTGGCGGAACTGGTCGCCGCGCATGTCGGCCGTGTACGACCTCTTCGGCAACTCGAAGACGGCGCTGAAGTACTCGCTGAACCGGTACAACCAGGCCCGGACCACCGGCATCGCACAGGACTACAACCCCCTGCAGACCCAGACCGCCACGCTGCGCTGGCAGGACCTGAACGGCGACAACATCGCCCAGGGTGGCGTGTCCTATCTCCCGAACGGCACCCGCCAGCTGTGCACACTCGGGGTCGGCGGCTGCGAGTTGAGTGGCACCATCCCTGCGGCCTTCGGTACGGCCTCGCTGAACACCTTCACCGGCTTCCCGCGCACCTGGAACCTCGAGCAGGGCATCGAGATCCAGCACGAGCTGTTCCCGCGGCTGTCGGTCACCGGCAGCTGGTTCCACGGGTCGTTCCGGAACCTGACGACGACCATCAACGAGAGCCTGCGCTTCTCGGGTGACCCGCTGGCGAACCCGAACTACCAGCCCTACACGGTCTACAACCCGCTCTCGGGCGAGGCGATCACGGTCTATGGCCGCACGTCGACCGCCAGCGCGAACGTCCAGAACACCATCGCGGTCGACCCGACGCGCGACCAGGTGTACAACGCCTACAACCTGGAGTTCCGGCTGCGGCCCGGCGGCGGCGCCCAGATCTTCGGCGGCTTTGCCTTCGAGCGTCAGCTGCAGTCGAACTGCAACGTGCCGGACAACCCGAACAACGTCCGCTTCTGCGACGACGCGAACAACAACGTCCCGTTCAGCAAGCAGTTCAAGGTGTCGGGCTCCTACCCGCTGCCGTGGGGGCTGCAGTTCAGCGGTTCGTTCCAGACGACGCAGGGGCCGTCGGGCACGTTCGGCTTCACCAACGCGAACCTCGCGACCACGCAGTACATGCTGATCACGCGTGGCACCACGCGGTATCCCGCGAACTGCGCCTCACCCTGCCCGGCCGGCCAGGTGATCCTGCCCTCCACCTTCCTGGGCGCTCCGCTCTCGCCCACGCAGCTCTACGTGCCGCTGACGCCGGCCAACGCGTACTTCATCCAGCGCATCAGCCAGCTCGACCTGCGCCTGACGAAGAACTTCAAGGTGAGCCGCTTCACGGTGTCGCCGACCCTTGAGATGTTCAACCTGAACAACTCGAGCGCCATGATCAGCACGATCACCAACAACGTGCTGAGCCCGTCGTACCGCTACGCCAACTCGATCATGCAGCCCCGGATGATTGGCGTGGGTGCGCAGGTGAAGTGGTAGGGGCGTTCGGAAGTCAGACGTGAGAAGTTAGGACGCGGAACTGAAGAGACACAACGAGGGGCGGGCAGTGGCAACACTGTCCCGCCCCTTTCTCGTTTGACTTCCGAGGTTCCAGGTTCTCAGTCCGGAACGCTAGTGGTTGCCGAGCAGTTCCGCAATGGCGGCCTCGATCTCGGCCCGCTTCTTCGGATCCTTTTCCATCTCGGCGGCCTTCCGGAACTCGCGGACCGAGTCGCCGTAACGCCCGGTGTTCGCCAGGGCGTAGGCGTAATCCACCCGTGCTTCCACGAAGGTGGGCTTCAGTTCGGTGACGGCCCGGAAGATCTCACGGGCCTCGTCGTCTCGGTCCAGCTTCACCAGCGCGGTCGCCAGGTTCATCATGGCGTCGGTCTGGTTCGGCCTCACCCGGAGGAACGCGTAGTAGGCGTCGGCGGCCTCCTTGAGCTTGTCCTGCGCGTACAGCGTGTCGGCAACGCCGGACAGGCCGTCGGGGTCGCCGGCGCGCCGGGACAGCATCTCGCGGAACGCGGTGAGCGCCTCGTCCTTCCTGCCCAGGGCGAGCAGTGACCGACCGATGCCGTGGTACGCGCGCGGGACGTTGGCATCGCCCGGCTTCGACCGGACGAACTCGCGGAGCTGTTGCAGCGCCTCTTCGTGCCGTCCTCGCCTGGCCAGGTCCAGTCCGCGGGTCAGGGCAGCGTCGGACGGGGCTGGTGCCGGCGGCCGCGGTGCCGCGGTGGCCTGTGTCGGCTGTGCCAGCGCGGCGAGCTCGACGCCGACGGGGTCGGGCCCCGCCATGAGCAGCGCCAGGGTGACACACCCCGCTGCCAACCCGCCCCGTGTCATGTTCATGCGCATCTGTCCGTGCTCCAGTCTCGGTGGACGATAAGAATGAGTGCCATCGCGTGCGACCCGACGCGTACGTTCATGGCCGTGAGCCGGCGAGCGCACCCTCGGCCATCTCCAAATTGCGACGCGCCTCGCCGGATGAGGGGTTCAGACTCAGCGCCCGCCGGAACTCGGCGATCGCGCCCTGCAGATCGCCGGACGAGCCGAGCGCGATACCCAGGTTGTTGCGTGCGTCGACCGACTCGGGCGCCAAGGCGACCGCCGTCCGCAGCGCGCCGATGGCCTCGGCCGGTCGTCCCGCCTCCAGCAGGACGACGCCGAGGTTGTAGGGCGCGGCGGGATCCTGTGGGTCGAGCGCCATCGCGCGGCGGAACTCGCTGACCGCCCCTTCCACCTGCCCGGCGCTGGCGAGGGCGTCGGCCAGGTTCCTGTGGGCGATCGCCGAGTCGGGCTCGGCTGCCGTCGCCGCCCTGAACGCCGCGATCGCCGCGTCGGGACGATTCTGGCCCGCGAGCGCCACCCCGAGGTTGTTGGCCGCACCGGCGGAGTCGGGAATCGACTGCAGCGCGATGGTGAAGTGCTCTGCGGCCTCCTGCGGGCGACCCTTCTCGAGCAGGGCGTTGGCCAGGTTGTAATGCGCGTCCGGGTAGTCGCCCTTCAGCGAGACCGCACGCTCATAGGTCGCGATCGCATCGTCGACCCGGCCGAGCGAGCGCTGCAGGACCCCGAGGTTGTTGTACGCCGGGGCGTAGTCGGGCTGCAGATCGATCGCCCGCGCGTAGTGCGCCGCGGCATCCTCGACCCGGCCGTCGGCCTGGAGCGCCACCGCGAGATTCGTCTCGGTGATGGCCATCATGAGGGGCCTGGAGAGCATGGGCCAGTTGGTGAAGATGGCGGCAGCAAGTACCGCCGCACCGGCAGCGGCACGCGTGCGGAGGCTGGCCTGCGAACGGAACCACTCGGGCGCCGAGGCTAGTCCGCCAGCGGCGAAGATCAGGAGCATGGGGACCAGCGGAAGGCGATACCGTGCGAACACGTAGAACATGACCACGCTGGCCGTGTAGGCGGCGAGCATCACGTACAGGATGGCGAGTCGCCGGCGGGCGGGCCAGCAGAGGACGAACCCGAACACCGCCATCGGGACGAGCAGGCCGAAGTGTCCCACCCACCCGCCGATGCGGAGCGGCCACGACCATTCGGCATGACTCTCCTGGGCCTCGGTGTCCAGCATCTCGGTCGCGTTGAAGAGCAGCAGCACCTTGCGGCCCGTGAGGGTGAGCCAGGCGCCGGGGTCGCCGGCGATGAACGCCAGGGCCTGATCGGTCCAGTAAGCCGAGACCTCCGCCGGCGTGAGCGTCCGCTTCAGGGCATGCTCCGCCAACTCGGTGGCATCGGTCCGCTCGTATTCCGGTGCGCCACGCCCGTAGCGCAGCGAGGCATAGGTGCCGTCGGCGCGGGGGTTGTTGCCGATGTAGAAGTTGGGGCCGAACTGCGACGTGGTCAGGTAGAAGCCGCCGCCGACGGCGTAGTTTCTGACTGCCACGGGCAGCAGCACGATGGCCAGCCCCATCGCGAACGCGCCGAGGCGCGAGAGCGCGGCGCGGTCCACGGACGGCATACGCCGGCGGGGGAATCCCTTCGCGCCGGCTGCTGCGCCGTGCGGGGGCTCGACGCTGCCGGTCAGCACGAGCGCCCAGGTGGCCATCACGGCGACGAACACGAGCGCGTTCTCGCGCGTGAGGCTCATGCCGCCCATCGCCAGTCCGGTGCCGAGCCAGCTGCCGAGCCTGCCAGGCTCGGCCACGAGCCGGCCGATGAGCCAGAGCGACAGGCAGATGAAGAACTGATCGAGGACCGACTTCTGGATCAGGGCATCGAAGAAGATGGCCGGGGCATAGAGCGCCAGCGCCAGCCCGGCGATGAGCCCCACCCGCACCGAGAAGAAGCGGTAGGCGGCCAGGCCCAGCAGGGCGCAGGTGCCCGCACCGACCAGCGCCTGGACCACGCGCAGCGCCCACAGGCTGTGGCCGAAGACCTTGTAGGTCACCCCCAGGAAATAGGGGTAGAGCGGAGCCTGGTAGAAGACCTCGCCGCCGATCCAGTCGCCCCCCGCCAGGCGGCGGGCCCACTCGTCATAGCCACGAGCGTCGCCCATCAGCGCATCGAAGAACGGCGACCGGCTGAGCAGCCACACGTGCAGCAGGCGCACCGCCAGCGCGACGCCGAAGATGGCGCCTGCCCACGGGAGGAAGGCGCGGTCTGTGCGTGGGATGTCGATGACCGTTCGTGGGTGCGCTGCAGGCTGCCTGCTGGGCCGGCTCATGTCAGGGAGACCAGTTATGATAGTTCCGAGTTCCCCTCGTGAGCATCATCAGGGTCCTGTGCGCGTCCGCCATCCTGTCCCTGGCGGCGTCCCCGCTCCATGCGGCAGGGACGGCCACCTTCACGAAGGACATCGCGCCGATCCTGTTTGCGCACTGCACGTCGTGCCACCGTCCGGGCGAGATCGGTCCGTTCAGCCTCCAGACCTACCGCGACGCACGCCAGCGCCTGTCGCTCATCGCCGATGTCACGAAGCGCCGCGTGATGCCGCCCTGGAAACCGCTCAACGACAGGGGGCAGTTCCTCGAGGACCGGTCGCTGACCGACGCGCAGCGGCAGCTGATCCAGGACTGGGTGGACGCAGGGGGGCCCGAGGGCGATCCGCGCGATCTCCCACCGCCCCCCACGTTTGCGACCGGGTGGCAGCTGGGCGAGCCGGACGTGGTGGTCACCATGGCGCAGCCCTACACGTTGCGGCCGGACGGTCCCGATCTCTTCCGCACGTTCGTCCTGCCCATTCCGACCACCACCATGAAGTACGTCCGGGCGATCGAGTTCCGGCCGGGCGAAGGGCGGGGAGTGCACCATGCCAACATCGGCGTGGACCGGACGCGGTCGTCGCGCCGGCTCGATGCCGCCGATCCCGAGCCCGGGTACGTTGGCGCCATGGTCCAGGACGCTGCGTATCCGCCGGGTTACCTGCTCGGGTGGACGCCTGGACAGCAGCCACGGCCATCGCCCGATGGCATGCCGTGGCGGCTCGAGGCCGAGAGCGATCTGGTCGTGCAGCTCCACCTGCAGCCCACCGGCAAGCCGGAGCCCATCAAGGTGAGCCTCGGCTTCTTCTTCACCGACACGCCGCCGGTGCAGTCGCCGGTCGGGCTCCGGATGGGCAGCGAGACGATCGACATCGCCGCAGGGCAGGCCACCTACGAGATCACCGACAGCTACGTCCTGCCGGTCGATGCCCGCGTGCTGGCCCTGCAGCCGCACGCGCACTATCTCGGGCGTGAGATGTTTGCCACGGCCACGCTGCCTGACGGCACCGAGCGGTCGCTCATCGAGATCCGCGACTGGGACTTCCGCTGGCAGGATGTCTACCGCTTCGCGTCGCCGCCGGTCCTGCCGAAGGGCAGCACGATCCGCATGCGGTTCACCTACGACAACTCCGCCGCGAATGCCCGCAATCCCTTCCAGCCGCCCCAGCGCATCGTGTGGGGGCAGAACACCACCGACGAGATGGGCGACCTCTGGGTGCAGTTCGTCCCCGTGCGGCGTGAGGACACCACGCTCCTCGGCGCCGACATCGCGAGGAAGACCAGGGCCGAGGACATTGCCGCCTACACGCGCGTGCTCCAGGGCGACCCGAAGAACCCGCTGCGTCACGATGCCCTGGCGATGCTCTACATGCAGGACGGCCGGTTGCCTGACGCCATTGCGCACTTCAGGGACTCGCTGCGGCTGAACGGCGACTCTGCCCCCACGCACTACAACCTGGGCATCGCGCTGTCGATGCTGCGGCAGTATGCCGAGGCCACCCGCGAGTACGAGGCGGCGGTGCGCCTCGATCCGTCCCACGCCGAGGCGCACAACAACCTCGGGGCGATGCTGCACGTGGCCGGCCGCCTCGACGAGGCGGCCACGCACTACCGCAAGGCCTTCGACCTGCGCCCGGAGAACGCCGAGGCCCGGAGCAACCTGGGCCGGCTGCTGCTGTTGCAGGACAAGGCTGGGGAGGCGGCCCCGCAGTTCGAACAGGCGCTCCGCGTCCAGCCGGACTCGGTGTCGGCGCTGACCGGGCTCGCCTGGATCCGCGCCACGGCCGCCGACGCGCAGCTCCGTCGTCCGGGCCAGGCCATCGCCCTGGCCGAACGCGCACGCCAGCTGAGCGAAGGACGCGACCCGCAGGCCTTCGACGCCTTGGCCGCCGGCTACGCCGCACTTGGCGAGTTCGACACGGCGATACGGGTGATTCGTGCCGGCATCGCCGCGGCTGAGGCCGCGGGGCAGGCACTGCTGGCGGCCGACATGCGCACCCGGCTGCAGCTGTACGAGCAGCGCCGACCCTTCGTGCGTTGACACCGACGCACAGGGCCAGCCACCTTCGCCATGCCTTGCGGGCCATCGTGACCACGCTCACCACACTGGCGGCGGCCCTTCTGCCCGCGCTGCTCGTTGCCGCAGGCGCCGGCGCGCACGCGCAGCAACTGCCGCGTGCACCGGTCACGTTCAACCGCGACGTCGCGCCCATCCTGCACCAGCACTGTGCGCCCTGCCATCACGCCGGCGGGTCGGCACCCTTCAGCCTGCTTACGTTCGCCGACGCGCGCCAGCGCGCCCGGCTCCTCGTCTCTGTTGTCGAAGACCGTCTGATGCCGCCCTGGCAGCCGGACGGTGAGGCCGGACCGTACGTGGGCGAGCGTCGGCTCTCGCCGGCCCAGGTGACGACACTGGCACGCTGGGTCGCCGATGGACTGCTCGAGGGTGCGACCGGCGACATGCCGACCGTGCCGAGCTTCCCCGATGGATGGCAGCTCGGCACGCCGGACGTGGTTGTGGGAATGCCGGAGGTATTCACGGTGCCGGCGGACGGCCCCGACGTGTTCCGCAACTTCGTGCTGCCGATCGCTGGTGAGCGCCGCCGGCTCGTGCGAGCCATCGAGTTCCGCCCCGGCAACGCGCGTGTCCTGCACCATGCGCGGCTGCTGCTCGACGACTCCGGCGACATGCGGCGGCTGGACGACCGCGACCCTGGACCAGGGTTCGGCGGCATGGACGCTCCAGGCGCGCGGTTTCCCGACGGGCACTTCCTGGGATGGGCGCCCGGCACCCGGCCGGCGGTGGACGATTACGCGTGGCCGCTGGAGCCTGGCAACGACCTGGTGATCCAGATGCACCTGAAGCCGACCGGGCGCGAGGAGCGCGTGCAGGCGTCGGTCGGGGTGTACTTCACCGACACGCCGCCGGCGATGACACCCGTGATGCTCCGGCTCGGCTCCAAGACGATCGACATCGGTCCGGGCGACGCGGCATACGACGTCGTCGACCGTTTCGAACTGCCCGCTGACGTCACGGTGCTGAGCCTCTACCCGCACGCCCACTACCTCGCCAAGTCCATGCGGGTGGACGCACGGGTACCGGGTGGGCGACGCGTGCCGCTCCTGAGCATCCCGGAATGGGACTTCAACTGGCAGGACGCGTACACGCTGGCCCGGCCGCAGTCGCTGCCTCGTGGCGCCGTCATCGAGATGCGGTATCGGTACGACAACTCTGCGGCAAACCCGCGGAACCCGGCCTCACCGCCGGTCCGTGTCCGCTTCGGTCCGGGGACGCGCGACGAGATGGGTGAGTTGCTCGTCCAGGTGGTGCCGCGAACCGTGGCCGGCTACGCGCCTCTGCGCGCGGCCATCAGCCGCAAGACCCTGCTGGCCGATGTCGCGGGCGAAGAGAAGCGCATTGCCGACGTGCCAGGTGACGCGTCCACGCGGAACGCGCTGGGAGTCGCGTACGTGCAGCTCGGGAGGGTCGCCGAAGCTGTCGTGCAGTTCGAGGCGGCGCTGCGCGTCGACCCGGAGCTCTCGATGGCGCACTACAACCTCGGTGTCATTGCCATGGGGCAGCAGCGCGTACCGGAGGCCATCGCGCGATTCGAGCAGGCCCTCGCGCTCAGGCCCGACTACATCGAGGCACGCAACAACCTGGGGATCGTCCTCGAGGCGGCCGGCCGCCCCGCGGAGGCCGAGGTGCAGTACCGCGCGGCACTCGGGGCCAGGCCGTCGCATGCTGCCGCGCGCAACAACCTCGGGCGGGTCCTGCTGGCGCGTGGCGCCGTGTTCGAGGCCATGGAGGAGTTCAGCGCGGTGCTGCGGGGCCGTCCTGACAGTGCCGACGCACAGTACAACCTGGGGCGCGCACTGATGGCGCAGGGACGCGTGGTCGAGGCGGTGCAGCAATGGCGCGGAGCGGTGGCGCTTCGACCCGACAGCCTCGTCTTCACCCTCGACCTGGCGTGGACGCTGGCCACCAATCCCGCCGTGCGGAATGCGGCGGAGGCCGTGCGGCTGGCAGAGGGCGCCAACCGCACCGCACCCGATAGGAACCCGGCCGTGCTGGATGTGCTCGCCGCTGCCCATGCGGCAGACGGGCGACTGGACGTCGCGATCCGCACCGCCCAGCTTGCGCTGCAGCGTGCACTGGCGACCGGCAATACGCCGCTCGCCGACGCCATCCGCCAGCGACTCGCCTCATACCAGTCCGGGACGGCACGGCACTGACGGGAATCCGCCGTCGCCGGAGTGCCGCCACCCGCAGCACGACGAATCTGCCCGCGGCCTGCACTTCCGGTGGCGACACGCGGTGTTCCCGCTAGAATGAACGCATGTTCCGTTGGCCGGCTTCAACCGCGGCGCTTGTCGCGTGTGTGTGGCTGAGCGTGAGCGCGGGTCTGGCGCCACTGCAGGCGGCGCCGCCGACCGTGACGTTGAAGGACGTGGACGGCCGCGCGGTCGATCCGTTCCTTGCAGCTGAAGACAGCGACGCCATCCTGTTCCTCTTCGCCAGCGTCGATTGTCCCGTGTCGAACCGCTACGCACCCGAGGTGCAGCGGATTCACGCGGCGTTCGCGTCGAAGAACGTCGCCTTCTGGCTCGTATATCCCAACCCGAACGACACCCCCGAGGCGGTGCGCGCGCACCTGAAGGCGTACTCCTATCCGGTGCACGCGCTACTCGATCCCCGGCACGACCTCGTCAGGCTGGCCAAGGCCACCATCACGCCCGAGGCGGCGCTGTTCGATCGCCAGCGTCAGCTCGCCTACCACGGACGGATCGACGACAAGTTCGTGAGCCTGGGCGTGGAGCGACCGGCGGCCACGAGGCGCGACCTCGTCGAGGCGCTGACCGCCGTGCTCGCGGGGCGTGCGCCGGCCGCCGCTTCCGCACCAGCAGTGGGCTGCTTCATCGCGGACTTCGTGCCATGAGCCGGCGCACCCTGGCGGCTGCGGCGATCGCGCTGCTCGCGCTCGCTGGCCGTGCCGCCGCCCAATCCACCCCCGTGCCCGTCACTTTCACCCGCGACGTGGCACCCATCGTCTATGCGAAGTGCGGCGTGTGTCATCGCGAGGGTGGGGCCGCACCGTTCAGCCTGCTCACGTACGCGGCCGCCCGCGCACATGCGCGACAGATTGCGGCCGTCACCTCCAGTGGGTTCATGCCACCCTGGCAGGCGGACGGTGATTACGGTGGCGAGTTCCTGAACCAGCCGCGACTGACGCCCGCGGAACTGGACGTGCTGCAGCGGTGGGGCGCCGAAGGGGCGAACGAAGGGGATCCGGCCGACCTGCCGCCCGTCCCCACGTGGACGGAGGGTTGGCAGCTCGGCAAGCCGGACCTCATTGTCACCCCCCCGTCTTTCACGCTGCAGGCCGATGGCACCGACGTCTTCCGCATCTTCGTCCTGAAGCTGCCGGTTGCGAGCATGAAGTACGTGCGCGGCATGGAGTTCCGCCCGGGCAACGCACGCGTGGTCCATCATGCGAACATCCGGATCGATCGCACCGACGCCTCCCGCAGGTTCGACGAGGCCGATCCGGCGCCAGGCTACTCGGGCCTGATTGCGAACTCCGCGGTCTACCCGGACGGGCATTTCCTGGGCTGGACCCCCGCGCAGGTGCCGCCCCTGTTGCCGAAGGGGCTGGCCTGGACCCTGCAGCCGAACACCGACCTGGTCGTCGAGCTGCACATGCAGCCGAGCGGCAGGGAGGAAGCGGTCCAGCCGACGATCGGCTTCTACTTCACGCCGGATCCACCCGAGCGCACACCCGCCATGCTGAGGCTGGGGCGACAGAGCATCGACATCCCGCCTGGCGAGAAGAACTACGTCATCACCGACTCGTTCATCACGCCCGTGGATCTCGAAGTGCAGGCGGTGCAGCCGCACGCGCACTATCGGGCCAAGGAAATGGTCGGTTTCGCCAACCTGCCCGACGGGTCGGTGCGGCCGCTCATTCACATCCGCAACTGGGACTTCCGCTGGCAGCACGTCTTCCGGTACGTCACCCCCTTCTGGCTCCCGAAGGGGACCCGCCTGCAGATGCGCTACACCTACGACAACTCGGCGGAGAACCCGCGGAACCCGAACCAGCCGCCACAGCGGGTCTTCTGGGGACAGCGCTCGGCGGACGAGATGGGCGACCTGTGGATCCAGGTGCTGACGCGATCCGAGCAGGACCTGCAACTGCTCAACCGCCAGTTCGGCCCGAAGGTGATGACCGAGGACACGATCGGCTACGAGCGCTGGCTCGAATCCGAGCCGGAGAGTGCCGCGCTGCACAACACCGTTGCCACGCTTTACCTCGATCTCGACAGGCCGCAGGACGCCGTGCGCCACTTCCGTGCGGCGGCGCATCTCGATCCGGACACGGCCGCGTCCCATTTCAACCTCGGGACGGCGCTCACCGTGGCCGGCGACTACGAGTCGGCGGTGCTGGAGTACCAGCGCGCGCTGTCGCTGCGGAAGGATTACCCGCAGGCGCACAACAACCTCGCGAGTATCCTCCTTGGCACCGGCCGGGTCGACGAGGCGATCACGCACTTGAAGGAAGCCATCAGGCTCGATCCGGCGAATGCCCAGGCGAATTACAACGCGGGGATTGCCACGCTCCGGCAGGGGAAGCATCCCGACGCGGTCGGCTACCTGAAGAAGGCGGTGCAACTGGCGCCCGACTCGGCGTCTGCCCTGGTCGATCTGGCGTGGGTGCTGGCGGCGACGCCGCACGATGCCTTGAGGGACCCCGGCCTGGCCATCCGGATGGCGGAGCGTGCCGTGGCGCTCACCGGCCGGCGCGATGCCGGCGCGCTCGACGCGCTGGCGGCCGCCCAGGCGGCCAACGGCGAGTTCGACCGTGCGGTCGACACCGCCACCACCGCGCTCGCGCTCAAGCCGGCCGACGCCGCGTCCATCACGGCGAGGCGCGATGGCTACCAGCAGCGCCGCGCGTTTCGCCTGCCGCGGTAAGACAGGCGCCGGGCTCCAGGCTCTCGGCTTCCGGCCGCGTCGGCTTCAGACCAGGAGTCGACCCGTCCCGAAGCCCGAAGCCTGAAGTCTGAAGCCCGTCCTACGACGTCGCCTCCGCGTCGTCTCTCGACTTCGTGAACGCCGAGACGGCCCAGAGGATGCCAGCCAAGGCCACCAGCACCATCGCGTAGCGCAGCCACTCCGCAATGACGGCGGGCGTGAACTCCGGCAGGGACAGGTCGTACTGCGTGAACACGTCCCAGCGCTCCGTCATCCAGTGCCAGCCCGTGTGCGCCACGAGGGTCGACAGGATGATCGTGCCGACCCGTTCCTGTACCACGCGGCTGAAGAGCAGGTTCAGCAGCGGGATGAGCACGACCAGCACAACGAGCTGCCCCAGCTCCACGCCCACGTTGAAGGAGAGCAGCGACGTCAGCAGGTGTGAGCCGGCGAACTGCAGCGTCTGCTTCAGTGCGAACGAGAACCCGAACCCGTGCACCAGACCGAACCCGAACGTGATCATCCAGCGTCGGTGCAGGCTGGCTCCCACCACGTTCTCCAGCGCCATGTAGACGATGGAGGTGGCGATGAGGGTTTCGATGAACGGGGGGAACCACAGCGAATCCGGTCCCAGGTCGTAGGCCGAGGCGATGAGGGTGATCGAGTGCGCCACCGTGAACGAGGTGACGATCGTCACCAGCGATCGGAAGCGACGGAAGGGGATCACCAGGCAGAACAGGAAGAGCAGGTGGTCGGTGCCGTCGAGGATGTGCTCGAAGCCCAGCTTGACGAACCGCCAGGCCGCCTGGAACCAGCTCGGGTCGAGGTCGACCAGCCCGGGATTGCCCTGGAACTCGAATGGCCGCACCACGTCGTCCGCCAGGACGAGCCGGAGCGTGGTGACACTGCGCTGCCCGAGGCGTCCCCAGCGTGGCTCGATGGAGAAACGGGACGCCTCGGACTGGATCGGGTAGGTGAAGAGGACGTCCAGATAGCCG
>WBZO01004620.1_pt1 | contig 14721 bp, 12 predicted proteins | sample 5204261 | NCBI WGS metagenome assembly WBZO01 (sample SAMN12412400, study PRJNA552823) | activated sludge metagenome | isolation source: activated sludge from anammox sidestream of wastewater treatment plant... | place: USA: North Carolina | collected 2017-09
ATGTGGCGAAGGCCGACAAGCCGGCATTCCTCGGCGAGATCGACCATGTCAGCGCGGTGCTGAAGGCGATGACCGGGGCGCAGAAGATCAATGTGGCGGCGCTCGGGAACATGGTTCCGCAGCTTCACGTTCACGTCATCGCCCGCTTCGAGACGGATCCGTGCTGGCCGAGGCCGGTCTGGGGTGAGGGGACGGCCGAGCCCTATGAGCCCGCAGCGGCGGGAAAGCTTATCGAGAGCTTAAGAAAAGGCCTCCACGGTTAACCTTTGGTTTAAGATTCGGTCCCTATTGTTGGTCCCGTACGCAAGCCCGAGGCTTGCATGATCCGGAGACCGACCCCGTGGCGACAGCCCTTATCGCCGATTCATCCGCCCCGGTTCGCAGGGCGGCCCGTTTCCTCCTCGAAAGCCTCGGCTTCGAGGTCGCGGGCGCGCGCGACGGCGCGGAAGCACTGGCGATGGTCGAAGGCATGTCGCCCGATCTCGTGATCCTCGATCAGCGCCTTCCCGGCGCGGACGGGGCGTCCTTCATCGAGAAGCTCCGATCGCTCTCCGAGGGGCAGCGGGCCTGCATCTTCTTCATCGCCGATGGCGGCCCGGCCAGCGTTCGCGCGGCCATGGAAGCCGGGGCCGACGACTATCTGATGAAGCCGTTCGACCGCGAGCTGCTCTCCTTCAAGCTTGCTCAGGCACGCGCCCGGGGCCGCCTCACGGAAGGCGCCCGGACGGTGAAGCTCATTCAGGACAATTCCTCGTCCTGGCGCTTCCGCGCATTTGGCAAGGCGATCTGAGATTTCACTTCAGCTATCGGGCGGAGAGCGCGGTCTTTCGGCCGCGCTCCGCGTATCTTGATTATAAAGAATTAACTATAACCAACTGATTTATAAAGATCTCTCGTTTCTGGAACTCCAGCGCTCCAGATAGTCGAGGCTCTTGAGATAGGGCTTCAGCGAATAGAAGCCGAAGGCGGCGCCGATCAGCAGAATGGCGGGCGGCACCGCCGCCAGCGAATAGCGCAGCATCATCTCGTCCTTGAAGACGAAGTCCGTCACCAGCGCGATCGAGGTGGGCCCGAGCCCGAGCCCGATGAAGTTGACGATGAGGCCGGAGAGCGCGGCCGCGAAGCCGCGCATCTGGTTCGGCATCATCTCCTGAAGCGCCGAGGGGCCGACGCCGGTCGTGAAGGTCGCAAAGAAGCTCGCGGGCGCGAGAAGGGCGAGCGCCATCATCGGGTCGTCGACGAGGGGGAAAGCGATGGCGAAGGGCAGCGTCACGAGCCCTGTCGCCGCCATGACGATGATGCGCCCGTTGCGGTAGCCCTTCGAACAGACGAAATCGCCGATGGCGCCACCCGCGACGACGCCCGCCGTTCCGAAGATGACGATGATCCAGCCATACCAGCGGCCAGCTTCCACCACGTCCCAGCCATAGGTGCGGACGAGGAAGGTCGGGATCCAGGCCGCCGTGCCATAGGCCATCATGGCGAGAAAGGCGAAGCAGAGGTTCATGCCGAGGAAGGAGCCCGCATTGTCCTTCAGATAGGCGATCACGTCAGCCAGCGGCACTTCGCTGTCGCGTTCGACGCCATCGGGCCCGATCTCGCGGCGCATATGCCCGCGCCGCTCGGGCTCGCGGACGGTGCGGACCCAGAGGGCGATCAGCAGCCCCGGCAGGCCGACGATGAAGAAGACGATCTGCCAGGCGTAGAGATGCCCGAGAAGGGGCAGGTTGAGGTCGCCGCTCCTGGCGACGAAGCCGATCACCTCCGCGCCGATGACGAGGGCGAGGCCCGCCCCGATATAAACGCCCATGCCGTAAACGCCGATGGCGATGCCGAGGCGCTTGGGCGGGAAATAGTCGGAGATGACGGAATAGGCGGCAGGCGAGAGCGCCGCTTCGCCGACGCCAACGCCAATGCGATAGGCGAAGAGTTGCCAGTAAACCTTTGCCGTGCCGCAGAGAGCGGTCATGAGACTCCAGAAGAAGACGCCCAGAGAAATGATGCCGATGCGATTGCGCCGGTCGACGAGGCGGCCGATCGGCAGCCCCATGATGGTGTAGAAGGCGGCGAAGGCGAGGCCCTGCAACAGGCTCATCTCGGTGTCGGTGATGTGGAGATCTCGTTTCATCGGCCCGACCAGCAGGCTCAGAATCTGCCGGTCGATGAAGGAGAATGTGTAGGCGATGACGAAGACGGCGACGACGTACCAGGCATAGGTTGGGCTCGGATAGGGCCGGGCATCCCGTGCCACCTGCTTGTGATGCAGAACATCCTCGACTTCAGACGCAACCTCGATCTCGGCCATCGGCCGTTCCCTCCCTGATATGGTTCTTGGTTCGCGGGCCGGTTCTTTTCGACCGTTCCCCGAAGCGCCACGGCTCATTGCCGCCTGCCGCGCTCACGCCGACTTTACCCGTTGGCACGGGGTTTGCGATCCCTTCGGTGAACAGAAGGGATCTTTCGACCATGAGTTTGGTACAAGCCGTTTCGGCCCATCCGCAAATCGCTGCCGCGCTCCAGAATGCGAGCGCGCAGACGGGCGCCGATTTCGACTATCTGCTCAAGACCGCTATGCGCGAGTCGAGCCTTGATTGCTCAGCGAAATCAAGGACTTCGACGGCGTGCGGGTTATTTCAGTTCACCCAGCAGACCTGGCTCGGCACGATGAAGCAGGACGGGGCGAGCCTCGGTCTGGGGAAATATGCTGACGCCATCAGCAGGGATGCGAGCGGGCGCTATGTGGTGGCCGATCCTGCCGCCCGGAGGGAAATTCTTGCCCTGCGCAACGATCCCAACGTCTCGGCCCTGATGGCGGGCGCCTACACCAATGCGAGCCGGGACAGGCTGGAAGCGAGTCTGGGCCGTTCGGTGAGCCAGGGCGAACTCTATGTCGCGCACTTTCTGGGAGCGGGTGGCGCCTCCAGGCTCATTTCGAGCGCCGAGGACACGCCCAATGCGCGGGCCGATCTGCTCTTCCCGGATGCGGCGCGGGCGAACCGCTCGATCTTTTATGATCGTTCGGGGCAGGCGCGGACGGCGGCCGAGGTTTATCAGAACCTCGTTTCCAGGCATCAGGGGCAGGCCGCCCCGCGTTTCGAGATAGCACCGAGGCCGGAGCTGGCCAATGACGAGGGCGGCATGGGTACGGCAGGGGCGAATGATGGGCCGGACGGCCGGGATCTTGGCACGCTCGCCAACGCGCTTGCCGGCACCACGCCGTCCCACCGCGCCGCGCCGGCGGCGACGGGCGCGGCTGGCGGCATGGCCGGCCGGGCGCCGCTCACCCTTTCCCCGGCGGTCGTTCAACTCCTTGCCTCGCTCGATATGCCGGGCAGCGACAAGGCGTCCGAAACATCGAACCGCTCCGACGACGACCGCAAGGCCGAGCGCCGCGTGATGCTGCCGCGCTCGGGCTTCGCTTACGGCTAGGGGCTTCAGGCGATCGCCTTCGCCTCCTTGAGCTTCGCTATGTCGGCGTCGCTATAGCCCGCGGCCCGCAGGACTTCGAGCGTGTGCTGTCCGAGCACGGGCGAGGGACCCTTCGGGCCATCGTCGGCGCCGTGAAAGCGGATCGGGCTTGCGGGCGCGCGGTAGGTGCCGGAGCCGTCCTGCTCAGGCACGTCCACAAAGGCGCCGGTGGCGATCGTCTGCGGGTCGTTGACCACATCGGACGGCCGCATGAGCGGCGACCAGATCACATCCTCCTTGTCGAGCAGGGGACGCCAGTAAGCGAGATCGTGCTCGCCGAAGGCCGCGTCGAGAATGTCGACGAGTTCGGCTGCATTGGCGCGCCGCGACTTCGGATCGGCAAAGCGGGGATCGGTTTCGAGTTCCGGCTTGCCGATGATCTTGCAGACCGCGGTCCAGTCGACCGTGCCCTGACGCGGCACGATGGCGAACCACTCGCCGCCCTTGGTCTTGAAGAAATTGCTGAGCGGCTGCACGGCCTCATGCCTCGACTTGGTGGAACCGAGCTTGCCGAACTTGAGTTGCACGGCCATGTCGGACCCCGCCGCATAGACGCCCGTGCGCAGGAGCGAGGCTTCGACGAGGCGGCCCTTGCCGGTGCGCTGGCGCTCGACCAGGGCGGCGAGGATGCCGCTCACGGTCGCCATGCTCGTGGTGTGGTCGCCGATGCCGGTCCTGAGCGTGGTGGGCTCGCCGCCCTTCACATGCTGGAGATAGCCGAGGCCGGAGCGCGCCCAGAAGGCGGCGATATCGAAGCCGGGGCGGTCGCGCTCGGCCCCTTCGAGGCCGTAGCCCGAGACGGTGGCATAGACGAGGCGCGGGTTGATCGCGGAGAGGGCGGCATAGTCGAGGCCCGAGCGCTCGAGCCCTCCGGGCCGCACATTGGTGAGGAACACGTCGGCGTCCTTCACGAGGCGCTTTACCGCCTCGACCCCTTCCGGCGTCGCGGTGTTGAGCGCGATGCCCTTCTTGCCGCGATTGTCGAGGTCGAAGATGGGACTGCCTTTCAGGTGATCTGCGCCGACATTCTTCATCGTATAGCGCATGGGGCAGCCCGAAAGCGGCTCGATCTTGATCACGTCCGCGCCCCAGTCGGCGAGGATGCCGCCTGCGCCCGGCGCGGCGATGTAGGTCGCCATTTCGATGACCTTGATACCTTCCAGCATGGTGTTTTTCCCCGGGATTTCGGTGTTCGGATGCCGATTTGGTTAAATTTCGCGATGGGCCGGATCATCCATGAATCGAGGGGTCTGTCAAAGGCCGCACCCAGGTCGCCGCGGCGCTCCCGTTCGCCGGCGTTCGGATAGGATCAGGATGAAGGGTTCGTTAAGCGTTTGGCCGTAGGCTGATTAACCAGCGTGAAAGCCGGGCGAATATCGCCCATGCGGGGCGCGAGCCATAAGGCGATGCGCATGGCCAGGGAACGGGGCGATGCAGGAGAGGCTGACCTTCGCCGATGTCGAACGCCTTCTGTCGGAGCCGACGGAAGAGGCGCGGGCCGCAGCCGCGGCCAAGGTCGCGGCGCAGTTCCGCAACGTCGTGCTGACGCCGCGCGAGCGTGCGCTTGCCGAAGAAATTCTGGGATATCTCGTTCACGATGTGGCGGTCAGCGTGCGGCAGGCGCTGGCGCATTGTCTGCGCGATCTCTCGGACGCCCCGCATGACATCATCATGTCGCTGGCGCGCGACATTGATGAGGTTTCGCTGCCCGTGCTCGAATCCTCGGCGGTGCTGACCGACGAAGACCTGATCGAGCTTGTGCTTCATGGAAATCCGGTGAAGCAATGCGCGATCGCGCGGCGCGCCGAGCTCGGTCCCGCCGTTTCCGAGACGATCGCATGGGCGGGGGATCGCCGCGCCGTTCTGGTGCTTGTCGCCAATGAAGGCGCGATCATCGCGCCCGACGTGCTGCAGCAACTCGCAGACCGCTATGCGGGCGACGAGGAAGTTCTCGATCCCATGGCGTGCCGCAAGGATGTTCCGCCCGCGCTCGTCGAGCGTCTCGTGACCATGGTGTCGGACGGGCTGCGAAATTATCTGATCGAGCAGCATGGGATCGACGTCGTCACGGCATCGCTGCTTCAGGACCTCGCATGGGAGCGCACAGTCGTCGAACTGGTGATGACGGCCAGTCCCGACGAGCTGCCGGGCATCGTGGAGCAGATTTTCGAGCGCAAGCGGCTCGGCGCCTCGCTGCTGTTGCGCGTTCTTTCGGCGGGCGAGGTGCGCTTCGTCGAGCTTGGTTTCGCCCTTCTCACCGATGTGAGCGAGGAGCGCATCGTCAGGCTCATTCACGATCTCGGCCCGCTCGGCTTTCGCGCCGCCTATGCGCGCTCGGGCTTGCCGGAAGTCTTCTTCCCCGCCTTTCGCGCTGCGCTGGATGTGGTTCACGAGGTTCAGGCCGATGGCTATCTTTCGGACCGGCCGTTTCTTCGCCGCTGCGTGATGGAGCGCATCGCCGCGCAATATCCGGATGTCACGGCCACCGATCTCGATTTTCTTCTGGACCGGCTCGCCCGTTTCACGAGAGCGCTTCCCTGGCGCAGCGGGCACGCGGCCTGAGCGGCTGAAAAACCTCATCGCTGAAAATGGCCGAAGCTGTTAGTTTGCGGCCCTTCATTAGCTGTTCTCCAAGCCGGGAAGGGTCAGGATCATGTCTCACACCATGCGCGAAGCTTTCATCTGCGATGCGGTCCGCACGCCAATCGGCCGTTATGCGGGAGCGTTGTCGGGCGTGCGGGCGGACGATCTCGGCGCCGTACCGATCATGGCGCTGATGGCGCGCAATCCGTCGATCAACTGGAGCCGCGTCGACGATGTGGTGTTCGGATGCGCCAATCAGGCAGGCGAGGACAACCGCAACGTGGCGCGCATGTCGTCGCTGCTGGCGGGCCTTCCCGACACGGTGCCCGGCACGACGATCAACCGCCTTTGCGGTTCGGGCATGGATGCGGTGGGCACGGCGGCCCGCGCCATCAAGTCGGGCGAGGTCGATCTCATGATCGCGGGCGGCGTGGAGAGCATGTCGCGCGCGCCCTTTGTCATGGGCAAGGCATCGAGCGCCTTTTCGCGCGACGCGCATATCTATGACACGACGATCGGCTGGCGCTTCGTCAATCCGCTGATGCAGCGTCAGTACGGCACGGACTCCATGCCGGAGACGGCAGAGAATGTCGCCGAGGAATTCCAGATTTCGCGCGAGGATCAGGACGCCTTCTCGCTGCGCAGCCAGCAGCGCGCGGGCAGGGCGATCGCTTCCGGCCGGCTGGCGAAGGAGATCGTGCCCGTCACCATCCCCTCGAAGAAGGGCGAGAAGGTCGTCTCGGAAGACGAGCATCCCCGCCCCGACACGACGCTCGAGGCGCTGGCGAAACTGCCCACGCCCTTCCGCCAGGGCGGAACGGTGACTGCGGGCAATGCCTCCGGCGTCAATGACGGCGCCTGCGCGATGATCGTCGCCTCCGGCGAGGCCGTCGAGGCTCATGGCTTGACGCCGCGCGCACGCATCGTCGCCATGGCGACCGCAGGCGTGCCGCCGCGCATCATGGGCATCGGTCCTGCGCCCGCGACGCGTAAGGTGCTCGAAAAGGCCGGCCTCAATATCGGCGACATCGACGTCATCGAACTCAACGAGGCGTTTGCCGCGCAGGGGCTCGCCGTCATGCGCGATCTCGGACTGCCGGACGATGCCGAGCATGTGAACCCCAATGGCGGCGCGATCGCGCTCGGCCATCCGCTCGGCATGAGCGGCGCGCGGCTCGTGGCGACCGCGACGCAGGAGCTGCATGAGCGGCAGGTGCGCTATGCGCTCGCCACCATGTGCATCGGCGTCGGGCAGGGCATCGCGATGGTGATCGAGCGGGTCTAGAAGCCGAGCGCCCTGAGCAGGAAGTTCTTCGTCTTCTTGCGTTTCGCCTTCGGGCGGCGCACGCGCATGCGGATCGGCCGTTCGATGCCCGGAAGCCTGCGGCCGCGATAGGTCGGCCGTCGCAAGAGCGCGATGAGCCTGCGGCCGGGGAAGATGCAGACAATGTCGAGCGAGGATACGGGCACGGGCACGTCGTCCGTGCCGGGAATGGCGAGTTCGAGCGTCTCGTAGTCGAGTTCGATGCCGGGATCGCCGAGCGCGATGGCGGGCTCTGCGGGCTCGTCTTCGATCGCCTCGGTCAGCAGCAATTCGTCGAGCGCGTCTTCGGCCGCCGCTTCCTCGAAGTCGTGGCGAAGCGTCTGCGCGAAGGACCAGCCGGCAAGCTCCGCCGCCTCGCGCGGGCTGCAGATATGGGTGCCCTGAGCGGCGGTAAAGCCGAGGGCGGCGAGCGAGGACAGCGTCGTCTCGTCCTCGACGCCCACGGCCGTTGCGTCGAGGCCGTGCGAGGCGGCGAGCGAGACGCGCTTGCCGATGAAGCCGAGGCCCGACTGGCTCAGGCGGCGCGCGAAGCGGATGATGGCGCCGCCCGAAATCTTGATCTCGTTAAAATAGTCCGGCGCGATGAAGCGCGAGGGCACGATGAAGGCGCCGCCGCCGTCAAGAGCCGTACGGAAGCCGAAGCGGCGGAACTCGCGGATCGTCTCCACCGCATCCTCGGCGTGGCGCGCGAAGACGGCTTCTGGCACTTCGATGGTGAGGCAATCCGGATCGAGGCCGCGCTCGTTCATGATCGCATCGAGCGCGCCTGCGAGCATCGGGTCGGCGAGATCGCTTCCGGAGAGGTTGATGGAGACGGGCCAGCTCTGCCCGCGTCCGCGCCATTCGAGTATCGTGTCGGCGGCCGCACCAGCGACGAAACGAGCCAGGTCGCCGCTGCGTTCGCGCCGGTCGAAGAAGGAAAGGAAGAGCCCCGGCGGCATCAGCCCGTATTCGGGATGCTGCCAGCGGACATAGGCCTCCGCGCCGAGAACGCGGCCCGTGGCGAGCGCGATCTTCGGCTGGAAGACGAGATGCAGGTGGCCGGCCTCGAAGGCCAGATCAATGTCCCGATTGGTCAGCCGAAACGAACTGCTGTACATCTTGAAACCAAACAAGGGTTCGCCCGCGCGAAAAGGGCTGCGCATATTCGACTGTGCGAGATCGCGAGTTTAGGTCTTCTTAATCTCGCCCCGGCATCTGAATTAGCGTTGCCTCCCGGTAAAGAATTCGCGGACAATCCCGACAAACCGTAAGAAAACGAAACAGGGAGAAGCCGAATGTCCAATCCAGCGAGCGACAAGCTCATACCGGCGGCCACGATTCTGCTCGTCCGGGATGGCGTGCAGGGGCTCGAGGTCTTCATGGTGGTGCGCCATCACCAGATCGACTTCGCTTCGGGCGCGCTCGTGTTTCCGGGTGGCAAGGTCGATCCGCGCGACATGGACGACCGCGTGCGGTCGCGGGTCGATGGGCTCGACGGGCTCGACGATTGGGAATTCTCGATGCGGGTCGCGGCCATCCGCGAGGCTTATGAGGAATGCGGCGTTCTGCTTGCGCGCAGCGAGCGGACCAATGCGCTCGTCAATGCGGCGCAGCTTTCCTCGCTCGCGGGCCATCGCGACAGGCTCAACAAGGGCGAGATCGGCATTGGCGACATGCTGGCGGAGGAGCGGCTGCGGCTCGCGGCCGATCTGCTGACGCCCTTCGCGCACTGGATCACGCCCAACATGATGCCGAAGCGCTTCGACACGCGCTTCTATGTGACCGCCGCGCCTGCCGATCATCTGGCGCTGCATGACGGGCATGAATCGGTCGACTCGGTCTGGATCCGCCCCTCGGACGCCGTGCGCGAGGCCGAGGAAGGAAAGCGCACGATCATCTTCCCGACGCGGGTCAACGTGCAGAAGCTCGGTCGGTTCTCCTGCGTGAACGACGCCATCGAGACGGCGCGGCGCTCGCGCATCGTCACGGTCGAGCCGAAGATCGTGCAGAAGGAGAGCGGGCCGGTGCTGGCGATCCCGTCTGAAGCTGATTACGACGTCACCGAGGAGCCGCTGTCGAACATTCGCGCCTGAGAAGCGCCTGCCTTTTCAGTGCAGGAACTGCTCGGTCAGGATGCGTTCGTCGAGGCTGTGGCCCTGATCGAACATCATCAGCAGGTCGATGGCGGGATCTTCCTCGACGCGCACGTCGATGACATCGCGGAATTCGCGATGGTCGGCGACGGCGCTGACCGGGCGTTTCTCGGGCTCGAGAATCTCGAAGCGCACCTTGGCGCGGTGCGAGAGCAGCGCGCCGCGCCAGCGCCGCGGGCGGAAGGCGCTGATCGGCGTCAGCGCGAGCAATGCGGCGTCGATGGGAATGATGGGGCCCTGCGCCGACAGATTATAGGCGGTGGAGCCGGCAGGCGTCGCGACGAGAACGCCGTCGCAGCTCAGTTCCTCCATGCGCAGCTTGTCGTCGATGAAGATGCGTATCTTGGCGGCCTGAGCCGTTTCGCGCAGAAGCGAGACTTCGTTGATGGCGAGCGCCTGATGCTCAGAGCCGTTCGCCAGCGTCGCGTTCATGCGCAGGGGGTGAAGGCGCACGATGTCCGCCGCCTCGAGCCGCAGAGGGAGGTCGCTCTCGCGATACTCGTTCATGAGAAAGCCGACCGAGCCGCGGTTCATGCCGTAGATCGGGATGCCGCGATGCATGTGCTTGTGCAGCGTCTGGAGCATGAGCCCGTCGCCGCCCAGCGCCACGATGACATCGGCGTCGGCCGGCGCGGCATTGCCATAGCGCTCCGTCAGCAGCTTCAGCGCCTCCTGTGCCTCCGGCACGTCGGTCGCCACGAATGCGATCCTGTTGAACTTCATCCGCCTCGTTCCATCGGGCGCATCGGGCAACATCGCCAGCCAGCGGCCGGAAAGACTGGCAAGATATAGGCTAGAGTGCTCCCGGACGCAAAGCATCGATCCGGGGCCGGCTTGGCCCGGAGCAGGAGAGACGCATATGAGCGAGACGGCCCGGACAGGCTCCGAATTTGTCTTTGTCTATACGACCTTGCCGGATGTCGAGAGCGCCGAGGAAATGGCGCAGGCGCTCGTCGAGTCGCGGCTTGCGGCCTGCGCGAATATCTATCCCGGCGTCATATCCGTCTACGAATGGCAGGGTGAGGTGGAGCGCGCGGAAGAGGTCGCCATGTTCATCAAGACGAGGCGGGCGATCGCCGAGGAGACGATCGCGGAGGCACGAAAGCTCCATCCCTATGACGTACCCGCCTTTCTGCTACTGCCGATCGACGGGGGGCATGCGGATTATCTCGACTGGGCGCGCAGGCAAGTGAAGCCCTAGCCGCCGGTCACCGACATGTGGCGCCGCAGGGCGGGGCGCTTGTGTTCGCGGTCGATGACGAAATCATGGCCCTTGGGCTTGCGGGAGATCGCCTCGTCTATGGCCGCGTCGAGCAGTGCGTCTTCCGCGCTTGCGCGCACGGGCGCGCGCAGATCGGCGGCATCGGCCTGGCCGAGGCACATATAGAGCGTGCCTGTGCAGGTGAGGCGCACGCGATTGCAGCTCTCGCAGAAATTATGGGTGAGCGGCGTGATGAAGCCGAGGCGTCCGCCCGTCTCGCGGATGTGGACATAACGCGCAGGCCCGCCCGTGCGGTCGGGCAGGTTTTCGAGCGCCCAGCGTTCCTCAAGCCGTGACCGGACGAGCGAGAGCGGCAAATACTGGTCGGTGCGGTCCTCGTCGATATCGCCGAGCGGCATCGTCTCGATCAGCGTGATGTCGTGGCCGCGCGCATGCGCCCATTCTATGAGCGAGGGGATTTCGGCTTCGTTCTCGTTCCTGAGCGCGACGGTATTGATCTTGACCTTGAGGCCCGCGCGGGTCGCGGCCTCGATCCCTTCCAGAACCTGCTCCAGCCGGCCCCAGCGCGTGATCCTTGCGAAGCGGTCCGCATCGAGCGTATCGAGCGAGACATTGACGCGGCGAACGCCCGCGGCCGCGAGGTCGTCGGCGAAGCGGGCAAGCTGGCTGCCATTGGTCGTCAGCGTCAGCTCGTCGAGCGCGCCCGTCGCGAGGTGGCGGCCGAGGCTGCGGACAAGGGTCATCATGTCGTGGCGGACGAGCGGCTCGCCGCCCGTGAGGCGGAGCTTGCGCACGCCCTTGCGAATGAAGGCCGAGCAGACGCGGTCAAGCTCCTCCAGCGTCAGCAGGTCGCGCTTCGGCAGGAAGGTCATATGCTCCGACATGCAATAGGTGCAGCGGAAGTCGCACCGATCCGTCACCGAGACGCGCAGATAGGTCACCGCCCGACCGAAGGGGTCGATCATGGCGGGGCCGGCTGTGCCGATGCGCGGTTCGACGGTCATGGGTCATATATAGCACCGGGCGTGCGGCATTTCGACCGGCTTGGCGGGTGCGGGCGCCGCCGGATCGGAGGCCATGTCGAGAAAGCGGTTTTTCAATCGCGGGCGGCAGGCTAGCCTCTCCCCGCTGAAAGAGGGGGAAAGGCATATGGCGGGCGCGCACTACATTCTATCCATCGATCAGGGCACGACGAGCACACGGGCGCTCCTGTTCGACCGCTCGGGCTCGCCCATGCGCGTGCGCCAGACGGAACTTCGGCAAATCTATCCGCAGGATGGATGGGTGGAACACGACCCGGAGGAAATCTGGAAGGCGACGCTCGAGGTCTGTCGCGGGCTGCTCACCGCCGGAACGCATGCGGAGAACATCGCCGCCATCGGCATCACCAATCAGCGCGAGACGACCGTGCTCTGGGAGCGCGCCACGGGCAAGCCGCTCCACAACGCGATCGTCTGGCAGGATCGCCGTACGGCCGATATGTGCGCCCGGCTGAAGGCGGAGGGGCGGGAGGCGGCCGTTCAGGCGAAGACGGGGCTGCTGCTCGATCCTTATTTCTCGGGCACCAAGCTGGCCTGGCTGCTCGACCATCTGCCCGATGCGCGCAAGCGGGCGGAGAAGGGCGAGCTTTGTTTCGGCACCGTCGATTCCTGGCTCGTCTACAAGCTCACGGGTGGCAAGGCGCATGTGACCGACGCGACCAACGCCTCGCGCACGCTGCTCTTCAATATCGGCACGCAAGACTGGGACGATGAAATTCTGGGCTGGCTCGGCATTCCCCGCGCCCTTCTGCCCGAGGTGAAGGATTGCTGCGCCGATTTCGGCCGCACGGAGAAATCGCTCTTCGGCGCCGAGATCGCGGTGGCGGGCGTCGCGGGCGACCAGCAGGCGGCGACCGTGGGTCAGGCGTGCTTCGAGCCGGGGCTGATGAAATCAACCTATGGCACGGGCTGCTTTGCCATGCTCAATACGGGCGAGCGGCAGGTGGCGAGCGCCAACAGGCTGCTCACCACGGTCGCCTACCGGCTCGGCGGCAAGACCGCATATGCGCTCGAAGGGTCGATCTTCATGGCGGGCGCCATCGTGCAATGGCTGCGCGACGAGATGCGGCTCATTTCCAATTCCGCCGAGAGCGAGCGGCTTGCCGAGGATGCTGATCCCAATTCGCCCGTCGTGCTGGTGCCCGCCTTCACCGGGCTCGGCGCGCCCTATTGGGACCCGCATGCGCGGGCGGCGCTTTTCGGCATGACGCGCGACACGGGCGCGGCCGAGATCGTGCGCGCGGCGCTCGAATCCGTTTCCTTCCAGACCCGCGATCTCATGGAGGCGATGGCGGCCGACATGAAGGCGGCCGGGCTGCAAAGCCCGCAGGCGCTCCGCGTCGATGGCGGCATGGTGGCCAATGACTGGTTCATGCAGAACCTGACCGACATTCTCGGCGCGCCCGTCGAGCGGCCCGCCGTCATCGAGACGACAGCGCTCGGCGCGGCCTATCTCGCCGGCATGCAGGTCGGATTTTATGGCGGGACCGGGGATGTCGCGCGCAACTGGCAGTGCGAGCGTGCCTTCGAGCCGCAAATGGTGGAGGACGAGCGCACTCGCCGCTACGGGCGCTGGCAGCAGGCGGTGGGACGTGTGCTGACGAGGTGAGGCGCGCGATGAGTACGCGCCGCGCCCGCCTATATCAGCCCGCCTATATCAAAGGAAAGAAATTGGGGAGAGGGGCGAGAGGCGATTATACTGCCTGCATATGAACCCCGGGGAGAGCGCTCATGGCCGGATCGACGGATGATCTCATCGCGAAACTGAAGGCGGCTCTCGGGCCGGGCAGCGTGCTCGAGGGCGCGGAGGCGGCGGAGAAGGCGCAAGGCGGATGGAGCAGGCTCGGCACGCCGCGCGCCGTGCTGCGCCCGGCTTCGACCGGGGACGTCTCGACGATCCTGAAACTCTGTCATGCAGCCGGGGAACCCGTGGTGCCATGGGGCGGCAAGACCGGCCTCGTCGAAGGCGGAGAGGCGGACGGGCATCTGGCGCTGTCGCTCGAACGCATGAACAGGATCGAGGAGATCGACGTCGCGGGCGGCACAGCGACGGTGCAGGCCGGTTGTGTGTTGCAGAGCTTCTGCGAGGCGGTGGACGCCAAGGGCGCGCTTTTCCCGCTCGACCTCGGCGCGCGCGGCTCGGCCACTATCGGCGGCAATATTTCGACCAATGCGGGCGGCAATCGCGTCATCCGTTACGGCATGATGCGCGACATGGTGCTCGGCCTCGAAGCCGTGCTTGCCGATGGCACTGTCATGTCCTCGCTCAACCATCTCATCAAGAACAATGCCGGCTACGATCTGAAGCAGCTCTTCATCGGTTCGGAGGGAACGCTCGGCGTCGTCACGCGCGCCGTGCTGCGGCTGCGGCCGAAGCCCATGTCGCAGGACACGGCCTTCGTCTCGGTCGAGAGCTTCGAGCAGCTGCCGAAATTCCTGCGCCACATGGAGCGCGCGCTAGGCGGCACGCTGTCGGCCTTCGAGGTCATGTGGGCCGATTTCTACAGGCTCGTGACGTCGGAACCGGCTAAGGGCAAGCCGCCGCTCCCTTATGGCCATCCCTATTACGTGCTCGTGGAATCCATGGGCGGGGATCAGGCGGAGGATTCCGCGCGCTTCGAGAAGGCGCTGATGTCGGCGCTCGAGACGGGCGAGGTTTCGGACGCGGTCATTGCGAAGAACCAGGACGAGCGCAACCAGATGTGGGCGCTGCGCGACGATGTGGGGCAGGTCGGGCGCAACTGGCCGATCTTCACCTTCGATGTGAGCCTCAAGATCGCGGATATGGATGGCTATATCGCCGAGGTCCGCGAGGGGCTTAATGCGAAATGGCCCCAGCATACGCTGATGGTCTTTGGCCATCTCGGCGACGGCAATCTGCACGTCATTCCGGGTACGATCAGCGAGCATACGCCGGAGAGCCGCAAGGCGGTGGAGGCGGTGGTTTAC